>Ga0126384_10000500_pt1 | contig 21552 bp, 14 predicted proteins | sample PanSoiMetPlot_36_FD_92543 | JGI IMG/M metagenome (GOLD analysis project Ga0126384, IMG submission 92543) | Tropical forest soil microbial communities from Panama - MetaG Plot_36 | ecosystem: Environmental > Terrestrial > Soil > Tropical forest > Bulk soil | place: Panama | collected 2016-02-17 | reverse complement strand
GGTCAATAACGGGCCCTGAGCACCCGAATCAATAGATTTCGGAACCAGAAAGTTGCCGACGAATCCGGTGGCATACAAGAGCGTCCCGAAGAAGACCAAATAGCATGCCAGCCCATATGCAAAGGCCGCCAGACGCGTGAAGAGGGGTTTCGAATTTGGGTTATTCATGAAGTACTCCTCATAAAGTTGAGTCTGCGTTTCCAGTCATGATGAATTGAACGTCCGTTTTTCAAACTATTCTTTCACCGACAGACTGTTTACATCCGCGCAGCAAACGTTTGCCGCCAACGAAAGGCCGCTGCTAAAATCCGCGCCATGCGTGCTCTGCTGCTAGCCTTTCGGGCAAACTACTCAACGAGGCCTTGAAAGTCCTAAGAAACCGGTAAGAAGGTTATAAGAAAGTTCTAAGAGCGTTTTATGTCTTCGCTCATCAACCAGTTGTATCGGTTTGGTGATTTCACTCTTGACTTGGATCAACGGGTACTGCTGCGCGCAGGGAAGCCGCTGCCACTCACTCCAAAGGTTTTTGATACTCTTCTGATCCTCGTTCAGCACAGCAATCGCGTCGTCACGAAGGATGACTTGATGCGTCAGCTGTGGCCCAACACCTTTGTTGCAGAAGCCAACATAACTTTCAACATCCAACAACTCAGAAAGGTGCTTGGCGACGACGCTCGCAGGCCACGCTACATTGAAACTGTGTCGCGGCGAGGCTATCGCTTCATCGCGAACGTAGAAGTTGTTATTGACGGCGACGCAAGCAAGCTTTCGCCGCTCGTATCAGCGACTATTGGAGATGGTCTGCAAAACCAGCCGGCCGTATCGGCTTCAGTCGCTGCTTCCGCCCCACTAATCGACTCTGGAGCCTCGACAAGAAGGAAGGTTATCGCCATTGGCGCTTCCGTTCTGATAATTGGTTTGTTGGGACTCGGTCTTTGGAGATTGACAGGCTTCATAAAGAAAGGCGCAACTGACGACAAGCGAGCTGATGGAAAGACCGCGGTCGCTTCACCGCTCAAGATCGAAAAACTAACGGTCACCGGACAGAGTGCTCACGCAGCCATCTCGCCTGATGGAAAGTTTGTCGCCTACACGCGCTTCTTTGAGAACAAGACTGGAGTTTGGCTCAGACAGCTCGCGTCGAATACTAATGTGGAGATCGTTCCGGCCGGCGAGCCTGTAGCCGGTATGGGCTTCACAAGGAGTGGAGAGTACCTCTATTTGGTCAAAGGCGATCCTCCGGTGCTGTTTCGGATGTCCCCGCTGGGAGGAGTGCCGACTAAGGTTCTGGAGAATCTGGAAGGCAACTTTTCCATCTCACGTGACGATAGTCAGGTAGCTTTTATCAGGCAGGAGATAAACGGTGAAGGACAACGTGAGTATTTCTTAATGACGGCGAGGTCAGATGGCTCGAATGAGCGCAGGATACTCACCGGTACTCATCCATACAAACTCGACACTCCTCTATGGTCGGCTACGGGCGATGCGATTGTCTGTTCGTATGGAAACTCAACCGGCAGCAATCAAAATGTGACCCTGATTGAAGTCAAAGTCGCTGACGGCACCAAGAGAGAATTGTTTCCCACGAGGTTCTTTGCGATTCAAAGAGTGTCATTGTTGCCGTACGGGAAGGGATTGATATTTCTCGCCAGGACGACTCCGGAAGAAAACAATCAGCTTTGGCAGGTCACTTATCCCAGCATGGAAATCAGGCAATTGAGCGAAGGCGTAATCTCCTATGGCGACCTCAGCCTCACAGCCCTTGGTGAGAAGGCCGCCAGTACTCAGGTGACCCGGATTGCTGACATCTGGGTGGGCTCAGCTCACGATGCTTCGAATCTCAAGAGGATCACTCAGGCGACGGATGGTTGCTGGACGCCGAACGGGCGAATTGTCTATTCGTCGACGGCTAGCGGCAATCGAGACTTGTGGATCATGCAGCGGGACGGCACGGAACAGAGGCAGTTGACTGCGGATCCAGCGGTGGATGCCAGTCCAGCGGTCACACCTGACAATCGCTACATCATCTTCACTTCGTATCGCTCTGGGACGTTTCAGATCTGGCGAATGAACATGGATGGCGGCAATCAGATTCAACTCACCAGTGGCCCTGGAAAGCAGTTTCCATCAATTTCATCGGATGGTAGGTGGGTGCTCTACAACTCGACTGATGACTGGAGTCTTTGGAAGATATCGATCGATGGTGGCGAGCCGGTGCGCCTGACTGAATATCCCGCAGTATATTCTTCGGTTTCACCGGACGGAAAGACGATCGCCTGCGCCGGTCGCAATGAACCGAAGCGACCGTTTGGCATCTGGCTGTTGCCCATCGAGGGCGGCCAGCCTTTCAAGAGAATTGAATCGCCCGGCGCTTTCGCCGGCGGTCGCTTGTATTGGACGCCGGACGGCAAGGCGCTGATTTACTCAGCTGCGCGTAACGGTCGAACTGCAATTATTAAATTGACTCTGGCAAGCGAGCTCGCGGAAGAGATAGCGACCATCGATCAGGACGAATTATTTGATTTCGCGTACTCCAACGACGGCCAGTCACTCTTCGTGACCCGCGGCGGCTGGAAACATGATGTAGTGTTGATTAGCGATTTTGGTAGATAGCAATCAGTAATCAGCAATCAGCAATCAGCCAGAGCAAAGGGCAACAAAACCAAAGGTCAAAGACCAACGACCTAATTGCTGATTACTGATTGCTAATTGCTGACTGCTTTTTTCCGATCGACAACACCCAAACCAACAAACAGCCAAACAAGAAATTTGACGAGGCTGTTTCGAGCAGGTGGGCCATGCGCACCTCGGGTGGCATGTACGGGTTCGGAATGAGTAACTGAGAATTCATTACGACTGAAAACATCAACGCCACTAACAATCCGGCCTCCAGCCATGATCGCTTCAACATGCGTATGATAAGCACCCCCAATGCGGCCCACAGTATGGCGCGGACGGCTTGAAGCGGAACCAGCCAGGGCATATTACGCAAGGTGTTGCCCATCTGAACAAAGAATCCCTGCGGATCGCTGCCGCCGTAGTATGCGCGCACCGCCGGACTCTGCCAGGCGATGAAGTACCCGAACGTAAAATAAAGCACCACATACATGACAATTATCAACGCGGCCTTCCACGCCCACTCACCAATGGAAGCAGGCAAACGCAATGCTGGACCACCTGATTGGCGAGATCTCAGCTTTCCAAGAATCAAAACTGCCAAGGTAGAGAACGCAGCTGATACAAGCGCCCCGCCCAGAAAAATGCGCGGCAACATACCCGGTGGCAGTCGGGTCACAAAAACCGCAGTCTCGATCTGCGACATGACCGTAACAACGCCGAATAGCGTTACAAATACAACGAGTACAAGTTTCCAGCCGGACCAACGTGAGCGCCAAATCAAGTACTCCAGCACGGCTGCGTTCAGGAAGCTTACTAATAACAATGCCAGTGCCGGGTTAGCTTGCTCGGAACTCGACTGAGGAGGCGCTGGAAACACAATCGCGGCCACGACTAAGAAACAGGTGAAGTAAACAACAGTTAGTCCAATCAGTCTGATTGCGTACACGATGGTTGTTTTCATTGTTAGTTCTCTCGAGCGTTACAGTCCCAAATTAATTCCGGTTTGCTGTACAATCGCCGCCCTATCAATAAAAACTCTGGTCGAGGTCTGGTTTGCGAATGAAAAGACAAAACGCAATTCTGATCCTGGTTGTGCCTCTCCTCTACGTTTTTCTTGCAGCTAACGTTTCGCCTTCTCAGCAAAAATCGGTCGGCTCGTTCATGGGCCAGACGGATGTTGGAAACCCGGCGCGGCCTGGCGTAGCTAGCTACGATCCCGTTACGCAGGAGTACACCATCGAAGGATCGGGTACGAATATGTGGGCCGGGCGAGATGAATTTCACTTTGTGTGGCAGCGGTTGAAAGGGAACTTCATCGTTACCAGCCGTGTTGCATTTGTAGGAAAAGGAGTGGAGCAGCATCGAAAGATTGGCTGGATTGTCCGATCCAATCTTGAGGCGGACTCTCCGCATGCGGTAGCCGTCGTGCACGGTGACGGCTTAACCTCGCTGCAATTCCGACGGACGAAGGCTGGCAACACTGAACAGATCATCTCCAAACTAAAAGACGCGGATGTCCTCCAATTGGAGCGAAAAGGAAACTCCTACATCATGTCCGCCGCTCGATTCGGTGATGCGTTTGCCAGTGAACAGGTTTCTCTCGATTTGGGCGATGAAGTCTATGTAGGTCTATTTGTCTGTTCTCACAACAAGGACGTTACTGAAAAGGCATTATTTCGCGATGTGCGGTTGACTGTCCCCGCTCGGGACAACTTCGTGCCTTACCGTGAGTACATCGGCAGCAATCTTGAGTTGATGGATGTCGCTACGGGAAATCGGAAAATTATCTACACGGCGCCGGACTCGTTTCAGGCGCCGAACTGGACCAAGGATGGCCGTGCCCTCATCTACAATCGAAATGGTCGGCTGTATCGTTTCGATCTCGCCAGTAAAACCGCGACCGCCATTGACACTGGGTTTGCCGTTAATAACAACAACGATCACGTACTTTCATTTGATGGGACGATGCTCGCAATTAGTCACCACAGTAAGGACGATGCGAATGCGTCAATCGTTTATACTGTTCCTGTCGGAGGTGGAACTCCGCACAGGGTCACTGCAAAAGGGCCCTCGTATTTGCATAGTTGGTCTCCCGACGGCAAACAACTGATCTATACGGGAGGGCGAGACGGTGAATTCGATATCTATAAAATCCCGGTTGACGGTGGGGAGGAGACAAACCTGACAAATTCCAAAGGACTTGATGATGGACCTGAGTATACACCGGACGGTAAATATATCTATTTCAACTCGACACGGTCTGGAACAATGCAGATCTGGCGCATGAAACCTGACGGAAGCAACGCTGAACAGATAACCGACGATGAATACAACAACTGGTTTCCACACATCTCGCCGGACGGTAAATGGATCGTATTCCTATCATTCCTGAAGGACGTAAACCCCGCCGACCATCCATTCTACAAACATGTTTACATTCGGCTGATGCCAATCAACGAAGCGAAGCCGAAGGTGATCGCATACGTTTATGGAGGGCAGGGAACGATTAATGTTCCGTCGTGGTCGCCGGACAGCAGGCAGATCGCATTTGTCAGCAATTCCGATATCACTGCGACGAAATCAGTAACCAGCAATCGGTAACCAGCAATCAGTAATCAGCAATCAGTAATCAGTAATCAGTAATCAGCAAGAGGTCTTTGGTCCTTGGATAAACGGAAAAATACTTTCAGACGTAATGTCAAAATGAAAGACACAGTCAAAGACCAAAAGCCAAAGACCAATTGCTGATTACTGATTACTGTTTGGTGCGGATCCTGACGTTGCGGAACCAGACCTCATCTCCGTGGTACTGAAGAGCAACGTGACCCGAAGTGTTATGCGCGAATCGGGGAAACGCCTTGAACTTACTTTTTGCGATCAGGGACGCCAGTGAGTCACTCGCGAGCTCATACTCGAGAACCTTCTTGCCATTGAGCCAATGCTCGACATGTCCGTTTCTAACGACCACGCGCGATTGGTTGAATTGTCCCACCGGTCGCAAAGTCTTATTAGCCGGCGCAATCAAGGCGAACAGCGAACCCGCCGAAGTATTTGGAATCTTTCCGTCTGCGTGTTTATTGTCATCCAACACTTGCATCTCAGGCCCGGTCTTCCAGGTCTGATCCTCGTCTTCCGATACTAAATAGATGATTCCACTGTTGGCGCCGGGAGCGACCCGCCACTCGAGCTCCAGTTCGAAGTCCTTGTATTTGTCCAGCGTAATGATGTCTACCTGATCTGACTTGTCGCATGGCGCGACGGTCTTGAGTGAGCCTTCCTCAATCACCCAGCACTTCGCCGGGAACGTGTCGCGCCGAAAACCTCGCCAGGCGGAAGTTGATTTTCCATCGAACAGGACTTGCCATTTGGGTTTTGCCCTGCTAGTGCCTGCCGTGAACATCAAAAGCGTCGTCGCAACCAAGATGAAAGCCATGACGCTGCGAAAGGAAAAAGGCAAAAATTGACGGAACCAGGAACGGCGGCTGGGGTCGGTTGGCGCGACAACTACGGTCGAATAGCAATGGCTCGCGACCCGTTCAAGGTCCTCGAGCCAAGTCTTTTCAATAAGGCAGTCGCCATTCGTCTCGAGTTTCAGCTTGCGATCCGGATATCGATGCCGCCATTCAACGAACACTGCGTCGCGCCAAAAAGTGTCGCGACCAGTAATCTCAACTCTGAGCAAAGTAGTCGTCACGCCGAAATGTTAGCCTTTCAGGATGCGATTGATTATTTCGAGACTCGCGCTAGCCGCCTTCTCATCAGGTCGTTCGCCGTCGAGCGCAGCAACCAGGTCTGAAAACAAAAGCTGTAGGTCCCTGGCTGTGTCATCAGTTGGCGCCAGCCTCCCGCCGAGTTGGACTCGCTCCAAATTCATCGGAATGCCGAGCGCTGGTGCATCAAGCGGCGACAAATGAAAGTAAAGCACGCCGACAAACGCGAGTGAGCCAGTCGATTCAACCACGGGTCTGCCGAGCTCATCTCGTCGCGGGCTATCAAAAGCGTGAAGACCCGGTTGCAGTTCGGTTTCAGGCCCTTTTTCTTGTTCCATCTTTTGATCGGAAGTGGCAGTCTGAGCAGTTTGTGCGGTTCCGGTCAGCAATTGCCTGCGAATGGGTGAGCCCGCGACACCTCCTTGCGCGGCTATAAGTCGAGCTGCAACATCGTCGAGTTGGCGCAATCCTGACTGTGGCGACTGGATTGTCATGCGTCCCCGGAGCACGAGCTTATTTTGTACCAGCGAGCAGACCGCGGGCGCAAAGCTGAATCGATAGGTCTTCTCACCTGCGTCAAACTCACCTTCGAAGGTGCGCCCTCGCAGCAATCCGTGAATTGTGTGCAGCTTCGCCGGCGCACGGCTGGTGTTTCTCTGCAATTCCATGATGCGAATGGGCACTGCGCCTTTCCTCAAAGATTCCCGCGCTTGTACTCGCCAGTTAGATATTCGCAAGCTCGGATGGTAAGCGCCAGAATCGTGAGAGTCGGATTGTGATTAGCCGAAGCCACAAAGGCGGCGCCATCCGTGACAAAGACATTGCTCACATCATGCATCTGATTGAATTTGTTTAGCACCGAGGTTTTTGGGTCATTGCCCATACGCGCTGTGCCCAACTCATGAATTATGCGACCAGGTGCAGTGAGCTGTCCTCCGGTTGAAACGACTTCGGCGCCTGCCGCTCGCAAAATCTCTTCGCTCGTGTCCGCGGCGTCCTTCGCCATCTCGAGCTCGTTGTCGGAGTATTGAATGTGCATCTTGAGCACCGGTACTCCCCAGGCATCTACGACACCGTCAGGATCGATCTCCGCGTAGTTCTCGAATCTTGAAAGCATCGCAGCGCGCACTGTCATGCCCACTGGCGCGGTGTAGTAACGCCGCACCTGCTTTTTGAATTCCGGTCCAAAGCCGCTGATTAAACGCCTGGCCATTCCCGGAAACATACTGGTACCAGAGCCACATTCGAATCCATAGCCACGCAGGAACTTGGGGTGTCTGGTTTTTGCATCAAGGTTGCGGAAGCGCGGTATGAAGATTCCCGTAGCCTTGCCATCTTCATTGATAGGGTCGCGCCCGGCCAGTATCGGAAAGAAACCGGAAGCGCCGATTCCGCCAAAGTGGTCGACCAGGTAGTGGCCCAGAACGCCCGAACTGTTTCCGAGACCCTGGGGATGATGACGGGACTTTGAGTTCAAAAGGATGCGAGTTGACTCGAGCGTCGAAGCAGCAACGACAATGACTCGTGCATAGGCTTCCTGCTCTTCGCGCGTAACGCGATCGACGAAGGCTACGCCAGTTGCTTTACCGGTATTCGTGTCGGTAATGATATGCCTCACGATCGAGTTCGGCCGCAGCGTTAGGCGACCCGTGGCAGCGGCAACCGGCAAAGTCGACGCCACTGAGTTGAACATAGCATTCACGTCACAGCCATCTCCGCAGTGTCCACAGTAGTGACACTTTCGCCGGCCTTTCATGAAAGGTTTCGGCTGGCCGGTTAGCATTGCTACGCGCATGGCGATGGCCAGCCGCCCCGTCTTCTCTGCGCCCTTGCGCAAAAGATTCTCGCCGCAGTTCATGGGCATCGCCGGCATGTACTTTCCGTCAGGGACATGGGGCAGGCCATCGGCGTTGCCACTTACGCCGATGAATTCTTCAACTTGATCGTAGTAAGGGGCCAGTTCCTCGTAACTGATGGGCCAGTCGTCTCCGAAACCATCATGGCTCGCGGCCTTGAAGTCGAGGTCGGATAAGCGCCAACTCAAGCGGCCCCAATGCAGAGTTTTGCCACCGACTATGCGAGCTCGCACCCACATGAAAGGTTTGCCGGGATCAGTTGTGTATGGATGTTCTGAGTCCTTGACGTAGAAGTGACGGCTGTAGAACGATGCCGTGTCCTGCATCCATTGCTCTTGCAGCTTCCATCCCGGTGGGCCAAAGCCACGATACATCATCTGATAAGGCCAGGTGTGAGTGGAGAAATCTCGCGCGGGATTGACCGGCGGGCCAGCCTCAAGCACGAGCACTTGAAAGCCGCGTGCGGTCAGCTCTTTTGCGGCCATGCCTCCAGAAGCGCCCGACCCGATGATCAGTGCGTCATAGCGTTTTGCTGATCTCAAACGCAGTCTCCGTGAACCACAAGTTGTTAGTGCTTGAATTCGGTGTCTAAGAGAATCGCACCATAGCACAGCCCCGAAACGCCGAGCAAGATTTAGTAGCGACTCCTCTTCTGTCCTTTGTGTCCTTTTTGTCCCTTAAGTTCCTTCCCTCGTCCAGGAACTAAGAAGAGAATTGACTTTTTCGCCGCACATTCAAATAATCGGCACCGCCATGTCTGATGATCAAATAGACCGCAGAACTGCGCTAAAAGTGATCGCTGTCGGCATCAGTAGCGCTGGTGCGCTGCCGCTTCTTGAAGAAGCCTCCCTGGGCCAGAGCCACTCAGGCATGTCGAAGCCGCAGGCGACGCAGGAGGCGCAGCCGCGCTCGGCCAGGTTCTTCAGCGAAGCAGAACTGACCACCATTGCCATCCTTTCTGACCTGATCATTCCCGCCGACGAACATTCGCCAGGCGCAAGAGACGCGGGCGTGCCGGACTTCATCGCGCAAATGATTAGCGAGTCTTCGACTGAGGTGCAGTCGCTGTGGCGTGATGGCGTGAAAGCAATTAATGACTTGTCTCAAGCGAGCTTCGCGACAGATTTCAACAATGCCGCAGCTGACAAACAAATCTCATTACTCCGAACCATTAGCAAGAACGAATATCGGCCGAGAACGATTGCGGAGCGTTTCTTTATTGCGGTCAAGAGTATGACAGTCGATGGCTACTACACGTCTGAAGTCGGCATCCACAAGGATCTGAGATACAAGGGGAACGCGTACTTGACTGAGTTCGAGGGATGCACGCATCCCGAGCACCGTGGTTAGAACGACTCGAGTCATTCCCTGTTTGCACACGCCCACAACCGTCAACATTGAGAATGTGCTCGGTGAGGCAACTGAGTATCCTGGCAACGCTGGTCTTACTTGGCGGTGTGCTGTATGGCGCGCCGGCTGACGGCGCCAGGATTCCGGTGGTTTTGTCGACCGACGTAGGCAATGAGGTCGACGACCAATGGGCTGTCACCTATCTGCTCCTTCAGCCGCGTTTCCAGGTTTTAGGCGTGATGTCCGCTCAGGCTCCATCTCTAACCGCGCCTGCCGGGCATACCTCCTACCGCATTTTGGTTGACGTGGTCGAACATCGACTGGGGATGAATAAGCACCCACCACTGATTGAAGGCGGCAGCGTTCCGCTCGTGAACGAGCAAACGCCGCAGCCGAGTCAGGCGGTTACGTTCCTGATTGAGATATCACGGCGCTTCTCTTCTCATGACCGGCTAACGGTCCTGATGATTGGCGCGGCGACAGACGTAGCTTCGGCAATTCTCGTTGATCCCACCATCGTCGATCGAATTCGAATAGTACAAATGGGTTTCACTGATGAGCGAGGTGGTGAGGAGTTCAACGTGGCCAACGACCTGCACGCGGTCCAGGCCATACTGAACTCGAGCGTGCCGTTGGTCATCGGATCGGGAAGTGTCTGTCGCGCGAGTCTTTCACTTACGCTCGATCAAGCTCGTGCGTTGTTGGCCGGGCATGGGCCTATCGCGGCCTGGCTGTGGGACGAGTATCAAGCCTGGTATTTCCGATTCGTCAAGCCGCTGCGAGTGAATGACTTTTCCAAGCCCTGGATTATCTGGGACGACATAACGCTGGCATATCTGCTGGGAATGACCACGCAGCACGATCTTCCACGTCCCAGGTTGCGCGATGACTTCTCGTTCGAGTCGAGGAAAACTGATCAAATGGTGACCTGGATTACTGATGTGGATGAGCAAGTCATGTGGCGCGATTTCGTGGGACTCATCGATAACTATCAGCGAGCGCATCAGCTCATCAGAAACGAAAGCGAGTACCGCTTGACGTTCATGGCTCCATGAAACTTTACGGCAACGCATGCGAGACAGGTATGTTTACAGGGGATAACTATGACCAAGAGGATTTCGAGACGGACTTTTGCAAAGGTAGCGGGTTCCGCTGCACTGGCTTCCACAACAACGACGCCAACCCTGGGGTCGTTCACTATCCCGCGGTCCGACGCTGAGCCGATGCAGGCAACATCAGGTCGAGAGTTTCCGAAAGGTTTTCTCTGGGGCTCGGCCACAGCCTCTTATCAGGTTGAGGGAGCGGTAAAGGAAGATGGCAGGGGCCCATCAATTTGGGACACGTTTTCGCACACGGCCGGTAAAGTTAAGAACAATGCCAACGGAGACGTCGCCGACGATCACTATCATCGCTACAAGGAAGATGTTCAGTTAATGAAGTCTTTGGGAGTTAAGACCTACCGCTTCTCGATCGCATGGCCGCGTGTTTTCCCGAATGGCGAGGGTGCGCCGAATCCGAAAGGTCTCGACTTTTACAATCGTCTTGTGGATGAACTCCTTGCCAATGAAATTCAGCCGTTCGCGACGCTTTATCACTGGGATCTGCCTCAAGCGCTGCAAGACCGCGGCGGTGGTTGGGAGTCGCGAGACACTTCGAAAGCATTTGGCGAATACTCCGGTTACGTAGCGGAGCGGCTCTCAGATCGAGTGAAGCACTTCTTCACCATCAATGAGTTTGGAGCCTTCGTTGAACTGGGCTACCGGCAGGGTGTGCACGCGCCGGGCGTGAAGCTTCCGCCGGGTCGTTTCAATCAAACCCGACATCATTGCGTGTTAGGTCACGGACTCGCAGTTCAAGCAATTCGAGCAAAGGCCAAGCCGGGCACCAAAGTTGGTCTCGCAGAGAACCTGACGATCTGCGCCCCGGTGCTTGAAACGACACCGCACATCGAAGCCGCTACACGGGCCACTCGAGAGTTGAATGCGCAATACATGACAGTGATCCAGGAAGGAAAGTACACGGACGCTTATCTGGCTAACGCGGGCGCCGATGCTCCGAAGTTTACGCCTGAAGACTTGAAGATCATTTCAAGTCCGCTCGACTTCGTCGGCATAAACGTCTACACGCCGCTTTATGTTCGAGCAGACGGTTCTCAGCTGGGATTCGCAGTGGTGCCGCACCCGCAAACGTTTCCCCACATGTCGTCGACGTGGCTATTTATTGGTCCCGAAGCGCTCTACTGGGGACCACGGCACGTCGCCAAAATCTGGAATGCGAAAGAGATTTACATTACCGAGAATGGCGCTTCGTCATCGGATATACCGGCAAAAGATGGCATCGTCTACGACACGGATCGGGTGATGTATCTGCGCAATTACCTGACGCAGCTTCAGCGGGCTACTGCGGATGGCATCCCGGTGCGCGGCTATTTTCTTTGGAGTCTGATGGACAACTTCGAGTGGGCCGACGGGTACACCAACCGTTTCGGACTTCATTATGTCGACTACGACACGCAAAAGCGAACACCCAAGTTGAGCGCCGCCTTCTATCGTGAGGTTATCGCGCGGAACGCAGTGGTCTGACGATAAGTCGAAACTGGGGTCTGAATGATTACCGGGTGATCTAACGCCGAAGGCGTTTTCCACTTGCGGCCTGGGGTTGCTTCAACCCAGGTTGGTTACATAAGAACGGGGGCCCAAATGCCGAAGGTGTTCGCGAAACTTGAACGTTGGCGACCTCATTCAGATGTTTGATGTTCAGAGCTGTTGGAGGCATTCAAGCTATGAAAATGGACCGATTGATCTGGATCGCCTTTCTCCTTGTCTATATACCTGTACGTGCGCTCGGGCAAGGCTCTGTAGCCGATTATGAGCGGGCTTACGCGCTGCGCGAAAAGTACGAGGCCGCAGCGATAGACATCGCCGGACCTGCAACATGGATTGGCAATACTCACCGCTTCTGGTATCGCAACCAATCGCGCGGTAAGACCCAGTACCTGGTGGTCGATGCGCAGACTCTGCAGAAACAACCGGCCTTCGATCACGCAAAGATCGCAAGAGCTCTTTCAAAGCTGACCGGTAATAAATACAAAGCTGAAGATCTGTCTTTGACCGGCCTTCGGTTCGACAATGCCGCTGCTTCTTTTTTTGCGTCGGTTGATGGTACAGCTGTTCGTTGCACAGTCACTGACTCTGTCTGCGCCAAGGTGGATCCGCAAGCTCGCGGCGAGCGCAACCAGGGCCCGGCGGTTTCACCCGACGGCAAATTGGAAGCGCTGATTAATAACTACAATGTGGTAGTGCGGCCAGTCGGATCGCAGGATCTGACTTTTCTGAGCACAGATGGTTCAGAAGGGAATTACTATGAATCACGCTCTATAGCCTGGTCGCCTGATTCCACCAAGCTAGCTGCTTATCGCGTCAGACCTGGTTACCGCCGCGAGGTACACTACGTCGAGTCCTCTCCGGAAGATCAAATCCAACCGAAGTTTTCTGCAATCGTCTACGCCAAACCCGGCGATGTACTTGCGCTTCAGCAGCCGGTGCTCTTTGATGTTGTGGCTCGCCACCAGATCACCATCGACAACGCGCTGTTCCCCAATCCTTATGAGTTATCGGACCCCGTATGGCGCAAAGACAGTCGCGCTATCACTTTTGAATATAACCAGCGCGGACACCAGGTCTATCGCGTCCTTGAAGTCGATGCGTCTAACGGAAAGACCAGAGCCCTTGTGTCCGAAGAGCCGAAAACCTTCTTCAATTACCGTCCGGCGAACGGCACCCTTGCTGATTCGGGCAAGAAATATCGCCTTGACGTGAGCGACGGCAAAGAATTCATCTGGATGTCCGAGCGCGACGGCTGGAATCATCTGTACCTTTACGATGGCGTGTCTGCCGCCATAAAGAATCAGATAACAAAAGGTGAATGGGCCGTTCGCGGCGTACAGCGTGTTGATGAAGTCAAGCGGCAAATCTGGTTTAGCGCCGGCGGCATGTACCCGGGAAACGACCCGTATTTTGCTTACTACTATCGCATCAACTTTGACGGCTCAGGACTCACGCAACTAACGACCGCTGAGGGTAACCATGCTGGAGCCTACTCGTCCGATGGACAATTCTTTGTCGACACCTATTCGACTCTCGAGCAACCTCCTGTACTTGAATTGCGGCGTGTAGCCGACAATTCAGTGGTGGCAACTCTCGAGCGTGGCGATTCCAGTGAGCTCATTAAAGCTGGTTGGAAGGCACCGGAAGTTTTTACTGCCAAAGGGCGTGACGAAAAGACCGACATCTGGGGAATTATTATCAGGCCTACCAACTTCGATCCTGCAAAGAAGTATCCGGTAATTGAAAACATCTATGCCGGGCCCCAGGGCTCTTTCGTTCCCAAGTCGTTTCTGACTTACTCAACAATGATGTCGCAAGCTGACATTGGCTTTATCGTGGTGCAAATCGACGGCATGGGCACATCGAATCGTTCCAAAGCTTTCCACGAAGTGGCTTGGAAGAATCTGGGAGATGCCGGCTTCCCCGATCGGATTCTCTGGCACAAAGCCGTTGCGGCTAAATACCGCTGGTATGACATCAGTCGAGTGGGAATCTATGGCGGTTCAGCCGGTGGGCAGAATGCGATGGGAGCGTTGCTTTTCCATCCGGAGTTTTATAAAGCTGCAGTCTCGTATGCGGGTTGCCACGACAATCGTATGGATAAAATTTGGTGGAACGAGCAATGGATGGGATGGCCGATTGGTCCGCAGTATTCGGCCTCATCAAATGTCGATAACGCTTATCGATTACAAGGCGATCTTTTGTTGATTGTTGGTGAGATGGATACCAACGTCGATCCGGCTTCAACGATGCAGGTTGTGCACCAACTGATGAAGCACAACAAGACCTTCGATCTGCTGGTCGTTCCCGGCGCAAATCATCCCGCGGCTCGAGGCGACCAGTACGCCGCATATGGCGATCGCAAACGCTATGATTTCTTCGTGCAGCATTTACTTGACAAGTTGCCGCCGTCCTGGAATCAGCGACCAGATGAACGCACAGCAAAGTCTGCTGCTCAATAATTGGTCTGTCTTTGCTCCTTTGCGGCTTTGCGTGAATTGTTTTTTCCGCCGCTTGAGATCTCACGCAAAGACGCGAAGGAGCAAAGACGCAAAGGAGCAAAGGTCGGACTTACCGAATTCCGACCAGACCCTGCACTGATTGGATTAGTTTCTCAGAGTCGTAGCCGACACCGTCTTTGAAAACGATCTCAACTTTCTCAATGTCGGCAACGTTCGCGGCGGGGTTTCCCTTCACAATCATCAGGTCAGCCTGCTTGCCGACTGCGACTGAGCCGATGCGAGCCTCCTCGCCCAGAAACTTCGCGCCGTTGAAGCTTGCAATCTTGATCGCCTCGAGCGGTGTGAAGCCTGCTTCAACCAACAGTTCAACCTCACGGAGGTCTCCGAATCCGGCCACGATGCCGCCATTGCCCGTAGGATCGAGACCCGCAAGCAACAATCCTCCAGCTTGAACAAAGGCGCGTTCAAAATCCATCGCCTTCCGGAGCAACGACACATAGTCTGATGTTGGTGAGACGCGGGCCCGGGCGGTCAGGTAGCGCACGCGCGCATCCGTTGACATGACATTCAGCATGCGCGGATTGAGCAGAGCACTGGCGGCGCCAATTCCACTTTGAGCCAACGGAGCGCCAGCGGCTTCGAACACAGGCAATGTAGAAGTGATGGCTACCTTCTTTGCGACCAGCGTGCGAATCGTTTCTTTTGCAGCGTCGCCGTTAAGATCTAGCTGGCGCAAACTGGTTTGCATGGCGCCGCCGCCTGGACACTGGTCCGGCTGCTTGTTGGGAACAAACTCCGAATCAGCAAACAAGCCGTGCTCGAGATCATCGATGCCAATCTCGGCAGCCTCGCGATATCCAATTGAGCAGAGATGACCGGTAACTTTCAGCCCGCGTTTGTGCGCTTCTTCAACCGCCGCGCGCAACTCGTCGCGAGTGATGTTCATGTAGGCTTTGTAAGAAGTTGCGCCTTCGTCGGCCCAGAAGTCGACCATCCGGCGAGCGTCTTCCGGCCCTGTGAGCTCGTGCATTACTGGAGTGAACGAACCGCGACCTTCCAAATACGGCGCAGTAATGTGCATCTTGGGACCAATCATGCGGCCGGCATCAATCAGCCGCTTGATCTCCAGATCGGTAAAGGGTGCGACGCTGCCCGTGGTGCGAATCGTCGTGACGCCGTTTGCGAGATACAGACGCGGAAAGCTGCTGCCCATGTTTGAATACATCGGCGGCGTGCCACCCATCGGAAAGAACATATGGTTGTGCATCCCCACCAAACCCGGCAGGACTGTATAGCCTTTGAGATCGAGCACCTGAGCATCAGCCGGCACCTTTGCCGTAGCGCTCGCTTCGAGTGATTGAATTTTGCCATTGCTAATCAGCAGCGTCTGGTCTTCGCTTGGGGCGGCGCCTGTACCATCGATCACACGCACATGAGTAAGCGCCAGCAACGACGCTTCTGCTCGAATGAACTGTTGACGTTCAGGATTAGGCGTCTGAGCGACGGCAGCGATTGACAAGCTGAACAGCAGAATCAGGGCGATTAAGATTTTCATGGGGACTCTCCGAAGTTGACGTTGAACTTTTGCGCCGCTGAGTGTACCTCAACTTCAGGAATCCGGTAATAAAAGCCCAAAGACCCAAAGGACTAAAAGGACCAAAGACCTGTGGAATAACGGATGCGGAGAAGGGGAGACGCGGAGACACAGAAAGCAGACACGGAGAAGGGGAGATCCGGGGACACGGGGATCTCTATCGAAGCGTAGTGGCTGCTCCTGATCTTAGTGGCTGCGCTGATAGAGGAAGGAACTAACCTTCGCTAGACGTCCCCGCGTCTCCGTGTCCCCCCTTCTCCGCGTCTGATTTTTCGCGGGCGGCTTGAATGCGCTGTTCGGCGACGTGGTCGGCTTTGCGAAATGGGGGAGTTCCTTCGGCGTGGGACTGATTGAGCAAGTCGAGCATCGTATCGTAGAGTTCCTGAACCTTCGCCATAGCATCAGCTCGATCCCAACCAAGTAACTCCCGACAGCCATTAATTACACCGCCTACGTTTGCGACGTAATCAGGCGCGTATAGAATTCCTTTTTGATGGAGCAAGTCGCCGTGTCTCGATTCAAGTAGCTGATTGTTGGCCGAGCCGACTACGATCTCCACTTGCAGTTGCTCAATTGAATCGTCGTTAATAATCCCACCCAAAGCGCATGGCGCCAGTATGTCCGCCGGTGTCGAAAAGATTTCCTCCGGTGCGACAGCCTGCGCATCGAACTCATGAACCAGACGCGCAGCTTTCTGTGAGTCGATGTCGCTGACCAACAGGTTTGCGCCGGCTTGATGCAGCTCCTTAGCCAGGTTGTAGCCGGTGTTGCCACAACCTTGCAGCGCGACAGTGCGTCTTGAAAGATCCGTTGTGCTCCAGCGATGGTGAGCGCAAGCCAGCATCGCTCGAAAGACGCCGCGGGCCGTAACTGGCGAGGGATCTCCGGAACCCCCAGGCAGACCAGCTACATGTTTTGTTTCGAGCGCCACGTACTCCATGTCGGACGGCGTCGTGCCGATGTCTTCAGCTGTAATGAAGCGCCCTTTCAACGACTCGACGAAGCGCCCGTGTGCGCGAAAGATTTGCTCGCGATCGGTGGTCTTGTTGTCGCCAATGATGACTGCTTTGCCGCCGCCAAAAGGCAAGCCGGCCATGGCGGTCTTGTACGACATTCCGCGAGAGAGGCGCAGGGCATCCAGGCTCGCCTCCTCATCATTGGCATAATTCCAAAAACGTGTGCCGCCAACTGCGGTACCGAGCGCCGTGCTATGGATTGCGATTATGCCACGGTAATTGCACGACGCGTCCGTCCAAAGAATGATCCGCTCGTGTTCAGCTTCCGCGTACAAATCACAAATGCTCCTGGTTGAGGTCATAGTTATTAATCAACTAACTTTGGGATCTGCGTCTTTGGATTAGGCTCAAAAGTTCTTAAGAAATATCACAGCAACGCGGGACTCACTCGCCGTGCCAGCTCAGCAAATCTCGGGTCCGATCGCAGCGGATCGAACATTGGATCAACCTTAAGCCAGACCATCTCGATGTCTCTGTTCTCGTAAGCACGTTCGAGCCATTCGAAGGCGAGATCATGCTCTCCGAGCGCGGCGTGGATCAATGCGATACTGCCGGCGGAAAGGTAGCTTCGTTGCGCCAGCGTTTGCAGCTCATTCAGCGTTTTTCGCACTTCATCCTGTTTGCCCGCAACCGCTTGAGTCTGAGCGAGCGCCAGCAGAGTCGCATGGTCGGTACCAGCCAAAGACACCGCCTGTTGCAAAGTCCGAAGCGCTGCTTTGTGGTTTCCCTGCTGTTCGTAAACCTTTCCCAGGACCACGTGCGCGCGCACAAACCTGGGATTTAATTCCAGCAAGTTGCATAGTTGGGCTTCGCTCTTCTCGTATTCTCTCGAGTAATAGAGCGAAGCCGCGTAATCGGCGTTTATCGCGAGCGAAAGCGGGTCAAACTCCTGGGCCAGCTGCAACTGCTCGGCAGCCTCCTTACAACGGCCAAGAATAATCAGCAGCTCGCCATACCAGTGATGACCTGTTGGATAGTTTGGTTTGAGCTCGATGGCTTTTAAGTAATTCCGTTCGGCTGCCGCCCAGTCCCACGCGTAGCAACAGTCAACAAAACCAAGCGAAGCATAGGCTTCAGCCATTAGCGGATCTATCTCGAGCGCGCGAAGAGCTGCGGCTCGCGCTCGTGGAAAAGATTCACGAGGCGGCAGCACACTGTGTTGCGCGCCAAGCAGGCTGAAAGCATCCGCAAGGCCCACGTAAGCCGGCGCGTAAGTCGGCTCCAAATCGATGGCTTGTTGCGCGTACTCGAGCGCCTTGCGCAAACCGTCCACGGTGCGCTGATTCCAGAAGTATCTGCCCTTGAGATAGAGCTGAAATGCTTCGGGACTATCGGTGTAGCTCTTGGTGATCTGCTTTCTTTCCTCGCCGGTTAGTTTTAGTTCCAGTGAACGCACTACCTGCTCGGAAATCGAGTCTTGAATCGCGAATATGTTTGTGAACTTCTCGTCGAATTTGGCAGCCCAAAGCGTCACGCCATCCTTAACGCTGACGAGTTGGACTGAGACCCTGACGTTTTCGCCCTCGCGTTGAATTACTCCGGTGAGCAACGCATCGACATTCAGCTCGTGACCGATATGCAGTGGATCGTCTTTATGGCCGGCATATCTCAAGACGGCAGTAGTCGGTCTCACCTTGACGTCGCGTAGGTTGCTTAAGCGCATGATGAGGGCGTCAGCCAGTCCCTGGCCAAGGAATGTGTCATCGTCTGCTCCGTTGATACTCTTGAAGGGAAGCACTGCTATCGACGTCATTCCGCGTGAGGTGGTCTGGGCCCTGGTGGCTGCAGACGACATGACTTCTTTCACCGGAGCCACAAAACGGTAGCCCACGCCCGGTATGGTCACGATGTAACGATGCTCGTTTTTCTCTTCACCGAGCGCCTTTCGCAGCAGAAAGATGTTTTGCGCGAGATTGCTTTCCTCTACAAACGTGTCAGGCCAGATTGTTTCCAGCAGATAATCTTTCTTCAGCACTTCGCCGCGATGAGTAACGAGAAAGAGCAGGATCTCGAAGGCTTTCGGAGACAGCTGAATCACATCTCCGTCGCGAAACAGGAGATACCTTTCGCGATCGAGGCGGAAGGGGCCGAATGCATAAACCGCTGTTGCCGAATCTATCATCAATGGCTGAGAACTTTAAAATGTTTTGAATGTATCCTTAAAGACTTCAGATGCCATGTCGGTGTACTTTCCGAGCCAACTCGCGGAATAGGAAGCGGCGGGTTCGTATTTGGCACATTATAAACGATGACAAGGCGCTGACGGTTCAATGGGATTGCGGATTTTTGAATGCGGATTGCGGATTAGACGGTCTTTGGTCTTTGGGCGTGTTTTCAGCGTTGACCATATTTTGACAAGGCGGAGTTCCTCGTACTTAAGAACCATCGTCAGGCGGTGTTAATTGAAGCGGGTTCTCGTAAAGCAATCCGACCATGCGTGTGCGTTAGAAAATGGAGATAGCAGCTCTTAATTGTATAAAATCTCCATCAGCCAGATTTAGATTGAGACATCCTGGAACCACGGCTTTGCCGCCGCACAGTGCGGAAAGGTTTCGGTTTCCGGTGCCAGTTCCTTCTGAAATCGAGGCTATGCCTCGTCCAGTGAAGATCGAGTTCGTGCCAAGTCAAACAATCATTGAGCCTTTGAGCAGCTGCTCACTCGCGGAAGCGGTACAAGTTTGGAATGAAGGGTTCCGAGGCTACTTCGCCGACATGACACTCTCACTAGACGGCTATCTTGCTCGCATGTATGAGGAGGGAATGTCCGCTGAAAACTCTTTGGTAGCTTACTATGATGGCAAACTCGCGGGTTGTTTGCTGAATGGTATCCGCGCGAACGGAACACGGAAGATGGCGTGGAATGGTGGCACAGGTGTAATTGCTGAGTTCAGGGGACGAGGTGTCGGCAAAGCTTTGGTCCGCGCGGCGTTGAACCTGTACGGCGAAAGACAAGTTGATGTGGCGACGCTCGAGGCTCTGGCGCAGAATGAGCCAGCGATCAAGTTGTATCAGAGTTGCGGTTACGAAGTCGTGGATCGGCTGATACTTTTGCAGCACGATGGCAAGGTTCAGTTTCCTGAACCGAGGCATTCTTATTCGATCAAAACCGTAACACCATATGAGGTCGGGCAGCTTGAGTTCTATCAAAATGGAGCTCCCTGGCAGTCCCAATGGCAAGGCATGATGACCAACCACGGAAAGGCCGCAGTGGTTTATGAAAATGACTCGCCGGTAGGTTATGTGCTTTATCGGAAAAGATTCGATGACCAGGGAAAACCCAACGGTATCCGCTTGCACCAATGTTTGGCCAAGCCCGGCCACGAATATTCTGAGGCGATTGTGTTGACAGCTTTGCGTTACGCGTACAGTCCGTTGGATCATGATTTTCACCGGGGCACGCACAATTTAAGTCAATCAAATGAAATCGTCTGTACCATTCTGAGAGACGCAGGCTTCACCACGTTCGTTGAGCAGGTACAGATGGAAAAACAGGTTAACAATCATGTCCGACAAAACCATCAATCTCCTGTGTGACCTGATCGCAATCGACTCAGTGAATCCATCTCTGGTGCCAGGCGGCGCCGGCGAAAAAGAGATCGCGAATGCCCTCGAAATTCGCATGCGCGCAACCGGGATGGACGTGTCGGTTGAGGAGGTTGCGCCCGGGCGCAGCAATGTCATTGGCGTGCTGGATGGATCCGCGCCTGGGCCAACTTTGATGCTTTGCGGCCATTCGGACACTGTCGGCGTGGAAGGGATGGACCGACCATTTGATCCCTTACAACGTGACGGAAAGATTTACGGGCGTGGTTCGGGTGATATGAAGGGCGGCCTGGCAGCCATGCTTGAAGCGGCGCGTCTGCTTGCCGGCAAAGGAGGTTGGCGAAAAGGCCGTTTGCTACTTGCTGCTGTCGTAGATGAAGAGTATGTCAGCATCGGCGCGGAATCTCTGGTCAAACATTGGCACGCCGACGCGGCAATCGTGACAGAACCGACGGGCTTGGCAGTCGCTGTCGCGCACAAAGGTTTTTCCTGGATTGAAATCACCACCGAAGGTCGCGCTGCGCACGGCAGCAGGCCTGAAGAAGGTCGCGACGCCATTCTGAAGATGGGCAGAGTTCTTGGCCAACTCGAACTCTTGAACCACAAACTCCGCCAGCGAACGCCGCATCCGTTGCTGGGATGTCCCTCGCTGCATGCCTCTCTCATCTCCGGAGGCCGGGAAATGTCTACATATCCGGATACGTGTGTCTTGCAGATGGAGCGTCGCAATCTCTCGGGCGAGCTTCCGAACGTCGCCTTAACGGAAGTTGAAGGAGTTCTCAATTGGTTACGAGGG
>Ga0126384_10000499_pt1 | contig 21575 bp, 23 predicted proteins | sample PanSoiMetPlot_36_FD_92543 | JGI IMG/M metagenome (GOLD analysis project Ga0126384, IMG submission 92543) | Tropical forest soil microbial communities from Panama - MetaG Plot_36 | ecosystem: Environmental > Terrestrial > Soil > Tropical forest > Bulk soil | place: Panama | collected 2016-02-17 | reverse complement strand
CCTGCTCGCGCTGATCGGGCCCTCGGTGCAGGGGACCGCGCACTACGGCGGCTCGGGGCTCTACCGCGGCGGGGCCGTCTATCGGGAGTATCAGGAGAAGCCGTCGCAGAAGTATCCGAAGGGCTTGCACCTGTGTGTCGCGGGCGGGGTGCTGCTCTACAAGGGTGATCTGCCGATTCAGGACCAGCGCGGGAACCCGACCGGGGACCTGAGCTGGACGGAGTGGCGCTATGACGAGGTGCCCGGGCGGTTCACCGGCCGGACGCCGGTAGACGACATGGTGCCGCTTCAGCGCCAGGTGAACGGCACGATGGCGCAGATCATCTTGAACCGGAAGACGCTGCTGAACCCCTGGGTGCTCGCCCCGAAGGGCTCGGGGCTAGCCCCTGGGCAAGTGGCGATGCGGCCCGGGGCCACCGTGCTCTACAACTTCGTCGGGGTCGGGGCGACGCCGCAAGTCGTACAGGGCCAGCCGCTCCCAGCGCAGATCCAGCAGGAGCGGGACGGCGCGGTGCAGGCGATGGACCGCCAGAGCCAGGACTTGCGGGCCTCACCCGACTCGCTGCCCCAGGGCACCCGCTCGGGCGTCGCGTTCAACTTCCTCCGCGAGCAGGGGGACGAAAGCTCGGTGCCGCGGCTGATCCGCTGGGGGCAGTGGATCGCCGAGCGGGGCCGCAAGCGCCTGCTGCTCGCCGCGACGCACTACCGGGAGCCGCGGGCGGTGAAGATCGCCGGAGCCGGCACCGACTGGCAAGTCCGCTACTGGCTCGGCGCCGATCTCCAGAACCAGACCGATGTGGCGGTCGATCCCGGCACGCTCGTGCCGCGCTCGCAGGCGGCGAAGACGCAGCTCATGCTCGACGCCATGGACGCGAAGGTAATCGACATCATGGACCCCAAGCAGCGCCAGCAGGTGCTCGAGGCGCTCGGGCTGCAAGAGTTTGAGAACGCGATCGGGCCGGATGTGCGCCGGGCGGACAAGGAGAACGCCTCGATGGATGCGGGCGAGGCGATGCCCTACGTGAACGATACCGACGACCATGCGGTTCACCTCGTTGAGCACGAGCTGGTGATGAAGGACCCGGCGTTCGACACGAAGCCGCCGGAGGTGCAGCAGTTCTACAAGGACCACCGCAAAGCGCACAAGGAAGCGCTCGCCCAGCTTCAGCTCGGGCTCGATCCGACGATGCAGCCGGAGGCGGGTGCCCCGACCGATCCGGTCGTGCAGCAGGCGCAGCAGGTGGCGATGCAGCTCAATCCACCACCGCCGCCCGCGCCGGACGGCATGAACGGCGGCCCCCCCGTTGCAGAGCCGCCCCCAGAAGGAGTACAACCGCCAGCAATGTAACAATCCGGTTCCGACCCGGTGAAGTCGAGTGGGAGCCGACCCCCCGAGTGGTCGCGTGGCGAGCTGGCCGCAGCCAATCGCGGTCAGGAGTGGAGCATAGCGAGCGCGCGATAGCAGCAGGGAGGGTTCCCCCGTGGCAGATGGTGTGGCGGCCCCGAGCGGGGCAGCGGAGGGCTCGAGTGGCGCCCCGGGCGCCGAAGGCCAGACTCCTACTCTGCCGGATAGCGGGGCCGGGACCGGGCAACCTGGTGGTGTGCCGGCTGGGCAGCCAGCGGCTTCCGCCGATGGCAGTCCAGGTGGCGAACCCGCGGGACAGCCCCCGACCGACGGCACCGAGCAAGACCCTGCGAAAGCGAGACCGGGACCCGGCTGGGTCCCCTGGGCCGAGCACCGCCAAGCCAAGTCCGAGATGGCCCGCATGCGCCGCGAAGCGGCCCAGGCGGCGCAGCAGTTCCAGCAGCAAATCGCCGAGCTGAAGGCGACCCGCGAGGCGGTCGCGGGCGACATCCAGCGCAAGGCCCAGGATTACGACACGCTCCAGTCTGCGCTCATGGAGCATGCCGACATCGCCGATCAGCTCTACGATCGGCTCGGGATGCCGGCGGACCGGCGGCCGACAGCGGGCCGGCGGGGCCTCGAGATTCCCCCGGAGATCGCCGACAAGCTGGCGAAGCTCGACCGGATCGACGCGGCCATCGCCAAGGTCGAGCAGCGGGAGCAGGAGACGCAGAAAGCGATCCGGCTCCAGAACACCGAGCGGGAACTCGAGGGGGGGATCAGCAAGATCCTCACCGATCGGCGCTACAAGCACGCCGACCGGCTGCTGCCACTCTGCAAAGACTACGTGCTCGAGCGCGTTCGCGAGATGGAGGACGCCTCGATGGAGGATGTGCCGCACCTTCTGGCGGAGTATCTCCTGCCCTGGGAGCAAGAGTTCCAGGCCCGCCTCGAAGGGTATCGCCAGGGCAAGACCGAGGATCTGCGGCTGCCGGCGTCGGCCGGTGGCGGGACGCAGAACCCGCTGGGGGCAAAGCCCACGGTGGGCGCGAATGATGAACAGACTTCGCGCATCGCGGAGGAACTCATCGCGCAGCGGCTTGGCTGGGGTAATGGCGCTGCGGGGTGAGGGGCTCAGGGTGACGCGGGGTCCTAGCCGGCGCTGAGCGCCGGGGAGGAGGGCCCATGGCGGTCCCGGCAATCCGAGACAACATCTCCGAGCTGAGCACGATCTTGAAGACCGTGTACGGTCCCGGAGTCGAGCAGCAGCAGAACTTGGCGGCCATGCTCTACAAGCGCTTTGCCACGAGCCAGGTGCGGTTCGGCGGCAACGCCTACGAGTTCCCCGCCCGCATGGTGAACACGCAGTCGGTGGGTGCCCGCGGCTACCGCGTCGGGCTCCCGCAGCCGGTGATGAACGTGGACGTGACCAGCCGGGTCCGCCACAAGTTCGTCTACGGCACCTTCGACATCGCCGGCCCCGACATCGAGAAGGGGAAGGGGAACGTCAACGCCTTCGTGAACACCCTGACCGACAAGATGCGGTCGCTCACGGAGATGATGCTGAAGGACCTGAACATGCAGACCTACCTGGACGGCTCGGGCGTCCGGGCGGCCTTCAGCTCGGCGGTGACGACCGGCGTCGGCACGGTGACGAACACCAAGTACCTCCGCGCCGGCATGCAGGTGAACGTGATCGCCGGCACGGACGGCACGACCATCCGGGGCGGCAACGGGGACTCCGACCCGGGCGACGGCGCCGGCACGCCCTACGCCGCCAAGCGCTTCACGATCATGTCGATCGACGCGACGACCGGGAACGTGACCCTCGGGGCCGGCTCGCCGCTGGCGGCGGTGACGCCGACCGGCGCCGTCTCCGGCGACACGATCGTCCGCCACAAGGCGATGGGCTCCGAGCTGCTCGGGCTCGGGGCGATCGTGGACGACGGGGTGGCGAATCCTGCCGCGCTCGTCTTTCAGGATATCAACCGGACCCAGAACCCGCTCTGGAAGGCGAAGGTGCTCGGGAACGGCGGCACGCCGCGAGCACTCACCCTGCCGCTCATGCAGCAGGGGCAGGACATCCCCGAGATCCAGTCGGGCCGGCGCGTCAACCTGATGGTCGGGGGCTACGGGGGCCGCGACCAGTACCTCCGGCTCCTCGTCCCGAACAAGCGCTACGTGGACCTGAAGCTCGACGGCGGGTTCCAGGTGCTCGAGTACAACGGCCGTGAGTTCCTCGTGGACGTGGACTGCCCGGACTCGATCATCTTCAACCTGGTCCGCGAGTCGATCCAGCGCTTCGGCCTGTTCGATCTCCAGTTCGTGGAGCAGACCGGCGGCATCCTGAAGCACGACTCGCTGGCCGCCGGGGACGTGTTCTACGGGTTCATGCGGATCATCGCCAACATGGGCGCACTGCAATCCAATGCGAACTCGAAGGTCGCGGACATCACGATCGACGCCGCCTACAACACCATCCCGTACTGAGCCGGAGCCGCGGCGCCATGGAGATGACGAACTACCTCCGCTACGGGGAGGGCCAGTGGGTTCGGGGGACCGGGAACCCGATCTACCAGGAGGCAGCGGCGCCCAAGAGCCCGCTCCAGATGCAGGTGATCGGGCTGGTGCCCCAGGTGCTCCCCACCGGGGAGGTGGTGATCGTCCGGACGTTTCTCACGCCCGTGTAGGAGGACGAACGATGGAGACTGCCGCTGAAGAAACGCCGACCGCCGATGATCGGGCGAAGGCGACTGAGGAAGCGATGAAGATCGTGAACGCGCCCGTTGAGAAGAAGCCGACGGTGCCTGATCTGCTCCGGGCCAACCGGGAGCTGTTCCACGAGAAGGGACTCGACGGGCTCTGGATGCAGCTCGATGATGCCTCGGGGAACGAAGCCTCGAAGCCCGAGGCACCGCCAGAAGGGACCAGCTCGCAGCCGGCGTCCGACGCCAGCGTGCCGCTCTAAGTCCGCTCGAGAGGCGGTGGGGACGTGAACGGCGAACCGCGGGATCTCCCGCCGGCTCCGCAGCCGCCCACGTTCCCACCCGTCGGCGGACGCACCCTCTCGGAGTACCTCGCGATTTACGAGGGGACGTTCGCCGAGGTGGGCCTGCGGGCTCACTGGTACGAGCTGATGGGGATCAACGCTGCGGGAGGCGTGGTGAGCCCGGGTGCGGGCTCGATCACGCAGAGCATGCTTGCCAAGCCGTCGGTCGGGACGGCCGAGCTGTTCGACAACGCGGTGACCGCGGCGAAGATCCCGGACAGCTCGATCACGGACGCGAAGATCGTCTCGCTCGCCTACGCGAAGCTGATGGGGGCCCCGACCAGTCTGCCGCCCTCGAGCTTTGCCGGAGGCGACTTGGCGGGGTTCTACCCGAACCCGATGATCGCGCCGAACGCGGTCACGGATACGAAGATCAGCTCGGTCTCTGGCTCGAAGCTGGTGAACGGCACGGTCTCGGTCGGGAAGTTCGACTCGAGCGTGACGCTCCGGCTGCCCCCGCAGCCGAGCTTGCCGACGGACTTCGGCCGGATCCTCACCTGCGACCCGGGCACCGGGTTCATGGTCTGGCTGCCGCCGACCGGCGGGGGCGGCAGTGGGGGTCCCCCGTCGGGCGCAGCCGGCGGGGATCTCGTCGGGTTCTACCCGAACCCGGGAATCGGGCCCGGGACGGTAACCCGGGCGAAGACGACCAGCGATCTCTGGCTGCCGCCGATCCCCGGGGCGCCCGACGTGGGCAAGGTGCTCACCGTCTCGCCGGGGCCCGTGCTCACCTGGGCGACCGGCGGCGGAGGAGGCGGCTACTGGAGCTTCGATGGGGTCGAGTTCCTGCTCCCGACCGTCACGGGCGGCGGGATCAAGTTCGACTGGCAGTCGAGCGGGGTGGTGTTCGCCTACTCGACGGGAGCGAAGCCGAGCCGCCGGACCGGCGTGGACGGTGACAACCAGGCGCTCCGGCTCTCCGGCGGCGATACAGGCATTTTCTTCTGCGACGACAGCCAATCGGTCTATGCCACCGTGGCGTCGGCCTCTGCGGGGCTCTGGCGGCTCGGAGACGCCACCCTGGCAACGGAGCGGCTCGAGCTGGCGACTGGTGGTATCCAGGTGGGGGCGGCGCTCACCACCAAGGACGGCACCATCCAGTACAGCGCGGGGCACTTCTTCGGCCGGGTGGCCGGCGTGTGGACGCAGCTCGACAACGCGGCGGGCTATCCCCCGACGGGCTTGGCGTCGGGGGACCTGGCCGGGAGCTATCCCGCGCCGACCATCGCGGCCGGCGCGGTCACCACGGCGAAGATCGCCACGGGGGCCGTGGACGGGACGAAGATCCCTGCCGGGACGATCACTGCGAGCCACATTCTCGACGGCGAGGTGAAGACGGCCGAGCTGGCGGACAACGCGGTGACGCAGGCGAAGCTCGAGGTGCCGCTCCAGGTGCGCCTCCCGCCCGCGCCGGGCACGCCGAGCGACGGCGGCAAGTACCTGTGGGCCGACGTGGACGGCACCATGCACTGGATGAACGTCAACTGGCTCAAGCAGGGCAACACGGTGGCGCCCTACGACCCGACGACGCTCGTGGTTGCCGTCCCCGGGGATGCCGACGGCTACGCCTACCAGTGGGGCAACCGGACGGTGAAGAACCGGCTTCGGGCGGGCGTCGCAGGCGACTGGTGGACGCTCACGATGAACCGCGGGGGCCCGACCGCGGCGCCGGATGACTCTGCGAAGTCGAGCTGGTCGATCCGCAACGGGCTCGACACCGACGCGCTCGAGATCGAGCACACGAAGGTCGGGGTCGAGACGATCAACCTGCTCAAGCTGTTCGGGGGCACCGGGCTCACGCTCACGGGCCATGCGAACCAGCAGCTCTCCCTGAGTCTCTGGGGCTTCGCGAACCAGTCCTTCGGCACGCAGCTCAACGGCTACGCGGGCCGGGGCTCGCCGACGGGCCCGAGCCCGATTCTCTCCGGCGACCAGATCTTCACGATCCTCGCCAACGGCTACTACGGCACGGGGTCGGGGAACTACAGCCAGCAGGCAAACATCTCCTTCAACGCGGTCGAGAACTGGACGGCCTCCGCTCGGGGCACTAACATCCAGTTCCAGACGACTCGCCTGGGGGGCACGAGTCCCGCCACGGTGGCGACGTTCACGAACGCGGGGGTTGTGGTGGTTCCTGGTTCCCAGGACACCACGGAGCAGAGTGCGCTGCTCCTCGGGGCGCGCACGATCAAGGCGCGGCTCCACGCGCTGCCGGGGCTCGACTGGACGGGCATCACGCAGAACCAGCGCTACGACGGCTCGGCGTGGAACCGGGACGACGCGACGAAAGCAGCCTGGCGCACGGTGCAGCGGACCGATATCGACCAGTGGGCGGTTGAGCACGTCTCGACCGCCGGGGCGAACAGTGCCCCGCTGGTCGTGGATGGGGCGACGGGCAACGTGACCGCGCTCGGGTTCCTCAAGCATCGCGCCTACGCCGGCAGCCTCTACGCGACGCCGAATGCCCAGGGGATCAACAACGGGGTGACCGCGCAGATCCTCCTCCAGAACGTCTGGGTGAACAACGTCGGCATGAGCAATGCCGGGGCGGGCGAGATCCACGGGCCGGGCTTCGACTGCTGGGCGGTCGGCTCCGCGCTCGTGCAGACCAGCGTGGCGGCGGGCGGGCTCGGGATCACCTGCAACCTCGAAAGCTGGAACGGGTCGGCGTGGGTGATCGAGGCGACGCTTTGGTACAACTCTACCATGTCCTACTTCATGGTGGACTGCGCGCGGCCCATGCTGGCGGCGGAGCGCTGGCGGCTCAGCATGACGAACGGCAGCGGCAGCAATCTCACGATCAGCCGGGCGGAGTTCTGCGTGATCGTGGTGGGAGCCCTGTGATGGCAGACGTGATGCGAGAGCGCCTCGCGACCTACGAGCAGCAGCTTCAGGAGCAGGTGGCGCGGCGGACGAACCTCAAGGAAGCGCTCGACGCCTGCGACGCCAACGTCAAGCGGCTCGAGGGTGCCTGCGGGGCGCTCCGCGAGCTGCTCCAGACTGCCGAGCCGCCGGCCGTCGTGTCCACCGGGAACGGGGCCGATCCGCTCCCGGAGGAGCCGGAAGTCTGATGCCGGAGCCCGCTACAGCCCCTACCGCCGCCCCTGGAGGTAGACCTTCCTGGTGTGGCGGGCTCCGGCATTCGATGAGGGGTGGTGGTGTGGGCTCTGGGCGCGGGTCGGTGAGGGTGCAGACGTGGGGGAGCAGGTGGGCTCACTGCCCCGCGCTCGGAGGGATCGACTAGATGGCCGTTCAGCTCCACACGCTCTGGGAGCGGTATCCGGACCAGCCCCAGCAAGACATCGTGGACACCTGGTCGGAGATCGTGCCGGGCACCAGCTCGGGTGGGGAGCCTGGCCCACCGGGGCCCCAGGGGCCCGCAGGACCGGCTGGGCCTACGGGTCCCGCCGGACCGGGTGTGCCCCCAGGCGGGACGACGGGGCAGCATCTCGAGAAGGCGAGCGGGGCGGACTACGCGACCATGTGGGCCGACCCCCCGACTGGCGTCGGGATCAGCGCCACGTGGAACTGGAAGGTAGCGGACGGCACGACCGACCCTGGGATTCGCAACCTCTCGCCCGACGTAGCCGGCGCGGCGACCATGCTGCGGTTCTCGACCACGACCGTCGCTGGGAGCGACGCGCACAACGTCCTCGTCACCACGCAGCCGGGCGACGTGCTGCTGATGCAGACGCGGATCGACGCGAGCCAGTGGGGGAAGGTGCAGGTGCGGGCTCCGGTGATCGACCACGGGACGTGGTTTGAGGTGCCGATCACCGTGCTCGCACAAGGTACAGGCGGCCTGCCGGCGAACAACCAGGATGTGATCGTCAACTTCCAGCGCTCGGGGGCGGCGCCCGGCGCGCAGTGGACCGACGACACGAGCGGCGAGGATGTGTACCGTCCCTCAACTGCCGGGCGCGGCATCGGCCTTGACGCCTGGGCGGGCATCTTCTGGGGCGCTCCCGCTGGGACCGGCCTGCCGTCGATCCGGGGCGGCACGGCCGACCTGACCCTCCAGTGCGACGCGGCTAGCTCGATCAGCCTCTCGCCTGGCGGTGGCCTGGCACTCGGGGTGCAGGCCAATCAGGTTTACTGCGAGCCGAACCTGTATGTGAACGCCGGGCTCCAGCTCGCCGCCTACGAGGGCACGCCCCCCGATGGCTCCCTCCAGTACGCCAGCGGCCATGTGCAGGCGCGGCTCGCAGGGGCGTGGACGAACCTCGATCCGCCCGTGATCGCCTACCGCCACGTGCAGGCGAGCGCCGCGACCACCTGGACCATCCCCCACAACCTCTCCTTCCGGCCGAACGTCGCCGTGGTGGACAGCACCGGGCGGGAAATCTGGCCGGGGGCGACCGACTATCCGAGCGCCACGAGCGTGACCCTCACCTTCTCGGCCGCCGTCGCAGGCGAAGCCTACTTGAGCTAGGGACCTAGCATGCCGACCATCTACGGCGCCGTCGATCTGGTCAAGAACGAGCTGCGGAATGCGGTGGTCCAAAACTTGGGCTCCGCGCCCGCGAGCCCCGTGAAGGGGCTGCTGTACTTCAACTCGGCTGACAACACGCTCTACTGGTACGACGGGACGACCTGGGTGGCGGCGAAGTCGGCGGGTGCGCTCTCCCCGGCAAGTACAGTCACCACGCAGGCGGTGGGCGACGCCCCGGTCGTCGGCACACTCACGAACTTCGCCCGGGAGGACCACAAGCACGGGATGCCGGCGTTCGGTGGCACCGTCGCTGCCGAGACGACGTTCAACATCGCGTCGAGCGTCGGTGCCGCTGCCACGATCGCGCGCTCCGACCATACCCACGGCTCGCCGGTCCATGACGGCGGGGCACACTCGACCATCCCGCTGAACGCGATCGGGGTCCCGACCGGCGCGGTCAGCATGAACAACCAGAAACTCACGAACCTGGCGGCGCCGACCGTGGGCTCGGACGCGGCCAACAAGACCTACGTCGACAGCGCCATCAACGGTCTCTCGTGGAAGGACACCTGCCGGGTTGCCTCGACCGCCAACGTGGTCATCGCGACGGGCGGGCTCATTGCGGTGGATGGTGTCACCGTTGCGGTGGGTGACCGGGTCCTCCTGAAGAACCAGACCACGGCGTCCCAGAACGGCATCTATGTTGCGGCGTCTGGTGCCTGGACCCGTTCGACCGACGCCGCCGCCCCCGCCGACATCCTCCAGGCCGCCGTCTTCGTCTCCGAGGGCACGACCCAATCCGACACCGCCTGGGTGATGACCACCAACGCGCCCATCACGATCGACTCGACCAACCTGACCTGGGTGCAGTTCGGCGCTCCCGCGAGCTACGTCGGTGGCGCCGGCTTGACGCTTACCGGCAACACCTTCGACGTCGGCGCCGGCACCGGGATCACCGTCGCTGCCGACACGGTGGCGGTGGACACCACCGTGATCGCGACCCGGGCCTACGTGGACGGTGGCATTGGCACCACCGCCCTCATTACGGCTGGCAACGGACTCACGAAGACGGGTCAGACCGTGGATGTGGTTGGGGGCACGGGCATCACGGTCGCGGCCGATTTGGTGTCCGTCGATACGACGGTCATCGCGACCCAGTCCTACGTGACCACCGCCATCACCGGGATGGCGAAGAAGTTCGCTGCCGCGCTGACGGGCACCGCCAGTCCGGAAACGGTGACGCACAATCTGAACACCCGGGACGTGCAGGTGACGGTGCTGAATGGCGCGTCGCCCTACACGGCGGTCGAGGTCGATTGGGACGCGACGACCGTCAACACCGTGACGGTCCGCTACAATCCGACGCTCGGCGCCGGCTACCGCTGCGTGGTGGTGGGCTGATGCCGCGCGAGTACGGCCCGACGAACGCGGCCCCGTGGGCGAGCGCCCCTGCCGTGGGGCCTGCCGGGGACACCTACTGGAACACGGCCACGAAGGTCCTCTACGTCTCCGATGGCACGTCGTGGATTGCCGCCGGGCCTGGCGCGGGAGGGCCGCCCTCGGGTGCGGCGGGTGGGGACTTGCAAGGGACCTATCCCAATCCCACGATCAAGCCGACTTCCCTGCCGTGGACTGATGACGGGACTGCCGTCAAGCCGACGACGGCGGCGCGCTCGGTGATGGTCGGGGCGGCGACGGCGAAGTGGCGGCTCGGGGATTCTAGCGGGGCGTCCGCAACCGGTGACTACCAGCTTCGCTACAACTGTGTCTCGGCGGGGGGCGTCACGGACGAGGTGACCCACCCCGCCTGGGCCGCACGCATGGGCAACGCCGACGACTTCGCGCTCTTCCGCTCGGTCGCCGGGGCCTCGGCGTCCTTCGTGCAGCAGTTCCAGGTGAAGGGCAGTGACGGCAAGACCTACTGCACGCTCGCGGACCAGAGCGTCAACATCAACATGATCGCGGCGGGCAACACGCTGCGGGGCATCGTCAGCGTCGCCGTCCCCACCAACTACTCCAACCTGAACACCAACGTCTGGGTCGAGCTGATGCGCTCACCGAGCATGACCACTCGGGCTCCGTGGGTGCTCGTCACCTGCAACATCTCCGGCTTCGTGACCGTCAACCCCACGGGCGGGACCGTCTACTTCGGCATCTGGCGTGATAATTACGCAACCGCCCTCACCTGGGCGGCTTACCCGGTCAAGTCCCCCGCGACCGCCAACACGCAGATGATCCCGCCGACGTTCGCCTACTGGGACAACTGCGGCGCCGGCTCGCACAATTGGAGCATGTCCCTCTACCAGGGCACCAACACCCTCTTTGGGACCTTCAACGATTCCGCTGCCCAAGGGAAGCTGCAAGTGATGGAGTTCGCCTGATGCCCACCGTGTACGCCTGCGATACCTGCCACCAGACGAGCCAGAGCCTCGACGGCTGGCTCATCGTCTCGGTCAACTTCATTCGCCAGGATGCGGCCACGCCACTCTCTGGCCGGGTGCTCGACTCCACTGCTCCCGACCTCTTGTTCGACAAGCTAGAGTGCCGCCAGGCGTGGTGCGTGAAGGTGGGGATCACCGATCCGGGCCTGCCGCTGGCGATGCGAGGAGCCTCCACGTGACCCCCGATCGCACGATCGTCCGGGCACTGCGGCGGATCAATCCGCAGCTCTCGCTCGAGTGGGACACCGAGCACGAGTGCTGGGCGGTCTACCACGATCTCCCCCACGGGCTCGGGCGCGTGGACGAGCTGGTGGAGAAGATGGCGACCGAACTCCAGCTCACCTATCTCGAGCAGGGCTACCACGTGCCGCGGGAGGAGGCGGGCCGGAACTGCCTCGCCGCGGTCAAGCGGGCCGCGCTCGTCTGCTACGTGGTGAATGACGACGGGAGCTTCCGGCCGCTCGACGGCCGGCTCGTGGAGAAGCTCCAACGCATGGACCACCTGCGGCGCAACTGCGGGATCCGAGACTGGCAGGAGATGCTCGAGGCGCGGCGCTACGCCGCCGACCGTGCCGCGGCGCTCCAGCGAGAGGATTTCTACACCTACCAGTCCCGCGATGCCGTCTTGAAGCGCGTGCTCTCCGACGTGCTGTGGGAGATTCCCGTGACGCGATCCGTGCAGATGAAGCGGCCCGAGGACGAGGAGGAGGAGCACCTCCCGCCCGATGACGAGGAGCAGGAGAAGGAGCCCGATGAAGAACCCAAAGCGGGTCCGGATCTCCCCCCGGATCAAGCGAGCTGAACGCGCCGAGATGACCGCGCTCGGGCAGGGCAAGAGCCACGCCGCGGCCGAGCGGATCGAGCGCAACGCGCTCCGGGCGCAGCCCGTGACCCGCTCGAGTGGGCGTGGAGGGCGCTCGAGCGCCCGGTAGGAGGCAAGCATGGCGAAGATGGTGAGTGTGCGGCCGGAGATCCTCCGGGCCCCGGTGTTCCTGCGGGAGCCGCTGGTGCTCGGGCGGGAGGAGATCGTGTGGCCGCCGGGCTCGGTGGCGTTCGAGCCGGGCATCGTGACCGAAGTCGAAGACCGCCACGTGCCCGGGATCATGGAGTACTTCGGGATGACCGGGCTGGTGGTGCTCGCCCCGGACGAGACCCGGGAGGAGGCGCTTCAGCGGGCGCAGCTCAAGCGGGTGGAGTTCCTGACCCGCCAGATCCTCCGCTTCCGGGAGGAGCAGGCGATGCGCTCGGCGCAGCACCTCGAGCCGCTCATGCCGTCGCAGTCCCTCCGGCTCTTGTTCAAGGAGCTGGGCGTGCTGCGGAAGGAAGTGCTGGCAAACGACCCGCTCATGGTGGAGGCGCTGCCGGCGCTCGAGGCGCCCCCGATCGCCGATCCGCTCCGGGAGGAGCTGACCGCGCTCGGGATCCCGCCCGAGGCGGCCCCGCTCGTGCCGAAGCAGATGGGCGCCGTGCTCGGCTTGGAGGTGTGAGATGGGCCCTGGGGGCGCATACGACGCGAGCCAGATGGAGGCGGCGCGGCAGGCACGGCTTGCCGCCACGCAACGGGCGGGGGGGCCGTCCCCTGGGGGGGCATCGCCTGCTGACATCACGGGCGCAGGGCCGGGTCTTCTCGGCGTCGCGCAGGGATTGCAGGCGCAGCAGGGCGGCGTCCCGCAGGCGCGAGCGCTGCAACCCTGGCAGCGGGCGGGCTTGCGGCAGGCCGCAGCCGGCGGCGGGATGGAGGACTACCTCAGTGCTCACCCGGGCGTCGCCGAGCACATGCAGCGGGTGGCTGCCGGAGGCGCGACCACGCCGGGCATGGAGCGCTTCGGGCAGAACATGCTCGCCGCCCGTACGCAGCAGGGGATGGCTGCGGAGGCGGGTCGGCAGATGCAGCCGGCGGCTCCTCCGAGCGGTGCCGTGACGGGCGACAACGCGCAGGATCAAGCCCGGCTCGCCGCTCAGAATGCCGCTCAGCGGCAGCTCGGAGCCGCTGGAGCCCCGGGAAGCCCCTGGGCAGGGGCGACGATGCTTCCCCCCCGCACGCAGGGCCCTATGAGCATGCAGGGCGTTCGGCCCATGCCGCGGGGCGGATTCGGCCCGCGGCCGGCACCGCCAGGACGGGCCCCGGCCGCAGCCGCCGGACCGCCGGGACAGGCCCGGCCGGCTCCTCGAGCGCAGGCGCCTGCTCGGCAGGCACCCGCTCGGCCAGCACCACGTCGGCCCGCTGCCCGCGGGCGGAGATAGGCCCATGGCCGGGAAGTGGATCCAGCATGCGCGGGAGGAGATGCAGCGCAAGGGGACCGAGGGCGCCTTCACCAAGCAGGCGAAGTCCGCCGGAGAGAGTGTCGGGGGCTACGCGAGCAAGGTGCTCGCGAAGGGCTCTGGGGCCAGTGCGCTCACGAAGAAGCGGGCGGTGTTCGCCCAGAACATGCGGCGGATCGCCCGCTCGAGGCGGTGAGTGGCGATCTACGACGTGCGGGCGCGTGCCTCCGAGCTGGAGGAGGAGGCGAAGCAAGGGGCTCGAGCAGCGCCGCGAGCCGCGCAACCGCCGTGGAAGGATGTGCGGCGGGAGGCAGCGAGCGTGCGCCGGAGCATTCCCCAGGACGTGCGTATGCTCCAGAACGAGCCCGAGCGCCCGTCCGTGCCCCCGCAGCCGACGACGGGCAGCGGGCTCTCGGCGAACGTCTACCGGGAAGGGAATGCGGTGCAGTCGCCGCCGACCCGGCTCGGGGAGCCGAACCCGGCCACGGACCGCTCGCTCGAGCAGCAGCAGGCGGAGCGGGACGCACAGCTCCGGCAGGGTGCTCCTCCGTCCCGGCTGGAGCGCCAGGGTGCCTACCTGGATCGTTCGGACGAGCGGGCGGAGCAGGATCGCGCGGCAGCGGAGCAAGGGGACCGGGAAGCCGGGGACCGCCTCCGGGACTACGAAGCCTGGAAGGAGATCTACGGGCGCATGAGCCCGCGGGACCAGGAGCGCGAGGAGCGGCTGCAAGACGACTTCGCGAGTCGCCAGCAGGGCATGGACGACTACGTGCGGGATCACCCGGGCTTCCGGGTGGACCAGAACGGCGATCTCTACGCCGACAACGTGACCCCGGAGGAGGGCCGCGACATGAAGCGGCTGATGCGGGAGCGGGACCGCGCCGGGCGGCGCATCGAACAGAGTCACCGACCCTACGTGCAGGGTCGGGTGCAGGGGCGTCTCGGCCCCCGCTAGGAGGAGACGATGGGCTACACAGCACCAGTGCCGGGATTCGGGAAGCTCGAGGGGCAGCAGGCGCGGGATTTCATCGGCGGTGACGGGGGCGGACCAGGCCAGGCCGACATGGCGCCCCAGCAGCAGCCGAAGCGCATGCCTCCGCGGCTCGCGAAGAAGGGCACGAAGAAGCAGGCGCGGGCGTTCGGCCGCAAGTAGTGGCCCGGCTCGAGCGCGTGGCGCCGAAGCTCGGGCCAGATCCGGGCGGCCGGATCCACACGGGCTTCGATGATCCCCGACTGCCGTCGGAACCGGCGAAGCTCGGCATGGATCGGCTCGGCCCGATCCGGCGGAGCTACACGCCGCGGGCGCCGATCCCGCGGACGGGACGGCGCAGGGGGTGATGCATGCCGATCCCAGGGGCGCGCTACCGCTGGAAGACCTATTCCTCGGGCAAGAAGGTCCGCCTCGCCTTCCAGGGGAACAAGGTCGTGGAGGTGAAGCCGAAAGGCGGGGAAGCGAAGATGATCGGGCGCGCGAGTCCGCGCCGCTCGAGCGGGAGGTGACATGGCAAGCGGGGTGATCGTGGTCTTCGGCGGCAAGAAGTCGGCGGCCGACGACAGCCAGGACGACAGCGCGAGCAAGGATGAGACCCCGGAGCCGAGTCGCGATGACCAGGGTCCCGCCTCCGCCAGCTCGAAGCCGACCGACATCGAGGAAGCGAACCGCCAGGCGCAGGAAGACTTGACCCGCGCCCAGACGACGGCGGCGTCCGCCTCGGAGCGACGGCGCAAGCGGCTCGCCCGGATCTCGGCCCAGCGGCTCCGCAGCCGCGGGAGGAGCTGAATGGCGGCACCGGCCCCCATGGCGCTCTGGCAGATCAAGGCGCTGGTCAACGCCCACCTGGTTCACACCCGGCCCGTCGGCACGGGCGAGCTGAACGAGGCGATCAACTTCGGGCTCGGGAAGGTCCGCCGGGCGCTGCGCTCGGTGCGGCCGCAGCCCCAGCTCTCCTGGGTGGACAACTTCCAGCTCGTGGCCGGGCAGACCGAGTACGATCTCTCGACGGTCTCGCCGCCGGTCGCCAAGCCGGTGAAGTTCGTGGTGCCGCAGGCGACGGGCTCGGACCAGCTCATCCTGTTCCGCTACTTCGCCTCGGAGTCGGAGGACTTCCAGCAGGCCGAGAACAACCCGCAGGGCGGCTACACCTGGGTGCTCTACGATCTCATGGACGGGCTGTTCCCGGGGACAGCGCTCACGGTCGCCGCGGCGACGGCGAACACGCTCCAAGTGCAGTCCGGGCAGACGCCGTTCCCCGTCGGCACCTACTTCACGATCCCCGGCGGGGGAGCTGGAGCCCCAGCCGCCCCGCCGCCGGGCTCGCTCCTGATCCCGACCGACTACTACGGGATCGTGACGACGGTCTCGAGCCAGACCATGGGCATCGCCCCGGACTGCCTGACTCCGCCGCTGGCCGGCTCGGCGGTGACGCAGCTCCGCCGGAAGTTGCTGCGGCTGGTGCCGGCGCTCAATCGCTCTGCCACGGGCCGCTTCTGGTATCAGTACACCCGCGAGCGGCTCAGCGCTGACGGCGATCTCGTGGAGCCGCTGGTCGCCGAGCATATCGACTGCCTGGTCTCCTACGCACTCTCGGTGCTCAAGCTCTCCGTCGGCGATGCGGATACGGATCGCTGGCTCTCGCGCGCGGAGGCGATGCGCTCCGAGATGATGCAGGACGTGGATCTGGGCTCCTGGCAGAACACCGAGGCGCTCGGCTCAGACCTGATCGGGCTGGTGGACTGGTGAGCTACCCCGTCGCCTCGCTCGACTTCCCGCCGAACTGGCAGGGACTCTACGCCCGGGACCAGCTCCTCCCAGACGAGAGCCCGGAGCAGTACGCACTGGTCGCCGACAACGTGGAGTTCTACGGCTCGGTGATGAAGAAGCGCCAGGGCTCGTTCCTGCTGAACGGGCTCTGCGACACGCTTCAGAACCAGATGGACTCCGGGGACACGATCCTGCCGGGGCTCGAGCTGTTCGACTGGAGCTACCTCTCTGACACGCTCATTGCCGGGCAGCTCGTGAAGATCCAGGTGATCGAGCCGGGCGACCCGAACCGTTACACCGTGGTCACCTTCACGATCAGCTCGGTCAATGCCTTTGGGGACATCACGGTCACGCCGGCTGCGCCCTACAATCTGCCGGCGGGTTCGCTCGTGCTCTACCTTCCCTGGACGAGTGGGAAGCGGATCGGGGGGCTGTTCCAGGCGAAGTTCCGTAACGGGGCCTTCCCGATGCTCGTGAACGCGGTGGACAACACGACCGGCGTGCTGAGCCTCCACGTGCAGGCGAACCGCCAGTGCCGCCCGCTCAACCTGACCGCTCGGATCCCGCAGACCACGGTCTCGGTCACGTTCGGCACGGGGGTCTCGGTGAACATCGGGAAGTTCACGAGTGTGGAAGGGCTCGCCATCGGGGATTGGGTGAACTTCCCGGCGGGCCCGGCCGGGCAGCAGAATGCCCGGGTCTCCTACGTGAACCCGGCGGACAACACCGTGGTGCTCGATCCCACGACGCCGGTCTTCCCCGCACCGACGGCGGGCATGGTGGTGCGGTTCCTGCCGACCACGTGTCCGGGCCGCATCACGCCCTCGCGGCCGATCGGGCTTGGGAAGCTCTCGGCGTCCCACATGGGCAACCGGACGCTTCTGGCTCAGCCGCAGTTCTCCCCGCTGCGCTACGCGCACACGGACTCTGCGGTGCTCGACGTGATGGTGTCCACGGGGGCGCCCTACGATACCTTCCGGACGATCTCGGCGCTGCCGGCGGCGCTCGTGGGCCGGCAGGTGGTGCTCTCGGACATCGCGCCGGACAGCGCAGGGCAGACGCATCTCCGGACGATCTCGGCGATCACCGGGTTGCAGGTGACGGTGACCCCGGCACTCCCGTGGGCGCTCTCGCCGGGCTGCCTGGTAGACGTGTGTGCCGTCTCCCGGGTGGGCATCCGGGCGCCGGTCAGCATCCCGACGCTGGCGCAGGGGACCGGCGGCTTTATGACCACGGGGAGCTTCAGTGTCCGGATCACCTACGCCTCCACGGAAGGCGGCGTCTGGGTGGAGTCGGAAGCCTGCAAGGAGACCGCCCGGATCACCCTGGTGGCGCCGAACAACGCGCTCGTGATCTCGAATATCCCGGTGCCGCTCGATCCCCGGGTGACCGAGAAGCGGATCTACCGCACGGCGGCCGGGGGCGATGGGGTCTGGTACTTCATCAAGTCGATCGCGCCCTCGTTGACGACCTACACGGAGATCCAGACCGAGGCGGGGCTCGGGATCCAGCTCGAGGAGTTCGTCAACTACCCGCCACCGGAGACGATGGAGGTGGTCGTTGAGTGGCCGCACGCGCAGCGGCTCATGGGGATCGCACAGGTGGGCCAGGATGCCTGGGCGGTGGTCTGGTCAGACAGCTACGACGTGAACCGGGCGCAGGTGAAGCCCGAGTGCTGGCCGATCGACAACTTCCTGTTCGTCGGGCTCGACTCGGGGGATAAGCCCCGCGGGATCGCCGCGTTCTACGACTCGATGCTGGTCTTCTGTGAGCGCTCGATCTGGCGCATCCAGGGCACCCCGCCCGATCTTGTGATCGAGCCCGTGAACTTCCAGCAGCACGATCAGAGCGGGATCGGGCTCGAGTCCCACCAGTCGATCGTGGTGGACCAGAACGAGGTGATCTTCCCCGGGCCCGATGGGGTCTACCTGATCGACCGCTTCCAGGGGGTCGCCACCGGCTTCCAGAGCCAGCGGATCAGCCGCCAGATCGACAACCTCTGGGACGAGACCTACGCTACCCGGCGGAACCGGGCCCACGGCTGCTTCGTGCGCTCCCGGCGCCAGTACCGCCTGTTCTGGCCGCTCCAGTCGATCACGCAGACGGAGGAGCCGGACACGGTGTTCACCTACCAGTTCGACGCCGACGTGAACGGGGCGCCGCACTTCTGGGCGCTCTGGCACTTGACGCAGGACATCTTCGGCAACCACCGGCTGCCCTCGTGCTCGACGGTGGCGCAGCCGGAAGCCGGGGACGGCTACCTGTTCGCCTCGGTGAAGGAGGTGAACTTCATCGGGACGGCCGACGGCGCGGTGCTCGGGCTGGACTACATGTTCGACAACGTGAACAACGGCTTCGTAGATTTCTCCCTGCTGCCCTACCGCTTCGAGTACCGGACCCTCTGGTTCAATCCGGCCGGGGAGTTCGGGCTCACCGCGCTCGGCCGCTACCTCCACGTGGCGCTCCAGACCTACCAGCCCGGCGCGCACCAGCCGAACCCGCCGGCTCCGGCGACCACGACGCTCCGGCTCGAGCTGCGCTCGAGCTACATGGAGCGGCCCGCGCTCGGCTCGGTGCCGCCGAACGTCGCCTTTGATCTCGCCCCGATCGTGGTCGGGCCGACGGGGGGGCTGCCGTACCTCTACCGGCTCGTGCTGCTCTGCCGGGGCCAGTACCACCAGATTGCCTTCGTGGACGATCGCCAGGACCGCATGGTGGAGCTGCACCGCATGGCCTACTTCTTCCAACGCCTGCCCGAGACCGTGATTGCCGAGGACTACGTGCAGGTGGAACCGCTCGACTGAGAGGCGCCCCATGGCAAAGGCATCACTGCACCAGCTCGCACAGGCGAAGAAGAAGGGCGGCGGCACGCAACGTGGGGCCGCTCCCGCGCCGGCTGCCCAGCCGCAGGCGGCGAACACCGATCCTGGGCGCTACCAGGGCCCGCCGGGAGCCGGTGGCGCTGAGGGGGATCCCGCGAGCATGAGTCCGAAGCAGCGCCGGCAGGCCGCGCACAAGGCGCAGGTGCAGGCGGGGCAGGACATGCAGTCCCGGATGGATCCGAGCGACCCGCGCCGGTACATGAACCCGCGCAAGCTCTACAAGCGCTCCATGGGCCGGAGCGCGGACAGCGAGTACGCGCCCTACAGCCGGATGCGGAACGTGGAGGATGCGCGCTCCCAGCTCGGATTCGGCGAGCCCCAGGAGCAGCTCACCAAGCACTACGAGGAGGATCTCGCGGCTGGGGCGCCCGTGGACTACCAGGAGCCGAAGCGGGAGACCGAGGAGTGGCGCCCGCAGATGAACCAGCTTCAGGAGTACGCGATGGAGCACCTCGGCCAAGGGCTCACGCCGGACGAGGAGAACGCGATCCGGGGCCGGATGCGGGATGCGTTGGCTGCCTCCCAGCAGCAGGCGCAGTCAGAAGCCAGCTCCCAGATGGCGGCGAGTGGGCTCGAGGGCTCGGGGATCGCCGGAGCCCGGGCGCTCCAGCTCCAGCGGGCGCAGCAGCAGGGCACCGCGGACATCGAGCGCGAGATCACGACGCAGAACCTCGCCCGCAAGGGCGAGCTGGAGCAGCTCGCCTCCCAGACCGGCCAGCTCTCGCTCGGCGAGGGGCGGCTCTCCGAGGCAGGCCGCGAGTACGACGTGTCTGCCGAGCAGGCGCGGCAGCGAGCCGTCGAAGCCGGCATGGGCGACATCACCGGGCTCGAGAGCGGGCAATTCGAGGATCTGCTCAACTACGCCGAGAACGCGCGCCAGGCGAAGGCATCCCGGGAGGCGAGCCGCCGGGCCGCCCGGCTCGCGCAGCCGAGCGGGCTCGAGACCGCCGGCACGATCGTCGGGAGCATTCTCTGATGGCGTACCCCTACGACACCTACCAGAACCCGGACGAGGTGAGCCGGCTGAAGGAGCTGGGCCAGTCTGTGCCGTCGGGGGTGGACATCGTGGGCCCCGGCGACGAGGTGACGCCCCAGGAGCGGAAAATCTACTTCCCGCAGGGCGAGCCCGCCCCGCAGCATCGGGGGGCGCTCGCCGAGCTGGCGTTCTCGAGCAGTGCGAGCGGCGAGGGCCAGCAGCAGCAGCTCGGGGCGCAGAACGCCCCGCCAGCGACGCCAAGCCAGCCGCGCGCCTCCCAGGAGGCGCAGGCCGCGAAGACACAGCCGTCGGCCCAGATGTGGACGCAGGACCCGGTGGGCTACGGCAAGGCCGCCCAGAAGCGGGGCCAGATCGCCGGCATCGCCGGGATCACGAACTTCGTCGCCGATGTGGTGAAGCTCGCCGCGGGGGCCTACGGAGCGGCTGGTGGTGCGGCTGCCGGAGGAGCTGCCGCGGGTGGAGGAGCAGGAGGAGCCGCAGCCGGTGGCGAGGCGGCCGGTGCCGCCGTCCCGGCGGCGACGGAGACGGGTGCGGCGACTTCGGTTCCCGCCGGCTCGGTGGAGACGCTCACGCCCGGCGGGTCGCCGGAAACGTCAACCCTGGGAACCCCGAGCCCGAGCACCTGGGACACGATCAAGAGCGGGTATCAGCAATACCAGAAATACCGCAAGATGCTTGGCGGTGGCGGTGGCGGGGGTGGGGGGACTGGTGAAGCCGATCTGAGTGGCGAGGCAAAAGCCGCGCAGAAGGGGGCCATGTCGGGCGACCCGGGCGGCGGCGTGAAGGCGGGGGTCAAGTACCTCGAGGATCGCAAGCGCCAGGCGCTCGATCTGCTCTCCGGGAACTACATGTCGCCGACGCAGGGCGGCTTCTGGTCCACGCAGGGGTGAGCTGATGGCGATCGACATTCCCAGCGGGGCGCTCGGCCGGGGCGGGATCCAGTGGTTCACGCAGGATCCCGTGGCGGCGGCGAAGGTGGCGCGCGGGGAGCGCCAGGCGAAGGCGCTCGGGATGCTCGGGGCCGGGCTCAAGCGGGGCGTCACGAACTACATGAAAGGCGGGCTCCGCGGGGTGATCGACCCGCAGTATGCCGAGGAGCAGGAGCAGGCAGCGAAGGAAGACGCCGAGCTGAGCGCCCGGCTCGGGGACCAGACGGACAAGGCCGTCGAGGAGAACAAGCAGCCGAACGAGAAGGGCACGCCGTCGGCGGAGCCCGTGGTGAAGCCCGAGGAGCCGGGGATGCTCGGGCAGGTGGCGAAGTTCGGCGGCGGGCTCACCGACATCGCGAAGAAGATCTACGAGGGTCCGGGGAAGCGGGTGGATCTCACCGAACTGGCGCGCAAGCGCGGCATGGTGGAGCGGCAGGAGGATCTCACCAAGCGGCTCCAGGCCGTCTCCCCGGCGTT
>Ga0126384_10000497_pt1 | contig 21608 bp, 16 predicted proteins | sample PanSoiMetPlot_36_FD_92543 | JGI IMG/M metagenome (GOLD analysis project Ga0126384, IMG submission 92543) | Tropical forest soil microbial communities from Panama - MetaG Plot_36 | ecosystem: Environmental > Terrestrial > Soil > Tropical forest > Bulk soil | place: Panama | collected 2016-02-17 | reverse complement strand
TTATCGATGGATATAGTTATGTGCTCACTCCAGGGACCGCGGTGTATCTTCCGCCCGGCAGTGTTTATCAGATCGAAAATCTGGATGAACGGGGTCGCGAAGTGGCCAGCCTGGACATCGTCAGCGTGTGTTGCCCGGAAGACGAGGAGCCTGAAATTGGCGTTGATCCGGTAATTCGGCCGGCGCAGGACACCAAACCGTTCCGCACGGTCCGCGAAGATGACGCCAAACCCATCGCAACGGGTGACCGAAGTTTCAAGCTACTAGTTACCCAGGATATCGGTGCTCAGAGAGTGACACAGTTTGTTGGATTGATACCTCCGGGCCGAGCGCCAATGCATTACCACACCTATGAGGAAGCGATTTACATCATCGAAGGCGAAGGTCGTGTGTGGACGGAAGAGAGTGATGCGGTCTTCAAAGCCGGATCGAGCATTTATCTTCCACGCATGGTGAGGCATTGTCTGGAAAACACCGGATCGAGCAACATACGGTTGCTTGGAGTGTTTCACCCGTCGGGTAGCCCTGCGGTTCGGTACGATGATTGAGTCTTTCTGAATAGTACTGGGCGGTTTTCACTCGTCCACTCACTGCCGAGATTGTGAAAAGTTCGTAGTTCGGCAGGCGGGTTTGGTAATTTGACGAAACTCACGATACAAACTTCCGCCTAAAAGGCCGGACTACGAACTTTTCGCTCCGTCTCTGGTTGGGCGGGATTTCTGATTTGATTTCAGTTCTCCCGTGGTCGTCCGCGTCTCAAAAAGTCGGCTTATCCGGCGGCGGTGCGCTTGTATAAAAATCATCATAAAAGCGCCTACTGTACTCATTCAGCAACTGATCAATACGTTCGGGATCTTTCGACGCAACAACAAGCCCCGCGTGATGAACCTTGTTCAAGCGATAAACGATCTCCGGATCGTTGTACCCTGACAGGTCAGGGTGTTCTTGCCTGGCGAGGGAGATGATTACGCCTGAATAATCGTCTCGGTAAGCCGGAAGCTCGTAAACGGCATCCTCGCCCGCCAGTTCAACTCGTGCCCACTCAGCCCAGAGATTCAGACCGGTCGCCGCTTCGACAGTCTCAGCGATGTTCGCCCCTCCCACTCGCGCGGCGGTCTCCAGGAAATAGAACTGCGCGTCGTCCCGGCTTTTTATGAACTCGGTGTGGGTGACGCCGCGTACCAGGCCAAGTGCTTTGACAACCTCGCGGTTAATTGAATCGAGGGCTCGCGCATCAGCCGACTCGCGCGGGATTTTCCGCGTAGTAAAAATGCCTCCAAGTGAGACGTCCATCGGAGGATGTCCATATTTGTGCGGTACGGCAAACAGCACTTCTCGACCGAAGATTATAGAATCTACGTGATAGATATCTCCCGGCTTGTATTGTTCCAGAACGTAGAATGATTGACGGTCACCAAGCGCGTCCAGCAGCGGCCACAGCTCATCGGATGTATTAAGCTTCTTGATACCCATCGATGCTGCTTCAGATCGCGGCTTCAATACCCAGGGTGGCGATACACGGGACATAAACTCGCGCATCTGATCGTAGTTGAGCACGTGGACAAAATCGGGGACGAGGATGCCAGAGTTACGGGCCTTTACTCTCATCGCAAGTTTGTCACGAAAATACCTTGCAGTAGTGTCACCCATTCCGGGGTTTCGAAGATGCTCGCGCAGCAGCGCTGCCGTTTCCTGATCGTATTCATCGAGCGGAACAATTCGGTCGATGGTCTGGGTGCGAGCAAGAAAACTCACTCCCTTAATGATGTCATCGCGCGAGTAGTTGTCCTGCATGTAGAAGATTTCATCTATAGCTTCGCGCGGCCAGTTAGCGTTGCGCAGTCTTTCAACTGTTATGAGCAGCACACGCCAGCCGTTCCGTTTGCACTCGCGGAGAAAGGCCTCGCCTTTCTCGTAGCTGGCCAGGCATAGAATTGTTCGCGGGGGGTGATCAGTCACGAGTCAGCTCCTCGATGAAAGCCCGAATTATATAGTGGACGATCTTTAGTTGGTAGCAATTCAAAAAAGAGGTAGTGTCCTATCTGGGTGTTGCTACCAATCAGCTTTGTTTTCACTCGCCAAACTCCACAAAGCAAGGATAACCGCGTAGCGGTGTCCTATCGATAGTTTGCTTGCCTGTGGGATCTCCTGGGCCGCGTAAGCGGTTACCTATCGAGTCATTTGTTTTTGGATGCAACGAGGTACGCGGCCCAGGAGATCCCAAAATCACGCGAGCTATCGATAGGACACCGCTACTCGGTTAAGATTTGCAAGGCACCTAAACGTGTAAACCAAGACAACACACCTTTAGGACACTACCAAAAGAATAGGTTTTGGAGAACAAGTTAATATATCACTCTCATCATCGTGTATCTTTGCAAGCCAAAAACTAATCGGTTAGGATTCTCAGCGTGCGTAGCATTGTAGAGTGCATCCCTAATTTCAGCGAAGGGCGTCGTACTGAAGTCGTCGATCAAATCGTCGCCGCTATCAAAGCGGTTCCGGGAACGGTGTTGCTTGATCGCGAGTCTGACCCCAATCACAACCGCTCCGTGGTCACGTTTGTCGCTCCTCCCGATCGAGTTGTTAGCGCGGCGGTCGCGGGCGCGAAGAGAGCTGCGGAATTGATCGATTTGAACAAACATTCAGGCGAGCATCCGCGAATGGGTTCTACGGATGTGATTCCGTTCGTACCGATTTCCGGTGTTACGATGGAGGATTGTATTGTCCTGGCTCGCAACTGCGGCGAGCGGCTGTGGAGCGAACTCGGCATACCGGTTTATCTCTACGAAAAGGCAGCGACGAGACCGGAACGCGAGAACCTTGCTGCGGTGCGCAAAGGGCAATTCGAGGGAATTCGAGACGAGATCACCACGAGCGAAGCACGTCACCCGGATTTCGGCGAGGCGCGTGTTCACCCTACCGCCGGCGTAACAGCTGTCGGCGCCCGTCCCGCGCTAATCGCCTACAACGTGAATCTTGACACCTATGATGTTCAAATTGCGAAAAAAATAGCTAATGCCGTTCGCCATCAATCAGGAGGCTTTCGTTATGTTAAGGCACTTGGGTTTGAATTGAAGGACCGCGGAATCGTTCAGGTGTCGATGAATATGGTGAATTTCGAGGGCACGCCGCTCTTTCGTGCCTTTGAACTCATTAAGCGGGAAGCCGAAAGATATGGAGTGGCAGTGATAGGTTCCGAAATTGTTGGACTGGTTCCCCAGCGAGCATTGAATGCGGTCGCAGACTATTACTTGCAGCTGGAAAACTTCAGCGAGCATCAGATCCTGGAACACAGGCTAGCCGGAGCCATCGAGGAGACCGAAGGATGAGCGAGCCAGCGACAGCCGAAAAGGTCCTCTCAAACAGCATTGGAACTTTTGCCAACCTGGTAGCCGAGGGAACACCTTCACCCGGTGGAGGCAGTGTGGCGGCTTATTGTGGGGTGCTTGCTGCGTCTCTCGGACAGATGGTCTGCAATCTGACTATTGGCAAGAAGAAGTACGCTGAATCTGAAGCGCGATTGTTGATCATAAGGCCGGACCTCGATAGGCTCGCTGCGAGGTTGCAGGAGCTGATTGCCGAGGATGCAGCCAGTTTTGAAGGTGTGCTTGGAGCCTACCGATTGCCGAAAGAGAACGATGAGCAAAATGTCGCACGTACCGAAGCGATTCAGCGGGCGCTTCAATATGCGGTGGAGGTCCCACTAGAGACGGCAGGACTCAGCATGGAGGTTTTGAGGCTTCTGCGCGAACTGGCGGACATCGGTAACTCAAATGCTTTATCTGATGCTGCGATAGGAGCTCAGCTCGCGCAAACTGCGGTTCGAGGCGCTTCATACAACGTTGCTGTTAACCTGGATTCAATTTCAAGTCAGGAGTTTGTGTCAACGTCGCGTCGAAGGATGGACGAGTTGATCGACCAATCAAAAACCATAGCTGATCAGGTTGAGGCGAAGCTTCAAACTCAGAAATCCTAGTCTTCGACGACAATCTGCAGTTCGTTGTTTTCCGGTACTAAACATTACATTGACGCGTTAGATTTAGATGGCAGCTCATTACAGAGAAATCCAATTTGCGATAACCGACCGCGTAGCGCGAATCGCATTTGCACGCCCGCCACTGAATATCCTCACGATTGCGATGATGAAGGAGATCGCCGACGCGATCAACCGAGTCGGTCAGGCCGCGGATACTTGCGCGATCGTGTTTTCAGCGTCCCAGCCGGGTGGTGCATTTTCCGCGGGCGTCTCGATTGAGGAGCATCGGCCTGAGACCGTTTTCCAGATGCTCGAGGGATTTCATTCGATCTTTCGGCTCCTGAACACGGTTTCGAAACCGGTGATTTCGGTGGTAGGCGGCGCGGCACTGGGGGGTGGATGCGAGCTGGCCGCCTTCTCGGACATTGTGATTGCAACGCCTTCAGCGCGATTTGGACAACCCGAAATAAAGCTGGGCGTCTTTCCGCCAGTTGCCGCCGTAGTTCTTCCAAGAGTGATCGGCGAAAAGCGTGCTCGGGAGATGGTATTAACCGGTGAATTGCTCAGCGCCGAAGCAGCACAATCTATGGGATTGGTGAATCATGTGGTTCCTGAAAATGCGGTCGAGGCCAAATGCGAAGATCTGTTGAACTCGTTTCGGCAGATGAGCGTTCCCGGGTTGGAAACGGCTCGGCGGGCGATGGTTCAGGCGTTGGGGCTACGTTTTGACGAAGCCTTGAAACGGGCGGAAGATATTTATCTTAATGAGTTGATGTCATTCAAAGACCCACATGAGGGCGTCGAAGCGTTTATTGCCAAACGACCACCGAGGTGGAAACACAAGTGAACCGCTACAGTGCGCAGAGTTGCGCAAAGAGTTACGACCCACTTCTTTCGATTCCGGGCACCGGCTTTGATCCTAATCGAATAGGAAAGTATTACTCTCATTCCGAACGACTAACCCACCATTTGTTATGCCCAAGCCGCTAGAGATAAAAAAGACCGGGGCGACTGAGATCACCGTCCGTTGGGACGATGGTCACGTCAGCGTACTTCCAATTAAATATCTTCGCTCGGAGTGTTTGTGTGCCAATTGTGTCAGTGAAGTAACCGGGCTGAGAATCCTCGATCCGAGAACCGTTGCCGATGATCTGACAGTTCTGAGCGCGGAGCACGTGGGACGTTATGGCGTCAAGTTTATGTTCAGCGACCGGCACGACGACGGAATCTATACCTGGGAGCGTCTTCGAGAGCTTTGCAGATGTGATGAATGCCTTGCCGCACAATCTTCGAAGTAACAAGAAACCAAAAAGCAGAACCGAGGGAGACCGCATGAGATTTGGTTTAGCTATTATTCTTCTGTTGATCGTGGTTTGTTCACCACTTAACGCTTTTACTTCCAACAACACGAACAAAGACGCGGTTGTGTCCTCGATCGAAAAGCACCGGGGGGAGCTTATAAATCTGAGCGATCAAATCTGGCGATTCGCTGAGACCGCATTGCGCGAGTCTCGCTCCTCGAAACTACTGTCCGATTATGCAGAGAAGCAGGGGTTCAAGGTGGATCGCGGTGTAGCCGGACTCCCTACCGCGTTTGTGGCGAGCTATGGCGAAGGCCGCCCTATTATCGGGATCCTCGGCGAATATGATGCCTTGCCGGGCATATCGCAAAAGGCACAACCGGTGAAAGAGGCTCTGGAAGCCGGCTCGCCGGGTCACGGTTGCGGTCACAATCTGTTTGGCGCCGCCAGTCTCGGCGCAGCGCTATCGATTAAGGAGCTTATCGCGACGGGAAAACTTAAAGGAACGGTTCGCTTCTACGGCACGCCGGCGGAGGAGTCGGTCGGCGGAAAGATTTATATGGCGCGCGAGGGACTCTTCAAAGACCTCGACGTTTGCCTCGCCTGGCACCCTGACGACAAGATCCGAGCCGATGTAGATAGCACTCAGGCGATTGTAGATTTTATCGTCGAGTTCAAAGGCAAGGCTGCTCACGCTGCGGCCGATCCCTGGAACGGACGGAGCGCGGTTGCGGCACTCGAGTTCTTTACAACCGGGCTGAATCGAATGCGCGAGTTTGTTAAGCCAACTGTAAGAATGCACTACGTTGTTCAAAAAGGAGGCGATGTACCCAACGTCGTTCCCGAATATGCACGAGTTTGGTGTTGGCTGCGTGACTCGAAGCGCGCCGGCGTGGAGGAACTCCTCGGACGAGCACGCAAGATAGCCGAAGGCGCTGCGTTGATGGCTGGCGTTGAGTCAAAGCTGACTGTACAGACCGGTGACTATGAGTTGCTCGTTAACCTCGCTGGCGCGAAGCTTATTCATGCGAACATGACCTGGCTCGGCCCGATCCAGTACACGCCGGAAGAGCAGGAATTTGCCAAAGCGATACAGCGCGCAACTAATGTTGAGGCCAAGGGACTAAACGGAGCGGTTCAGCCTCTCGAACCCCCAAGGCGTGATCCGGACGGCGGCTCAACCGACGTCGGAGATGTGAGCTGGAATGTGCCGACATTGCATTTATCCGTTACCACGGCTCCTGAAAACGCGCCCTGGCATGCCTGGCCAGTGGTAGCATGCGGTGGAATGTCAATCGGACACAAAGGAATGACTTACGCGGCGAAGGTTCTAGCGGCAACGATGGTCGATTTGTTTGAAGACTCAAAGGCCCGTGAAACCATTCAGGCGGAGTTTAAGGAAAAAACAAAGGATGAAGTTTATAAGCCATACGTGCCCGAAGGTCCGCCTCCGATTCCGAAGGATTGAAGTGAACATCGATATTATTGCTTCGGGTAATTATCGATCAAAAAAAACGCAAATCTTAACTGCGTAGCGGTGTCCTATCGAGATCCCACAATCACGCAAAACTATCGATAGGACACAGCTACGCGGTTATCCTTGCTTTGTGGAGTTTGGCGAGTGGAAACAAGGCTGATTGGCAGCGATACCCAGATAGGACACTAATCCACTGATACATTCCTTGACATGGTTCAGTCCAATCGGTTAGCCTTTTACGTTGCTTTAATTGGAAAATTTGCAACAGGAGTAACTACTACAGTGAAGCCCGATATTCATCCAAAATATGTGAACGCCACCGTGCACTGCGCGTGTGGTGAAACCTGGCAGACCAGGTCGACAAAGTCCGAGATCAGGCTTGAGATATGCTCCAACTGCCATCCGTTCTTCACCGGCAAGCAGAAACTGGTCGATACTGCGGGTCGAGTTGAACGATTCAATAGGAAGTACGGCCGCAAGACCGAAGCTTAGCTGATCTACAGCAAAATATTGGTTGCCGGTACCGCCCCTTCGCATTTCACCCCGCTGACAGTTCTCAAGGAACTGCGAGCAAGATGAAAGCCGAAACTTGATGCGGTGACTGGCAACCATTATTTTTTCTCAAAGGAACAAGCGTTATGAGGGAAGACCAAATCATTGTTGGTGGGCAGGCGGTTATTGAAGGCGTAATGATGCGCGCGCCTCATTCATATGCCGTCGCGGTACGTCGACCGGATGGTCAAATCGTATCAAAATCCGAGCGCTTGCCCGTCCTTGCAGAGAAATACCCGCTTCTCAAACTGCCTGTGCTTCGGGGCTCGGCGGTTTTGATCCAGTCCATGGTGCTTGGAGTTAAAGCGCTCAATTTCTCGGCCAACGTTGTCTTTCACGAAGCTGAAAAAGAGCCGGCGCAGGAAAGCCCTGAATTCCAAACAGCAGGTTTGCCGTCAGGAGTGGGGTCGCCGACCGCGGTGGCAGTGGCCACGAAGATCGAGCAAGCTTCTGAGCTGAAAACGGGAGCGGCTGCCGGCACGATCGGTTCGATCATAGTCGCTTTGTTCTTCAACGTGATTCTTTTCATTGTCCTGCCGCTACTGATAACTAACGTTCTCTTTGTTTATTTGGGCGCCGGGACTATAGATTCGCACTCGGAGAGCGGTAAATGGTACGCGGAGGCGTGGGCATGGATTCGCGCAGGTCTCCATCCGATCCGTCCGTCGGTTGCGTTCAACCTCGTCGACGGTCTGATTCGAATGACGTTCTTTTTGATTATGATCACCAGCTTTTCGCTGCTTCGCGATATTCGACGCGTTTTTGAATATCACGGCGCCGAACACAAAGTTGTTTACACCTGGGAGGCGGACGAGGAGTTGACTGTGGCAAATGCTCGGACCAAACAGCGTCAGCACCCGCGGTGTGGCACTAGTTTTTTGATGGTGGTGATGCTGGTTTCGATAGTCGCGTTTTCGGTGGTGAAGTTCGATTCGTTGTTCCTTAATTTCCTGGTACGGGTGCTGTTGATACCGGTTGTTGCGGGCATTTCATACGAGATAATCCGCGCCTCCGCCAAGAGCCGGGCCCAATGGTTCTTTTCGGTGATCACCAGGCCCGGTCTGTGGCTTCAGAACATCACGACCAAGGAGCCGGATGACTCTCAACTAGAGGTTGCTATTTACGCCTTGAAAGAGTCTCTAAAGCTAGAGCCAGCTAATTGACTGCTGACTATTTAATATTATGTTAGAGAAATTGGACGCAATCGAAGAGAAGTACGAGGAACTGACTCGACAGTTGAGTGATCATGAATTGCTCGCGGATCAGTCGAAGTATGCAAAAGTCGCGAAGCAGCATCGGGATCTTGAAGAGATCGTCACGAAATTCCGTGAGTTTAAGTCTATTGATCGCGGCATACGAGAAACAAAGGAGCTTCTTGATACCGAAGACGACGCTGAAATGGTGAGCCTCGCGCGCAATGAACTCGTAGAGCTCGAGCAACGACGCAATACTGTGGAAGAGAACCTAAAGCTCCTTCTCCTACCTAAAGATCCAAACGACGAAAAGAACGTAATTCTCGAAATACGTGCAGGCACCGGGGGCGATGAAGCCTCGCTTTTTGCTGCCGACATCATGCGCATGTATTCGCGTTACGCTGAGCGCCAAGGGTGGAGAGTACAGGTTCTGGACGCGTCCGAATCGGGAATCGGCGGGGTTAAAGAAGCCATCTTGCTAATAGAGGGCAATCGAGTTTACTCCAGGCTCAAATACGAGTCGGGCGTGCATCGCGTCCAACGAGTTCCACAGACGGAAGCATCGGGCCGCATACACACATCTGCGGTCACAGTGGCGGTGCTTCCGGAGGCGGAGGAAGTTGACATCAAGATCGATCCCAAGGATATCCGAATCGATACCTTCTGTTCGTCGGGGCCGGGCGGGCAGTCCGTCAACACGACCTATTCCGCGGTAAGGATTACTCACTTGCCCACCAACACGGTCGTCTCTATGCAGGATGAAAAATCGCAGATCAAGAATCGCGAGAAGGCGATGAGAGTCTTACGCTCGCGATTGCTCGAGATGGAACAGGACAAACAACATCAGGCGATCGCCAGTGAGCGACGGTCAATGGTCGGCTCCGGTGATCGATCAGAGAAGATCAGAACCTACAACTTCAAAGACAATCGAGTTAGCGATCATCGTATCGGGTATACATCCCACCAATTGAATCTATTTATGGAAGGCGAAATCGGCGAGCTTATCGATGCCCTGGTGGCTTACTACCAGGCCGAGAAGCTCAAGACCGAAGCAGCCGCCTGATGTTATCGGTTCGGGGTTTCCGGTTTCTGGCTCGCAACCTTGAAGCGAGAGATCGGGACCGAGTAACTCGAATCCATGCCTACAATTGCCCAGGCCATTGCTGAAGGCGTTCGCAAACTTCACGCATCGGGTATTGAGCAGGAAAGACGTACCGCCGGTCTATTGCTATGTCACGTGATCGGCATAGACCGTACCCATCTGCTGACTAAATCTGAAGAGCACATCGATGACCTTAAGTACAAGGTCTATCTTAGGCTATTGGAACGACGTGCCGCTGGTGAACCGGTGCAGTACCTGACCGGGCATCAGGAGTTCTACGGTCTGGATTTCTTTGTTACTCCCGATGTGCTGATTCCCCGACCCGAGACCGAGCTCCTGATCGAGCAAGTGCTTAAGATCGTGGATGCCGAAGGACTGAACAACCCTTTAATCGTCGATGTCGGAACCGGATCAGGCTGCATCGCTGTAACTCTCGCAGCTAACCTTTTTAATGCGCGATTGATTGCAACCGACGCCTCACAGCCTGCGCTTATCATAGCCCTAAACAACGCTGCGAAACACCAAGTGACCGATCGGATTGAGTTTCTCGAGGGAGATCTACTTGAGCCTCTCAACAATCGGAAACTAACGGCATCGATCGACTTGATCGCATCCAACCCTCCTTACGTCGATGAAGATCTGAAAAGCTCGATTCAGCGCGAGGTGCGAGACTGGGAGCCGCATGAAGCCTTATTCGGAGGGGTTGATGGAATTGAATTTTATCGGCGGCTGGTATCCGATTGTCCGGAATATCTTAAGACGGGCGGCCACCTGGTGGTCGAAATCGGATACGGGCAGCTTGAGGCGATCGAGAGTATGGTAGCCGGGTCACCTTCATTAAAGCTTGTTGAAGTGACTAATGACTTGCAGGGAATCCCACGCACTCTGACAATGTTAAAATCCGAGGCAGCTCAGGGAACAACCAGGAGTTAGGATCTTTATTCGCCGTTGCGTCTTTGCGCGAAACAATAACTTTAGGCGAAGAGAGCTTAAAAATTGCCGGGAGAACTAATGCCCGAGATGATAACGCTAACGAGGTTGCGCAATGATCTCTCGCTCTGATAGGAGATTTGTATGAAATTAATAATTTTTGCATTGATTTTCGCGCTACTCATTCCTTCACTCTTAAACGCGCAACAGAAAAATTCAGCAGCCGCGTCCATACTTTCGCCAGCTCTCTGCGGGAAGGGCGTTTTCTCCTTTCTTGTCGGCGACCAAACACTAGGCCGGGAGGAGTTCGAAATTAAGTGCGAACCCAGCGGTGATTACGTTGCCAGCGGTCACACAAATCTGAAGGGAGTCGGCGGCGAGATCGACTTGAACACGACTCTTGAGATTGATAAGTCCGGTGAAGCCAAGGCTTCGACGGCAAAAGGCATGGTAAACGGCAAACCGTTCGATCAATCGATCGTCGTAAAAGGTGCTTCAGCGACAATCACGTCTGGGGGCGGAACAAAAGAAATACCTTTTGCAAAGGGTACCGCGCTTCTGGGTGGCAATATTTTCTACATGTTTCAATTTCTGCTTGCTCACTATGACGTGAAGCGAGGGGGAGTTCAGGAAATTCCGGTATTTCCGAATCTCTCTGCCAAAGTCGAGCACGTGGCTCGCGATGAAGCTCGGCAAAGCGGAATCGCAGCATCTCCTGCGCCTACTCCGTTCGATCGCTACAGCATCACCATAGCTGTATCAAACGTGATCGCATGGGTCGATGCAAAGGGTCGAGTCGCCACGATGACGGTTCCTCTGCAGAATTTCGCCGCAGTGCGCGAGGAGTACACGAGCTATGTACCATCCTTCAAGTCGATCATTTCGGCGAAGATGAAGGAAGCAGATGTCGACTACACCGCCCCTCCGAGCGCCGCGTTCACCGCCGAAGAAGTCACAGTAGAGGCTAAAGGATTCACACTGGCGGGGACTCTCTTGCTTCCGAAGACAGGCAAGCCGCCTTTCCCCGTTGCCGTGACCATTACCGGTTCAGGACAGCAGACCCGCGATGAATCCTTGCCGCTACCTGGTCTCGAAAAATATCGTCCCTTCCGCCAAATAGCAGAAGCACTGGCGAGCCGCGGGATCGCCGTGCTGCGAGTAGATGATCGAGGTGTTGGCCAGTCGAAAGGACGCGATACACTCAATGTATCCACGACTGCTAACTTTGCCGACGATGTTCGCGCACAGGTCGACTTTCTTCGCGAGCGCCGCGATCTTGATCCCAACCGTATCGCGCTTATCGGGCACAGCGAAGGCGGAGTAATCGCTCCAATGGTGGCGGCAACCGATCCACGCATCGCAGCCATTGTTCTGATGGCCGGTACAGCCAAACGTGGCGACGCGATAATCGCTTATCAGGTCGGGCAGGGGATTGATGGCGACTCGTCGTTAACCGAAGAAGCCAAAGCAAAAGCTCGAGCCGATCAGCAGGATGCCATGCAAAAGGCAATAGCGGGCGACACATCAGCACCTGAAGCATTGCGTTCTTCGTGGATGAGATACTTTCTTACGTATGATCCTCTGCCGACCATCCGTAAAGTCAGACAGCCCATATTGATTCTTCAGGGTGAGTTTGATCGACAGGTGACTGCAGATCAGGCCGAGATGCTTGCGAGCGCAGCGAGAGACGCAGGCAACAAGGATGTGACTGTGCGCGTCTTCCCCAAACTGAATCATCTTTTTCTTCCGGCTAAGACTGGTGCGGTGACTGAATACTCCTCTCTTGGCACGAACACCATTTCCGACGATGTGATGAAGCAGCTTACCGACTGGCTCGCAGAAAAACTGAAGGCACAAAAGTAGGTGAATTGTCCGGGTGAGGCTTGAAACTTGAAATTTGGTCTAAGAGTGCGCAAGAACGCCAAGGACGAAATTCAAATTTCAAGCCGCCCCACGCCGAAAATGAATGGCCGCAATTGTCTTCGTTCAATTAGCAATTTTGACCATTTGGCCAGTGTTGGACGGCGCGATTTTCTCTCAGGCTCGTCCTCGGGTCGCAATTGTCGGTTTCAACTTCTCCAGAGAAAACGGCAGGCCGATTCAGCTGGAAAGCGCGCTTGTGGAAGCGTTGCGACGCGATCAGCGAGTCTCGCTACTTGACGAAACTTTGGTACGACCGGCAGTGACCGGAATCGGTTACACCGGGTCGATCAACATGAGCAAGGATGAAGCACGTAAGCTCGGCGCCGCTATTGGTTGCGACTTCTTTATTGTTGGCAAGACCGAAGCGCTTTCACGCAGCGAACACGAGAACGAAACTCATGAGGAAGCATACGCGGCTGTAATGATTGTTGATGGACGCTCTGGCGCTCTTCAAGTCTTCGATTTCATTTCAGGCAAAGCAGAAACGAGAGAAAATGCTCTTACTAGCGTCGTTAAGAATCTGAACGAGCGAACTCGGTCGTACATCGATCAGATCGTACACGCTGGCGAGTCGCCATCGGCCGGGCGCTCGGAAACGTCACCGAATACCGAACAAAAAAACCGCGAGCTGATCGAGGACATGCCTGCCGAGGGTTCCCGGCGCTCAGTAGGCTTCACGCCACCTGAGTTCCTCAATCGGGTGAGGCCGGAGTATCCGCCGCAGGCAGACCTCGCGGATATCGCGGCGACAGTTGAGGCGATGGTAGTTTTAAGATCTGATGGACAGGTTGGAAGCATCGAGATAGCTCGTTGGGCAGGGTTCGGGCTGGAAGATTCGTCGGAACGTGCAATCCGCCAGCTGAAGTTCAAACCGGCGACGCGAGACGGGCGACCTATCAATGTTCGAGCCCTGATTCAATACAACTTTAGACGAAGCAACAAGTAGCCAGTAGTGGTCAGTAGCCAGTAGTTAGTAATCAGTGGTCAGTAATCAGTGGTCAGTAATCAGTAATTAGTGTTCATTTTACCGGATCTTTTCGACTGACTACTGCCACTGACTACTGACCACCGGCTACTACTAGCTACTGACCCCGACCGCCGACCCCTTTGTTATGAAACAGACTCGAAGAACCTTTCTCAAACAATCCGCTGCCTTTTCACTTCTGCTCGCTCATCCGGCGATTGCCGCACAAGCGAAGAGGCAATACTCGCAACTATCGAGCTACGATGCTCTTGGTCTTGCTGACTTGATCAAGAGGAAGCAGATTTCGCCTCTCGAGCTGCTCGACGATGTCATCCGGCGCGTCGAACGCGTAAATCCGAAGATCAATGCGGTGCTCACGAAGAACCTCGATATCGAAAAGGCTCGCGACAGAGCGAAAAGCATTGGTGCTGACGGTGTCTTCGGCTATGTCCCTGTGATGCTCAAGAACCTACAGCAATACAAAGACGCAAATATCGATTCGGGTTCGCGGTTGTTTGCTCGTGCGATTCAGAAAGTCGGCAGTCTCAACAAACAGAACTCTCCGCTCGTCGATGCGATGGAGCGATCAGGGATGATCATCGCGGGAATAACCAGCTCGCCGGAATTGGGACTGATCGATACGACCGAACCGATCTTGCATGGAGCAACGCGTAATCCGTGGAATCTGAACCACACCGCTGGCGGATCAAGCGGCGGAACAGCAGCAGCGATTGCAGCGGGAATCGTTCCGCTTGCGCACGGAAATGACGGCGGCGGTTCAATACGGATCCCTGCTTGTCAGTGTGGTGTGTTTGGGCTGAAGCCCACTCGATCAAGAGAACTCGGAAACATCGGTGGAATGTTAGTTCTGAATATCGCCTCCAACCTCTGTCTGAGTCGCTCTGTACGTGACACGGCTGCTTTCCTCAGCGTAGTAGAGAACAAGAGCAATCCTAATTTGTCTACCGTTGGATTCGTCGACGGCCCGGCAAAGAAAAGGCTCAAGATAGCTCTGGTCATTAATACGCTTAGAGGACAACGGCCGCATTCGGAGGTTGAGAAAGCTACTAATTTGGCGGCACGCGTCTGTGAAAAGCTTGGCCACAAAATCGAACCAATCAAGCTTCCAATCAATGGCGAAGATTTCTTCGATGCTTTTATTGGTCTGTGGTCTACCAGTACATTGGATCTCGAGCCGACTGCCAAAAAGCTATTAGGCGAAGGGACGAAGATTGAAGAAGTACTGGAACCGTGGACGATCGGGTTGATCGAGCTAGCGAAATCCCGCGGCCCACAGAATTGCGTACAGAGAGCCACCGCCGTATTCGGGGAAACTACCGCCGCTATTGAAAAGGTCTTTCAATCCTACGATGTGATAATTTCACCGGTTATGACCAATCCGCCGTTCAAAATTGGCTGGCACGATCCGCGCGTTGAGTTCAAGACCCTTATGCAACGTGTAATAGATGACGTCGGCTACACTCCGTTGCATAATGCCTGCGGCACGACCGCTATGTCGGTACCGTTATACTGGACGCCCGATGGTCTGCCCGTTGGAACTCAATTCGCCGCCTGGAGAGGCGGAGAGAGCACTTTGTTGCAGCTGGCTTACGAGCTCGAAGCTGCGCGCCCCTGGCACAGGCGGCGCCCCCCAGTTTTTGTTGAATAACAAAGTTGATGGTTGCGACAGGTACAAAACTCGGACCATATGAAATCGTCTCGCAACTTGGAGCGGGAGGAATGGGCGAAGTCTATCGCGCGCGTGATACACGGCTGAATCGAATGGTCGCAATCAAAGTTCTGCCGGAGCACCTTGCCTCAAATTCAGAAACAAAGCAGCGATTCGAACGCGAGGCACTGGCAGTTTCGAGCTTGAATCATCCTCATATTTGCACGCTTCACGACATCGGCCATCAGGATGGTATTGATTACCTGGTGATGGAATTGATCGAAGGCGAATCGCTCGCTGAGCGACTCAAGAAAGGTCCTATTCCAACCCATCAAGTGCTTGATTATGCGATGCAGATCGCAGATGCACTGGACAAAGCGCATCGCGCCGGTATCGCTCATCGCGATTTGAAACCTGGAAACATAATGCTGACCCGGACTGGAGCTAAGCTTTTAGACTTTGGCCTTGCTAAGCGTGTTCCCGTCGCAACTGGGAAAGCATTTAATGGGTTCTCTGAATTACCTACGGAGGTCGAGAAGCTTACCGGCGAGGGAACTATTATTGGAACCCTCCAATACATGTCACCGGAGCAGCTGGAAGGGCTCGAATCGGATTCACGCACAGACATCTTTGCACTCGGCACGGTTGTGTACGAGATGGCGACCGGGCGGCGTGCATTCACCGGCAGAAGCCAGGTGAGTTTGATGGGGGCGATCCTGAATTCAAATCCGCCACCGATCTCGTCCCTTCAACCACTAGCTCCAGCGACATTAGATCGGATAGTTCACACATGTCTTGCGAAGGATCCTGAAGACCGGTGGCAATCAGCTCACGATGTCTGGTTGGAGCTCAAGTGGATTGCTGAAGGCGTAGCGGAAGCTCCACCCTCAACGGCCGCACCATCTCGTTCAAGATTTCAACTCTTTACCGGATCGGTGCTTTGGTTTGTCGTGGGCTTGCTTGCGGCGAGTGTTGTGTTTTGGCTTCTAATTGGGCGTTCGAATGGTAAATCGACCGGTCTGATAAAACCATCAAGGCTGACAATAAAGCTTCCGGATAACACTCCGGTTGCCCTTACTGGGTTCGTACCGCTAGCGGTCGGTCGATTAGCTCTTGCCCTGTCGCCGGACGGCTCGAACCTTGTTTACACAGCAAATCACAATAGTACAGCCAAGCTATTTCTGAGGCCGCTCAATGCCTTCGATACGAAACCGATATCGGGTACTGAAGGCGCTTACAATCCATTCTTCTCGCCGGACGGCAATTGGGTAGCATTCTTCGCCGATAATAAACTCAAGAAGGTCGCGTTATCCGGGGGCGAGCCCATTACATTATGTGAAGCGAGAAACCCGATCGGGGCGACGTGGGGCGAAGACGATACGATTTTCTTTGGAAATCAGGAGGGTGGAGTTTTAAGCCAAATCCCTGCGCAAGGCGGATCGCTTGGAATTTTGCCTGTCCGGGATCAAGTGACCGACGTCACTACTCTCCCTGATAAGAGATGGCTACTTTATTCGACGAATCCAAGCAGCAATCCCGATTTTGGACTGATCAAAGCGATATCGCTGGATACTGGCGAGATCAAAGTCATTATCGATGGTGGCCGCAGTGCTCATTATATACCCACGGGTCACCTGGTGTTTTCACGCGCGGCGTCGTTGATGTCCGTGGCTTTTGACATTACGAATCAAAAGGTCGTTGGACAGCCAGTTACCCTCGTCGAGGGAATCAGGGGTGAAGCGTATGGTACTCCTCAAGTCGCATTATCCTTGAATGGTATTGCCGCCTACATTCCAGGCGTGGCTGGCTGGATCGGCAAGCCGGTTTGGGTAGACATGCAGGGCAATGTTACTCCGACCGAGATGCCACCCCAGTGTTACTCGAGCTTTCAACTTTCCCGTGACGGCAAACGTGTGGCTATCGGAGTGGGAAATGCCAAGGATGATATTTGGATCTCTGATGTTGAACGCCGAACGTTTCTGCGCCTCACCGTTGATGGACATAACACTGGACCGGTTTGGTCGCCCGATGGAAAACGAATTGCTTTCGCATCTACGCGCGGAGGGCATTTCGGAATCTATTCCAAGGCCTCGGATGGTAGCGGATCGGAGGACAACCTGACTACAAGTGAAAACAACCAGGCTCCAGAATCCTGGTCGCCGGACGGGAAAATGATTTCGTTCGTTGAGTGGAAGCCGGATGATGCCGGAGACATTTGGGTATTGAATCTTGAAGGAGACAAAAAAGCCCATCTTTTTCATCAGACGCGGTTCTCCGAATTCTTTTCGGCTTTTTCACCTAACGGAAATTGGATGGCATACACCTCGGATGAATCCGGCAGGTACGAAGTATACGTGCGCCCGTTTCCAGGTCCTGGCGGTCAGTGGCAAATCTCCACCGAGGGCGGAGAAGAACCTGTTTGGGCGCCAAATGGCGAGGCGCTCTTCTATCGAAACGGGCAAAAGTGGATGATCGCCGAAGTAAATACGAAATCCGATTTTATCGCCAAGCCCCCTCGTCTCCTTTTTGAATCGTACTTCATCAATATTCAGGGCTTGTCACATTTCGTTGGTCCTGATGGGAAACGGCAATTGATGATCAAGCCTCCGGATCAGGATCCGTCACCAAAAAACATAAATGTCATTTTAAACTTGCTGGATGAATTGAAGTATGAACAAAAGGAAAAGAAGCAATAAGTGTCTGTCGGACGAAGCCAAATCACCGGCCGAGCGTAATCAGAGAAATAACCGCTGAATAAACCAGTAGCTTCCAGCAACGATTACACAAACGGAACCGACTACCAGAATTGCGCGGCTCGCGGTCTCAATTCGGGTTCGGAGCACCGCTAACAAAGATGCAACAACGATCACAATACATGCTTGCCCGATCTCCACTCCGAAATTGAAACCGAAAAGTGACCACCCAAGCGCCTGCCGAGGCAGACCAAATTCGCGTAACACTCCTGCGAAACCGAACCCGTGCACGAAACCAAAAAAGAACGCTATCCAGGCACGAACGTCGCGGCTCTTGCTGCTAACCATTAGATTGTCGATGCCGACGTAGACGATGCTAAGCGCAATCGCCGGTTCAATCAGGCGCGCTGGAGGATTTACCACATTCAATGCTGCGAGCGAGAGCGTTATGCTGTGAGCGATTGTGAAAGCGGTGACAATGCTCAACAGCCTCAGCACGCTCCCTCCCAGAAGCAACAGACCTATTATGAACAGAATGTGATCCGGTCCGGTGAAAATGTGATAGATGCCAGAGGGAATAAACTCCCTTAGAACGGAGCGCCAGTCCTGGCGGTCGCCTCGATAAACAAAAATCTGATGGTCCTGAGTAAATATCTCCTGATGAGCAAGATTGTCGTCTTCATAGACGTTGAGAAATGTTTGATGTTGGGGATCATAAGGAAAGAGCGCGCATTCTATTCGAAGAGCAGAAGGACGAGTTTTGTTGTTGAATCTTAACTCGCACGATAGAGCCTGTCGGTCATGAAGCGGCACGACGCTCAACAGCTCTGGCTCGATTCGCTGACCATCTGCGATCAATGTCAGACGCGTCTTTATTAATTGAGCGATTTCAGTCTTTTTTGATTCCGCAATCCTGGCATCGAGTAAGGACTCAGGAGGCTCAACGTTGAGGTCATGTGCCAGATCCACTATATGTGCTACCAGGGTACCTTCGATCTGACTCGTGTTGAGGCGAACGTCGAGATAGCTAAAAGGTATGGGATGAGCTTGCACTGATGGAATTAACGAACCCAGAAGCAGAATGGTCAGTGCCAGACGTCGTAGGTTTTGTTGGTTGGAAGTCAATCTGCAAAGACATCTTAACCGAAGAGGACGCAGTGGAATGCTGAGGGGACTCCTCCGCGTCACACTGCGTCCTCTGCGGTTTCAAATTCCGCAACGCTTGCGAATCTATTTCAGTTCGCTATAAACGGCATTAATCGCATTTTTAGCGCGACTCATATTCCAGTCCTTATATTTGTCCGGTAGTTTGAGATCCGTCACCGCCTGGTCGACGGTCTTGCCGTCCTTTTTGGTCTGCTCAACTGCGGCGACGAAATCGCGCATAAACTCGCCGTATTCTTTGAAGTCGATGAAGGTAGCCACCGCACTGTGGCCTGGGATTACGGTCTCTACGCCTTTAATGCTTGTCGCCGCTTTCATCAAACTCTTGGGATATTCCACTCCGCTGCCGCCGTTGTTTGTGTCAATGATCGGCAGGCCCTTTGAGAAGGCGAACATATCGCCGGAGTGCATGACCTTCAAAGCCGGAAACACTACGAAGGTATCGCCGCCGGTGTGACCACGACCGAAATAGTAGAGATCGATCTTGTCGTTGCCCTTAAGCAAGCTGAGCTTGTCCTTGTAGGTCTTTGATGGCAGGGACTTCTTGTTCTCTTCACTTTGAAAGTTCGGCATTTTCTCCATGCTCGCTTTGCAGTTCTCGTGTGCAACGAATTCCACGTTTCCGGTGAACGCGTTATTGCTGCCGACATGGTCGCCGTGAGTGTGAGTGTTGATGACCATCATCACAGGCTTGTCGGTCACCGATTTTACCTTCTCGAGGATTTGCGGCCCCATTCCTGGATTTTTTGTATCTACGACGACCACTCCTTTTTCCGTAATAAATGCTGCGGTATTTCCGCCGCCGCCGGTGATGACATAGAGGTTATCCTTCACCTTTTGCATCTCGAGTGGGGCGGGAGGTCTTTGTTGTTGCTGTTGCTGCGCGAAGATCATCGAGACGGCGCCTGCCGTCATAAGGCATAACAACACAACTGTTCTTTTCATAGAGAACCTCCTCCTGAGTGCGCCTATGATATACAGCGACACTCCGGGACACAAGAACATTGAGGAATTGAATCATTGAGGAATTGAATCATTGAGGAATTGAATCATTGAGTCATTGAATTATTGAGTCATTGGAACCATTTAAGAAGTGAATCATTGAGTTGTTGAAATCAGTTGTGTCATTTTGTATAACTCAGTAGACAATGATCCAATCAAACAATGATCAATGACTCAATGGCTCAATTCTTCAATGACTCAATTCTTCAATGACTCAATGTATCAATGACTCAATGATTCAATGACTCAATGACTCGATGTTTCAATGATTCAATTCTTCAATGACTCAATTCTTCAATGACTCAATGTATCAATGATTCAATGATTCAATGATTCAATGACTCAATGACTCAATGTTTCAATGATTCAATTCTTCAATGACTCAATTCTTCAAATCACTGTTGCTGGCTATTCTGTTGGTGCTCCCAACATCAGCGGTAAACCAGCGCCCGTCCACCGCATTAACCGGCTCGCGACCTAACATCGTTTTTATCCTCATTGACGATTTGCGATGGGATGAACTGGGTTGCGTCGGACACCCGTATATCAAAACACCGCAAATTGATCGCGTCGCGAAAGAAGGAGCACTGTTCCGCAATGCCTTCATGACAACTCCCCTTTGCTCGCCCTCCCGCGCAAGCTTTTTGACCGGACAGTACGCGCATACCCACGGCATAACTGACAACGTGGACCGTTCTGTAGCCAGCCATCGGCTGGTGACCTTTCCGGCATTGTTGCATCGATCAGGGTATGAGACCGCGTTCATCGGAAAGTGGCACATGGGCAATGACGACACGCCGCGTCCGGGCTTCGATCGTTGGGTGAGTTTCAAAGGACAAGGCACCTATATCAATCCTGAGATCAACGAAGACGGCAAGATGGTCAAACGTCCCGGCTACACCACTGACATCTTGAGCGGTTACGCAGTTGAATTCATTCGACAGCAGCATGACAAACCTTACCTCGTCTACCTTGCGCACAAGGCGATTCATCCTGAGGTGACTCAAAATAACGACGGAAGCATTAATCTCGAAGACGCAGAGCGCTTTCTTCCGGCCGAGCGTCATCAGAACGCGTATGTTGGTGTGAAGATTCCTCGAAGGCCTAATTATGGCAGGCCACCAGAGGGTAAGCCCGCTCTACAACGGCAGATCGGCAATCTGCCGCCACTCGGTCCTCGAACCGTAACTCCTGATGAATCCATTCTCGGAAGGCAACGGACGATCCCGGCAATTGATGAGGGTGTCGGCGAAATTCTGAAAGCCCTGAAGGAAACTGGCCAACTCGACAACACGATAATCGTTTTCACGAGCGATAACGGTTATTTCTATGGCGAACACGGATTGAACGCGGAGCGCCGGTTAGCGTATGAGGAATCGATTCGCATGCCGTTGCTTGTACGTTATCCCAAATTGATCAAACCAGGTACAGTGCGCGACGAGTTTGCTCTAAACATTGATCTCGCACCGACGTTGCTTTCGCTTGCAGGAGTTCCAGTGCCGAGAGATATGCAGGGAAGTTCACTACTGCGGTTGCTGAAAGGCGAACGAATCGCCTGGCGCAACTCGTTTTTGATTGAATACTATTCGGACAAGGTTTTCCCGCGCATCACGCAAATGGGCTACAAGGCCGTAAGAAATAATCGCTGGAAGTATATTC
>Ga0126384_10000496_pt1 | contig 21624 bp, 16 predicted proteins | sample PanSoiMetPlot_36_FD_92543 | JGI IMG/M metagenome (GOLD analysis project Ga0126384, IMG submission 92543) | Tropical forest soil microbial communities from Panama - MetaG Plot_36 | ecosystem: Environmental > Terrestrial > Soil > Tropical forest > Bulk soil | place: Panama | collected 2016-02-17 | reverse complement strand
AGCTCAACGGCTTTCAAAGCGCTGGAGCCGATATCGAGGCCAACAACACTCTTCTTCTTTTTGCCTAGCATGTGTGTCCCCCGGGGAAGGTGCTCGACTGGTTCGCGACGTCCGTTCGGCGGGATTTGGGACAGTCAGAGTTACCCGGCTCGCCGTCGGAGACCGCACTGAAGGGGCAGTATCGAATTGGGGACGAGGAGAGAAATTGGGAGACCTTCGAGGGCGAGGGTGCCTAAGGGTTCGAACGATCCTGAGTCGGGATCAAGTCTCTGCAATCTCTCAAATATCAGATGATTCTATGCGACGCGCCATTGATAACACCCGACCAATTGGGAGTCAATAATTAATTTTCTGCGTTTGTTTTGATGATTGAAATCACATATTCACAGGCTATACCGGGATAAACCGCCACGCTGGATAATCCCCTCCCTGCTGTCAAAACTATCGTGTTTCTGAGGAAATCCAGCACATTTCTGAGTGAGATATATTACATTTAATCTTTGGTAGCATCTGCTGTGCGTTGATTCATCCTGCTAAAATTGATCGCATTTCGGGTAACTCGATTCGGGCTTTATTAATTTATGCTTGCCGACCTCAAACCGGCCCTTGACTCTGGACTCAGCTCCATAGTGTAGAATGTTGACGTGTCTCAGTCCGGCCTTCAAATCGGCGAGGTAGCGCGGCGCGCTGCGGTGAGTATCGACACGATTCGATATTACGAAAGACGGAAACTCTTACCGCGTTCGCCGCGCTCAGAAGGCGGGTTCCGTCTATTCAGCAGTGAGACCGTCAGGCTGGTTCGTTTCATCAAAGAGGCTCAGGAGATGGGGCTCTCATTGGGCGAAATTAAGGAACTAATGACAAATGGCGGCGCGCCCCAATGCAAACGAGTTCGAGACTTGCTCAGGGCGAAAATTGCAGATCTCGACGAACGGATGACAAAACTGCGCCGCTTCAAACGAACGCTCTCTCAGCAGCTTGCGTCTTGCGAGAGCGAGTTGCGGGCGCGCGGCCCCGCGGCAACGTGTCCCTTGGTGACCAATCTCCTGCGTAAGGACCAGGAATAGGGCAATGAAGGAAAGTCTCGCACAAGCCGGTCGTAAACTAATCGGCCCTGCAGTGGTTGCGCTATCAGTGCTGGCCTTTTGTGCTGCTAACTCCGCTGACGGTCATAGTAAGAAGAGGAATACAGGCCAGGTTGTCACTCTGCGCGATATTGACCAACTAAAGGAGGCATTCCAACGGGACGCCGGCAAGGTTCGATTCATCACTATTCTTTCTCCTACCTGACCGGGATGTCGTTGGGGGTTCTCCAAGGTTCAGAACGTATTGAAGGATGTTACCGACGATCGAGTTCGGGTTTATGTAATCTGGGACCCGATTTACGGCGGTAATTTTGACGACGAAGCCAGAAAGCTCTCGCGCGGTTTTCGCGACAAGAGAGTGCGCTACTTCAAAGATCCTGATTCGCTGGCTGGCAAGCAATGGGAACAGGTCCTCAACACGCAACGGGAAATCGCCTGGGATGTTTATCTTCTTTATGGAGCCGATGCGCAGTGGAACCAGGAACTTCCGAAACCGGATTATTGGATGCATCAGCTCTTCGGGGTTACCACTGCGCCCTTCATGAATACGCAGAAGCTTACGGAGGAGCTAAAAGGGATGATGGCGAAGGCTCAGCAAAGAACGACAGAGATTGAGAAGAGTCAACGATCAGGACTGCCTCAGAGCCTGACGATCGAACTCTTATACTTCGACAGCTGCCCCTCATACACAAAGGCGCTGGCGAACATCAGAGACGCTTTACGGGAAACACATTTGAAGGCGCATTTGAAACTTACTAACGTGGATTCGGAAGCTAAGGCCCAGAGGGTCGGCTTTCAAGGATCGCCTTCAATCAGGATCAACGGCAAAGATTTGGAAGGCAGGGATGAGGGCTTTAGTTTCAGCTGCAGGTTGTATAGATTGAATGGGACGACTTCAAACGTACCGAGCAAAGAAACTATCAAAGCCAAACTCGAGAGTATGATGCGGTGAGTAAAGCGGCGTGAGCCGGGATTATAACGGGGCTCAATTCCATCGCCACAACCTATTTGTCTTCAATGATCTGTTCGCGCAGGTCCATGTACTTCTCTACCTCACGGCAACGCACAAAAGGTCACTTTCGGCTTCGTTGACTCGTCTTATAGCATCACTTAGAATGACAATTGGCATCGCCGCGGATAAAAAGGCGGATCGTGACTACGCGCCCCTCGTGATGGGATGACGCGCACCGAGCCTGTTGCCCGAAGGACGCACGCCCAAGACGGCGAGCCTCAGGTCAACAGGCTGTATGATTTTTGGAAGAAAGTTTTCTAAACGCGCAGGACAGAGCTGAAAGAATATGACAGTAATATTGAATAAGGTCGCAGCAAAGGTCTTCGGGACCGCAAATGAGCGCTTGCTTAAAAGGTTGTGGCCCATCGTAGGTGAGATAAATGAACTCGAAGCAGAGATGAAAGGTCTCTCCGATGATCAGCTTCGCGAGCGCACCACGAAGTTCCGCGAGCATGTCGAGAAACGAATAGCCGAAGCCGAACTAACAAGCGGTACCCCGGACGAACAAAAGAAAGCCCTGCGAGAAGTAATTGACTATGCGCTCGAAGAGATCCTGGTCGAAGCCTTCGCCGTAGTTCGAGAAGCGTCGCGCCGTACGACCGGCATGCGCCACTTCGACGTCCAGCTCATCGGTGGCATGGTTTTGCACCGCGGAACGATCGCCGAGATGAAGACCGGCGAAGGAAAGACTCTCGTCGCCACTCTGCCCGCATACCTAAACGCACTGGCAAGCCGTGGTGTGCACGTCGTCACCGTCAACGATTACCTGGCAAAACGCGATACCGAATGGATGGGAAAAATCTATCGCTTTCTCGGGCTGACGGTAGGCTGCATCCAGCACGATATGGATGACTCAGAAAGGCAGGAGGCTTATCGAGCCGACATCACCTACGGTACTAATAATGAGTTCGGCTTCGACTATCTGCGCGACAACATGAAATTCGAGCCGAGCGCGATGGTGCAGCGTGGTCATTACTACGCAATCGTCGACGAGGTCGATTCGATCCTTATAGATGAAGCAAGAACCCCTCTGATCATCTCCGGCGCATCTGAAGATTCGACCGAAAAGTACTACATCGCCAATGACTGCATGATCAGATTGAAAGCCGATCAGCAGAAACGCATTGCCGAGATTCGCAAAACAGACGGCGACGTTGACCTCAAGCAAGATGCCCGACTGCTCTATCACGTCGACGAAAAACAACACAGCGCAACGCTTACCGAAGAGGGCGTCGAGGTCGCCGAGAAATATACGGCGTGTGACAACCTGTATGACCCGTCGAATATGGAGTTGTTACACTGCATCGAACAGTCGCTAAAAGCGCACACTCTCTACCACCTCGATAAGCAATACATCGTCAAAGATGGCGAAGTGATCATCGTCGACGAGTTCACTGGACGCATAATGCCGGGCCGCCGCTGGAGCGATGGTCTGCATCAGGGCGTCGAAGCCAAAGAGAGCGTCAAGATCGAAGCCGAGAACCAGACGCTGGCAACGATCACTCTTCAAAATTATTTCCGAATGTACGCCAAGCTCGCCGGGATGACCGGTACTGCGGAGACCGAAGCGTCAGAGTTCGCGAATATCTACAAACTGGACGTGGCGGTCATGCCGACCAATATGCCGATGGTTCGAAATGATCATTCGGATGTCATCTACCGTACTGAGCGTGAAAAGTTCGACGCGGTCGTCAACGAAATCAAAGAACTCCACGAGAAGGGCCAACCGGTGCTGGTTGGTACGGTCTCAGTTGAAAATTCAGAAGCGCTCTCCGCTCGACTGAAGAAAGCTCACGTGCCGCACAACGTGCTCAACGCCAAACCGGAACACGCCGCACGCGAAGCCGACATCGTCGCTCAAGCCGGCCGCAAGGGCCAGGTCACCATTGCTACAAACATGGCGGGCCGCGGAACCGACATTCTGCTCGGCGGCAACGCAGAGTTCCTCGCGAAGCAGTACCTCAGAGATAAGGAAATCAACCCGGACGAAGCCAGCGAGCATCAGTGGAGTGATGCGCTCGCTCGAGCAAAACAAACAACGGATGTCGAACACAAGGAGGTGGTCAATCGCGGCGGTCTTCACATCCTCGGTACAGAACGACACGAGTCGCGTCGAATCGATAATCAGCTTCGAGGACGTTCCGGGCGCCAAGGCGATCCCGGCTCATCGCGATTTTACTTGTCGCTTGAGGACGACCTGATGCGAATATTCGGCGGCGAGCGCATCAAAGGACTTATGCTGCGGCTCGGCATGGAGGAAGGAGTGCCGATTGAATCCCGCCTGGTGTCGAAACGAATCGAAGGGGCCCAGAAATCCGTCGAAGGTCACAACTTCTCAATCCGAAAACATCTGCTCGAGTACGACGACGTAATGAACAAACAGCGCGAGCAGGTTTATGGCCTTCGGAGAGATCTGTTGCTCGGCTTTGAGGGCGATACACCGGAAGAGCAAAGCGAAAATCAGCGCATGTACATCGTAGGCATCGCCGAGGACATCTTCCAGGGCTTGATCGACCAGTACATGTCGAAGGAGCAGCGTCCGGATGAGTGGGACATTCGAGGATTGAAGGAGCAGCTTCGGCTGAACTTCGCTTTTGATCCGGATGCTGAACAACTGGATCTCGCTGAGATGGGACCGGAAGAGGCTCGCGAAATCATCTGGCCTAAGATCGATGAAAAGTACAAGGAGAAAGAGGTGCAGCTTGGAGTCGAGGCTTTGCGCAATCTCGAGCGATACATAATGCTCAATATTGTAGACGCGCAGTGGAAGGATCACCTGCTCGCGCTTGATCATTTAAAGGAAGGAATCGGTCTGCGCGGGTACGGCCAGAAGGACCCGCTGGTGGAATATAAGCGCGAGTCGTTCTACTTGTTCCAGAGCATGCTTGACCGCATCGACACTGAGACGATTCGATATCTCTTCAACTTTCAGGTGCAGGTTACCACGCCCGTCGAGCAACAGCTGCTTGAGCGACGGCGGCGACAGCGTCGCGGTCGCGTCGCTTTCACAAAAGCTAACGAGACAGCCTTTGCTGGTGGCGAGGAGGAAACCGCAAAGCCGATCCGCAACAAAGGCCCGCGCGTTGGCCGCAACGATCCGTGTCCTTGCGGCAGCGGCAAGAAGTATAAGAAATGCTGTGGGGCGTAGAGAAGTTGCAGACGTTGAGGAGCAGACTGCAGCGAAGAACAGCTTGATACTTCTGCGCAACTCTGCCTTCTACCTCGTGACTGGTCAACTCAAAGATGCCGAAATCTCTCACGGTGCCGATTGTCTTAGACACCTGCCCATATTTGGAGTAGCTTGATTACCTGATTCTGCGTGTTGCTCCGTCCAATCTACTGTATGCAGCGACTGACGATGTTCTTAAATTTCTTAACAAGCCGGGCGCATATCCTTACGAATAACATTCAACCAAATACCTCTGTCCAAATGCGGACGAGATGATCGCGTAAGATCGCTTTCAACCGGGAACAAGATCGACGGCCGTTCATAATGTTGGTCTTAGGTGGCCATCTAAGCATGGATACCTTAAAGAGGGCTCTGTGTGACGATGAGAATGCTAATCTCGCGCCCGCGCACGCGAAAATTGCAGCGCGGGTCGCGGGCCTGGCAGTGAAAAGTATCATTGCTTGATTCAGAAGAGCACATTAACGGCGTTATGCGAAACCTGAGGCACGTGAGAGGGCGGGCCCCTCGTTCTCGTAATTACTCTGAGCTCTCTCTAAAACACCATCGACCAGCGAACCTCGGACTCCGGGGAATTAGAATGCGCGGCATGCTATCGAGAGAGAGCTTGATTGGACTTCGCCTCGTGGCAGCCCTAGCGCTGTTGCATGGTGTTTCTGCGTCCATGTATGCAGAGCAGTTACTGATCTGGACCTACACCACCGCCGACGGACCTGGAAGCACTTTCACTATGAGGATCGTACGGGACTCCAAAGGCTTCCTTTGGTTTTGCACCAGGGACGGTCTGAGCCGATTCGATAGTCATCGATTCGTCGCCTATACCATGGAGCATGGGCTCCCGAATCCTACAATCAATCACTTGTTGGAAACTCGCGACGGTGGTTACTGGATCGCCACTAACGGCGGAGGCGTATGTCGATTCAATCCGCGAGGTCAAGCGGCAGCCGACAAAACATCGGACAAATCTCTGCAAGGCTCCGACCGCGGGGAGAGGCGAACAGGGTTGTTCACTACCTATCGAGTGGAAGTTGAGCCGAGGACAAATAACGTTAACGTGCTATATGAAGATCACTCGGGGCAGGTCTGGGCCGGAACTGATGGTGGATTGTTCCGAATTCAGGAGAAAGACGGTCAGGTGATCTTTCACCGCGTCGATATTTGGGTTGCCGTCGCTCCCAGAGAGTCTGCTGGTGGTGTCGTCTTTTGTCGAAGATCGATACGGCATCTGGATTGGAATTATCGGGGGACTGACGCGTCGTTGGCCTGACGGCCGGATGTCCCACTATGCGATTCAACGGGTGGGCGAGAGCAGGTGATGGCATTGCTCGCGGATGGAGACGGAAGATTGTGGATCTGGCATGCAGGTGCAGGCTTGATTGAAGTACGACTTGCCGATTTCGGAGTGCTGAATGACAAAAGGATGTTCAACGGACAATCTGATGTATTACCCGCCCGAACGGGCGGGTGACTTACTGGTCACTCCGGAATAAGCTGTACGCAAAGTCAAACGGGCGAGTCGGAAGATGGTGGAAAAAACTCCAACATCCGAGAGGGGCGAATCCGTCAAATTCGGTGTGATAAGAGTGGCGGTTATAGAGGATCAGCGCGATCTGCGTGAAGGGCTGCAGATGCTGATCAACGGGACTGTGGGGTACCGGTGCGCTGGAACCTACGGTTCGATGGAAGACGCGCTTTATCAGATCGGCGGTCAATTGCCTGATGTTGCCCTCGTTGATATCGGGCTTCCAAAGATACAGGGGGATGAAGGGATAAGGGTTCTGAAACAGCGCTATCCCAAACTCCTCCTGGTTGCGCTACAGTTTTTGGCGATGACGATCAGATTTCAATGCTCTCTGAGGGGGCTTCTGGGTACCTGCTGAAGAAGACGCCCCCGTCACAGTTACTGGACAGCCTCAAGGAAGTCACGAGTGGGGGCGCCCCAATGTCTCCGGAAGTAGCTAGCGGTGTGGTTTCTCTATTTCGAGACGTCCGCCCGCCTCAGCAAGCCAATTATCATCTTACGCCCACTGAGTCTCAGTTGCTTAAACTGCTCGTCGAGGGGCACCACTACAAAACGGGTGCGGCCGAGCCTAATATCAGCATCAATACAGTCAAGTTTCACCTTCAGAACATCTATCAGAAGCTGCAAGTCCACTCCAAAAGCGAGGCTGTGGCAGAAGCTCTCCGCAGCAAGTCGGCTGACAAATAGCGCTCAGATTGCTTTGAGCTACAGGCTTTTTTTAAGCGCCGTTCCGCGCGTGCGGGTACCTTTCAATACACATCTAGTCGAATGACCTATCACCCACCCACATAGGCAGTTTGCAGGCCGGACTCTTCGCATTACGCTGGTGCCGCGACTGGAACCCCTTCGAGTTTTGTAACGTGTTCCTTTCTCCCCTAAGAGGAAAAATGCAATCGGATGCGGTGAAATGTCCTCAGAAAGGCTCAGGGTGATGGTCGCAAAGGCCCCTTTTGAAGGAGAATGAAAATGAAAAGTATGCTCAGATCAGGAAGTTTCCTAAGCGCCACTGCTATAACCCTTTACTTGTCAGCTTTTTCACTGTTGGGGATCGCGTCCTCGGGGTCTGCCGCTTCACGGGCACTCAATTTTGCGGCCAGTGCGGCTGGTGCCGAGAAGTTTTCCGATTGGTCTGCACCCGACAACTTAGGCCCCGTCGTCAATTCCACTAGCAACGAGCAAGGCCCCACCCTTTCCAAGAATGGTCTGAGCCTTTACTTCGGTTCCAACAGACCGGGTGGAGTCGGCATGGGCGACCTCTACGTCTCACATCGCGACAGCGTAGAGGAGCCATGGGGGACGCCAATGAACCTCGGCGCGATAGTCAACTCGACTGCAGACGAGGCTACTCCCAACCTGTCTCGCGATGGGCACTGGCTTTACTTCTCGAGCAGACGTCCGGGCAGCCTTCCAAATGCTAATGGCGTTATCGGTTTTGACATCTGGGTGTCGTATCGCGAGCACGTCCACGACGACTTCGACTGGCAGGCCCCGATGCATCTAGAGCCCCCGGTGAACTCACCCAGTTTCGATCAATACGGATTTTTCTTGCACAACGATGATGTTGGCTTCGCGCAGCTTTTCTTCACCAGGACGACGCCATCCGGAAACGACATCTTCGTCAGCGATCTGCTACCGGATGGAACGTTTGGCCCGGCGACGCCGACTTCGGAGCTCAACAGCACAGCGAGCGACGCAGGTGCGTCTGTGAGGTTCGACGGGCTCGAGGTTTTCTTCTACTCGAGAAGACCAGGCGGAATAGGCGCCTCCGATTTGTGGACGGCGACGCGCAACACGGTATTTGATCCATGGTCGATGCCGATCAACGTAGGCGCGTTGGTGAACAGCATCGACTTAGACTTTGACCCTCACATCGCCTCAGACAGGAAAACGCTGTACTTCGCCTCTACTCGCACCCCCGGTGGGTTTGGCGGTCAGGATTTGTACGTCACCACCCGCACGAAGCAAACGGGTGGCCGATAGTGACGGGTAGATCCAATTCGAAAGGCTGTGTAATTGGGAAAGCTGTCCGTGCGCAAAGTGATGTGATCGTCTGTTTACTCGCCGTCGCCGGAGGGGTGCTGCTCGCTCAGGGAACGCGAGCAACCGGGGATGATGGAAAACTTACGCGAAACTCGCGGTGAGGATTTTGCAGCCTGATCCAGGGCTGCAAGAGTCCTGCGCTCCTTGCTGCTTCGGCCAAGGCGAATATACCGCAGTCTCGCTGTGGGATCAGAGCAATCGAGATTAGGATTTCAGCTCGAAACTTTTGGCTCGCGATACCATCGCGCTCCGGAAAGATACTCCTTATCCGTCGGCTTCAACTGCGTAAGCGAACGAGTCGGATTCAGGTGTGCGCAGGCCACGTGTATTGCGTTGATCAATGCCATCGGAGCCACATAAGAATTAAGAAATGATGGGCTAAAGACGCCGGCGATCAGATAGCTCTCACAATGACGTGCAATCGGCGTCGTATCGCTGTCAGTAATCCCGAAAGTAATGACTCCCTGGTTCCTCGCTCGCAACACCGACTCAACCGTAACCCTTATGCATTGGCCAAAGCTGATCGCGATCAGCAGGTCTTTCGGCGTTAAGACTTTCACCTTATGTTGTAAGTTACCTTCGCTGCCGATGGGTGCCTCGGCGTCAAACCCCAAGGTGACCAGGCCGTAAGCAAAGTAGTACGCCAACGAAGCAGCGAAGTCCACGCCGACAACGAGCACCCGTTCGGAGCGATGAATGAGTCTTGCCAACTCAACCACGCGATCCCGATCGAGGCTTGACTTGAGCAAGTTAAGATTGTCTAACGCCTTGTCCAAACCGTGCTCAACGTGATCAGCCACGCTCGCTCTCTCGCGCGTCGCTGCTTTCAGCACCGTGTACGGAGTAATCCGGGTCATCAGGTGCTGACGCAGATCCACCGCGAAATCAGCAAACTTTCGATAACCCAATGCCTGAACGGTTCGCACCACTGTGGCCGCATCGACGTGGTATCGTTTCGCCATTTCACGAGAGGACAAGAAACAGGTTTCCTCGCAGTGGTCAACGATTGCTCGAATAAGCTGTTGTCGATGTGGTCCCAGGCGCGACTGGGCTGCAGCGAACCGAGCCTCGATCGCGGTGGCTAATGGCTTCGCCCCATTGCCCCCTAAATCAGCTTTGTTGTTGCCTGGTTTGCGACCGCGCATTCCGATCTCCGATTAGTTCGTGCGATCCAGGTACTCAACCGCTTCGGTGCAGCTCTCGATAAACGGAACATCAACTTCGAAACCGAAGCCCTGGCCGATCGGTACTGCCACGGTTCCATCCTGACTCACTTCGACCGCAGGCTTAATAAGATCGCGGGCAAAATACCGTGAGCTGGCAGATATGTCACCGGGCAAAGTAAAACCGGGGAGACTGGCTAACGCAATATTGTGTGCGCGCCCGATGCCGGACTCCAGCATTCCACCGCACCATACCGGAACGTGATGTTTATAACACAAGTCATGGATTTGTAAGACCTGTGAATACCCGCCCACACGCCCGATCTTTATATTAATAATGCGGCAACTCCCCAATTCCAGCGCGTGACGTGCTCGCCTGATACTGGTGATGCTTTCATCGAGGCATATAGAAGTCTTCATAGATGATTGCAGCTTGGCGTGGTCCAGGAGGTCGTCGTGATCCAGCGGTTGTTCGATCATTAGCAGACCGAAATCATCCAGAACTTTGAGATGATCAAGATCATCGAGAGAGTAAGCGGAATTTGCATCCACAGACAATAGAATGTCAGGATGCCTGCGGCGTACCTCTGAAACGACATCGAGATCCCAGCCTGGCATAATCTTGAGCTTAATACGCTGGTAGCCCAGGGAAAGATACTTTTCAACGCGCTGCAGCAGATCGGATAGCTTTGGCTGAATGCCAAGGCTGACGCCTACTGGGACCCTCTTGCGCTCCCCTCCGATAAGTTCAGATAGCGATTTGTTCTGAATCCGCGCCGCCAGATCCATGTAGGCCAGTTCAATACCGGCCTTCGCCATGTTGTGACCCTTGAATTGAGACATCCGGCGGGCGAGATCGGACAATCCCTGAATCGGTGTCTTTATCACTACCGGAGCTAAGAAATTCTTAGTGACTTGATAAGCTGTTCCAATGCATTCGTAACTGTAACGAGGCTCCTCTTGGGCAACACATTCTCCCCAACCGGTCAGCCCGTTCGCTTCAACGCTCACCAGGAAGATCAATCGTGAATCGATGCTTCCGAAGCTGGTCTCAAACGCCTCATGGAGAGGCAATCGAACCATTCGCAAGCCTACTTTTTCGATGGTGACTGGCTGGCTCACAAATGGGACAAGGCTGGCATCCGCGATGTTCACAACTTCCGCCATGGCCGCGTACGATAGCACATCGAATTTCAACAGGCAAGAATCTCCTGCAACACTTGTTGTCCTATTGACTTCGCGCAACGCGTGGTGTTATACAGCCGTTTCCCGATAATTAACCGCCCACTCAAGAATTGGAGGATTGGATATGAAAACCGCTCGCCTTGTGATCTCCACACTTGTCGTTTCCCTCCTGACTGTAATTACGATTGGACAGACAGAGGCGAACGCGAAGGTCTCTGGTGTTGTAACGAACTCGCGTGGATCTTCAGTGTTCGGAGCTACGGTTAAGTCAATTGAAAATGCGATCGAGACCGAACGAACTGACGCCACCAACGGTGAAGCGTCGGTCGAACCTGCGCAGACGTCCACGACTGGTGCCGTGCAAGGGACGGTGACCGACCCTCAGGGAGCAGTCGTTAATGGCGCGGAAGTGAAACTCCTCGACCCGGCCACCAACATCTACCGGATCCATAAAACGAACGAGGAAGGGCAGTTTGTGTTCGCCAATGTAGCCCCTGGGATTTATACCATCACCGTCACCACGAAAGGGTTTCGTACTGCCCAGGTAGACGATCTAAAAGTGGAGGTGAATAAAACCAACAACGTGAACCTCGCACTGGAGCTCGGCGAGGTGACCGCAGTGGTACAGGTGCAAGCGAGCGTGGCAGCAGAATTACAGACGACTGACGCCCAGGTCGGGAACGTTGTAGAAACAAGGGTACTGCGTAGCCTGCCAACCATTGGGCGAAGTTCTCTAGAACTTGTTTCATTGCAGCCAACGACGACTCCGGGTCGGGATGCTGGAGGTGGGCTATCTACCGGAGGAACGGTTTCGGGCGCGCGCAGTGACCAGAATACCGTGATCCTGGATGGGATTGACGTTAGCGACAATCTTACTGGCGGGCAGGGCGTCTCTATTACGCAGTCGCCGGTGGGAGTGGATGCGGTCAGCGAATTTCGCATGACCGTCACCAACCCCAATGCGACGTTCGGGCGATCGGCTGGCGGCCAGATAACGCTGGTCAGCAGGCGGGGCGGGAATGATTTTCACGGCGTCGCCTACTGGTACCATCAAAATGACAACCTTAACGCGAACACCTGGTCGAACAACCGTATTGGAATTCCAAAGAGAGAGTTGAAGGACAACCGCGGTGGTTTCAGCGTGAACGGTCCCATCTGGAAGGACAAGACATTTTTCCTGGGCAACTATGAAGTGCGTCGCTTCCCACAGTCAGCCACTTTTAACCGTCTTGTGCCGACCGATTCGCTTCGCAACGGCATACTGAGGTTCCTCGATGCGTCTGGCAACGTCGTATCCTACCCACTAGCAAATTCGGCGCAGTGCGGGGCCGCAGGCAATCTGGCGTGCGATCCTCGCGGCATTGGTATTAGTCCGACGTCGAAGGCAATGTATGCATTGCTTCCGGCGGGTAACGACAGAACCCTGGGCGATGGACTCAATACGACTGGCTTCCAAGGTACCGCACCCACCTCACTCACGGCAGATGCGGTAACCTTCCGGCTGGACCACGTGATCAACCAGAAAATGCAGTTCATGGGTCGATACTCCTACCAGCGGAACCTCGCTCCGTCAGCTACTCAGCTGGATATCCGGGATCCCCAGAACGTGGCGGTCCTTCGTGCGTTGAACACACGCGGCACCAATGTCACGGGCGGATTCGATTACACAATTACGAATAACCTGCTCAATACCTTCCGCTTCGGATGGGTTCAAAATAAAAGCGATTTAATAGGGACAAATCCCTTCGCGGTTGGCTCCGCTCTCGGACTGACGGGAACGAACAGCTCCATCGGTCAAGTGGCGATCGACCTGGGAATCCTGAATGAGCCCATTGACGTCGCCGCACAGTCTGCGCGTACCCAGATTCTGAAGGATCGCAACATCCAGTATTCCGATAATGTCGTTTGGACGAAAGGTACGCATACAATGACATTCGGTGGGGAGATTCGGTCGCTGCCTTTTGTGTTTACACACAACGACCAGGTGACTTTCCTAACCGGTCCTATCGCCGCATTGGCTTCCGGCAGCAACTTGACTATTCCCGCTGCAAACCGACCGCCGACGTGCAGCGCTTCCATTACTACCAACTGTCTCCGCACACAGGATGTATCGATATGGAATAACCTTTACGCTGCGACACTGGGCATGTTGGACAATACGAGCATTGTGGGCGCTCGCGACGGCAGCCTGAAACCGCTGCCCTTTGGAACCGACCTCATTACAGAAACCAACATGCACTACTTCCAGTTTCATTTTCAGGATACCTGGCGAGTGCGTCCATCCCTAACTGTGAGTTATGGGCTGACTTACAGTTGGGCGACGCCACCCACCGAGAAGCTGGACCGCATAGCCCTAGTCACGGACCAGAATACCGGTGAAGTCTTTTCGGCTAAGAGCTACCTTGAAGCCAAACGCAAGGCGGCCGAGCAGGGTCAGGTGTTCAACCCCAGTGTCGGTATTCGTCCGATCAAAGACTCCAGTCGCGATACGCTCTTTGACACAGACTACAGTAACATCGGGCCTAGAATCGCAGTCGCCTGGAATCCGTCCTACCAGAGCGGCATTCTCGGACATCTGTTTGGCGAGCGACGCTCAGTTGTACGCACGGGGTTTGGCATAGTTTACGACCGCGTGAATACCGTCAGCGTGATCCTGCCTGCTGCTTTCGGCATCGGCTTTGGGCAAGTCCTGCAAACATTGGCGCCCTTTTGCAACGCATCAGGCACACCGGGGGCGGGCTGTAACGCTGCCGCCGCGGCCGGTAATCGCGGCCTTTCCGCCTTCCGACTTGGGGTTGACGGAAACGTTCCGATCCCCAGCTTTACGGGTGCCAGCTCGCCCATTGTGCCAGCGGTCCTTAGCGGCGGAACAACCTTCGCGACAGATCCTGAACGAAAAATCGGACGCAACTACTTGTTTGACCTCACCTTCCAGCGTGAACTGCCGGGCAGGCTGCTTATGGAGGTGGGGTATATCGGAAGGCTAGGGCGCGACCTGCCGGTGGGAATTGATCTCGACTCCTCTCCATATTTCTTTAAGGATTCTGCAAGCGGACAAACCTTTGCTGAAGCCTATGATAAGGTGGCCTGCTTCCTACGGGGAGATGGTGGCAAAACTTTCGGGTCATTCGCATGCCCGTCAAGCTTGCAGGCGCAGCCCTGGTTTGAAAACCAGTTGCCCGGTGTCGGAACCGCTGGCGCTGCGGCGGCTTTCGGTAGTCTTTTTCAAACCAACCAGGTTGCCAGCTTGTTCTTAAATATGAGTGCCGTCCGTCTACAACGCGGCCTGCCGGCATACAACAATCTCCAGTTGCTGGCGATATTGATGGCCTCGAACGGCGGGATATCAAACTATCACGCAATGTTCGCCACGGTTCGGAACCGTCCATGGCATGGCCTGCAGTTCGACCTCAACTATACGTTGTCCAAAGCCCTCGATCAGGTGGGAGACGTCCAGAACAATCTCTCACTAATTACCTCGGGCTTTGATGCTGACCTGGACTACGGACCTGCACAGTCAGACCGGCGGCACATTTTCAACGCGCTTTTCAATTACGACCTGCCGTTTGGAGCTGGTAAACACTTTTCCAGTAGCAACAGTGTGGTCGAGCATGTCATAGACGGATGGTACGTGTCCGGCATCTACCGAGCGTACTCGAGTTTGCCCTACTTTATAAGCGACAGTACGAGCGCCTGGGGCGGTTCTTTGGCGGGCGTTCCTACCCAAGGGGCCATCCCAACGGGTGACCGATCGGCTCTCGACGCTGGTGTCCATGCTGGTGTAGGCGGCTCGGGCGGTGTGGGTACGACGGGCAATCCAGGCACCGGCGGTTCCGGATTGAACTTGTTTGCGGATCCCCAAGCTGCATTCAAGTCATTTCGCCGCATTCTGCTCAGCCAGGACGGTCGCCATGGACGAGCAAACTATTTCCGAGGCCCTGGCTTCTGGAACCTGGACTTCCGAGTTGGCAAGTCAACTCGAATTACGGAACGCGTGCGGTTCGAGTTCTCCTTCGACTTCTTCAATATCTTTAACCACGTCAACCTGGCTGCACCGTCTCTGAGCTTGAACAGCCCGGCTAATTTTGGCGTGTTCACGGCCCAAGTCGTTCCGTCGAACCGAACCGAAGGGTCCAGGTGGATTCAGTTCGGTTCACGAATCAGCTTCTGATGGGGATTGGGGGTTAGGGATTGGGAGTTGGGGATTGGGGTTGAGGTTGCGGGCTGGATCCGATCTAGCCCAATCCACCCCACCACTCTCAACCAATCGCCAACTCTCCGACCCCAATCTGAACAAACTTGTTGCAGATCAACATGTCGGGATTTTTGTGAGAAAACCTGTTCGCCTTGTAGTCGTCGTTCTTTTTCAGGTTCTGCTTTGCTCAATTGCGCGAGCAGAGACTCGATTCGAAATCTCATACGACAAAGCAGTAGCCTCAGGGCCGCTCACCGGGAGAGTGATACTCGTGATCACTCGCTCGGAGCGGCCTGAACCGCGCTTTCAGATAGGCCCAAACGCCACACCGATCTTCGGGGTAGACGCCGAGAATCTACAACTCGGCCAAACCGCAGTCATCGATCAAAGCACCTTCGGGCATCCCGCTCAATCTATCTCACAATTGCCTGCAGGCGAATACTTCGTTCAGGCAATGTTAAACGTTTATACAAAATGCCAGCGCAGCGATGGTCGCACTCTCTGGGTCCATTGGGATATGGGAGGTCGGTTTTTTACCATGTCGCCCGGGAATCTCTACAGCGACGTACAGAAGGTTCGGCTGGATCCAACGGCTGGATACAACGTCAAGCTTACACTGAACAAAACCGTACCGCCGGTCGATCCTCAAAAAGACACGAACTGGGTAAAGCACGTTCAAATCAAAAGCGAACTGCTGAGCAAGTTCTGGGGAGTGCCGGTCTATCTGCGTGCTACCGTTGTATTGCCAAAAGGCTTTAACGAACATCCAGATGTGCGTTACCCGGCAGTTTACGCGCAGGGATACGTCGGCAGTCCCGCGTTCTATTTCAACGAAGACCCGGCCAGCGCGAAGCAGCAGGAAGGACTGCGAGCATCGTCAAATGTCCAGCCAGGATACGAGTTTTTTCAGGAATGGACATCAGACCGGTTCCCCCGTTTCCTGCTGGTCACATTTGTCGAGCCGTCTGCGTTCTTTCCCGATGGATATGGAGTGAACTCGGCAAACAACGGTCCGTACGGCGACGCGGTTACCCAGGAATTGATTCCTTATGTCGAGAAGCAATTCCGAGCGATCGGAAAGGCCCACGGCAGGTTGCTCGAAGGCGCGTCGACCGGCGGTTGGGGATCGCTTGGGCTTCAGTTGAAATACCCGGATTTCTTTGGCGGCGCATGGGTCTTCAATCCTGATCCGATTGATTTCCGAAAATACCAGTTGATCAATATCTACGAAGACGAAAATGCGTTCACCGCTCCCGGTAGATCCTGGGTGCCAGCAGACAGGCCGATGAGGCGGTCAGCCGAAGGCCAGGTCAACCTCACGGTAAGACAGGTTACAGAGTTTGAATCTGTACTTGGGAGCAAAGGTCGCTCAGGGTATCAGTTTAATGCCTGGGAAGCTGTTTACGGGCCGGTGGGCAGTGACGGGTACCCTCGTCCGCTTTGGGACCCGCGAACCGGAAAGATTGACCGCGAAGTTGCGTTCTACATGCGCGACAACGGCTACGACCTGCGACACTATGCTGAGAAGAATTGGCAGACGCTCGGACCAAAGCTTGCGGGAAAACTGCATTTCATCGCCGGCGATATGGATAACTTCTATCTGAACCTCGCGGTTTATTTGTTTGATGACTTCACCAAGCAGACGAGCAATCCCAAAAGCGATGCGACTTTTGAATACGGACGGCCGATGAAAGGGCACTCGTGGCATTCGAAGAACTTTGCCGACATGCTGCGTGAGATGGCTGAGCAGGTCAAAAAGAATACGCCGTCAGGCGAGAGCCGCGCCTGGGCGGGATATTAAGGGTCGGATCGTCACAGATTTGCGCTTTGCAATTTTGAATCTGAGGCCGCAAACGAAAATCTCAAATTGCAAATTTCAGATTGCAAAATTGGCAATCGGAAATACATCGACGGAGGCCGTTGTCATGGAAAAGCTGCAGCGAGACGTGCGGATGCTTAAGGCTTATGCGTTCGTTGTAACTCTGCTTCTGGGAGTGCTCATTTCAGCAGGGTTTAGCCAGAACACTCAGAAAAACAAGTTCGGCGAGATCGATGTCGAGCGCATCAACATCGTCGAAAAAGACGGCCGGTTAAAAATGGTTATTTCCAATGCCGAGCGACAGCATCCTGGCGTCATCGACGGAAGAATGCTCTCAAGGTCGAGACCGGCCGGCATGCTGTTCTTCAACGACAAGGGGGACGAATGCGGCGGATTGAGCTTCAACGGCGAGCAGAAGGATGGAAAGGCGAACGCGGGCGCTTTGTTGGCCTTTGACAGATTCCTCCAGGATCAAACGGTCGCCATCCAGTATGGCGAAGCCAACGGGCAGTACTCTGCTGGTCTAAGAGTGTGGGACAGACCCGACACTTCGCTTGGTGACGTGGTAGACAAACTCAACGCAATTCAGAAGATGTCCGATGGACCCGAAAAAACCCAGGCAATGCAAAAACTTCGTGAAAGTTCCGGCGCGGGCGTCGCGCAGCGCGTGTTCGTAGGAAAGACCCGAGACCAGGCAGCGGCGTTGTCACTGTCGGATCCTCAAGGCAGAACTCGCGCGCAGCTCATCGTCGATGCTCAGGGAGCGGCGAGACTCGAATTCCTGGATGAGAAAGGAAATGTAATCCAGTCGATCCCAGCACAGGCTCCCAAGACGACAAAATAATAGTCAGTCCCGTAAGGGCGGTCCCTCCGTGGCCGCTCTCCATGCAATGCGCATGTCTTGAGAAGGGGCGGCCACGGCGGGACCGCCCGTACAGGACTATTCACCATTACACGCAATTAACCAACGAAAAAGAGAAACTCACGCGAAGGTGATCATATGAAACAGCTAAAATGCCTCCTCATCCTTATAGTTATTTTATTGTGCGCGTCTGCAGTATCGGCCCAGGGAACTCGGTTGCTCCGACAACCTACGGTCAGCCGTGATTCGGTAGCGTTTGAGTACGGCGCGGATCTCTGGATTGTAGCAAGAAGCGGCGGTCAGGCGCGGCGCCTAACCTCAACACCCAGCGTCGAGACCGAACCCCACTTCTCTCCCGATGGATCCCAGATCGCTTTTACCGCGACCGTAGCGGGAAACACCGACGTCTATGTGGTTCCAACCAGCGGCGGAGATCCCAAGCGGATCACCTATCATCCAGCGCTTGATGAAGTGCGTGGTTGGACTCCCGACGGCAAGCGAGTGATCTTCGTATCCGACCGCGACTCTGCTCCGCACGCACATTCGCGGCTATGGACTGCCGACCTCAACGGAGGTCTGCCCGAACCGCTTCCCATGCCGAAGGCATACACCGGTGCCTTCTCGCCAGACGGACGCAAGTTTGCGTATGAAGAGGTCTCGGTTGCGATGTTTCCGACCTGGGCGCAGAACCAGTCCAGTCAGTGGCGACATTACCGCGGCGGTCGTACACATCCAATTCGCGTTATGAATGTTTCGGATTATTCAGTCGAACAGCTGCCTTGGAGCAACAGCAACGACACCAATCCGATGTGGATCGGCAACACGATCTACTTTCTTTCAGATCGCAATCATACGGTGAACCTGTTTGCGTATCGGACCGACAACAAGAATCTGACTCAGGTCACGCGGCACGAGGACTTCGACATCATGAGCGCGTCGGCTGGATCCGATGCGATTGTCTACGAACAGGCTGGGTATATCTATCTGGTCGATAGCAAGACTGCGCAAGCTCGAAGGTTGACAATCGAAGTCTCGGGCGATTTTCCATGGGCTCGACCGCAATTCAAAAAGATCGCCGGGATGATCAGAAGCGCAGGTCTCTCTCCGACCGGGGTCCGAGCCGTGTTTGAGGCGCGCGGTGACATCTTCACCGTTCCTGCCGAAAAAGGCGATTATCGAAATCTCACGCAGAGTTCCGGCGCACACGATCGAAGTCCCGTGTGGTCGCCTGATGGGTCGCAGATAGCATGGTTCTCGGACGCGAGCGGTGAGTATCAACTGATGTTTGGTGACCCCAGCGGAATCACAAAGCCGCGCGCGGTGGCGCTTCCCTCCTCCGCATTCTTTTCGGCCCTCGGCTGGTCACCCGATGGAAAGCAACTGCTGTTTCAGGACAACCACCTCAACATCTGGACGCTGGAGGTGGCTAGCGGCAAGAGCACAAAGATTGATACCGATGCTTTTTATGACCCATCTCATCAGCCCGACGCGGTGTGGTCGCCCGATTCGAAGTGGATCGCTTATTCCAAAGTTCTTGACAGTCACATGCGTGCCGTTTTCATTTATTCGGTGGCTGAAGGTAAAGCGGTACAGCTTACAGACGGGATGTCGGATGCAATCTCGCCAGCGTTTGATAGCGGCGGTAAGTACCTGTACTTCCTGGCGAGCACCGATTACGGTCCAAAGAGCGGCTGGCTGGAAATGAGTTCGCTCGATCGGCCGGTTCGTCGTGCTATTTATCTGGTTGTTCTTAGTTCCAGCGATGCGTCGCCGTTGTTACCTGAAACGGGTGACGAACCTCGACCGGCGCCAAGTGATGCTGAGGCGGCCCCTCGTCCGAAACCCGAGCGCGCCGCCGGTCCGCCAACAGTGAAAATCGACTTCGCGGGGCTCAGCCAACGCATCCTCGCTCTCAGGGTACCGCCGGGCGATTACGCTGACCTCCAGTCAGGCGGACCAGGTGCAATTTTCTATCTTGAGCCGATGAACCCCAATGCTCCCGGCGCCGGCTTTAGACTGCAGCGATTCCAGCTTAAGGAGAGAACAGCGGCGCCTTTCCTCGAAGGCATCCGATCTTACTCCCTCTCCGAGGATAAGAAAAAACTTCTGTATCAAGCGCCGGGGCCAGGCGGCGGCCGATGGGGGATCGTCGCGATAGACCGGCCGGCAAAGGTCGGCGATGGCGCCATCAACGTCGGTCAGGTCGAAACTTTGGTGGATCCGCGAGCAGAATGGGCGCAGATCTTTCGCGAAACTTGGCGATTGCAACGCGAATACTTTTATGACGCGAAAATGCACGGAGCCGACTGGCAGGCTGTTTATGATAAGTATCGCCCGCTCGTCGATTTCGTGGCACATCGATCCGATCTGTCGTATTTGATCGCAACGGTCGGAGGCGAACTCACCGTCGGACATTCCTACTTAAGTGGTCCGGGCGATGTTCCTGGTGGTGAGGAAGCAGTCTCGGTTGGTTTGTTAGGCGCAGACTTTGCGGTAGAGAATGGCCACTATCGAATTCGGCGGATCTACAACGGCGAGAACTGGAATCCCGAGCTTCAGTCGCCGCTCAGCGCTCCTGGAATTCAAGTGTCCGAAGGCGACTACATTCTCGAAGTGAATGGTCGACCTCTCGCACTTCCAACGAACATCTATGCGGCGTTTGAGGGTACTGCCGGGCACCAGACGCTGATTCGCGTTAGCAAGTCTCCAACCATGGAGGGCTCGCGCGTGTTGACGGTTGTGCCGGTAGCTAGTGACCAGGGTTTACGGACTCGGGCATGGATCGAGGCCAATCGCCGTAGAGTGGATGAGTTATCCGGAGGTCGCCTCGCGTATGTTTGGTTACCGAACACCGGAGGAGCTGGGTATAGCTACTTCACGAGGTATTACTACTCGCAACAACAAAAAGAGGGGGCTATCATCGACGAAAGGTACAACCAGGGAGGGATGGTAGCCGACTACATCGTCAATGAACTCGATCGAAAGCTGCTAGGCTATTTCGCTCTAAGAGATGGTAAGACTTCGACCTCACCGACCGCTGGAATCTACGGTCCAAAGGTGATGATCATAAACGAGTCGGCGGGTTCTGGTGGCGACGCGCTTCCCTATTACTTCCACCTGCGCAAAATAGGTCCGCTGGTAGGTACGCGGACGTGGGGAGGATTGGTCGGCACGCTGGGCGTTCCGTCGACGATTGATGGAGGAGGCATTACCGCACCGTGTCTTGCGTTCTATGATCTTTCGGGCAAGTGGGCGGTTGAAAACGAAGGGGTACCACCGGACATTGAAGTTGAGTATACGCCTTCGGAGGTGATCAAAGGCCGCGACCCGCAGCTCGAGCGCGCCGTGCAGGAAGCGATGAAGTTGCTCGACAAGAACGCGGTGCATCGGATTCCCCGTCCGGCACCGATTGATCGAACATCGAGAAACCAAAGCGCTCGACGCCAGCAATGAGTATTGTCGAGTAATAGTGACTATGGCAGTTCTTTGCGACTTTGCGAGAACCTGTACCGTAGACTGTCCAGTCTGCGGAGAATAGCGGAGATGTAGAGTTT
>Ga0126384_10000495_pt1 | contig 21640 bp, 14 predicted proteins | sample PanSoiMetPlot_36_FD_92543 | JGI IMG/M metagenome (GOLD analysis project Ga0126384, IMG submission 92543) | Tropical forest soil microbial communities from Panama - MetaG Plot_36 | ecosystem: Environmental > Terrestrial > Soil > Tropical forest > Bulk soil | place: Panama | collected 2016-02-17 | reverse complement strand
TCAGCTTGGATGGCGGGGAGAGCCTTATTCCGATGTTCGACAGCTTCCTCGAACGGGCGGGGGCGCTCGACGTGCACGAGGTGGTGATCGGCATGGCTCACCGCGGCCGGCTGAACGTGCTCGCCAACGTGCTCGGCAAATCGCGGAGCGAGATCTTCAGCGAGTTCGAAGGGCCAAAAGATCCAAGCGCGTATCTCAATCGCGGCGACGTCAAGTACCACCTGGGCTTCTCTTCGGAGCATCTCACCCAGGCGGGGCAAAAAATTCACCTGAGCCTCGCCTTCAACCCGAGCCACCTCGAGGCAGTCGACCCGGTTGTCGCCGGGCGGGTGCGCGCGAAGCAGGACCGAGCCGAGGACGAGTCGCGGACGCGGGGCGTCGCGTTCGTCATTCACGGGGATGCGTCCTTTGCCGGGCAGGGAGTCGTGGCCGAGACGCTCAACCTGGCAGATCTCCCCGACTATCGAATCGGCGGCACGGTTCATCTCATCCTCAACAACCAGATCGGCTTCACCACCGAGCCGCAGGAGCTGTACAGCTCGATCTACTGCACCGCGGTCGCGCGGATGCTCAGCATCCCCATCTTTCACGTCAACGGTGATGATCCGGAAGCATGCGTCCACGTGATGCGGCTTGCGACTGAGTATCGCCAGAAGTTCCACAGCGACGTAGTGGTGGATCTGGTGTGCTTCCGCAGGTACGGACACAATGAAGGCGACGAGCCTTCCTTCACTCAACCGAAGATGTACGAATTGATTCGCGCGCATCCGACGGTGCGGCAGCTCTACGCGGACGAGCTGATCCGGCGGGGCCGAATTTCGGCCGAGGACGCGGAGGCGATCCAGCAGCAGTGCTGGAACGAGTTTCAGGAGGCGTACGCGAAAGCGCGAAAGGAGAGCCAGCTGCGCGAGCCGAGTTTTCTCGAGGGGCTGTGGAAGAATTATCGCGGCGGCCCGGAAGGCTCGGCGCCCGACGTCGAGACCGGCGTCGCCGAGGCGCACCTTTCGGCGCTGTTAACGAAACTCTCCACCCCGCCGGAAGGCTTCTCTCCTCACCCGAAGATCGCGCGGGTCCTCCAAACGCAGCTGTCGATGGCCGAAGGAAAGCAGCCGCTCGACTGGGCTGCCGCGGAGGGGCTCGCCTATGCAACTCTGGCGACCGAAGGCTACCGCGTGCGTTTAAGCGGACAGGACACGCAGCGAGGGACCTTCAGCCATCGGCACGCAGTGCTGTACGACGTGAAGACGGGCGAAACCTACGACAGGTTCCAGAACCTCTCGCCGGTGCAGGCCGACTGCCTCATCTTCAACAGCCCGCTTTCAGAGATGGGATGCCTGGGATTCGAGTACGGGTACAGCCTCGATTATCCCGACGGCCTCATCGCCTGGGAGGCGCAGTATGGCGATTTCGCGAACGAAGCGCAGGTGATCATCGATCAGTTCATCGCCGCCGCCGAGGACAAGTGGAAACGCCTCTCCGGAATCGCCCTCTTCTTGCCCCATGGGTACGAAGGACAAGGGCCCGAGCACTCCAGCGCTCGCCTCGAGCGCTTTCTGGCGCTGTCCGCGGAAGACAATATGCAGATTTGCTATCCCACGACCGCGGCGCAGATCTTCCATCTGCTGCGCAGGCAAGTGATTCGCCCCTGGCGAAAACCGCTGGTGATCATGTGGCCCAAGAGCCTGCTGAGGCGGCAAGAAGTGACCTCGCCGCTGGGCGAGCTCACCTCCGGAACATTCCGCCGGTTGATTGCAGATGAAGCCGACCCCAACCGCGTTTCCCGTCTCTTGCTGTGCAGCGGCAAAATCTACTACGACTTGCGGCAGGGGCTGAGCGCCACCAAGGACCCGGCCATCCGGATCGCGCGAATCGAGCAGCTCTATCCTCTTCCGTCCGAAGAAATCTTGGGGCTGCTAAAGAGCATGCCCAATCTCGATGAGCTCTACTGGGTCCAGGAGGAGCCGCGCAACATGGGCGCCTGGCGCTACATCTCTAATCGGCTGGAGCACTTGCTCGAGCGTTTAGAGAGGGCACCGACTCACCGCGCCTTCGTCGGGCGCGTCGAAAGCGCGAGCCCGGCGACCGGCTTCCACGAAGCGCACCTGCTGGAGCAGAAGCTCATCGTAGACGAAGCTCTGAGGCGAGGTGACCGGCATGGCCATTGATCTCACGGTGCCGCAGCTGGGCGAGTCGATCGTCGAAGCTGTGGTCAGCAAGTGGAACAAGCAGGTCGGCGAAGCGGTGAAAGCGGACGAGCCGCTGGTGGTGTTGGAAACCGACAAGGTCACCGTGGACGTCCCCGCTCCCGCGGGCGGCTCCCTGGCCCAGATCGCCCACAAAGAGGGTGACCGGGTAAAAGTCGGCGACGTGCTCGGAAGCATTGCGCCGACGCCGCAACAGGCGGCAACGCCGAGCGCTCCGATGCGAAGCTTGACGCCGGTACCCTCGCCCGCCGCTGAGCAAGCCGCATCCGCGACGTCCGCGCGGCCAGCACCCGTCGCGCCGGCACCCTCCCCAGCCGCGCCGCCTTCGGCTTCCGCTGCGCGCGGGCGGCCAGCGCAGCTCACCGCCGTCTCTGGCGACGGCGGCCGAGTCGCGCCGCTCACCCCGGTCGCCCGCAGGGTGGTCGAAGAGAACGCGCTCGACCCGACGAAGATCCGAGGCAGCGGGCCGAGCGGGCGCATCCTGAAGGAGGATGTGCTTCAACAACTGGACACTCGCGACCCTGCCCCGCCGACACCGGTGGTACCCCAAGTGCCGGCGCGTCGGACCGAACGAGAAGAGCGGGTAAAGATGAGCCCTCTGCGCCGGCGCGTCGCCGAGCGCCTGCTCGCAGCTCAATCGAACGCAGCCATTCTCACCACCTTCAACGAGGTGGACATGAGCGAGGTGATGGCTCTGCGCAAAGCTTACCAGGAGCGGTTTGTGGCCAAGTACGGCGTGAAGCTGGGCCTGATGAGCTTCTTCATTCGCGCGGCGCTCGACGCGCTGAAGGCCTTTCCCGAGGTGAACGCGGAGATCGACGGGGACGAAGTCGTCTTCAAGCACTACTACGACATCGGGGTGGCGGTCTCGGGAAGCCGCGGCCTGGTCGTCCCCGTCCTGCGCGACGCCGATCGGATGGGAATGGGAGAGATCGAGCAGCGGGTCGCCGAGCTCGCTGCCAAGGCGCGCTCGGATCGATTGACGCTCGAGGATCTCCAGGGAGGAACCTTCACCATTACCAACGGCGGCGTCTTCGGATCGATGCTCTCCACTCCGATTCTCAACCCGCCGCAGACCGGAATTCTCGGGATGCACAACGTGGTGGACCGACCGGTAGTGCGAGACGGACAAGTGGTCATCCGGCCGATCATGTACCTCGCGCTGAGCTACGATCATCGGCTGATCGACGGCCGCGAGGCGGTCCAGTTCCTCGTCCGCATCAAGGAGTGTGTGGAAAGCCCAGAACGGCTCTTGCTGGAGGTCTGAACAGGCGTTCGGAAGGCGCGCGAAAAAAGCAATCGGGTTCTGGACAGCGCCTACCGAGGCCCATTAGAACTGAAAATGCCTCCGGCCGTCGGCGCTCAGGAGACCGGGCGGCGCTTTTTGCCGCCTGTCCACACGAGGGATAAGCAAAGAATGGCAACTGGTACTGTGAAGTGGTTTAACGATGCGAAGGGCTACGGTTTCATTACTCAGGATGGCGGGGGTGAAGATGTGTTCTGTCATCACACCGCAATTCAGGTGGAGGGCTTCCGCAGCCTCGCTGAAGGTCAGAAGGTCCAGTTCGATGTGACCAAGGGGCCGAAGGGCCTTCAGGCATCGAACGTCCGTCCCCTCTGACGCGACCGTCGAACGGCCGTCGATTTGAGGCTCGGTCTCGCAAGAGGCCGAGCCTTTTGTATTCCAGCTCGACAAATCCTTGATGGGCGACCACTGGACGGACTATGAAAGAAGGTGCAAGTCCCTCGCGCGAGCGTTGGGGATAGGTGGCCGATCGGGTGCCGCTCCGGTTATGAATAAAGGCCGATAGCACGGGTTGGCACTTAAGATCCGATTGGATCTCCGACGGCAAAGGGAGGAAATCGCTCCCATCGGCACCGGAGGAAACAGGAGACTCGATGGAAGCGCAGTCCACCGCCGTACCGCCTGCACCGACGCGGCAAAAGCCCCGTCAGGAGGTCGACACCGTCACCATTCGCTTCTGCGGTGACTCCGGCGACGGCATGCAGCTCACCGGAACCGAATTCACCCGAGCTTCCGCCATCGCGGGCAACGATCTGCAGACGTTCCCCGATTTCCCCGCCGAGATTCGCGCGCCCGCTGGCACGCTTCCTGGTGTGTCGGGCTTTCAAATCCAGTTCTCGCATTCCACGGTCTATACGCCGGGCGACCAGCCGGACGTCTTGGTGGCGATGAACCCGGCGGCGCTGAAGACGAACCTCGGCGATCTGCCTCCGGGCGGATTCCTGCTCGTCAACACCGGCGCCTTCAACGAGCAGAATCTGCAGAAGGCCGGCTACAACAGCAATCCGCTCGAAGACGGCTCGCTGGCCGCCTACAAGGTCCATTCGGTCGACATCACCAAGCTGACCGCGCTCGCGCTGGAGAACAGCGGTCTGTCGACCAAAGAGGTCGGCCGAGCGAAGAACATGTTCGCCCTCGGCCTGATGCTGTGGATGTACAACCGCCCCACCGAGCCGACGCTGAGGTTTCTGCGGACCAAGTTCGCCACCAAGCAGCTGATTGCCGAGGGCAACGAGAAGGCGCTCAAAGCCGGATACAACTACGGCGAGACCGCGGAGTTGTTCGCCAACAGCTACGAGGTTCGCCAGGCGGCGATCACGCCCGGGAAGTATCGCAACGTGTCCGGCAACGAGTCTTTGGCCCTGGGGCTGCTGGCGGTGACGAAGCTTTCCGGGCTGCGGGGGTTTCTCGGCAGCTATCCGATTACGCCTGCATCGGACATCCTCCACGAGCTTTCCCGCCACAAGAACTTCGACTTCATCACCTTCCAGGCGGAGGACGAGATCGCCGCGATGTGCTCGGCGATCGGCGCGGCCTTCGGCGGCAACTTCGGCGTGACCACCACCTCCGGGCCAGGTGTCGCCCTCAAACAGGAGTCCGTCGGCCTGGCGGTGATGGCGGAGCTGCCGGTGGTCATCTGCAACATCCAGCGCGGCGGACCTTCCACAGGACTTCCGACCAAGACGGAGCAAGCCGACCTGCTCCAGGCGATCTACGGCCGCAACGGCGAATGCCCGGTTCCAGTGATCGCGGCGTCGACCCCCAGCGATTGCTTCGAGGTGGCCATCGAAGCGGCAAGGCTCGCGTTCAAGTACATGACGCCGATCTTCCTCCTCAGCGACGGGTACATCGCCAACGGCCAGGAGCCTTGGTTGATCCCCAACGTCCAAGAGCTCAAACCGATCGAAGTGCAATTCCGCACCGAGCCGAATGAATTCTTCGTTTATCAGCGCAACCCGCAGACCCTTGCGCGGGAATGGGTGCGTCCGGGGACGCCGGGCCTTGAGCACCGCGTGGGTGGGCTCGAAAAGCATTTCCTCACCGGAGCTGTTTCATACGATCCGGCGAACCACGAGAAGATGGTGCGGACTCGCGCGGAAAAGGTGGCCCGCATCGCACAGGACTACCCGCCGCTGCGGGTCAACGGCGACCCGAGCGGCGATGTGCTGGTGGTCGGCTGGGGTTCCACCTTCGGCGCGATCACCCAGGCGGTGGCGCGGCTGCGGTCGAAGGGCCGCTCGGTTTCCAACGTCCACCTGCGGTACGTGAACCCGCTGCCGAACGATCTCGGCGACATCCTGAAGCGATTCAAGAGGGTCGTCGTTCCCGAGCTGAACCTCGGACAACTCTCGAAGATTCTCAGGGCCACTTATCTGGTGGATGCGAAGGGCATTAACAAGGTCCAGGGCAAGCCGTTCAAGGTATCCGAGCTCGTCTCTCGCATCGAGGAGCATTTCTAGATGGCAACTGCGATGGATTTGAAAGCTCCGGTGAACGGAAAGCCAGCTGCGGACGGCAAGCAGTCCGCGGACGGCGCTCCACAGCTGACGCGAAAGGATTTTCAGTCAGACCAAGAGGTTCGCTGGTGTCCTGGATGCGGCGACTACTCGATCCTGGCGCAAGTGCAGAAGGTCATGCCCGAGCTGCACATCCCGCGCGAGAAGATCGTCTTCGTCTCGGGGATCGGCTGCTCGAGCCGATTCCCGTACTACATGAACACCTACGGCTTCCACACCATCCACGGGCGGGCTCCTGCGATCGCCACCGGCATCAAAATGTCGCGGCCGGATCTTCAAGTCTGGGTGGTGACCGGCGACGGCGACGGCCTGTCGATCGGCGGCAATCACTTCATCCACATGCTGCGCCGAAACGTCGACTTGAAGGTCTTGCTCTTCAACAACCGCATCTACGGACTTACCAAGGGCCAATACTCGCCGACGTCCGAGCTTGGGAAGAAGGCGAAGTCGACGCCGTACGGTTCGATCGATGCTCCTTTCAATCCCATCCACCTGGCTCTCGGGGCGGGGGCGACGTTCGTGGCGCGGTCGATCGACGTCGAGCCGGTGCACCTGCAATACGTGCTTCATCGGATGGCCGAGCACAAGGGATCGGCATTCGTCGAGATCTTCCAGAACTGCAACGTCTTCAACGACGGAGCCTTCTTCAACATCACCGAGAAGCCGGTCAAGGACGAGATGCAGCTTCGCATCGAGCACGGCAAGCCGCTGATCTTCGGAAAGGCGAAGAACAAGGGAATCCGCCTGGTCGGGTTCAAACCCGAGATGGTGACGATCGGCCAGAACGGAATCACCGAGAAGGAACTGCTCGTTTGGGACGAAAAGGCGGACTCCTCCTTGTCGTACCTCCTCGGCGAGCTGAATCCGCCCGAGTACCCGGCGCCGATTGGAGTCTTCCGGGCCGTAGCGCGCCCGGTTCATCACGAGCTGGATGAAGCTCAGCACGCGGCGGTCAAGGCTTCTCGAGGCGAAGGCGACCTCGAAAAAGTGCTGCACGCGGGCGACACCTGGGTCGTGAACTGACCTGAGCCTCTCATCCAGAGCGCAGCCGGGAGCCGGTGCTGCGCCGAGCTGAGGAGTTCATTCTGAGCGCAGAGTGAGGGCTCGGCCCTGAACGGTAAGGACTTAGCTGCCGAGGGGCTCGTTGCACCTCGGCCTGAAACGGCTTCCACGGCGTGATTGCTTATGAGCCTCGGTGGATCGCATTTGACGTGAACGCGACCTGTCCGGAGCCCGGCCTAGGGTCGGGGGAGTGCACAGAACGCTCTGTGCACCAGCCCCCGCTAGCACCGCGCTCCCCCGTGTCCCGAGCGGAGTCCATGCGCTTCCTCGCACCGATGGGACGCCTCGCTGCCATGTCCCGGGACTTGTCCCAGGCGTGTCCCAGGTAGCCCGGCACGTACGACCGATCAATCCGTGAGCCAGTTTGATGGCCGTTTACGCCTTTACCGTTAAAGCGCAGCCATCGGCCGAGGCGTCTTGCCCTGGCACAGATGCTGCTGGAGGCGGGACACAATGAAGACAACATCACTACCGACGCAGGCGAGCCTGGTTGGCCTCGGGGGAATTTTCGTACTGGTGGCGTGCGGGCCGGAGACGCGGACGATCAACGGAAAGGTCCTCGATGCGCTCGGCCAACCGCTCTCGGGCGCGACCGTTGTCGCGGGTGGAAAGGCAACCGCCACGAGCGCCGCCGGTCTCTTCACCACCGAGGACGTCCACATCCCGTACGACATCACGGTCCTGACCGGGGATCACCTGTTCGTCTTCACCTATCAAGCTTTGACTCGGTCCGATCCCACCCTGCCGGTCGAGCTCGCGCGGTCGGCCAAGCTCGCCAGCGTCAGCGGGCAATTGACGGGTCAATTCTTTCCGCAGCCGGGCTCGTATGTCGCCGCCGTCGCGTTTAGCTCTCGCGAGGCAATCGCGATGTCCGTGAGCGCCGGTCGGGGCGGTTCCTTCAATTTCCCGACCCAATCTCCGTTGGTCTGGGGCGGACCAGCAACGACGAACGGCACCCTTCACGCGCTCCAGTGGCGAGTGGGCAGCGATCTTTTTCCGGCCGAGTACCAGTATGGCAAGCGAGAGGTCGGCCAACTTACGGATCGCGGCATCTACTCGCGGCAAGACATTTCCCTTCGCCCGCTGGCGAATGCGCCACCTCTCACCGGCAGGATTTCGATTCCAAGTGATTATTCCATCATCAGCAAGTTGCTCTACATCAGGTTCGACGATCATTCGATGCTGCCACTGCTGACGGATCGATCCAACACTACGAGCTTCAGTTACGCGCTGCCGAATATCGCGGGCGCGAGCTTTACCTTCGCGGTCCTGGCCCAAAGAGCCGCCGGCCAAGTCGTCGTGGTCAAAACCAATCTGGCGCCCGGCAGTATCGCCGTGAACATCCCGTCCGGTGTGTCCGAAGCGCAGGCGCCGTTGGATTCAGCCTCGGCTATCGGTGTCGGTACTTCCTTCACCTGGTCAGGGGCGGGCGGAACGTATGAGCTCGAGCTTGTTCCCACTGACACCAGCAAGCCGACCTACGTCGTTAAGACCGGGGCGAAGAGCTTCACCCTGCCCGATTTGACACAGTACGGGGTGACCTTTCCACACGGCGCGAACTATCGATGGAAGGTCATCGGCGATCTGACCTTCAGCAATTCAGACGCAGCGACTGGAGCCGAAGGCCTCGATTACTTCAACCAGCAGATCAGCAACAAGTACAAGAGGGACTTCGTGCAGGGAGCATCACAGCTACGGTCTTTCACTACGGTTCCTTGAGGACAACCGAAGAATCGGACTCCGTCGGCCTTAGGCCGCGCACTCGCCCGCCTGCGTTTCGGGATGGAACTCCGCCTCCTCGCCGAGATCGATGTAGTCGTCGCCGGCAGCGCTTTCCTCGCTCATCTCTTCGAGGTCCGAAAGAACCTTCTTGACCCGCGGCAGCTCGACGCGGCCGAAGAAGGCGGTCGCACTCTCGCCCGTCTCTCGTTCGAGATCGTACAGCGCCACGAGCCGCTCGATAGCCTGCGGAATGCGCCGGGCGGGAATCTTCGCCGCCAGCCGTCCGAATCGCGCGCCTTGGTCGTCGACTCCGCCGCCCACCATCACGAAGTACTGCGGCACCACCTTGGAGCCGAGCCGCCGAACGCTGCCCTGGAAGCCGATTCCGGCGACGTGGTGCTGGCCGCAGCCGTTTGGGCAGCCGCTGATTTTTATTTTGAGGTCTTCTGCCGCGCTGACCAGGTCCGGGCGAGATCGCAGGTGATCGCTGATCAGCTTGCCCAGTCCGCGCGATTGCGTGACCGCGAGGCGACAGGACTCGGCACCCGGACAGCTCGCGACGTCGCTGATTTTTCCAGCGCCCGGCAATCCGAGCCCGACCGCAGAAAGCCGCCGGTAGAGATTCGGCAGCTGCCCGGTCGGCACCCACCGAAAGAGAAGGTCTTGTTCTGACGTGATCCTCGCCGATCCGTCGCTGAACGCGCTGGCGAGTCCCGCGAGCATGCGCATCTGGCCCGCGGTGAGATCGCCCAGCGGCACGGTGGCCGCGGCAATGGAATATCCCGGTTGCTTTTGCCGGCGCACATTCGTCCGGAGCCAATTCCAAAGCTGAGGCGGGCTCGGCGCCAGCTCGGGCTGGAACTCCGGTCTGAGCCCCGGGCCGGTCAGAGGGGTGGCAGCGCCGGCTGCTGTTTCCACGATGCCAGGCGGCTCCGGGCGCGTCCACGACGGCGGCTCCTCCACCGGCGGATACTGCGGATCGAACGGCAGCCGCGCGCCGCCTTGGGAACGGAATTCTTCGAGCCTCTTGTCTACCTCGGCTCTCCAGCGGTCCCACCCGAGCTCTTTGATCAGAAACTTCATCCGATTTCGCTGCTTGTGCTCTCGATCGCCGAGTTGGTGAAACACTCGAAGGATGGCTTCGGCGACGTTGAAGATCTCGCCCGCGGGGAGAAAATCGTAGAGCACCCCCGCCGAGTTGCAGAGGATCGCCGTCCCGCCGCCGGCAGTGACGCGAAATCCCAGCTCGGCGGAACCGTTCGTTCCCCGGATCCGCGCCCGGAAGCCGAGGTCGTTGATCGGCGTAAGTGCATGATCCTCCGCGCAACCCTCGAACGCAGTCTTGAACTTGCGCGGCAGCGATGAGCTCAAAGGGTGCCTCAGCAAATAGCGGGTGAGCGCTTCCGCATAGGGCGAGACGTCGAACAGCTCGTCCTTGGCAACGCCGCTGTAGGGGCAGCCGGTGATGTTTCGAACCGAATTGCCGCACGCCTCGCGCGTCGTGAGACCGGCGGCAGCGAGCCTCTCCATCGCCTTCTCTACGTCGTGGAGCTTGACGAAGTGGAACTGCATGTTCTGGCGCGTGGTGATGTGGCCGAATCCCCTGGAGTACGCCTCCGCCACGCCGGCCAGCGCGTAGAGCTGATCGCCGGCGAGAACGCCCTGCGGAATTTTCACCCGAAGCATCTGAAAATCGCCGCTTTGCCGTTGCCCGTAGGTGCCGCGCACCAGGCGGAAGGCGCGCCACTGATCCGGCGTGATCTCCCCGCTTTCGAACTTCTGGAGCGTGGACACGAATTCGTCGATGTCCGCTTGATCCGCAAACGAAAGTCTGGCCCTGCCCAATGCCTTCGGATCATCCACCGCTGCCATGGGGTTCTCCTTTCGCTAAGACGCGCGCTCGCGCCTGGTAGGTACAAGGCCCTCGGCGGAGCGGGCTTCGGGCCCGCCCGCGGAGAGCAGGGAAATTTGCTGCGACAGCGAGACCACCTCGCCGATGCATATCGTCGCGGGGGCATCCGCGAGCTGATCCGGAATCTCGCTGGCTGCGAGCTCGTCCAGGGCTGCGAGCCAGGTGTAAGCGCGCCCGGTCGAGGCGGCAAACGAGATCGCCACCGGGGTGTTCGCGCTCCAACCCGACGCGAGCATCACCTCCGCGAGGCGAGCACGCGTTGCTAGACCCATCAGAACGACGACAGTGACTGAGTTGGGGGCGAGCGATTCGAGGATCGGCCGGTACGCGGATTCGGCGTGTCCCGAGAGCACCAGGAACCCGGACGCGATTCCGCGGTGAGTCACCGGAATGCCGGAGAGGGCAGGTCCGGCGACAGCCGCGCTGATGCCGGGAACCACCTCGAAGGGGATGCCCGCTTCGACCAACGCCAGAGCCTCTTCCCCGCCTCTCCCCAAGACGAACGGGTCTCCGCACTTGAGGCGCACCACCCGCTGACCCCGCCTCGCGGCGCCGATCATCAAATGGTGAATCGTCTCCTGCTGAATCGCCTTTCGGCCGACGCGCTTGCCAACGTAAAAGCGATGCGCCTTGGGCGCGAGCTTCAGCACTTCGGGATCGACGAGCCCGTCGTAAAGGACGAGGTCCGCCTCGCTCAACCTGCGCGCGGCTTTCAGCGTGAGCAGCTCTGCAGAACCGGGGCCGGCGCCCACCAGGGAAACGAAACCGCTCATGTCCTTCGCTCCTTCTGTGCATAGAGTTGATTCAGCGCCTCGAGCAGCTGCGGTCGGCGCTTCGAGATCGGCACGCCCGATGCTCGCTGCCGCTCACGCAGTGTTCGCGCTTCGGTAATCCACTTCTCCAGCTCTTCGGGGATGACGTACTCCAGGGCTTCGCGCAAAAGGCCGGCGAGCGCCGGAGCCTGACCTTCGGTCGAAATGGCGATCGTCGCTCCCGAGCGCCGGAAGACGCCGCCGGTGTATGCGCTTCCCGCGGCAGGATCGTCGACCGCGTTGACGAAGATGCGCCGCTCCTCCGCCGCGGCGGCGACGAGCCGGTTGACGACTGCGGGAGCTGCCGCAACGGCGAACCACGCGCCGTCCAAATCCTGGGGCACGAACTCGCGGCGCTTGACCGCGACGCCGGCCCGCACCAGCTCCGGCCTGACTTCCGGAGCGACAACGGTGACGCGCGCCCCGGCGTCCAACAGAGCTTCCAGCTTCGCCGCGGCCACTCGACCGCCGCCGACCACCACCACCGATCGGCCGGCGAGCTTGAGAAACGCCGGAAACATTTGCGGCGCGCCGCTCATCGGATGTTCTCCAGCAACTCCTCGCCGAGCAGATCCCGCTCGTGCAGCGCGGCCAGAATCTTGCCAACGCTTTCCTCGATGCTCTCGAGGTCGCTGCGAACCTTGACCTCTGGATGCTCGGGCGGCTCGTAAGGATCCGACACGCCGGTGAAGTGAGCGATTTCGCCGGCGAGAGCCTTCTTGTAGAGGCCTTTGGCGTCCCGCTCGACGAGCGCGCTCAGCTCTGCGTGAACGTGAACCTCCACGAAGGGAATTCCTTCGCGCATCGCCTGCTCGCGGACCTCGCCTCGCGTCGCCGCGTAGGGCGAGATCGCCGCGGTGATCACCGGCACGCCGTTTCGCGCGAGCAGGCGCGCCACGAAGCCGATCCGACGGATGTTGGTGTCGCGATCTTCCCTGGAGAATCCGAGGCCCTTCGACAGGTGGGTTCGCACCTCGTCACCGTCGAGGATCTCGATCTTGGCGCTGGGCGCCAGGCGGGCTTCGATCTCTCGCGCCAGCGTGCTCTTCCCAGCTCCGGACAGTCCGGTGAACCAGAGAATGAATCCCCGCCTGGGCAAGCCCTTCAGTCGCCTCGGGCGCGGCTCAGGCACCGGCACCTGTCCGAAGGCAGCGGATCGGGGGAAGCGCCGATTGTGATGGGCATCTCCGTGCTCGAGCGCGGCCAAGGTCTGCGAAGCAAGCATCGCTTCGACGCCGGGCACCGTGAGCGGATCGCCGACGGCTGGGGCCTCCGGCGCGGCGACCAGCGCCAGCTCCGGCTCCGAAAGCGGCTGCACATCCGGTCGCGCCGCGTGTCCCGAGTCCAGTCGAGGGCCCTGCGGCTCCGCCGGTTGGCCATTGCCGTTGACCTGCCCGGCGACTTGAGGGGCGATCGACGTTACCTCCGCCGCAGCGCTCGACCGGTAGTGCTGGCGGAGGATCTCGGCGATTTCTGGACGAGTGAATTCGAGCGGCAGGTGACCACCCGTGCGCAGGATTTCCCGCACCTTGCGCCCGGCGAGGTCGAGCCGATGCTCCGGCTCGTGGGGGCACGTCCGCGTAGAAGCGAGACTCCCGCACGCGCGGCAGAAAAAAGCGGCGTCGAACTTCAAGGGAGTCACTCCCAGCTCGACCGGCTGGAACTGATCGAAGAGCTCCTGCGCTTCGAACGGGCCGTAGAAGCTGCCCACGCCTGCGTGATCGCGCCCGACGATGAAGTGCGTGATGCCGTAGTTCTTCCGGACCAGCGCGTGGAAGATCGCTTCGCGCGGCCCGGCGTAGCGCATCGCCGCGGGGAATGCCGCGAGCAGCGTCCTGCCCTTGGGATAGTAGTTTTCGAGCAGCAGCTCGTAGGCGCGAAAGCGGACCGCGGCGGGAACGTCGTCCTCTTTCGTCTCGCCGACCAGCGGGTGAATGACCAACCCGTCGACGAGTTCCAGGGCCACCTTGGTCAGGTGCTCGTGGGCGCGATGGATTGGGTTGCGCGTCTGGAAACCGGCCACCCGCCGCCAGCCGCGACTTCGAATCTGCTCGCGCAGCGCTCGAGGAGTGAGCCGGTGCTCGGCAAACGGAAGGTCCGATGGAAGCGGCAGCGCGCGCACTTCACCGCCGACCAGCCACCGCGGCCGGGAGAGCAGATACGCCACGCCGGGATGAGACGACGATTCGGTCCGATAGACCCATCGCGCTTCATCGAGCGGATCTCGGTCAAACAGGTCGGCAATGCGCAACACCGCCCGGAGCCGGCCCGAGCCGTCGCGCAGCGCGACGTCTCTTCCAACCTCGAGCGCTGCCCTCTGCTCGTCCGAGACTGCCAGCGTCAGAGGCAGCGGCCAAACAGTTCCATCCGCGAGGCGCATTCGCTCGACGACGCTGCGGTAGTCTTCGCGGCGAAGAAAGCCGCGCAGCGGGCTGGCCGCTCCGGTCGCGATCAGCTCGAGGTCCGCGAGCTCCCGCGCATCCAGTTCAATTGAGGGAAGCTGCGCCGCCGCGGCGCGCAGCGCGTCTACCTCCCCAGGGGAAACGATCCGATCGACAAGCTCGCCGCCGTGCGGCTGAATGAGTGAACCAGACATGACTATCCTTTCGCCCCTTCCGGGGCATTCAATGGGTTGAAAGCTCGCGCGGGGCGCGCGTGGAGGCCGCATTCCGTCTTCGCCCGACCGCGCCAGCGGCCGGCGCGCGGATCCTCGCCAGGTGCGATCGGCGAGGTGCAGGGGGCGCAGCCGATGCTGGCGTATCCGCGATCGTGCAGCGGGTTGTAGGGAACACCGTTCGCGCGCAGGTAGAACCAGACGTCTTTGCTGGTCCACGCCGCCAGCGGGTTCACCTTGACGAGACCAAAGCGGCGGTCGCGCTCCAGTATCTGCGCCTGCGCGCGGTCCGGTGTCTGATCGCGCCGAATGGCCGCAATCCACGCCTCGAAGGGCGCGAGCGCCGCCCGGAGCGGCAGCACTTTGCGGATTTCGCAGCAGCGATCGGGATTCGTTTCCCAAAGTCGCGCGCCATGGGCCCGCTCCTGCTGCTCAAGCGTCAAGCCGGGCTGCACGGAGCGAATCTGGATCCCGTAACGCTGCTCGAGCCGGCGCCAAAGCTCGTACGTCTCGGCGAAGAGCAGTCCAGTGTCGAGAGAGAAGACATCGATGGGCAAGCGATGCCGGCCGATCAGGTCTATCAGCACGCAGCCCTCGGCGCCGAAGCCGGTGGAAAAGGTAATCCTCGGAAAACGATCCGCGGCGAGGCGAAGAATCTCCTCGGCGGGGCGGCCCTCGAGCGCGTTGGAAAGCTCTTGCAGCGTTGCGTCCGTCATCTTCGCTCTCCATCGACTGGGGCGACGACTGGCCTGTGGGCCGCCGACCGGAACAGCGACAGCTGCGCGCCGATGCCGATCGATACGAGCGCCAGTCCGGCGCGAAGGACCCGCTGTGGAACCGCGTCGGCAAGCCGCGCACCCGCCAGCACCCCTGGGATGGCTCCGGTGAGCAGAGCCGCCGAAACGCTCCAGTCGACTCGCCCTGCAGCAACGTGGCCGATCGTCGCCACGACCGAGAGAATCAGCGCATGCGCGAGGTCGGTGCCGACCATCGTCTGCGGCGCCAGCGGAAAAAACAGGGCGAGCACGCACAGCAGCAGGGAGCCGCTGCCGATGCTCGTCGTGCTGACTAGCAATCCGGTGACCCAGCCGAGCGCGACCGTGATCGCGGTCCCCGGCATGGCCTTCCCCTCGACGCCGCGCCTCACCAGCAATCTCACCAGGGTGGCGATGCCGGCGAGGACCAGGACGGCGCCGAGCCCTTGGCGCAGAATGGAATCCAGCGACTGCTTGGGGATGCGGTTCAGGATCGCGATGCCCAGCGCCGCTCCCGGCACCGAGCCCGCGGCGAGCCTCCAGACCGTCGGCCAGTGCACCTGTCGCCGAAAAGCGTAGGCGCCGCCGCCGAACAGCTTCATGCCGCTGGCGACGAGCACGTCGGAGCCGATCGAAATGGACGGAGGGACGCCGAGAAGAAGCAAAGCGGGGGTGAGCAGCGCCCCTCCGCCCGTCGAAGTGACTCCCACCACGACTCCGACGCCCGCGCCGACGATGGCGTACGCTAATTGCACGGCAAGCCTCGCCGTCGGCTCGATTCAGAATGTCTTTGAGAGGCTTGCTTCGAATCCATGTCGCACCATCGGTTCCTTCAGGGCCGCGCGAGCGGAAGAGGGGGAACGCCAAAAGGCCCGAGGATTCGGTCTCTCGGGCCTGGTGCGACGCGTTTTGTCTTAGGCTTCCTAGGCCGTGACGCCGCGTCCGCAGGCTCCGGGAGCTCCCCGGGCCTTGGGACAACAACAGATGCAGGCGTTCAATATAACGACCATGGCTCTTTTATAGCGAAATCGGTCTCCGGCCGTCAAGCACCCCTGCCGACGCGCTCATCCGCGCACCTGGGTCTTCCGCCGCCTCCCGCGTGCGAGGCAAAGAAAGTCGCCCACTTCTGAGGCGAGGCCTCCTGCGGCGAGCGTCGGTAAACCACATTGTTATATGCGTAACCTTCGCGGCACGAATCGGGAAAAGTGCGGTGACAGAACAGCTCACATTCAACCTGGACGCGTCGTCGGGAAAGCCGCTGGGGAACATCTATTACGGCACTTGCAGCTGGACCGACCCCACGCTGCTTCAGTCCGGCGCCTTCTATCCCTCCGGCGTCAGCTCGGCGGAGGAGCGGCTTCGCTTTTACGCGCAATCCTTTCCGCTGGTGGAAGTCGACTCCACTTTCTACGCACCGCCCTCGGAAGACAACGCGATCCGGTGGGCCGCGCGCACGCCCGAAGGTTTCCTTTTCAACATCAAGGCGTACGGTTTGCTGACGCACCATGCTGTCGCCGTGCGCAGCTTGCCGCTCGAGATCCGGAGGATGCTAAGCGCGGATCCGGAGGAGAAGCAGCGGATCTACATGCATGAGCTGCCGTCGGGCGCTCAGCAGATCATCTGGGACATGCACGTGAACGCTCTGCAGCCGCTCGCGCAGGCGAACAAGCTCGGCGCGGTGCTGCTTCAGTTCCCGTACTGGTTCTTCTTTTCGAGAAGGCACATGGACTACCTGCGCGAGGCGTCGGACCGGCTGCCGTGGAGGCTGGCGATCGAATTTCGCGGCGGGCAGTGGATGGAGGAAAAGAACCGCGGCGCCACCCTCTCCCTTCTCCAAGAGCTCGGGTTGACGTACGTCATCGTCGACGAGCCGCAGGGCTTCAAGTCCTCGACGCCGCCGGTCATCGCCTCGACCTCGGAGCTGGCGATGGTTCGGTTTCACGGCCGCAACCTGAAAACTTGGGAGGCACCGGTGAAAACGACCGCCGAGCGGTTCAACTACCTCTACAACGACGACGAGCTCAGGCCGTGGGCAGCGGAGACCGCGAAGCTTTCCAAGCGCACCGAAATGGTTCACGTCCTTTGGAACAACAACTACCGCGATTACCCCATCCGCAACGCGCGGCAATTCGCCACCCTCTTGAAAGAACTCTAGGAGTTGTATCTCGGTGGGCTGCGGCGACATTTCGGTGTAAGAACGCCGCGGAGGGCACTCGTGAGATCGCAAATCATCGCTGCAGCTGTGCTTGGTTTGTTCGCCGCTCGAGGTGCGCAGGCGCAGGCACCGGACTTCGAAAAAGTCGAAATCAAGGCCACCAAGGTCGCAGGAAACGTCTACATGCTCGAGGGCGCCGGGGGGAACATCGGCGTTTCGGTGGGAGACGACGGAATCGTGATCGTCGATGACCAATTTGCTCCGCTCGCTCCAAAGATCCAGGTGGCGCTGAAGAACATCACCCCCAAGCCGGTGAAATTCGTGCTCAACACGCATTGGCACGGCGATCACACCGGCGGGAACGAGCAGTTCGGCGCGCTCGCGCCAATCATCGCCCACGAGAACGTCCGAAAGCGCCTCGGCTCGGAAAGCAAAGGGCCGAACGGCCAAGTGCGGCCGCCGGCGCCGAAGGGTGCGCTGCCGATCATCACCTTCAACGAGCGCCTCACCGTCCACATCAACGGCGAAGACATCCGGGCGATTCACTTTCCCAAGGGCCACACCGACGGCGATGCGATCATCTTCTTCACCAAATCCAACGTCGTTCACATGGGTGATGATTTTTTCTCCGGGCGATTCCCGTTCATCGATTTGAGCAGCGGGGGAAGCGTCAGAGGTTTGATCGCCAACCTCGACAAGGTCATCCCGGAGATCCCGGCGGGCGCCAAAATCATCCCCGGCCACGGGCCGCTTTCGACAATCGACGACCTGAAGAAGTTCGCGAGCATGATGAAGGAGACGACCGCATTGGTCCAAGCAGGGATCAAAGCGGGCAAGACGCTCGACCAGCTTCAGAAGGAAAAGGTCCTGGGCAAATTCGAGAGCTGGGGTTCGGGCTCGATCAAGGCAGACCGATTCACCGAAATCCTGTACAACGACCTCACCGCGAAGGTGAGCCGCGCGGAGTGACTCCGCCTAAATCGACGGAGCCTTTGATGCTTGGCTCGAGTATCCGGCGGCGCGGGTTTCGCTTCGGCGTCATCTACGCCGTAGGGCTCTCGCTCGGGCTCGGACACGCCGGAGGCGACGCACAGGCGAGCGACGCGGGCAAAGGCGTGATGGACCTTCGGGTACGGGACAGCATCACCGGCTACGCCGTCCCGGGCGTCTCGGTGGTCAACGGCGAACCAATTGCTGCTGCGAGACGAGCTTATCGCCTGCCGGCCAGCGCAAACCTCCGCACCGAGCTCAGCGCCGGCACCCACGCGCTTGAGATCGATGCTCCGTTTCATCGGTCGCTGCGCACGGCCGCGTTTGTCTCGCTCGACAATTCGCTTCCAATCACAGTGTGGCTCGACCCGATTCGCACTCCTGAGCAGCTGTGGAACCTAGGCGCGATCCCGGGCGCGGCGATCGTCCACGGGTACGTCGTCGATCGGCAAGTCGGGACGCCCATCCCGCGAGCCCAGATCTCGCTGGGCAATCTCCGAACGGAGTCGGATGACACCGGGTTCTTCATCCTAAACCGGCCGGTGCAAAGCTCGTCTGCAGACGCCCTGCCCGAGCAGGACAGCCTTCGCGTGGACAGCGCCGGTTATCAATCGTACGTGCTCTTGAACACGCCGATCGTCGAAGGAGACTTCCACTTCATTTTCGAGCTGAGCCGCGGAACCGGAGTACAGATACAAGACGATGCTCACAAGTTGCTGCGAAGCGCAGAGGAGCTGCAGCTGTCCCAGAGCGCGCCCGCGGGCGAAGAAGCCGACGCGCCGTTCGGCGAGCCAAACGATGCCACTCTGGTGGCGGTGCCGCCCGACAGCATTCGCGTCGGATACAGCTGCTCCTGTACGAGCTGCTCCAGCGTGGAGGTGATGAGCCTGGAGACCTACGTTCGCCGGGGACTTCCACGCGAGTGGATAGCATCCTGGACGCCGCACTCTCTTCGCGCAGGAGCAATTGCGTACCGCAGTTACGGTTCGTACTACGTCTACCATCCCCTCCGAGCGGAATACGACATCTGCAACACGACCTGCTGCCAGGTGAACTCCACCAGCACATCATCGTCGACGGATTCGGCCGTTGGTTACACCGCGGGAATCTTGCTCCAGCGCGGAGGCGCGATCTTCCGAGCTGAGTATTCCGCCGAGGACAACAACCTCGGATGCGGCGGAAGCGGCTGCAGCAATTCATCGTGCACTTGCGGAGACGGCAATGCCGGCTCGCCCGGTGCGAGCTGGCCGTGCGTCGCCGAGCCCTGGGACGCCGGTCATCTTTGCTCCGGCCACGGGCGAGGCATGTGCCAATGGGGAACGCAGCGCTCGGCACTGCAAGGGCAACTGTGGAACTGGATCGAGGATCACTACTACAACAACAACGGAAGCCCTGGCGGTCTTCGGTCAGCCAACATGACCTCGCCGCTCGATATCGCCGCCTTCAGCCCCGATGCGACCCAGCTCTCGGCCGGAGATTTTTTCAACATCTACATCTCGGCGGTGAATTACGCGGAGCTGTCCCACAGCCAGGTGATGCTCGGAGCGAGCATCTACTCGGACGCGACTGGATACATTTCGGACCCGACCCAAGACACCAAGGTCACGCTGGATCCGGGGCCGAACGATGTTGCGCGCGGATTCAACGTGCCGCCGGATGCTCCCAGCGGTACCTATGACCTGCTGGTGGCAATATGGCTCGACATCGATGGAGACTCGATGATCACCAGCGTGGACCAGCCGCTGGTCTTCTACGTGCTGCCCGCCGCGCTGACCGTCATGTGACGCGCCGAGCTCAATCGATCGGGAAACCGAAAAAGCCCGGTCGATAGTCGAATACCTGACCGAAGCTCGTGGAAACTCTATCCAGGAATGACGATGGAGCGGGTCCGTTGAGGACAAATCCCAGGTCGACCCGAAACGTTGCAGTGTCAAATTGCGGTAGCAGCCCGCGAAATCCAATGCCAACGGTGTGAATCAGGCTGGGCGAGCTGTTGTTTGGGTCAGCGGGATCCCAAACGGTGCCCGCATCCCAGAAAAGGACACCGCCGATGTGAAGGGTGTGGAATTCAAGCGGCTTCGTTCGGTACTCAAAGTTGAAGAGCAAGCTCCTGGTCCCGACCAGGGCCTCGGCGGCGATTCCCCTCAACCCGTTGCCGCCTCCGAGCAGCATCTGGTGGTGGTTCAGATCCTGCGCACGGATGTCTACGAGTCCGCGCAGCGCGAAGCGCCCCGGTCCGATGACGGGTGAGTAATTGACAATCTCCGCGGCCACCCGGCGATTCACCAGCGCGCTCGTCTGATCCGCTATTGACCCAAGCGGAAGAAAACGCGCACCGGCCGACAGTGTCGCAGTGAATAAGTCATCGCGCTCGTAAAACCGATACCGAAGGGTCGTTCCGCCTTCGAGAAAGCGGAGCGAGGATCCCAGGCCCGGTTCGGCATAGCGCAATACAAAAAAGATGGCAGGGCCGAGGCGATAATCCTCAGAGAGCGCGAACGTCTGGATGTTGCGAAGGACGACCCAATCCGCGCGATAGAACGAAATGCCTGCCGTCAAGTAGACCGCGTCTTCGCTTCGGGGGAGGTAATTCGATACCAACCAGGCTCGTTGCTCATCCGTTAACCCGAGATCCAAAGGCGCGGTGTATCGATGAGTGTATGCTCCGATTCCTGCGCTGACGTCGGTCTTGAAACGCCTTCCATAGGAGCGGGTGTACGACGCTTCGCCTTGCACCTGCTTCGAATCATAGATTTTGGGAACCGTGCCGGTGGGGTTCACGGGATCTGGAAACGGAAGCTCTTGGACATCAGCTCCACGATAAGTGCGGGAGCGGTAAATCTGCCACGATCCGGCGATGTCGAAGGCGCGCTCCGTCGCGAGGGAGTACAGGGGCTGCCCGAAGTCGATGGCCCCTCGCGAGCCCTCGCTCTTCCCAGTGGATCGATTGAGGATAATCGCCGCGGTTTCTGAGAGCCTGAGCCGGGTCCCAAACAAGCGCGGGTCGGTGAACGCCTGTCCGAGGGAGATGGTGTCGAGCAGCATCAGGAAATCGAGCGAGAGCTGTTGATTCCGGCCGAGGAAATTCTGCTCCGTCGGCGTCACGCGCAGCAGTTGGACTAGAGAGCCGACGGTGTTGATCTGCGTATTGAGCCGGATGCTCCACAAGTCCTTCGTCACCACCAAGATGTCCACGTGGTCCGGCCTCTCACTTTTCGCCGGTACCACTCGAACCGCCGCAAGGATGAACAACCCGCGCAGGTTGCGCTCGCTCTCCGCGGCGACGTCGGGGTCGTAGCGATCGCCTGGCTGGAGCAATACCTCGCGCTTGATAACGCCCTCGCGCGTCTTGACGTGAACTGCATTCAGGATTTGGGGATACGGATCGGTCGGCGCGATGATGTTTTCCGAGCTGACCAGTATTTGATCGACGATCTTGCCCTCGGGATTCGGGTCGCGTTCTCGACCTTGCAGCTCGAGCCCCCATTTTTCGAGTCGGTCTTCGTAGCCTTCCTCGCTCGCTGCACCGAGCGCCGGAATCATGCACGTGAGCAAGGTGGCGCAGCAGATCGAACGGGGCACGGGCTGCCTT
>Ga0126384_10000494_pt1 | contig 21654 bp, 15 predicted proteins | sample PanSoiMetPlot_36_FD_92543 | JGI IMG/M metagenome (GOLD analysis project Ga0126384, IMG submission 92543) | Tropical forest soil microbial communities from Panama - MetaG Plot_36 | ecosystem: Environmental > Terrestrial > Soil > Tropical forest > Bulk soil | place: Panama | collected 2016-02-17 | reverse complement strand
TGGAGTTTGAAGCTGCGCTCGAGCTTACCAAGATTCATTCCGTAGCCGGCTTAACTGGACGTTCCGGTCTGGTGACTGAGCGGCCATTTCGATCTCCACATCACACGATCAGTGATGCGGGATTGATTGGAGGTGGAGCGATGCCGCGACCTGGTGAAGTTTCGTTGGCCCATCAGGGTGTGCTGTTTCTCGATGAACTACCTGAGTTCGATCGCAGCGTGCTCGAGGTGTTGCGACAACCGCTCGAGGATCAGAAAGTCACGATTAGCCGCGCCTCGATGTCTCTGACTTTTCCAGCCGCGTTCATGTTGGCGGCCGCAATGAATCCTTGTCCGTGCGGCTTCTGGAACGATCCGACGCGCGAGTGTCGCTGCTCGCCGATGCAGATTCAACGTTACGTTGGCCGCATCTCCGGACCACTGCTTGATCGCATCGACATTCACATCGATGTTCCCGCGGTGAAGTTCCGCGACCTCGCTGGTGAGATGCCTCCCGAGACTGAAGGCTCAGCGGAGATACGAGCACGCGTCGTCACCGCGCGCGAACGTCAAACGAAGCGATTTGGCGGCGAGAAGATCTTTTCGAATGCTGCAATGACGCCGCGTATGATTCGTCAGTACTGCCGCATTGATTCAGAAAGCGAACAGATGCTCGAGCGCGCGATGACTCGATTGGGACTGTCCGCGCGCGCCTACGATCGCATCCTGAAAGTTTCGCGCACCATCGCCGACCTCGAAGGCTCACGCGACATTCGCTCCCCCCACGTCGCCGAAGCCGTGGGGTATCGCTCGCTGGATCGGACTTATTGGACTTAGTTGAGTTCATGAAGTTGGGATTGGGTTGTGAATAGTGGAAATCTCTTTGCGGCTTTGCGGCATTCGCGACTCTGCGTGAAATGCCAGCCGAGAAATCATTCACGCAAAGCCGCAAAGCAGGCAAAGGCGCAAAGAAAAAATCCTTTGCGGTTTCACTAAGGACGACGGACCTGGCGGCCACTGGTAAAGCCGGGGATGGTATTCCCATAAACGGCGTGCAGGGCATCGACTGTTTGCTGATCCTTTGCTTTCTTCTGAGCATCGGGCACGGCTCTCTCGCGTGGCCTGCGCGAGCGGACTGAGAATGAGCGAGTGGGCAGCGATGCTACCAAACTCGGCGATCCGAAGCGCAATGGCACATGACTCGGTGAGATTGATTTCCGAGGAATTCGAGCGGTGAACGTCTGGCGCTGAGCCTGAGTCATTCCGCCAATCAACTGCGCCAAGCCGTCCTCAGGCTCGTCCTCTCGTCCAGCGACCGCACTGACGGTCGCGGTGCCAACAGGCACCCTTCTGCCGCCAATTGAAGGCGGACTCAGAGTACGAGTTGGAAACGGCCTGCTCGGATTGGTCCAGGTCAGGTGCAACTCACCATCGACCATTTCACCTTCACCTGACTGTGGCACCGGCATAGTGAATGACAGCAGCACTCCCTGGTTTGCGGCGACCGACATAGCGCCGGTGGCCTGACCGTGCTGCGATTCAAAAACCGTCGCGGGATTAAGTCCCACGCCCGATGCTCCCGGCATCCAGGGCAAGCGAAAGCGATATGTGTCTGCCTGCAGATCGTCGAGGTAATGTTGCTCATCGCTACAGAAGCCTTCGTCGCCGAACCGGCGCACGAATATCGCCCAGGTCTCATCGGAGGGGTCGTTCTTCACGCGGATGGCCATGGCCCAAACCGGGTGTAGTTCGCTGGCGCAAGTGTGGGGGCAATCAAGACTGAGCAAGCCCGTCACGATCGCGAAGGCTCCGGGCTTTCCGTCTGGTCCAACGACCATGGCGTTGGCGGAGCTAAAGCCATCCTTATCGACTGCCTGGTGAAATGCATTCCACCAGGGCGTGTCAAAGTGATCTATGGTTTCATCCGAAGAGAACTCCAGCTTCATACTCTTTCGCATCGCTTCGGCCTTGACCTTATTTTGAGTGGTCATGCCCGCATCATCCTGCCTTACCAACCTGAAGTTGTAATCGTCGTCACAGACATCACAGGACTTGTCATTCCAAAACACAGTTCCCTCGTAGGTGGCTGCCGCCCAATTGTGATGGCCGTCATTGCCATGAAGATAGCAGAGGGTGCCGTTGTCTTCCGTGGTCGGCTGCGTGGTGCACGGCGGATTTGAATAAGGCGCGGCGCCGCCGCACTGGCTGGTATCCGGCAAATCACCGGGATTAGTAATCTGCCTTCCCCACATTGGATTGAACAGGATCAGGTTGTCGTCAACAGGCGGATTATTCGGCGTGATGGTATTCACCGACATGTCGAAGGGCGCCACGTTGCCGGTCGGAGGTGGCCCATGGGTGATAGTCACTACGACAAACGCGTGCTCGACCCAACTATTCCCAATCCGGCACTGACCTTGAGTGCCCTCATCCTGTCCCCAGTAGCCGTTATCGCCATAGCCGTCGTCTTCATAGCCCAGCCACAAGTGTTGCTTCCGAGGCTCGGTGATCGCTTTGACAGTGAAGGTGTGACCTTTCTCGATCAAGATGCGCGCGAATCTTGAGAGATCATCAGCTGGTAGATTCCCGATGGCGCCGGGAATCAGGATCATGCCGTGATACAGGCGATCGGAATTTGGACCCAGCGGATCGATGTAACGCTTCCACGTCTTGCCATGCCCGCCGGTTTGCACACAACCGCCGCCGGTAACCCGCACCTGATCACCAGGCTGGAAACGGATTTGAGGAAATTCAATGATTTTTTTCTTTACGTTTGGCTCATCGATGCGCCAGGTCTCGGTATTGCCGTTAACGGTGTGCGTAACCTTACCGTCGGGTTCCTGCGGTGGCGAGGCAAAGGTTCGGTACGGTCGATCTAAAAACGCAACTCCGAACAGAAGCACTGCCGCGAGCAGGGTATATATGACTGTCCGTCGAACAAATGAGAACGAATGCGTAGTCTGCCTCATGATTCTTAATGCTCCTTCCGAACTGTAAAGTCTATGACGAATCGGCAGCGGAAATTGCTGCTGTCTCAATCTCGTTGGTCTAGATCGGCGGAGGCGCTGCGCCGGTAGTGGGAATCGGTCGGGGACGGCTCAAACAGCGCCTGAGCAGTTGCTCGGCCTTGTCTTCACCAGCGGAATAGTTTAAACGCCGTGAGAAGCTCTCGCCTAGTCGTTCGCTTACTGGACAATGTGAGATCTGTCATCGAGAGGCCGATGAAGATGCAGCTGCAGTCGCGAATGGCGCTGGCGAAGACAAAGTTCGCAAAGGAAAGCGGGCGGCGACAGAGTTCTAGTCACAGAATATTACCGGTACAAAATAGAACGGTATGATGGTACCCATAGGATTCTGAGCGTGATAAGCCGGAAACTGATCTGGTTCAATCACGGCTATGCGCCCAAAAATAGGCTTGCTCTCAAGGTCCGGGCGGCGTACGATGCGGGCTCAAAGTTCATCCAGCCTGGCAAACCATCTGAAAGGAAGAAAGAGTTATGCGAGGACTTCGTTCGCTCGTTGTCTTGGTTACGCTTACTTCGTTCGTCACCACTGTGTTTGGGCAGACGCCCATTGTGCCTTCACACAAGTCCTCGGAGGAGATTGCAGCCCGGGTGGATGCCCTCGTCAAGCAGATGACCCTCGAGGAGAAGGTCGATTTGCTTGGTGGCGTTGATGGTTTCTTCATTCGTGACCTGCCGCGTTTGAACTTGCCGCGCTTCAAAATGGCGGACGGCCCGATTGGTGTTCGGAACTTTGGACCAGCTACTGCGATGGCCGGCGGCATCGGCTTGACGGCTACCTGGAACCCGGCAATGGCCGAACGCGTTGGGAACGAGATTGGTCGAGACGCTCGCGCCAAAGGCGTGCACTTCTTACTTGGTCCGGGTGTGAACATCTATCGCGCGCCCATGAACGGCAGGAACTTCGAATACTTCGGTGAGGATCCTTTCCTCGCCTCGCGCATTGCAGTTGGCTACGTCAATGGCGTTCAGAGCCAGGGCGTCAGTGCGACCATCAAGCACTACATGGGAAACAACTCCGAGTTCGATCGCCACAACAGCGATTCGATCATTGACGAGCGAGCGATGCGAGAGATCTACCTGCCGGTCTTTGAAGCTGCAGTCAAGGAGGCTCACGTCGGCGCGATCATGGATTCGTACAATCTCACCAACGGACAGCACATGTCGCAGAACAAGTATCTCCTCACAGATGTGCTCAGAAAGGAATGGGGCTTCGACGGAGTGGTGATGTCAGACTGGAGCGCCACGTACGACGGCGTAGAGGCAGCGAACGGGGGACAGGATCTGGAAATGCCTTCTCCTGTTCACATGAATCGGAAGAATCTTCTTCCGGCCATCGAGCAAGGCAAAGTTTCGGTTGCCACCATTGACGGGAAGATCCGGCATATCCTAAGCCTGGCAGCACGCTTTGGCTGGCTCGATCGCGAGCAGACGGATTGGTCCATCCCGCGTTACAACCAATCGGGCCGGCAGACTGCGCTTAATGCTGCGCGAGAGGCTATGGTGTTGCTGAAGAATGAGGGCAGCTTACTACCACTCAACAAAAAGACAATCAGGTCCATTCTTGTAGTTGGTCCAAATGCTTATCCAGCCGTGCCCGTCGGCGGCGGCAGCGCTCGCGTTGAGCCTTTTTCGGCGGTCAGCTTTCTTGAAGGCTTGAGTAATTATCTCGGAGCTGATACGCAAGTGTATTACGCGCGAGGGCTGGCGCCTTTTGCAGACCTTGCTGAAGCAACAAACTTCACAACGGCTGCGAGCAACGGACAGCCCGGTCTTAATGCGGAGTACTTCAGTAACGCTGATCTACAAGGCACGCCTGCTGTCACGCGAACTGAAAGGCGCATGAACTTTGGCCAGGGTTCGCGGCTGACACTGCCGGCCGAATCGGCGTCGTGGCGTTGGACTGGGTATTACACACCACAGTCGGCTGGGCCACACGACATCTTCGTTCATACCAGCGGCGAAAACAGTGGTTCGTATCGCCTATATGTTGACGACAAAGTCCTGATTGATAACTGGGCTGACAACCGCGCGCTCGTGAACTACGTGACTCTCCCGTTCGATAACACCGCCCATAAAGTCGTCCTTGAACACAAAGGCCGGCAAGGGGGCGGAACATTCGGCGGGCGACTGCGACTTGGAATTGTGCGTCACGGTCAGTTTGTGAGCGAGGAAGCGAAGAAGCTTGCAGCAAAAGCTGATGCGGTGGTTGTCGCTGTCGGCTTCGATCAGGAGACCGAAAGTGAAGGAGCGGATCGAACGTTCAAGCTACCACCTGGACAGGACGAGCTAATTCAGGAGATGGCCGCGATAAATAAGAAGACAATAGTTGTGGTTACGTCGGGCGGAAGCGTTGACATGAATGCCTGGATCGATCGCGTGCCGGCGCTGCTCGAAGCATGGTATCCAGGTCAGCAAGGTGGAACTGCCCTGGCGGAAATTCTTTTTGGCGATGTAAATCCGTCTGGTCGATTGCCTGTTACGTTCGAACGTAACTGGCAAGATAATCCCGTCCGCGACAGCTACTACGCCGAAGCAGGCACGCGGCGTGTCATTTACAAAGAAGGAATCTTTGTCGGCTATCGCGGTTACGAGCACGCGGGCACAAAGCCCCTCTTTCCCTTCGGGTCAGGTCTTTCATACACCACTTTCAAGTACAGCAATCTCTCGATTAAGCCAGCTGCGAACAACACTGATGGGCTGCCTTTCGACATTTCGTTCGATCTCACAAACACGGGTTCACGTGAGGGTGCCGAAGTAGCCCAAGTTTATATTGGACACGCGCAAACAAAGGTGCCGCGTCCTGTGAAGGAGCTCAAGGGATTTGCAAAGGTTAGCTTGCGACCGGGAGAAACGAAACATATTTCAGTACCTATTGATGGGCGCGCCCTGTCTTACTACGATGAGGTCGATCACAAGTGGCGTATGGAGAACAGTGCATTCGATGTTCTCGTCGGACATTCTTCCGCAGAGATTGAACTACGCGCTAAGATTGAATTGCGCGCCGTGCCGAGCGCGTCGACAGCCTCCAAATAGACAGATCATTCTTAGGGGTCCGGCGATCAAAACAATCTCTCATATCGTGAAGGGTGGCTTGCACCGCTCAAACTTCAATGAACTCGAGAGTGATGACAGAGCGGGAATGAACCGCCCTTCCTGACTTCGAACCATTCTCAGTTGTCCCCGGTTCGTAATCTTGATTAATGTTCACAGGCAAGACAGGGTCCGGCGGCTTGCCGTCTGCTCTTTGCCCTTAGCCCTTAGCTCGTTATGGCTTGTCCTGGAGCTCCTGATAGAAACCCTTCATCACGAAGTAAGCTTTCTTTCTCTCTCCGTGATCTGAAATCAAACCTTTTCGGTTATAAAAATCCTGAATATTAGGCAGCGGACGTCGTGGAGAGCGAAAGTCGACAAGAATCCACGGTGCAGTCCCACGCAGAAACGAAATCTTTTTCAGCATTTCAATCTGATGTTTATACGCATTCTCCTGAAACTCTTCTGTCCAACGCTGTGTGACTAAGCCGTGATGTCCAAAGGGCGCTTCAGCGCCGAATTCGCTCATGATGAGCGGTTTTTGGTAAGTCGTCTTCCACTGCAAACCATCTGCCTTCTCAGGCAAGCCATCGTACCAGCCTACATACTCGTTACAGCCGAAGACGTCAACGTATTCGCCAAGCGGATCATCGATCATCTGAGTGCGAGCATCGAAGTAGTGTCGTTCCATAGCTGCTGAGATTAGTCGCGTGGAGTCCAGACTTCGCGCTCGATCGATTAGCCGGCGCAGAAACCGCAACCGTGCCTCACCAAGCGGGGTTTCATTCGCCATCGACCAGATGATGACAGCGCCACGATTTCGATCGCGTGCGATCATCTCGTCCAGTTGGTTCTGGGCATTTAAGAAGGTACCTTCGTTCTCCCACAGAATGGTCCAGTACACCGGAATCTCCGACCAGACCATTAGCCCCAGCCGATCGGCCTCCCTAATCATAAATTCCTGGTGAGGATAATGCGCAAGGCGGACAAAGTTGCAGCCCAATTCTTTGGCCCATCCAAGCAGCGTCCTCGCGTCCTCGCGGCTGAATGCTCGACCGCCGCGCAAAGGGGCTTCGTCGTGGATGCAGACGCCACGGAGAAATATCGGCTTGCCATTCAAAAGAATCTCGGCACCCTTTACTTCAATGCTGCGGAAGCCAATCTCGTCTTCTATGTGATCAGTTTCAGCTTCGACTAGTGCGCGATAGAGCTTTGGAGTCTCGGGAGACCACAAGTTCAACTTTGCTGGAAAGTCGAACTCGGCGTAACCGGATGCGTCAGTTTTTGCTGAGCTTTCAATGCCGGCCTCCGGAATTCTCACTGATACTTTTTGATCGCGCTTTAAACCATTCAATCTAAGCCAGGCGTGAATGCGATTCTGCGAGTGCGGCGCCAGCTGCACGGAGTAGTCCTGAATGAAAACTCGACGGCGTCTCGACAATCGTGACCTGTCGAGTTAAACCACCGTAATTCCACCAGTCGGTATTCAAAGTAGGAACTGCATCGCGCCGGCGTTTGTTATCGACTTTGACGATGAGAAAGTTGTCGCGCTCGCGTAATAGATCAGTGATTTCAAAATTGAACGGCGTGAATCCTCCCTCGTGTCTACCGAGCTTCTGGCCATTAAGATAGACGTCAGCGATGTAATTCGCGGCCCCAAAGTAAATGAACTGTCGCGAGCGTTCAGCTCTGTGATAATCGAATGATCGCTTGTACCAGATCGTCCCCTCATACAAGAAGAACTTCTCCTTTTGTGTGTTCCAGTCACCCGGCACTCTTAGCGTTTCGGAAGTGTCGAAATCGTATTCAATCAGATCGCTCTCTGTTTTTGGTTTGGCGTTCTTGAAGTATCCGTTTGCGCTTGGTTCGTAACGATAGTCGTAGTAGCCAGTCTCGTACGGATCGATGATGATGCGCCACAGCCCGTCCAGACTGGTGGTTTTTCGCGCGCTAACGTTTTGGATGAGAGTGGGCTGCTGAGCGCTCGCAGTTGCAGTAGCAAAGAGAAACAGGGCACACAAGACAAGGCATGCCTTCAGAGTTGAACTGAACATATAACTACGCTCCGGGAGTATTGATTAGTGGAATGGCTGGAAGAGTCTCGCAGGACACTGCCAAAAAGTAAACTGAATCGTGGTAGCTTTGTAACGAAACCGTTGAAACGGTTAGGGTGGAGGGCGCGAAGTCTGCGAGTCACCTGGTTAAAACCAGGTGAGAATGAGACGGGTTGATTTAGTGCTGTTCAGTTATCGTGGGTGGGTTCACTGTTGATAGGAAAACGACAACGGCGGCAGCCTAAGCTGCCGCCGCTGGTGATCGAGCCTTACCTCTGCCCAAATGCTTAGAAAACAATCCGCGCGACCATCTGCAGAATACGAGGATCACGCACACCGTTAGCCGTTCCGAAGCCGTTTCTGTTGGCGAATATGAAATTCCCACTTGAGTCGAACGGAAGGTTAGTCGGTGTCAGGTTACTGAGGCTTGAGAAGTTCAGGTTCGAATTGACTCCATTAAACTGAGTGTGGTTCAAAGCATTGAAAGCATCGATTCGCAATTCAAGCCTCCGGTTCTCGCCAAAGCCGAACGACTTCTGCAACGAGAGGTCGATGTTGTTGATGCCCGGGCCGACCATGAAATTGCGTCCCGACTCCAAACCCAGACTGCCGGGCAACATTGGTCGAAACACCGACTGATTGAATTGTCGATATGGATCGCCGCTGTGGCCCACTCCGGGATCTCCCGCCACTGCGCACCTGTTAGCATTTTCAGTCGCGGAGCCGGCCAGGTTTGTAGTGCCATTGACACCTGAAATGCTACAGGTGATCTGATATGGCGCGCCGTTCTGCCAAACGTAGATACCCGAAAGCTGCCAGTTGTCGCCAAAGAGCTTGACCACTTTGTTTCCGCCTGCCCACCTCGAAACCGGTGGCAAATCGTAAATTGAGTTGATCACCAGATTGTGCCTGCGATCGCTGGCAAGTGGTCCATAGTTCGCCAGGTGCGTTTTGTTATCGATGCGAACGAAGTCCGTATCGACATTTGAAAGGCCGAGAGCCTTGCTCCAGGTGTAACTAAGCTGCACGAAGAGTTGCTTGGCAAACCGCCTCTCCAAGGACGTCTGTAGCGAGTTGTAGTTCGCATTGCCGCCCATCTGGTGGATGTTGATGTTTCCAAATCCGCGATAGGGACGCAGCAAATCGGTCGGAAGGGCATTTGAGCCGCTAAAGCTTAGCCCAGCCGCAGCGTATGCAGGATTCAGGTTTGGCTCCACGACGGGCACTACGCCACCAGCGAACCTGCTCGGATCCTGGTTCTCGCGTTTGTAGAGCGTGCCATAAGGAATGGCGTTGAGATTAAGGCGCTGCAGCAAGTGTCGCGATTGAGAACCGACGTACGACACATCGAGTCTGAAGCGATATGGAAGCTTGGTCTGTAGTCCCACGTTGAACTGGTACACCGTGGGAATGAAGCCTTCCACCGCAAATGCGTTAAGGCCCGACGGCGCCAGCAGCGCGGTTTGAACATTAGTAATGGGAGTAATGTCCTGAAGCCGCCCGTTACTGATCGTCGGCGTAAAGATCGTGGGCGGGTTTCCGAGCATGTCGAACGTCTCATTACCCTGATAACGATCATAGAAAATACCTGCGCCTCCGCGTAATACATAGTTTCCACGGCCGGTCAGATCGTAAGCCATACCAAATCGCGGTGCGAACAGGATTCCAGGACTATCCTGCAAGTACTTGGAAATCTTGTCTCCAGCCTTGGCGATTCCATTTAAGAGGTCGCCGCTGCCCGGGACGATCTTTCCAATCTCAGTTCCCGGCAACACCTGGCCCGTGACTGGATCAAACGCAACTCGGACATTGGTAGCGCCGGTAACAGGATCGGTGCCGAGAATCGGCCGATACAGTCGTGGCGCCTTATTGGGATCGAAGAGCTGCGGCAGGAAGGTAGAAGTCTGCAGAGCTTGATCGTACTGTGGCTGGATGTAATAGAAGCGCAGACCATAATCCAGCGTCAAACGCGACTGTACTTTCCACGTGTCCTGAACGTAGAACTCGAGGTTAGTGTAGCGGTATCGACCAGTTGGATAACTGGACGCCTGATTGAACGTCTGAAAGACACCGGTCGCTGCGTTCGCAAAGCCGAACCCCGTGTCCAACGGATTGCTCGCAGTTTCAATGAAGTTAATGTTTCCATTGGCATTCGTGAACACTGTCTGATCCTTCCAGCTATGTTGATAGTAGAGGCCCAATTTCAAGGCGTGCCGGTCAACGATCTTGCTGAAGTTATCAACAACGTCGAAAGTGCGGTTATAGTTGAAGAAAGGCGCGTTGTTGGTTCCATAGTTCGGTCCATTGGCGATTCTTCCGCCGTTGAAATTGAACTGCGGAATGTAATCGTTCTGGATCGCGCCCGGGAACAGCGCCGGTAGGCTACTGAGACCGGTTGCAGCGCGCGTCAATGCCGCATTGGAAGCATCAATATTGATTTGGTTCTTGCCAAATCCGATCGTGAATTCGTTGACGGTGGTCGAGTTGAAAGTCTTGGTGGCGCTGAATGCGAGCGCTCTTCCAGGCCGTGCGTCGATGATCGGAGTAAGCGGATTGTTTGTGCCCAGCACAAACGACCCGTAGAACGAAGAAAGAACGTCGACGTTGTTCACGTACCGGAAGAACATCGAGAGTGAATCAGACTTCTTGAAATCGATGCGCACCAGATCTTCTCGCCTCGGATAGGAATCCGAGATCTGTGAACGGAAGTTAAAACCATTTCCCTGACCAATCGCGTTTGGAGCAGGAAATACCTTCAGAATTGCCAAACCAGGAGTGTAGAGCCGGTTAGCGGGTATCTTGTTAAGTACGCCGTTATCAATGAAACAAGCTCCAGGATTTGCCGGAGTGTTGGAGGAGTTGCACGTCCCGGGCTTCGTGAAATCACGAATGAAGACCTTGTTGCCATTGTTGTCGACGCTCTGTGAAAAATCACCAGTTCTTTCCAGCGCGGTAGGCATGGTCACGTTTCGGTTGCCCTGAGGCCTGAGCTGTCTCTGGAATTCCTGACTGAAGAAGAAATACATTTTGTCTTTGCCGCTCCAGTAGCTCTTGCCTCCTTGTCCAAACCTGGGCAAGTAAGTTGGTCCGCCGATCGTGTAGCCAAAGTTATTCAAGCGGAAGAAGCCTCGTTGCTGACGCTCGCGATTGTTGGTCCAGCTATTGGCGTTCAAACCCTCGTGGCGGTGATAAAGGTAGCCGCTGCCATGGAACTCGTTCGTTCCGCTCTTGGTGATCACGCTGATTTGAGCCCCGGAAGAGCGTCCATACTCGGCCTGATAGTTGGAGCTCAGAATCTTGAATTCCGAGACAGCGTCGATACTCACTGTCGCGAGCTGGTCACCATTGTTGCCGGTGTCGACATTTCCGACTCCGTCGAGCGTCAAATTGTTCTGGTTGTTCCGAGCGCCATTAATACTGATGTTGGACAGGCCCGCGTGCCCGGCAACTTTGTAGTCGTTGGTATTCACAACTCCAGGAGCCAGACGAGTCAGTGACAAATAACTCCGACCATTGATAGGAATATTCTGGACCTGATCGCTGGTGATTGCGGAGCTTCGCTCAGCGCTCTCAGTCTGAAGTTGTTCACCGCTGGAGGTGACAATAACGCTTTCGCTCACAGTACCAACCTGCAGCTCGGCATCCGGAGCAGAAATTTTGTCATTTGCGTTAAGCACGACTCCTTCAAGGTCAAAAGCCTTGAATCCTTTCGCTTCCACATGTAGCCGGTAGGTGTCGGGCGGTAGTTGGGCGAACACATAACGGCCGTCATCTCCGGTCTGAGCGGTGCGCGTTTCGTTTCGCAGTTTGCTGGTTACCTGAACTTTGGCGCCCGGTATTGCCGCTCCCTGGCTGTCGCTAACTTTGCCGGATAGCGATCCGCTCGTTGTTTGGGCAGCAACCGACATTGTGGTTGCTACCAGTAAGGCAAGTCCGATCGCCAAAGCCGTCAGTTGAAGCTTATGTCGCATTGGTTCCTCCATTCTCCGTCAGACTGTGGTTGGTTTTCCCAGGTTCCTCTGGTGATGTGACCGTGCGTGACCAGAGGAGCAAGCACACGACTTTCTCGAAAGACACGCTATCCTTGCACTTCACCTTTTCCTTGGACGACTGCTTTTGTTGCCGACCTGAACAAATTCAGGTGCACGAGCCGATAAAGGAGGCTCAGGTACTTATGACTACAACTTGAACTAAGTATGCGCGAACATAAGGGAGAAATCTCATATTTCTAAGCGAGGTTTAGTTTTTCTAGCTTTTACTAGGATAGACCGCCAAAGGTGCTACATATGACTAGGCAAAGCATATGCCGATGGTTGGTCGGCATCATCTTTGTTAATTTTGTTGGCCAGTTCATTTATTCGTGGACCAAACAAAATGTCACGTTCATCCGAAATCTCGGATTGTTCGTCAAATAATTGGATGAGAAGCCGCTGTTTTGTATGATTAGGCAGCTAATCCGGCATACTGAAAAAACAACGGCGAGCGCTTGTCAGTTAGCGTGGTTCCTCGTATCTTAAGCGGTCAGCCGCACAAAGGAAATTCTTTCTCAAGTTTGTGGGTTTTTCTGCAAAGCCGACGTTCGCTGCGACAGAAAGATGCCACAACGGGCGAGTTTGAATCAGACCAGCCGTGGCTTGTGACGACATGAGCAGCATCGGAAACAGATTTGGGAGACCTGAAAGGCCGATAAGCTGCAAGAAATGAGGAACTTTCAGCCGAGGCAAGGCAACGACGCGAGCAAACGGCTGCATCACACCCGCGTTTGTAGGGGTACCCTGAACACCCTCGCACCAACCACCCGTTTCGGGTGCCTTGAGGAAAAACGGGTATCGCTCAGTCGGAATAGCGGAATTCGTATTAATCGCGGAAAAAAATGTCCTCGATAACCGTCGCTGCCACAGGCTTGTTGCTTGCCGGAACAGACGTACACGTGACCGCAGCCGAAACTGGGACACCGTCGACAACTGATTACGCCCTGGCACAAAAGGCCGCGGAAGGCGACATGGTTGCCTTCGAGGAGCTCTTTCAGCGTCACAATCGGCGGGTTTATTCCCTGTGCCTGCGCATGACGGGCAATGTTTCTGAGGCGGAGGACCTCGCACAAGAGGTTTTCATCCAGCTCTTTCGAAAGATTGGGAGCTTCCGAGGTGAATCGGCTTTCACGACGTGGTTGCACCGGCTAACGGTCAATCAAGTGCTGATGCACTTTCGTAAGCGCGGTGTTCGCTTGGAGCAGACAACTGAGGACGGCGAAACGCCAACTCAGATTGTCAAAGGGACTGAAAATCCAAACGCCATGCCCGTAGTTGATCGCATAGCGTTGGATAAGGCAATTGCTCAGTTGCCCCCTGGTTACAAGATGGTTTTTACCCTTCATGACATTGAAGGGCACGAGCACGAAGAGATTGCGAAAATGTTGGGGTGCTCGGTCGGCACATCGAAATCGCAACTTCACAAGGCCAGGATGAAGTTACGAGCGTTGCTTAGGCAACAGAATCAAAGGAAGTAGCTTCCAAAAAGTGCCAATCGGGTTTTGAATGTTCTGTAGTTCCTCGGTACCGGCAAACACGGCAGCGAGCTTCGTTGGAAAGGTTGACACGCAGTCTCCCCTTGATTGCCAATCAAGGTGTCACAGAAGCGGATTCGGTTCGAGATCGCTGTGGCACTTTAGAGGTTGTGACAATGAACTGCGAAAGATGTCAGGAATTAATTAGCGAATTACTGGATGGTGCGCTGAATCCCAGGGATGCTGCCAACCTGAATCTCCATTTGGAAGAGTGTCTCGATTGTGCGAGTGTCCGTGACGACCTCGAATCAGTTCTGAACTTTTGCCGCGCAGATCGTGGATCGTTTGATGCGCCTGCGAACGCGCATGCTTTATGGTTACGCATTCGCAATACGCTTGAAGCAACCACAGTTAGTACTGGTACCACACCAGTCGTGCGTAAGAGCTCCTGGCTGGATTTCTTTAATCGGAGCTGGCAACTTTCCTTCCCACAATTGGCCGCATCAGTAGCCGCGATCATAATCGTGGTAGCGCTGACGACTGTAGTTGGCATTCATCGTATCGAGAGCAATGGCGGCACTGAAAACCCGCCAGCAATCCGAGCCGCTGCGTTCAATCTCAACGAGCGCATGTGGCAACAGCAACAGACCATCAGCTACTGGAACAATCGTGTTATTGCCAATCGCGCTCGCTGGAGTCCGCAGATGCGCGACACGTTTGATCGGAACCTCAGTGTTATCGATCAGGCGCTCAATGATTCCCTGAATGAACTTAACAAGAATCCCCACGATGATGTCTCTGAAGAAATGCTCAACGCCGCTCTGAACGAGAAGATTGCCTTGCTGAAAGAGTTCTCGGAGCTTGAATAAGCTCTGAACGCGTGCAGGACCGGAAAAACGATTTTGAAAAGCCGCCCCACTGAAATGAAGAAATGTTTGTCTAGCGCGCGTTTTCTGATTTCGCGTCGTCACCTCGGATTGATAACTGCCGGCCTCCTGCTTGGCATAGCTGTGCCCTCGAGCCTCGCGCAACAGCGCGTTTCCAAGAGGTACCCGACCGGCAAGACTGTTAGACTCCAGCTCAAGAATGTTCAGGGTACGATAACGGTAGAATCCTGGGAGCGCGACGAGATCAAGTTGTCCGCGACGCTTGAGTCACCTTCGGCCCACTTCACTCCGCGATTGCTTGCTGATGGATTGAGCATTGATGTGATGGGTGATAATCGCGGACGCGGAGATGTAGGCGACGTAAATTTCAAGATTCAAGTTCCGGCCAACACCTCAGTCGATGTGGAAACGAGGCGCGGTGATATTCATGTCTCGAACGTTCGCGGAGCCTTTGTGCGCGCTCGCGTTTCGTCCGAAGGCGACATTGATTTGACCGGAATTACCGCTTTGCAGGTGACCGCTTCGAACACGACTGGCGACATTCTGTTTGACGGTGAGTTCGCTCGCGGCGGCACTTATGAGTTTCAATCCGGACACGGCGCGATCAATATTCGGATTCCGGGAGATTCGGCATTTCGATTAACAGCTGCAACCACCAGTAAGAAGATTGCATTGGGACATTTTTGGAATAACAGTTTCCAGTCCTTTGGTGGTGGGCGGAAGTATGTCGGTGACGTAGGAGACGGGCGCGCCTCGGTCACCGTGACGAATTTGAGCGGCAGCATTTCATTCATCAGACGATAGTCGCATCGGGAGCGATTGTTTATTCAAGGCGCTGCTTATTCCTGCGAATAATCAGCGTCTCTTTTTATGCTTTCGAGCGATAAAGCTCGATCATTGCTCCGGCGTAAGATAACAGCGGCGAAGTCGCAGTAAACCGTTTATACTCCTCCTGCATGTTGAAGAACCTTTCACTTATCACAGTCGTCCTCTTAGTCACTCTTTCTAACACAGCTCTTGCACAAAAAAAGACGACCGCACCGACGGGCCCCTTGCTGACTCGTACCGTCACTCGACACGAAGTGCGACGCTTTGGCTTTGGGGGCACGATGACTATTATCGGCGCGCCGCACGGCTCGATCACGATTGAGGGCTGGTCCAAAAACGAGATCGACCTGACGGCGGACATCGAAGTACAGGGAGCAACCGAAGAAGACATGGCGGTCGTAGCCGGCGTAACGGGGTTTCTACTCGATGACGATAGCAATCATATGAATCTGATCACGACGGGTATGCACGATAAGGCGTACATGCGACGCGCGGCTAAGAACTTTCCCAAACAGTTGTTAAGCCTTCCCTGGAAGATTGATTACAAGCTCCGTGTTCCGCAGGTGTTGGATATGGAGATCAATGGGGGCGCCGGACCAATAAACATGAGCGGCGTTGAAGGTCTACTAAGCTTGAAAGCACTGCAAGGCGACGTCACTTTAAGCCTCACCGGACGGGTGGCTAATATTACTATCGGCGCGGGTACGCTTAACTTCATTGTTCCCTCGCACAGTTGGCGTGGCTCCGGTGCCGACGTGCAAGTTGCTGTGGGTCAGCTCAATGTGGACCTGCCGCCAGGCTTCAGCGGCGATATTGACGCCGACATCCTGCGCACTGGAAAAATTGATAACGCCTTCGGACTCGAAGGCCGCGAGCGCACGTCAATGTCCGAAAAGTCAGTGCGCGCTCGAGCAGGCGTCGGCGGCGCCTACCTGAAATTCACAATCGGTGATGGCGAGATTCACTTCCGCAAAGCCACAGAGAAAATTCAATAATCGCGGTGTCCGCTTTAGGTCTTTGGTTTTGTGCCCTTTGGCCTTTGACTGATTTCTCTCTGAGTCTTGATCGCGAGCTCGTCTTATCAAAGACCAAAAACCAAAGACCAAATCTGGATCGCTTGTCACGCGATTGCTCTTCCTAGTATTCTTTGCCGCCTAATCCGAAATGCTTTCTTAATCCTAGACAAGCAGGTCAAACATGGCAGTTAAGTCAGATCGCTGGATTCGCCGAATGGCTACCGAATACAGAATGATCGAGCCGTTCGAGCCAAACCAGGTGAAGCAGGTTGAGGGCCGCCGCATAGTCTCATACGGCACTTCAAGCTACGGCTACGATATTCGTTGTGCTGATGAGTTCAAACTGTTTACCAACATCAACAGCACTATCGTCGATCCCAAGGAGTTCGACGAGAAGAACTTTGTGGATGTGAAGGGCGATTCCGTAATCATTCCGCCGAACAGCTTCGCGCTGGCACGTACTGTCGAGTATTTTCGCATTCCACGAAACGTGCTCACCATCTGTCTCGGAAAAAGCACCTACGCTCGCTGCGGTATTCTCGTGAACGTGACGCCCTTTGAGCCTGAGTGGGAGGGCTACGTGACGCTCGAGTTTTCCAACACCACACCCTTGCCGGCGAAGATTTACGCAAACGAGGGAGTAGCTCAGGTAGTCTTCTTCGAATCCGACGAAGTCTGCGAAACCTCCTACAAAGATCGCGGCGGCAAATACCAGGGTCAACGAGGCGTCACGCTTCCGAAAATGTAAACACCGCGCCTATGGACTTCATCAACCTTGGCAGCACGGGATTGAGGGTGTCGCGAATCTGCGTTGGATGCATGTCATTCGGCGTGCCCGATCGCGGAGCTCACCCATGGTCGCTGGTTGAGGAGAAGAGCCGGCCGATTATCAAGCACGCGCTTGAGCTGGGAATCAATTTCTTTGACACGGCAAACACCTATTCCGACGGCACCAGCGAGGAGATCGTTGGACGGGCGCTGAAGGACTTTGCGCGTCGCGAAGAAATGGTGGTCGCAACCAAAGTCTTCTACCCAATGCGCAAGGATCCGAACTCACGCGGGCTCTCGCGCAAGCAGATCATGACCGAGATTGACAACAGTCTCCGGCGCCTGGGGACTGATTATGTCGATCTTTATCAGATTCATCGCTGGGACAAATTCACGCCAATTGAAGAGACGCTCACCGCTTTACACGATGTAATAAAGGCCGGCAAAGCGCGCTACATCGGCGCCTCTTCGATGTATGCGTGGCAATTTACGAAGGCTTTGTACACGGCTGACCTGAAAAGCTTGACTCGATTTGCTTCGATGCAGAACCACTACAACTTGCTCAACCGGGAAGAAGAGCGCGAGATGATGCCGCTGTGTGCTGGTGAAGGAGTTGGAGTCGTGCCGTGGAGTCCACTGGCTCGAGGACGACTGGCGCGCGCCTGGGGCGAGTCCACAAATCGCATGGAAACGGACGAGTTCGGCAAAACTCTTTATGTAGCGGCGCAGGAAAGCGACAGTGCGATCATTGAGCGCGTTGGCGAGATTGCGACGAACCGCGGCGTCCCACGGGCCCAGGTCGCGTTAGCATGGATGCTGCAAAAGCCTTTCATAACATCGCCGATCATCGGTGCGACCAAGCTGCAGCACCTGGATGACGCAGCCGCTGCCATCTCGCTGAAGCTTACTGAGGAAGAGATAACTGCGCTTGAAGAGCCTTATGTGCCGCATCCAATCGCCGGATTCTAGCGGCAAAGGGCAGAGGGCAAAGGGCAAAGAGCTGAGCGCCGGGACCAATAGTAACGAGACGATTGATGCGGAAAGAAGTAGAGACTCTGGAATTCATGAGATTGGATGAAGGCGCGAGCTTGCCGACGAGGGGCAGCGCGGCCTCCGCGGGGCTGGACTTGTATTCAATCGAAAACATCAGCCTGGCGCCGGGACAGAGAATTCTGGCCAGGACCGGATTGTCTGTCGCAATTCCGGAGGGCTTCTATGGTCGCATCGCCCCTCGTTCCGGCTTGGCGACGCGGAACGGACTGGATGTGCTCGCCGGTGTCATTGATGCGGATTATCGAGGTGAGATCTGCTGTCTCCTCTACAACACCGGCACTGAATCCATCGAACTACCAAAGAAAACCAAGATCTGCCAACTCATCATTGAGAAGATAGCCACGCCAGAAGCCGCGTGGGCTAACGACCTCAGCGTCACCGCACGCGGAAGCGGTGGATTCGGCTCAACCGGCTAACGGCAGCAAAGGGCAAAGAGCAAAGGGGTAAGGGCAAAGCGCAAAGCGCGAAGAATGGGTTCACGCTTTGCTCTTTGCCCTTACCTCTTTTCTGTTTTTCGATGTTTGCTCTTGTTTATCAATCCTGAGATCACGTATATTGATTGCGGTGTACGCACTGGTTGACGAAGCTGCGTAACCCCCAAGCTCGTAAGCCCAGCGACGTTCCTTTTGCCCTCCCGGCGGTCCTCATTTAGTCCGACATTTTAAGCGCGTCTCGCAACCGATCTCTTTCCCCTCGTTTCGTCAGAGCTGTAACGGAAAATGTCTTTAACCAACTCAGTGCTTAAGGAGACAGAATTGCCCGGACGGGTCTCGGCGCTGTCTTCGCAAGCCCCACTGGCACCAGGCACTCTTCTGCAGGAACGCTATCGAATTGTTAGGCAGTTGGGCAAAGGTGGTATGGGGGCAGTCTATGAAGCTATGGATGAGCGCCTGGAAGCAACAGTCGCTCTGAAAGAAACACTCTCGTCTGATGTTCGATTGCGCCGTCAGTTTCAGCAGGAGGCATGCTTACTCGCACAACTAAGTCATCCGGCCCTGCCGCGCGTCAGTGATTATTTCGTCGAGGATGACCGCGCCTTTCTGGTGATGCAGTTCATCACCGGCGTCGATCTGGCAGAAATTATTGCCAATCAGCCGGGACCTTTTCCTCGCCATCAGGTAGTCGCCTGGGCAGATCAGCTACTTGACGCGTTGATCTTTCTGCACACGCGCGAACGACAAATAGTTCACCGAGACATCAAACCGCACAATCTGAAGCTTACTCCGAGCGGCACCATAGCCCTGCTCGATTTCGGACTCGCCAAGGCGCAGGTCTCCGATCGGGCTACCCGCGACAACAGTATCTTTGGCTACACGCGACGCTACGCACCGCTGGAGCAAATTCAGGATCAAGGCACAAGCGCGCAGAGTGACATTTATGCTTTGGGAGCAACGCTCTATCACCTGCTCACTGGTATCAAGCCCGCCGACGCCGTAGCCAGGGCAGCAGCCATTGCCAATAATCTCGAGGATCCTCTCAGACCTGCGAATGAGATTCACGATGCAGTGGGACGAGAGCTTGCTCTGATCCTTGATCGCGCAATGGCCCAGAATCCTTCGGACCGCTATGCAAGTGCGCGTGAGTTTCGGGAGGCGTTAGCTCAACTTGGCCGGAACAAAGCAGAACTATTCAGTAATCATCAACCGGGGAACTGTTATGAATAAAACCTCGCGAATTGTTCTTGCATTGGTTTTGTCGCTTGCGGCGCTGACCGTAGTGACAGCATTGGCTTCATCTGAATTGGACTCTGGCGCTGGCACAGGCCTGTCGTGGAACCTACGGAAAGACGAGCCACCGTTCATTCAGCAAGCCGGTCTACGCGCTGATTTCACCGGTCCGCTGGTTTTTCCCGGTCGGGAGTTTGCACTGCCGCTAGCGCAGGTACTGGCTTTCGATCCGCAGTGTGATTGCTACAGCTTGATGGTGAAAAAGCCTTCCGGTGATCTCGTGTTGGTGAATCTCTGGCGAACTCAAACCGGCTTTTACCGTAGTGGCAACGGACCGTACCTTGAACTAACCAATCTTGATTCGTCAAAGTCAGTGACGACGCTCGATGGAACTCGCCTTCTTTTTGCGCAGGTTGGTGATGGCGAGTGGCGTTGTGTCTCAGTTCGAGATTCGTTGGGGAACTATTTACTAATTGACTATCGCCCCGATGGTTTGATTGCGCGTATTCACGATTCTCAAGATCGCAATGCACTTCCGGAGTACAACCAGGGGCAGATGAGTTCGCTCAGACAATCCTGGACAGCGGCAGGCAGTAAACAGGAAAAGTTAACCGGCTTCTAGATGACCTGTTCATCTAGTTGAGGGTTAACTCAACCGGTTGGGGCAGGCCAGTGACTGAAAGGACAAGACCGCTCGGCGAACGCACCGGCTCTTTCCCGGGAGACTGGAAAAAGAGAAAGCCCTGACGCCGGCGTTCACTCGCACTGAGAGGTGTCTTCAAGTCTATGCCGTATTCGCCAAACTCCTTTTCAAACACCTTGCGCGAGTTCGGATTGTAGACATAGATATCGTTAGCTTTCAGGATTCGTGACACTGCTTTCTTCGGGCTCAGCAGTTTCCATTCGCGACCATCATGGCCACGTAGATGAGCACGGGCGCGCTTGAGCTCCAGAGGCACACCGCCGGTTTCATATTCCAGCTCGACACGCACAGGCAACACGCCAGCGAGGGGCAAATTCGCCTCGAACAATTCCTGACTCTCTTCATCAGTCAGCAGCGGAGCTGTGCGAAGCGTTATGCCGCCAGCGTTGGTGCTGCGCGCATTTGACGGTAATGCCGGGAGCTCAACCGCGGGTTTGACTTTAAAGAGAGTGCCGGAACAAGCCGCTGAGAAAAAGACCGCGACCTCGAGTAACAGGATAGTCGCAAGGGTTCGTGGTTGATCGCTCACAATCACCGGCGCAATCTCTCATGACGGTTGTACGTCTGTCAACGGATTGCAGAGTGAAGTGATTGCGGAATGCGGATTTCGGATTGCGGATTTGAAAGTTACACGCCCAACAAATGCCAATGACCATGTCTTTCGGATGTTATCCGGCGTCAGGGTTACCCCTTGGGGCCCTTAGCTCTCCTTCAAATCCGCAACCTTTTGGATTATCCTCGCATCAAGTTCAGCGTGCTGATCTCTCCCGCTTGCAAAAGGAATCGAGTTCCTGCTTAATCTCGTTCTGAAAATGCCCGTCGTTGCCGGAGAAAGCCATGAAAAACCTAATCCGATGTCTGTTGGCGCTGGCAATTCTGTTTGCCCTGGTAGTTCCAATTCTGGCTGACACAATCAAGCTCAAAGATGGGAGCGTGATTCACGGTCAGGTGATTGAGTTTAAAGACGGACAGTTCACGGTGCTCATTGGTAGTGGCGCAAAAGGGCGGCGAGGCCGCACTACTGTCTACGTCGAAGATATTGAGTCGATCACATTCGACTCCGCGGGCACGAGCTCAACGGCCACTGCCGACGTGGGTAACGGCGCCTCCGAACCCATTTCACAACCAGTGCGCACGA
>Ga0126384_10000491_pt1 | contig 21687 bp, 21 predicted proteins | sample PanSoiMetPlot_36_FD_92543 | JGI IMG/M metagenome (GOLD analysis project Ga0126384, IMG submission 92543) | Tropical forest soil microbial communities from Panama - MetaG Plot_36 | ecosystem: Environmental > Terrestrial > Soil > Tropical forest > Bulk soil | place: Panama | collected 2016-02-17 | reverse complement strand
GCCGCCGCCGAGGCAAAAAAGAAGATCACCGACCACGCCAAGGTGAGCTCGGCCGCTGACACCTTATCGGCCGCGAACAGGCTGCCGGTGAGCGCCAACAAGATCCCCGACATGGCGTAGGTCAGGGTGATCATCAGGCGACGGCCGAGGGCATCAAAAAAATGTCCGAGCAGGGCGGGCCCGAGAAAATTGCCGGCGGCGAAGGGCAGGATGTACCAGCCCACGGCGTCGGCCGGAACGCCGTAGAAATCGGTTAAGATCAAGGCATAGGTGAAGAAAATGGCGTTGTAGAAGAACGCCTGCGATGCCATCAGCGCCAAGCCGACATAGGTGCGCTGCCGCTCCGAGTGGAACAGGGTTTGTGCCACCTGTCGCAGCGGCGTGTGCGTGCGCGTGCGCAGCCTGATCTTGCCGAACGGTCCCGGCGCCAGCACGTGGCCGGCGCGGCGAAAGCCGGCCTCGATCTCGGTGACGATGGCCTCGGCTTCGCCGAGGCGGCCGTGGGTGGCGAGCCAGCGCGGGCTTTCGGGCAGCCAAAGCCGCATCCACAGGATGATGAGGCTCAAGCTCGCCCCGATGCCGAACGCCAGCCGCCAGCCCAGATCCGCCGGCAACAGCGCCGGGTCGAGCAGCACGATCGAACCGGCGGCACCGAGCGCCGCGCCAAGCCAAAAGCTGCCATTGATGAGGAGATCCGTCCAGCCGCGCACCCGCGCCGGTACCAGCTCCTGGATGGTGGAGTTGATGGCCGTGTATTCGCCGCCGATGCCGGCGCCGGTCGCGAACCGAAACAGCGCGAAGCTCCAGAAATTCCAGGCAAAGGCGGTCGCGGCGGTGGCCACGAGATAGACGGCAAGCGTAATAAAGAACAGCTTCTTGCGGCCGAGGCGGTCGGTGAGCCAGCCGAAGAAGATGGCCCCGATCACGGCGCCCGCCAAATAGGCGCTGCTCGCCAGGCCGACATCGGTATTGCTGAACTTGAGGACTGGGCTTGCCTTCAGTGCGCCGGCGACGGCGCCGACCAAGGTCACCTCGAGACCATCGAGGATCCAGGTGATGCCAAGGGCGGCCACGACCAGCGTCTGGAACCGCCCCCACGGCAGACGATCGAGCCGGGCTGCAATGTCGGTTTCGACAATACTGGCGCTTCCCGCCGTGGGCGCCGGCGCCGTTGCCATTGCCACTCCTCTCAGTCCGCAGGCATCTCTAGCGGATAGGCCCGCAGTCGGGCGTTGGTGGTCGCCGTCGCATAGAAGTCGATGAGCGCAAACGCCGACCACAACAGCGCCGCCGCATGGTGCCGCCAAGACAGCTCGGTCCAGGCACCGACGCCGATCCAGTAGCCTTGGATCACGACCACGACGATGAGTGGGCTGATGGCGGTGAACTTGTCAATCCTGGCCAAGAAGCCACGTCCACGACCGGTTTGATTGGCGAGTGTCCATTGTTGCAGCACGGCATAGGCACCAAACCCCGCGACCATCCGTACCCAAAACATTTCCGCATCGGCGAACGGCGGATCGATGTTGGCACGGACGTAGATCAACCAGAACAAGCCAGCGTCCACTGCCAGCGCGGCAACGATGCTGAGTGCGCGCGTGGTCAGATGGCTGGCCCTGGCCTGGTAGGCAACGTCAGTTTCGGCGACCTGCGCCATGAGCGTGTCCCCTCCCAACCCCCGCGCTGTTCCCAAAATCGAGCTAGGACTAAACGCCGAGCCCGCATCCCGGTTGCCGCGTGCCAACCGTCGTCCAGCGAATCCGGGAACAAACCATCCCGATAACCGTTGTCGCAACGGGGCAATAGGAGGTTGTCCATGTCTCGATCCCGCCCCCTGGTGAGTATCGACAAAGAGATTGCGCAGGCGCAAGCGCGCATCCGTGAGCAAAAGGCCAGGCTGCAGCGCATGATCGCCCAGGGCACCATTGCCCAATCCGACGACGACCTGCTGCGCGAAATGTACGTCACGCTTCGCGAACTTGAAGCCGCCCGCGTGCGCGGCTAGGCCAAGACCCCGCGGTGCTGGTGGCGGCCTCGCCAGGCGATGCGGGTGTTAGCGAATTTCCCCTGAGCGCACGTCAGCGGTCGCAGCGCCGATCTGCAAGACCGCGCCAGCGCACCACGCCAGAGGTGGGGACAACCAGCAATGGCGCTGCGGCCCGCGGTCGGGTCGAAGGCGGAACCGAGGTTCGGGCCCACGCGTTAAGGCGACGATCAAGTTTGCGGCCCCAGCGGGCCGCTTAAAGATAACGGAGACTCCCCGCATGGGTAACCTGCTTCACTATGCACTTGTCTTCCTGGTGGTCGCCCTCATCGCCGCAGCCGTTGGCTTCGGCGGCGTCGCCGGCTTTGCCATGGACGCGGCGCGACTGTTGTTCTGGGTGTTTATCGTCCTGTTCGTGATCTCGCTGATTGCGGGATTGGTACGCCGGGCCTAAGGTTTGATGCGGGCTAGCGGCGCTGGCGCGCCGCTAGCCCGGCAAAGACCGGGGCGGATGGCCCGGCGCCATCGCGCCCTGGCGGCGGGGCCGAGCCTGATCGCCGGTGCTCGCGGCGTGGCGGCTGAGCCAATCCGGGCAGGCCCCCAGCCAGGGCCACGTCTGGCACGCCGCCGACCCGTTCCGGACCATCGGTCGGGTTGCCCAACCTGAGGGTCATGGGATGTGACGCGGTGAGGGGCGAGACCGGCGCGGTGCGACGAGCCCGCCTTGAGCAAGGCGGGATTGGGCGGCAAAACCCTGAGTGCGGCTAGGTAACCATCGTTCTGATCCGTGAAGAGCCCCACCACCGACGTCGGAGCGCCCATTGCCGACCGGGCGCGCAGCTTTGCGCCGGTGGTCTGGCTGCTCGGCAAGGTGCAGAGCGGCAAGACCTCCATCATCCGTGAGCTCACGCAGGCAACCGATGCCGAGATCGGCAGCGGCTTTCGCGCCTGCACCAAGACCGCACGCGTGTTCGATTTTCCGGTCGAGGTCCCGATCATTCGCTTTCTCGACACTCGCGGCCTGGGCGAGGTGAGCTACGACCCCGCCGACGATATCGCCTTTTGCGAGGGTCGCTCGCACCTCGTTCTTGCGGTCATGAAGGTGCTTGATCTCGAGCAGAGGGCCGTCATCGAAATCCTGCGCCGGGTGCGCCAGCGCCATCCCGAGTGGCCGGTGGTGGTGGCGCAAACCACCCTGCACGAGGCCTATCCGGTGGGCGGCGGCCACGCCATGCCCTATCCCTTCAACGAACCTTCGCCCGCCGGCGCGCCCGACAATCTGTTGCGCGCCCTCGCCTATCAGCGCGCCTTGTTCCAAGGCCTGCCGGGCCGCGGCCAGCCGCAGTTCGTTGCCATCGATTTCACGCCGGTGGCGGATGGGCTCGAGCCTCACGCCTATGGCCGCGATGCGCTGCTCGAGACGCTGATTGCCGCCGCCCCCAGCGCCGTTGCCATGGCGTTGGCGGAACTGCCGAGCTCGGCCGCGGCCAGCGCTGCCGACGACTACAACGCCCACATTCTGGGCTTCGCGCTCGCCGCCGGCGCCAGCGACGCGGTGCCATTGGCCGGGGCCGTGGCGGTGCCGATGGTACAGGCGGCGATGCTGCGGCAGCTGTCGCGGTTGCACGACGTGCGCTGGAACAGGCGGGCTTATGCGGAATTTGCCGCCGCGCTCGGCGCCGGCACCCTGGTGCGCACCGCATCTGCTTTTGGCGTGCGGCAACTGATCAAGTTGATCCCGGTCTATGGCCAGACCGCCGGGGCGGCCGCGGCGGCGGCGGCAAGTTTTGCCGCCACCTATGCCATGGGTAAGGCCGCCAACTATTTTCTCGGCCGCCGCCGGCAAGGGCGACAGGCGGAGGAAATCTCCGCTGTCTATCGCGACGCCCTGCGCGAGGCGTTCCGGCTGGCGAAGGCCAGCGCCATTGGTGGCGGCGCCACCGGAGCCAAGCCATGAACGGGGGCGGACGACGCTATCCGCGCTGGGCGATGCTGATGGTGGCCTTGCTGCTGCCGGCCGCCAGCTTGTTGCCGTTCGGCAGCCTCTGGCTTTGGCAGCATGGCGTCATTCTCTATTGGGCGATTGCCACCTGCGTCATGGTGGTCGCGGTTTACTATTTCGAGCAAAAGTTGATCGATCCCGTCGCCGCCCCGGCGGCACCAGACCAAATCGACCCGGCGCCGCCCGAGGCCGGCTGGTCGCCGCGCCAGGCGGCGGCCTGGGAGGACGTCGCGCGGCTTGCCAACCAGGTGAGCCCGGAGCGTATGACGAGCCGCGAGGCGGTGCTGGGGCTTGGCCTTGAGACCATCGAGGTGGTGGCCAAGCGGCTGCACCCGGAGCGGCGGGATCCGCTGTTGCAGTTCACCTTGCCGGAGGCGTTGGCGGTGATCGAACGGGCGAGCCTCAACCTGCGCCGTTTCCTGGTATCGTCGTTCCCGCTCGGCGACCGCATTACCGTGGCGCAGTTCATGTGGCTCTATCGCTGGCGCGGCGCCCTCGAGCTCGCCGAGAAGGGCTATGACTTGTGGCGCGTCGTGCGGCTGCTCAATCCGGTGGCGGCGGTAACCCAGGAGCTGCGCGAGCGGTTCACGCGGCAGATCTACGACATGGGGCGCGAGCACCTGGCGCGGCGCATCGCTCGCGCATTCGTCCGGGAGGTCGGACGCGCCGCCATCGATCTTTATGGCGGCAACCTGCGGATCGCCCCGGAACGGGTGAGCGCGCACATTAGCGCCAGCTCGCGCCAGGATCTGGCGGCCGCCGAGGCGCGCGCCGCCGAACCGGTGCGCATCCTGGTGGCTGGACAAATTGGTGCCGGCAAATCAAGCCTGATCAATGCGCTCGCCAATGCCGTGGAAGCCGTGGTCGACACGCTGCCGTCGACGACGAGCTTTACCGCTGCGCGACTGGTGCACGAAGGATTGCCCGCCGCACTTGCCATCGACAGTCCCGGGCTCGCTGACCTAGCCAGCCTGCCGGCCCTGATCGACGCCGCCAACGATTGCGACATGCTGCTATGGGTGACATCGGCGACACGCGCTGCGCGCGAGATCGACGCCACTGCGCTCGATCGCATCCGCGAGCACTTCAGGGCGCAACCCAATCGTCACCGGCCGCCGATGCTGCTGGTGCTCACGCACATCGACCGGCTGCGCCCATTCGCCGAATGGGACCCGCCCTATGACTTGGCGGCCGCGACGCGGGCCAAGGCGCAATCGATCCGCGGCGCGCTCGAGGCGGCGGCTGCCGAGCTCGGATTTGCCGTCAGCGAGGTGGTGCCGGTGCGCACCGATATTGCGGTGGCGCCCTACAACATCGATGCGCTGTGGGTGAAGATCCTCGAGCTGATGCCGGAGGCGCAACGCGCGCGCTTGCTGCGCATGTTGAAAGATCTGCAAAGCACATCCAATTGGGGGGCCATCTGGTCACAGGCTGTCAACGCCGGTCGCGTCATTGGGGAGACGCTCTTTACACGGAGTGAGAACCATGTCGCAGACGCGCAAGCCGGCGGCCCCGAAGGAGGGCGGCCAGCCGGCAAGGGCCAAGAGGGCTGAAGCAGACGCCGCCATGCGCAACGGCGACGGCAGCGGCTACGGCGTCGAAGGAGTGCCCGCGGTCGACGCCTGGTTGCGCGGCACCCAGATCGCCACCATCGGCATATTCGTCATTGCCGTGCTGTGGTGCGCCTATGTGGCGCAACCGGTGATCGTTCCCGTGCTGCTGGCCTGGGCAATCGCCACCATCGTGCTGCCGATCGTGAGGTGGCTCAGCGACCACCGCGTTCCGCGCGTGCTGGCCGCCATCGTCGTCAGCGTGTTGTTGTTTGTCCTGATCGTCAGCCTGCTGGCGCTGCTGTCGGCACCGGTGGCCTACTGGCTCGGCCGGGCGACGGAGATCGGCACGCTGATCAAGCAAAAGTTGCAAACCATGGGGCAGCCGCTGGCGCTGCTGGGGGAGTTGCAGAAAGCGCTCAACGCCATCGGCTCGGGCGAAAGCACGCTGAAGGTGGAGGCGCAGCAATCGACCCTGGTCGGCACGATCATCTCGATCCTGACGCCGGCGGTCAGCCAATTCGTGCTCTTCCTCGGCGCGCTGGTCTTCTATCTGATCTATCAGCGGCAATTGCGCAGCACCGTGGTGTATTTGCTCAGCGATCGCCAGGCGCGCCTCGCGACACTCAGAACGCTGAGCGATATCGACGAGAATATGACCACCTACTTCGGCACCTTCACCATCGTCAATATCTGCCTCGGTCTCATTACCGTGGTGCTGACCTGGGTAGTCGGCTTGCCCAATCCATTGCTGTGGGGTGTGCTGGCCGCCATGCTTAACTATATTCCCTACCTCGGGCCGGCGATCGTGGTTGCAACCCTCGCTGTGGTCGGCCTGGTCACCTATCCTACCCTGGGCGAAGTGGCCGTGGCGCCGCTCATCTATATCGGCATGGTGACCGTCGAGGGCCAATTCATTACGCCGGCGTTTATGGGCAGTCGCCTCGAGCTCAACCCCTTCGCGGTGTTCCTCGCTATTGCCTTCTGCACCTGGTTTTGGGGTCCGATCGGCGCCTTCTTGGCGGTGCCGCTGCTGATGGCGCTGACCGTGACCCTCAGCAATGCGGTGGGTAGCGAACCGCCCGACCTGCCCGATTGAACCAAACCGGCCCGATGGCGTTTTACCGGACAGATACGGGCTTCAGCTAAGCAAGGAGCGTGGAGATGGCGCAGAGCACCAATTATTCCGGGTCGACGACCCACGACATCAAGGAAAAGGCCACCAACCAATTCGAACGGATGGCCGACAAGGCAACCGACAATTTCCGGACCATGGCCGGTCAAGCTGAAGACGCCGCCAACCGTATGGTCGAACACGGCCGCGAGGTGGGCGATCGGATGCAGGAGGTTGCCGGCAACTTCAAGGGGGCCGTTGACCGCTCGGTCAAAGATCAGCCGATGGCGACCCTGGCCATGGCGGCGGTGGTGGGCTTCGTGCTCGGCGCGCTGTGGAAGTCATAAACCCGTCGGCGCCAGCTAGGCCGTAGAGGGGCATTGCCATGTTCCGAGCACTGATCAACGACGCCAAGTCGGCCGCGACCTCGCTGGTTGTCAAATACCTGGCGCGGGCCTCGGTGGCGGTGCCCTTCATCATCGCCGTCGGTTTTGCCATCGCGGCGATTACCCACCTCGTCGTCAATCGCTTCGGTGCCGTTGCCGGCTGCTGGTTACTCGCCGCGGCCTTCACCCTGATCGGCCTGGCGGCGACACTGTTCGTCAAACACAAGGAGCAGGAGGAGGCGAACGCCGAGCAAGCGGCGGCAGCCTCCGATACCGCTGCTGTCGCGCATGAGGTTGCCGCGCAGGCGCCGCTGGCGTTGTTGGGGGCGCTGATGTCGACGCCGCTCGGTCCCAAAGCGCTGGGCGGCGGCGTCAAGGCAATGGCGCGCAATCTGCCCCTGGTCGTGCTGTTGGCGCTGATTGCCATGCTGTTCTGGCCGACCGATGAGAACGCGGTTGGCGAGGCGGCCGACGATGGCCTGGCACCGTCGCCGCCGGCGCCGGAACCCAATGGCGCCTACCGGCCGCACGGCAACGGCTATCAGCACGACCATGCGGCGTGACGCACGCCGCCGCGCCGCGCATGCTGCCGGTGCCAAACGGTGGGGTGCGTCCCCGCCGTCGGCCGATGCCGTGCCATCGGCATTCGAAGCGGGTGAGCCACCGGTAATGACGCTCGATCCGGGGTGGCGGGAACGGGGCAGCCTTCCAAGCGTTCGCCAATGGTCTCGGCCGAGGCGGGGCCTGGCGATTAGCTAGCCGCCGGCGCCGATCGTTGTCCCACGTTTGCCCCGCCAGCACGCGCGCTGGCAAGCGAGCACCGGAACGGTCGCGTCGTCAGCGGGTGGTCGCGTGCTGAGAGCTCGCGCGTGAAAGCCGGTCTTTATCCGCAGTAAACAGGAGGTTTGAACATGGATTGGAATCGCATCGAAGGCAGCTGGAAGCAGTTCAGTGGTAAAATCAAGGAGCAGTGGGGCAAACTCACCGACGACGACATCACGCAGATCAACGGCAGTCGCGAGCAACTCGAAGGCAAGATCCAGGCGAGATACGGCTACGCCAAGGATCAGGTGCGCAAGGACGTTGACGACTGGGTGAGCCGTCAGTAGCCGCCCGCCGTGGCCGAACCACCGGGCCGCACGCAGCGCGTGCGGCCCGCGTGCGTTGTCGGCCGCCGCGCTCGAGAAATCGGCTCACGCGGGTCGCAACTGGCGCCGCAGCCTGGCCCTGTGCCGGCAGCCGCTGTGGAAAACCCACGCCGGCGATGGGCGTGTGGATGTCGGCGGCCAGTGCGTCGTTATCGACTCCGCCATCCTGCCGGAAACGGCCATACTGCGCCGGCAACACCGATTCGGGTGATGCCGCGGTGCGCAACCAACGAGGGTAAAAAAATGAAGCTCATTATCGGCAGGCCAGATGAGACCGAGGTGGTGCTGGCGGAGGAGGTGAATGGGGCCTGGAAGCCCAATCCCAACATCGCCTCGGAGATGACGACGTTTCTACAGGGCGCCGACCCTGAGCAGTTCGAGATGTGGGTCGAAGAGCCGGAGTGAGGCAAAAGCTCGGGCTAACACCATGAGCGCGCGCCGCCTGCCGTATCTTGCGCGGCAAGCGGCGTGTTCGGTGCGCTCAGGCGAGACGCCAAACGGCGGTGCGCTTGATCTCGGCGTCCTCCAGTTCGCGCGTGACGGGGACCTGGTAGCGGGCGATGGCATCGAAGCGGTGGCGGGGGAAGTAGCCACGGCCGGGGTCGCCGACGAGGACCAGGGTGTGGCGTCTTCGCACCGTGTCGATGTAGGCCAGCACGCGTTCGGCGAGCGCGCGTTCGTAGAACAGATCGCCGATCAGGACCACATCGTGGTGCGCGGGCGATGCCGCCAAGAGATCGCCGTCGCTGAGGTTCAAGGCGAGGCCATTGGCCTCGGCGTTGAGCCCGATGGCGGCGATCGCGAAGCCATCGATATCGGCCGCCAGCACCGAAGCGGCGCCAGCCTTGGCGGCGGCAATGGCCACAAGGCCGGAGCCGGCGCCCAGGTCAAGCACCCGGCGCCCGGCCACGAGGTGTGGCTGATCGAGAACGTAGCGCGCCAATGCCTGCCCCCCGGCCCAGGCAAATGCCCAGTAGGGCGGCGGCAGATTGATGCGCGCGAGCTCGTCCTCGGTTTTGCGCCAGATTGGCAGCGTTTCCTCGGCTAGGTGGAGGCTTATTTCCGGGACCAGCGGCACCGGCAGCAGCTTGGTATTGGCAACAATGAATGCGCGCGCCGCCATGGTCCGTGAGAGCAGCACGGCGGGCAGTCGCCGGCAAGCCCGGCCACCGGCATGGCTCGGCCGCTGGCGCGTTGTAGGGATCGGCTCGGACCGGTATCCTGCGGCTGACCAAATGAGGAGCGCGCGCCCATGACCCTTGGCCTGTCGTTGTCGGCCTTCACCATGCTGCACGTGGTGCTCAGCCTGATCGGACTATTGAGCGGGGTGGTGGTGGTGCTCGGCATGCTCGCGGGCCAGCGGCTGCCGATCTGGACCGCGCTGTTTCTCGCCACCACCATCTTGACCAGCGTCACCGGCTTCATGTTCCCGTTTGCGCGCTTATTGCCCTCGCACATGGTCGGGATCATTTCGCTACTGGTGCTGGCGATTGCGGTGCCGGCGTACTACGGCTTCCGGCTCGCGGGCCCGTGGCGCTGGGTGTATGTGGTCACCGCCGTGATTGCCCTTTATCTCAATGCCTTCGTCGCGGTGGTGCAAGCCTTCCAGAAGCTGCCGGTGCTGGCGCCGCTGGCGCCCACCCAAAGCGAGCCACCGTTCGTTGCCGCCCAGCTCGCGTTGCTTGTGATCGCGACCCTGCTGGTCGCATTGGCGGTGAGAGCGTTCCATCCCGAAGCGCAGCAGGTGCTGTCGTAACTGCGCGCCCGCGCGATGTCGGCGGCACCATCGTTTACCGTTGCCAGCACCATGACCAAACTCAAACTCGAGGCCGTCTCCTGCTACGAGCGTGACGTCACGCTGCGGCTCCCATTTCGCTTCGGCGTCATTACCGTGACGCGGGCGACGCAGGCGGTGATCCGCGCTACCATCGCGCTCCCCGACGGGCGGACGAGCGTCGGGGTTGCGGCCGAGAGCCTGGCCGCCAAATGGTTCGACAAAAGCCCGATCTTCAGCGATGCGCAAAACCTGGAGCAGTTGCGTCAGTCGCTGGCCTTGGCCATAGGGCTCTACCGTGACCGGGGCTGGAGCACGCCGTTCGGTCTCTACAGCGGCTGCTACCCCGAGCAGCTCAAGCGCGGAGCAGAGCTTGGATTGCTGCCACTGGTGGCGGGCTATGGTCCCGCGCTCCTCGATCGCGCCATTCTCGATGCGCTCGGGCGCGTCAGCGGCCAGTCGTTTGCCGACATGATCCGCGGCAATCTGCCGGGCCTTGCCGTCACCGAGCTCACCCCCGATCTCGACGGTTTCGAGCTTGCCGGCTTTCTCGCCGGGCTCAGTCCGGGGTGTCAGATCGCCGTGCGGCACACCGTTGGCCTGCTCGACCCGATCGTGGCCAGCGACCAGACCGCCGCCGAGCGGGTCGGCGATGGGCTCCCGGAGACGCTCGAGGAGGTGGCGCGCAGCTATCGCGGCCGCTACTACAAGCTGAAGGTGGGCGGGGATGTCACGGCCGACCTCGAGCGCCTGACCCGCATCGCCGCGGTCCTCGACCGCGAGATCGGCGACTACCGCGCCACGCTTGATGGCAACGAGCAATACGACGACGTCGACGGCATTGCCGAGCTTTGGCAGCGGATGTGCCAGACGACGGCGCTGGCCCGGCTGGTGGCTTCGACGCTGTTCATCGAACAGCCAATCAAGCGCGGGGCGGCGCTCACACACTCGGTGGCCGCGCTGGCCCGCCTGAAGCCGTTGATCATCGATGAATCCGACGGTGAACTGTCCTCGTTCCCGACCGCCCAGCGATTGGGCTACAGCGGCGTTTCGAGTAAGACCTGTAAGGGCCTCTACAAGTCGATTCTCAACGCCGCACGCGTGGCGAAGCTCAATGCCGAGGCTGGGTCGGATCGCTACTTTTTGAGCGCCGAAGACCTCACCACCTTGGCCGGCGTCAGCGTGCAGCAAGACCTGGCGCTGGTGTCGCTGTTGGGGCTTGGCCACGTCGAACGCAATGGCCACCACTTCATCGATGGCATGTCGTTTGCCCCAGCGCACGAGCAGGCGGCCTTCGCCGGCGCGCATCCCGATCTCTACGACCGTGCCGGCGGCCCGGCGCGACTTGCCATCAGGGACGGTCAACTTCGGCTTCAATCGCTGGACTGCCCGGGGTTTGCGGTGGCGGCAGCAATGGACTTCGGGGCGATGCGGTCGATGCCGGCGGCGCCCACGTCGCGGCTGCTGCCGGCGTTCGCGGAGAGGGGGTAGTGGCGGTGTCGGGTCCAGCAGACCTGCCAGAGCGCTTCGCCTCGGTTGCGGAGCTTGAGGACTTTCTGAGCCAGCCGCCGCCGGACCTGATCGCCGAGCTGGCCACGGTTCGGGGTGACATCTTGCTGCTGGGGGTCGCCGGCAAAATCGGACCGACCTTGGCGCGCATGGCCAAGCGCGCGGCCCCGGACAAACGCGTGGTTGGGGTCGCCCGCTTTTCCGACCCCGGCGTACGCGATGGCTTCGAACGGGCCGGCGTTGAGACCATTGCCTGTGCCCTTGCCGACCGGGCCGCGGTGGCGGCGCTGCCGCGGCTCGATAATGTGATCTACATGGCGGCCATGAAATTCGGGGCGAGCGGCAATCCCGCCCTGACCTGGGCCATGAACGTGCACGTGCCCGCGATCGTGGCCGAGACGTTCCACGCGTCCCGCATCGTCGCCTTCTCCACCGGCTGCGTCTATCCGTTCGTGCCGGTGACCGGCGGTGGCGCCAGCGAGGAAACGCCAGCGCTGCCGCCCCCGGGGGACTACGCCAACTCGTGCGTCGGTCGCGAGCGCATGTTCGAATACTTTTCGGGGCGGCTCGGCACCGCCGGCCGGATGCTGCGGCTCAACTATGCCATCGACATGCGCTATGGCGTGTTGCACGACATCGCCACCAAGGTGCGCGATGGTGTGCCGATCGATCTCGGCATGGGTCATGTCAATGTGATCTGGCAGGGCGATGCCAACGCCGTGAGCCTGCGCACCCTGGCGCGCACGACCCGGCCAACCAGCCCGCTCAACGTCACCGGGCCCGAGACGCTGGAGGTGCGCCAGCTGGCCAAGGAATTTGCGCGGCGGTTCGGGCGCCCGGCGCGCTTCATCGGCGAGGAAGCGCCGACCGGATGGATCAATAACGCCGCCCGCATGCTGCGCGAATTTGGACCGCCGCGGGTACCGATCGAGCGCATGCTCGATTGGACCGCCGATTGGCTGGCGCGCGGCATGCCGAGCCACGGCAAGCCGACGCGCTACGAGGTGCGCGATGGCCAGTATTGACCCCGCCGAGGCTGGCCGGATCGTCGAGCTTGCAGCGAGCGACGCCCCGGCGCTGTGCCCGCTCTCCGACGAAGCCGGCTGGAACCAGGTCGCCGGCGATTGGCGGCTGATGTTGGGTCTCGGCCAGGGCTTTGGCCAGCGCGAGAACGGGCGCTGGATCGGCAGCGCGCTGACCTTGCCGCTGGCGCCGTCGTTGTGCTGGGTCAGCATGGTATTGGTGACGTCGACTGCGCGCGGCAGGGGGCTCGGCACCGAACTGCTGGCGCGCTGCCTGGCGGCGGCCGACGCCAGCGGCCGCGTGGCTGGGCTCGATGCCACCGAATTCGGCCGCCCAATTTACCTGCCGCTGGGGTTCCGGGATGTCTTTGCCCTATCGCGCTGGTATTGGCCGGCGCCCGCGCCGGCGCCGGTCGATCCGCCGGTGGGCATCGCCGTGCGCGCGCTAACGGCCGCTGACCTGGCCCCGATCTGCGCCTATGATGCCGCGCTGAGCGGTCTGGCGCGGCCCGCCATTCTGGCCGATCTCTGGCGCCGATCGACCGACTTCGGCCAGCTTGCCATCGGCCGCGGCGGCGTGAAGGGGTTCGTGCTCGGCCGCGACGGCCGTTCGAGCTGGCATATCGGACCGATCGTGGCTGACGATGAGGCGACGGCTTTGGCGTTACTGAGCGCGGCCGCCGCGGCCCTGACGGCGCCGGTGATCGTCGACATTCCCGACCACCATCGTCAGCTTGGGGCGTGGCTCGGTGCCAATGGTGCGGTCGCGCCACGCCGTTTCATGCGCATGCTGCGCGGCGACCCGCCGGCGCCAGGTGAAGAGGCGCGGATATTCGCCCTGGCCGGACCGGAGCTGGGCTAGGGGCGTGAGATCGAGGAGCCGTTGCCATGACTATCCCCGCCGAGGTCCTCGCCATTGTGCGGCGCGGCGCCGTGTTGCCCGCGCACCCGCTGGCGCTCGATGCCGAGCGGCGGTTCGACCGGCAATCGCAGCGTGCGCTCAGCCGCTATTACATCGACGCCGGTGCCGGTGGTCTCGCGGTCGGCGTGCATGCCACGCAATTTGCGATTCGCGAGGCGGGCCTCTACCGTCCGGTGCTGGAATTGGCGGCCGAGACGGCGGCGGACTGGGCGCGGCGTCCCCTGGTCTTGATCGCAGGGGTCATCGGTCAGACCCCGCAGGCGCTGGCCGAGGCGCGACTTGCCCGCGCCATCGGCTATCATGCCGTGCTGTTGGGTCTTGGCGGCATGCATGGTGCCAGCGAGGACGCCCTGATCGAACATTGCCAGGCGGTTGCCCGCGAGCTTCCCGTGATTGGCTTCTATCTGCAGACCGCGGTTGGCGGCATTGCCTTGTCGCGCGGTTTTTGGACCCGTTTTGCCGCCATTGAGAACGTGATTGCCATCAAGGTCGCACCGTTCGACCGCTATCGCACGCTCGACGTCGCCTTCGGTGTGGCGGCTGCCGGTGCCGAGGACCGGATTAGCCTCTACACCGGTAACGACGACCATATCGTCGCCGACCTCGTGACCCCCATGCGCATCCGCACCAGGGCGCGCGAGGTGACGCTGCGTTTCCAGGGGGGATTGCTGGGGCACTGGAGCGTGTGGACCAAATCCGCCGTCGAACTGTTGGGTCGGTCGCAGGCGTGTCGCGACAGCGGGGTGGTGCCAGCCGATCTTTTGGCGATGGACGCGATGGTCACCGACTGCAACAGCGTCATTTTCGATGTTGGCAATGGCTTTGCCGGCTGCATCGCCGGTTGCCACGAGATTCTCAGGCGGCAAGGGCTGATGCTGACCGCCCACTGCCTCGATCCTAAGCAGACCCTGAGTCCTGGACAGGCGGCCGGCATCGACCGCATCAGCGCCACCTACCCGGAGTTCGACGACAGCGCCTTCGTTACGGCCAATCTCGCCCGCTGGCGAAGCTAACCGCGGGCCTTGCCGAGGGATGGCGATGGACGTGCCACCCGGCCGTCGGGCAGGCCGCCATCGTCGCTTCCGTGATGAGGTCTCCTCTGCCCCGCGGTGGCTGCTTGGCTGCTCGGGGCGCACGCGAGCGGCAAGCGGTGGTGGGGCATCCCCCACCGCCAGGTCGGGGGATGGGGATCACCGCATCGCTGCTATGGTCTCGCGAGGCTTCCTTACTCTCGGTCGTGCTGTTGGTCGGGTACCGCGTCGGCGAAGGCCGGCAGCGCCATTGCCGCAGCCTCCGCCATCAACAGTCTCGGGAAACGCCCAACGTCCACCTTGAATCGCCGCGCATTGCTGAGCTGGGGTACCAGGCAGATGTCGGCGAGACTGGGAGCCGAACCGAAACAAAATGGGCCCGGCTGATCCCTCAGCATGACCTCGCAAGCCTCAAGACCCTCCCTATTGACCCATGCCGCCCAATCGGCAACGGCGTCCTCTTCGACGCCGAGGCTGCGCAGGCGATTAAGCACCTTCAAGTTCTGGACCGGGTGGATGTCACACGATATCGCCAGCGCAAAAGCGCGCACGCGGGCGCGGGCCAAAGGATCGGAAGGCAGGAGTGGGGCTTGTGGATGGGTCTCGTCCAGCCATTCGATGATCGCCAAAGATTGCGTGAGCACACCACCGGGTTCGAATTCGAGCGTAGGCACGAGGCCCTGCGGATTGAGCGCGAGATAGCCCACTGCGCGCTGTTCGCCTTTGCGCAGGTGATGCGAGCGATGCTCGACCTCTACGCCCTTGAGGTTGAGGGCGATCCTGACGCGGAAGGCAGCGCTGCTTCTAAAGTATCCGTGCAGCTTCATAGCATCGCCTTAGATCGACATTGAGAAAGCAATGTTGACAGTAGTCACTGAAAGAACGCTGTCAATTTACCGGTGCTGGGCGCCACGCCAGACTAGGATTTCAGCGGCCACGGCCCAAGTCCATCAAGCGCACCGCCGCCACCGGTCGGGCCAGTCGTAAGCTCTGGCGACCGCCGCATCAACACCTTGGCCCGGCTTTTGCCGTGCATCAGGTATCCGGCAACACATTAAAGGTCGAGGCCGCGCCCCCCAAGCTCCAGGCTTGGTTCAGCCCTGCACCTCGCAGGCAAGCCAGTAGGTGGTTCGGGAGGGTCGTGTCGCGCTTTAGCCAAATTTGAACGAACCAAATTTGAACGCTGTGCGACTTTCCGCATCCGTGCACCGCGCGTCAGTCCAGGTCGCAAGGCGCCGGCGGCCAGATTATTGGGATCTTCAGACGCGCCGGCCGTGTCGCCTGCATGCCTGTCTGTGACCACAGCTAAATCCCAAGAGCGCGCCCGGAAACTTCGCTGGGATCGTGGCAAAGTCCAATACGAGCCCTATTGCAGCTTGGGGCTGGCTTGGCGCCCACCGGAACCGGAGTACGTCGATGATTGGATCTGTTGATGCCATGCTGCGATTGTCTGCGGTCCTGCTCCTTTTGGTGGTGGACAGTCCGGCACTGTCGGCTGACTGCCGGGCCGAGGTCGAGGCCGCATTCCAAAATCTGCACATGCCGGGCCGGGCATACCGACGCCAGACGACGATGGCCGCCAGCGTTCATGTCGCCGACCCTAGGGGGATTCGAATCCTGCGTGAAACCGCTGAGTTCATTCCACCCGATCGAAAACGCAGGATCTTGGATTACGACGGAGGTCAACCTCCAACCGAAATGATACGGGTCGGCGAACGGACATGGATGCGCCAGTACCAAGCCTGGTTCGAGGGCTACGGCTGGGTAGACCAAGACACCTTTCGCAGCGGACTCGGGTCCACGAAGACGCGATTTGAATGTCTTGGAACAGTCGCGTTCGAGGGCAAGACTTATGCCGGTTACCGAACAAGTGATGACGATGACTCACGGCGAGAGATAGTTGTTGATACCGCGGGGAAGATACCCCAAGAGCCGGATCTGGCGAGGCTCAGGCAGCAACTGACACTCTGGCGCACGATCTTGGTGGATCGGCAAACAAGATTGCCGGCGTACGAGATTTTTGCGATCGCGACAGGGCTTGATAGTCCGATCTGGAAAATGGAGTACACCTATTCCCGCGACATTAAGATTGAACCTCCAGTGCAATAGGGCGGCGGCCGCCGCCCAGCCAGCAGGGCCCCTGGCAAACGCTGGCCAATCCGCGCTGCCGGAGCCACCACCACCGAATCTGGGGGTCACCAGCCCGCTGGAAAGCCCTCGCGATGCGGCGCGGGGCCGAACCTGTCCCACCTCAGAACAGCACCCGTGTGGCGCAGCAAATGGACGACGCCCTAGCCTGGGCATCGCTCCCGTAGCTCTCTTTCTAGAAAACACCCAGAGTTGCCACTCGTTCGCCGGTCGAGACTGTAGAGAGCGTCGTGGAGCGAACGAACACACCCTCCTGCGGTGCCGTAAACATTTCGACGTCCCGGCCATGGATATCAACGGTACGGGCCAGGAGCTGCCCTTTTTCGACTCGCTCGCCGAGCTTCGCCAACGTGAAGAGAAGACCACCGCGTTTGGCGCGAATGGTGAGGAAATCCCGCATCACGTAATTTGCCTTGGGTGCGACACGCGCTCCCTCGATCATGCCTAGTCCGATCAGGCCGTTGCGAATGCAGCGCACGCCTTCGGCGATGACCTCAGGCTCAAGGCGCCCGCCTTCGCCGATTTCAAACGTAAATGAAGGAACGCCGGCCGCAGTTGCCTCGACGCAGAGGATGCCGCGGCTGACGTACATGCCCGTCTCACCCAATACGATGAACCCGGAGTCACATTGCTCAGCGAGCCAAAGTGCCTTCTTGCTGTTATCGCCAAGCGCAGGACCTGGAAGGATCGAGATCGGCACATACCGCCCACCGCGTGTGGGCGTATGAATGTCGAAGGCAAAGCTGCACATCCCAATCAGCTCGAACAGCTTGGCCGCCAACTGCTGAGAGAGATTTCCTTGAGCGTCGCCGGGAAAGCATGTCCAAGTATCAATCGGTGCTTGATCCAGCGGTGACTTAATGAATTGTGATACCGGAATGCGATGGTCGGCGTGGAAGGCCAGAGGATGCTGCACGGGCACGGCAATGATGGAGCCGCTGAGCGCATGCGGGTCCATATCTTTGAGCACCCCTGTGATGATCGATACGCCGGCAACCTCATCACCGTGGATAGCGGCACCGATATAAAGGCGCGGACCAGGCTTTGCTCCATTGATGACGACGACGGGAAGACGGATGACTGTGCCATCCGACAGCTCGGTCAGAGGCGGATCGAGAACTGCCGTGCTGCCGGGCGCGACGCTGGCGTCACCGACCCTTATGGGCAAAGGCGGATTACGAGGTACGTTCACGGCCGCGTTCATTGGGTGGTATCCGGCGTAGCTTACTCGTTTTTGCCTCTTATAATTCAGCGTGTCGTGCGCGGGTCGTGGCAGTTACGGTAAGGGCGCACGATGGATCGCTGGCGTTTGCGCGCTGATCGCGCAGTCGGGTAGACCTAAAGCACCAGGTTCCGTCACTGGGACGTGGTCGTGTCGTCCGCGGGCCATATTGTTGCAATTTCTCCGATAACCATCTGGCACGATAGAGCAGTCTACCCTGCTGCAACGACTGTGTCCGGTAGTTGAGGCCTCTGCCGTCTGCGAACCGGCCGGGATGGCGCTTGCGCTGCAGGATACGAAACCGCCAATCTCGCGAGAACGCAATTGATGTGAACCCGCCATCCCGGTCCACTCCTCCTCGCCGGACGCAAGCGGGTCAAGGACGTACCGCCACTTGGTGGAACCCGAAGATCAGGTGCCGGTGCGAATGTGCCAAGGGCCCAGCTCGCTCGAGTTTCGCAGGGCGGCCGGCCAAAAGCTATGGCGCGCCTTTCCCCTGTGAGGGGCAGGCGGCGCAAGGTGACCGCTCACGCGACGCGATACTTGGCGATCATCTGCTGGTCGAGCTCGAGGCCAAAGCCCGGGCCCGCCGACACTGGCATCAAACCGTCTTTGGGCCCCGGCCGATTCCTCCACAAGGCCTGCCAGATAGGATCGCGGTCGGGATCGGCGAAGCATTCCAGATAGGTGCCGTGCGGCACGGCGGAGATGAGGTGCTGGGCAATCTGGCTTTCCTCGTGGTGCGCCATCTTCACGCCCGCTGCCCAGCATTGGGCCGCTGCGCGCCGCCAATCGGTCACGCCACCGCCCTCTGAAACGTCATAATTGATGAGGTCCACGGCACCCGCATTGAGCAGCCGGCGCACGCCGTGGCTCGTGATCTCCGACTGCCCGGCGTTGATCGGGATGGGCGTCGCAGCCCGCACACGGGCCATGCCAGCAACGTCATCGTACCAGTGGCAGGGCTCCTCGAACCAGGCGATGTCGAGGGGCTCGACGAGGTGAGCGAAGCGGATCGCCTCATCGACCGTCCAGCCGCGGTTGGCATCTACGGCAAGCACAAACTCCTCACCCGCCGCCTGGCGGGCAGTGGCAACGCGCTTTGCATCGTCCTCGGCAGACAGCCCGCCGACCTTGAACTTGCACCCGGCCACACCGGACGACCGGTAGAGCTCCATCTCACGGCCGATATCGGCGAGCGTCTTGCCCTCCATGTAGTAGCCGCCGATGGAAATGATTGGCACCGCATCGCGATAGCCGCCGATGAGCTCACCCACGCTGCGCTTGGTTGCCTTGCCGATCACGTCCCAAACGGCGCAGTCGACGCAGGAGATGGCCTCGAGCAGTGTCTTGCGGTCGCGGTTGGGCACGGTGCGGGCGAACATGTTCTCCCAGATGCGCTCGCTCTCGAAGATCGACAGGCCCAGCACCAGCGGCGCCAGCTCCTCCTTGATGAGGCGCACGATTTCGGGCCCATGCTCGCGATTGTCGCCGTTGTAGACCTCGCTGGTGAGGCCGCCCTCCGTGTGCAGTCGCGTGATCACCGTCGAGCGCTTTAAGACAGAGTAGGTCGCTCCACCGAAGTTCTTCTTAAGCGGAATGTCGATTGCGATGGCGTCGACGGAATGGATACGCATGGGCCCTCGCGTCGGTAATCTCCGGTCCACGGCCAGGTTAGCCGGCGACATGCGAGGGATCTTCGACCCTCGCACCTCCGAGCGGGAGATCCCTGCAACCAAGCCAGGAGGTCCTTGCTCGTTTCAGCGCGAGCCGGCCTCCAACCCTGGGCCAGCCATCACCGTTGCGGCCGGATGCTGATGGTCGGCTATACCATCGATCACCTATCATTCGGAATGCCTGACGGTGATTTCGTGGACGACGGTCGGTGGTTGTTGCCACCCTGACGGGCGCGGCGATACTGAACCTCGGTCGGCTTACCGTGCTATTGAGACCGGCTCAGCCGAGCCATAGCCGCATTTTTTCCGTTCCGTTGTGCGTCGCGGTAAACGGTCAGTAACGTCGCAGCGATCGCAGCTGTGCAGGGGCGTAACCGGCGCAAACAGGTCATAGATGGGACATCTGCCGGTCACGCGTTTCTTCGGTTTGACCCGCGGTTCGCGCCAAGGCAGAGAGACCCTCCCGAGTTGCGACCGACGGTGTCCAGCCGACTGCCGTCAGAGCCGCCGCACTCGCCATGAGCGAGCCCGCAATCCGCTGGTACGCCTCTGCACGGCCGAGCATTCCAAAGCCGCAACGAAGCAATGGTGCGGGCAATGGCAGAAGCCCTGGGCGTCGGCCCAGCCCCTGGCGCAGAGACGTGATCATCTCGGCGATCGTGAGCGCCTCTGGTTCGGCCACGATCAAGGGCCGCCGCAAAGGCGCGTCGGCGCGTAGCACAGTATCGACGGCCACCACCAAATTGTCGACAGAAAGCAGGGAACGCCGTCCCGGCAGGCTGCTGAACGGAAGCGGCAGGGGGTTGGCGGCTAGCTTTAGCAGCGCAGCCATATTGCCCTTCACGCCCGGTCCATAAACGAGCACTGGCCGCATCGCCACCCAGTCGATGTTGACGTCGGCAAGGCCGTGTTCCGCGTCGAGCTTGGAGCGCCCGTAGGCGTCTGTCGGCCGCGGCTCCATGTCCTCCGTTAGCACCTCGCTCGCGACAGGCCCAGATTGCGCGCGAATGGAGGAGAGGAACACGAATCGGCGCACCCCGGCCCGCGCGGCAGCGCGGGCGAGGCCGACGGTCGCCTCCGTGTTTATGGCTCGGTAATCGTCTTCGGGGAGGCCCGACATGCCGTGCGCGAGACCGGCCGAGTGGATTATGGCATCAACGCTTGCAAGCGCGTCCGACATGTTGCGCGGTGCTGCGAGATCACCGACCACAGCGCTGCTTGCCTCCGGCGGCAGCATGGTTGGGCGGCGCAACAGAACGCGGATCTTATAGCCACGCTTCGGCAGCTCCTTGAGCAGATGGCGCCCGATGAAGCCAGTGGCGCCGGTGAGCGCAACGAGAGGGACACTCATGCTAGCGCCCCAATGAATTATTGCGGATACAGCTCACCGCATTGTCGCAAGCTGTACTGCGAGCACACATGCCTGGTCGTACTCGTTGAGGTCGATCCACTCGTCGATCGTGTGCGGTTCGTTCTGCCCTGCGCCGAAGGTCACCGTCGGAACACCGTGGCGGACCATCCAGTTCGCGTCGAGCCCGCCGTTCGCCGCGCGGATGGTCGGTGTTCCCCCGATGGCGGATACGGCCGCAACCGCGCGTTTGACCACGGGCAGGCTTTCCTTCATGCGGAATGGATAGTAGTCGGTCTCGGCCTTGAACTTGACACGGCCTGACTTGCCCACGCTGTTCGTGACGCGCTTGGCCGCCTTTTCGAAGGCTAGCCTGTAGGCTTTGGTGATCTCCTTGAAAAACTTCGCGTCGTGGCTTCGGCTTTCGCCGCGCACGTGCACATAGTCGGTGACGACATTGGTGGCATCTCCGGCCGGCCGGCCGTCGCGGCCGGCGACCGGGCCGACATTGCTCGTACCCTGCCGCTTGCCCTTGACCACCTTGCCGAACCAGCCACCGGCCTTCACATCGGCAAGCGCAAGCGCAAGGATCATGGTCGAACTGATCCCGCGCTCTGGTGCGACGCCCGCGTGCGAGGCGCGGCCAAAAATCTCGACCTGCCAGCGATCCGCGCCGACGGCACCGATGGTGACATTCGAGGCAGAGCCGCCGTCGTAGTTGAAGGCCATGACTGGCGAGCCGAGGTCGGTAGTCTTGACGTGGCGCGCACCCCACAGTCCGCTCTCTTCCCGCACGCAAAACAATAGCGTGATCGGCGGATGATCAAGCTTCTGCTGCGTAAGCTCGGCCG
>Ga0126384_10000490_pt1 | contig 21698 bp, 15 predicted proteins | sample PanSoiMetPlot_36_FD_92543 | JGI IMG/M metagenome (GOLD analysis project Ga0126384, IMG submission 92543) | Tropical forest soil microbial communities from Panama - MetaG Plot_36 | ecosystem: Environmental > Terrestrial > Soil > Tropical forest > Bulk soil | place: Panama | collected 2016-02-17 | reverse complement strand
GCTTGCGTGGAGGTGAGCGTTATTCCACTTTAGTTCGCAAGTTCGAACCAAAGCCCATTCGCATCTTTCTACAGGATGGCTCGAGCGATCTGAACATCTACGCCGGTGATTGGTGGATGGCTAACCAGACGCTGGAGCGCGCATTGATATTTGCCGGCTACGAGGTTCAACACGTTTGGGGGGAAGGCGCGCACAACCAGAAGCACCCAACGTTTGTTTTCCCTGACGCTATGCGCTGGTTGTGGAAGGATTGGCCTGCACCGGTCAAGGCAGGCCAGACAAAGAACCAGATGCTCAACGACATCCTCGTGCCGGGTCAAGATTGGCAGCTCGTCAGCGATGGTTATCGCTTCACCGAAGGGCCGGCCGCAAGCGTTAAAGGAGAGGTGTACTTCACCGATCTCGCGGCAGGCAAGGCTTACAAGATCGGGCTCGACGGCAAAACCAGCTTGTTTGTCGACGACTCGAAGAAGAGCAACGGTCAGGCCTTTGGTCCGGACGGCCGTTTGTATGCGGTTGCGACGAGTGAGCCAAAGGTAATCGTTTACGACACCCGCGGGAAGGCGACTACAATCGCCGAGGGCTTTGTCGGGAACGAAATCGTAGTCGCCAGCAACGGAAACATCTATGTGACCAATCCTCCTGTCACAGGCAGTACCGAGCCTAGTAAGGTATGGCTTATCAAACCGAACGGCGAAAAAAAGGTTGTAGACACAGGATTGAACTATGCGAACGGGGTTACCTTATCGCCGGATCAAACGCTGCTGTACGTGGATGACTTTCGCTCGCACTGGGTATACAGCTATCAGATCCAGACGGACGGGACGTTGTCGTACAAGCAACGATACTACTGGTTGCACGAGAATGATGCGGCCGACGGTAGCGGCGCTGATGGTATGCGCGTAGACCGAGACGGGCGTCTGTACGTAGCGACGAGATTGGGGATTCAGGTTTGCGATCAAGCAGGTCGAGTCAACGCAATCATCCCGACTCCGAATGGAAGGGTGTCAAACTTGACCTTTGGCGGTGAGAGTTTCGACGTGCTCTTCGCGACTTGTGGCGACAAGGTCTACAAACGGAAGTTGAAGGTAAAGGGCGCTCAGGCGTGGGACTCGCCTAATAAGCCAGCGGCGCCGAGACTATGAAAAGACAAGGCCTTATCGCTATTACTCTCATATTGGCTGTAGTCGGGCTCGCTTATTTATGGAAGAACGCTTCGCCAAATAAAGATGACGCAAAACTGAAAGAACTGCGCGAAATTGTTGTTGACCTTCAAGTCTTCCCTGATTTCATCGAAGACGCCACGGATGAGACCTCCGGAGCGACAGACGCTGGGATCTATAAATACTACTGCTCGGCGGCAACATATGAAGAGATCAAGGACTCTTATTCCATCAAACTTTACAGCCGTGGCTGGCGGCTTCTGACTGAATCAGAGCTACAACGCTGGTTTAGAGATGTGGGATGGAAGAATCTAGTCTTCAAAAATGGGGAATTTGCAATTGCGATTGATTATTCAGGAAGCCTTAACAGGAAATGCAAATATTCAATCAGTTATGTTTGGCGGGATGGATCCTTCTGAAGTCAATGAAGCTATATCGGAATGAAAGAAGAATGGTCGATATGGGTATGGAGCGGTATGGGGAGGCGGTTCGGAGGGAGGGGTCAGGCGTGAGATTGTTAATATTCCACCGAATCCATATATTGCTTCGCGATCATAAGTGTCAACGAACTCAAGCCTGACCCCTCTGAAGTGTAATTCTTTGGGGCGACGGCGCTTGCTGATTGGAAAACTTCTTGCCAAAAGATTGTCCGCAAATCCGCACAGGTTGAAGCAGGTAATGGAAACTGGAAGAACTAGCGACACGAGCTACTCGAGCCGGGTAAGCTCGCTCAGAGACCTTACAGGAAGGAGAGTCATATGCATCACTTACGGGAGGCCTTAGAGCAGAGCCAGAAAAATGGATTGGCGATCGGACATTTTAACGTCGCCGATATGGTTCTAGTGAAGGCAGTGTTCGCCTCTGCACAGGAACTAAATGTCCCCGTGCTGATTGGTGCGTCCGGTGGCGAACGCGAGTTTATGGGGGTCCGTCAGATCGCTGCTATGGTTCGAAGCTTACGGGAGGAATTCGATTTCCCGATTTTTCTCAACGCAGATCACACACACTCCCTCGCGAAAGCAGTCGACGCAGCAAAAGCCGGGTTTGATTCGATAGTCTTCGATCTGTCGGCGCTGCCGTTCGAACAAAACGTGCGTCAAACCAAAGAGGCGGTCGAAGCTCTCAAAGCAATCAATCCTGACATCCTGATCGAGGGCGAGATCGGGGATATCGGGACCGGCTCTGAAATACATGAAGAGGCTCCTGACCTGACAAAAGGTCTGACAACCCCTGAAGAAGCGAAACAGTTCGTCGAGTCCACTGGAATCGACATCCTTGCTCCGGCCGTCGGAAACATGCACGGCATGCTGAAGAGCATGGTGCAAGGCGAGACGAAAAAACGACTGAATATCGCTAGAATCGGTCAGATCAAGAGTGCAACACGAGCGCCACTCACCCTGCATGGCGGCTCGGGTACAGACGATGAAGATTTGCGCAAGGCAATCGCTGCCGGGATAAATATCGTCCACATCAACACTGAGCTACGGGTTGCATGGAGACGTGGCTTGGATGAAGGATTGACGAAATTGCCGAATGAAGTCGTCCCTTACAAGATCCTACCGTTCGCGGTGGAATCCGTGAAGCAGGTGGCTCTCTCGCGCCTAAGGCTATTCAATAATAAATAGGTCGTCTAAGGAACTCATTCGGAGAATTCTTCGAAAATTCGATTGCTTGAAGTTTTGCGCGGAGCCGACTTCTTAAGCATATGGGTACGAGCTTCGAGTCCTGCTGCGCATACCAATATTTGAGCAAACCTACAATACAACACACCTTTCGGTCTCCTTGCTTTGACTGCACCTCCTGCCGTTGTAAACTCAACAATCGAAGCAAGCACCATTAACTGAAAGCGAGAAACCCTTGCTGAAAAAGCTGCGCGATCGAAAAGAGTGGAAGCTGTTCGCGGTGCTTCCAAAAGCCGACAGAACCCTAGCGATTATCTGGTATGCAATCCTGTTTCTGCGCGGAGTCTTGCCGGTCGCTCTCGCCATCTCAATGGGATCTCTCGTTCAAAGCGTTCAAAGGGGCGCAAATCTGACCGATTCGTTGTGGTTTGTCGGCACGGTCTTCGTACTGTTGCAGGTCCTGACTCCGATTCACGTTGCACTTTGTTCGAACCTGGGTGACCGCACCGCGGCGTGGCTCTACGATCGACTCACCGAGAGCTGCGTTCGTCCACCGGGTATGGGGCATCTGGAAGACCCCACACTCACTTCGGACCTGAGCCTGGCGCGCGATTTCGATCTCGGAATGATGGGTCCTCCTCTTTTCATCTCCATGGATTTCATAGCAAGCGGGATGGTAGAGATCATCGCCGGGATCACCTCGACCATCGTGCTCTTTTGGTTTAGCTGGTGGGCGCCGCTGTTGTTGGTTGGAGCGTGGCTGGCCACGCATTATCTTTTGCGCGACAGTGCGATATGGCGCGATCGCCAGACCGACGAAGTGAAAGCAGCTCAACGCGATTCGGAATACGCGTATCGAATTGCGGTTGATCCTCCTGCGGCGAAGGAGCTCCGGCTCTTTGGTCTGGCGGGATGGGTGATCGAACGCTTCGTAAACCGGCGCACTCGTCTACACCAACTTCAATACGAAGCTACACGACTTCGCGAAAAGCCTCTACTGTGGAGCGCTCTTCTTGTAACCGCCGCGAACATACTCGTGTTCTGGTTCCTTGCCAACCAGACTGCCAACGGAAATATCGATCTAGGCAAGACGATCGTGTTTGCGCAATGTGCTCTGGGCACGTCGTTGATTGCGTTCGGCGGTTTCAACTGGGCTCTCGATTGGGCAGCCTCTCCTGTTGCGGCGGTGCTTCGTCTCGAAGAAGTAATGAGTGTTGCAGGCGAGTTGAAATCCGGGACACGAGCTCCGGACGGATTACCGGTGCAGGAAATAGGTTTTCACGACGTTACGTTTCAGTATCCGAACTCGGCTCCTGGTGCCACTCCGGTGCTTCAAAAATTCAACCTCACGATTCCTGCGGGTTCATCGATGGCAATCGTGGGTCGGAACGGTGCAGGGAAGACCACGCTCGCCAAGCTGCTATGCCGGCTCTACGATCCTCAATCTGGATCAATCGACGTTGATGGGATCAACATTCGCGAGTTCGATCTGGATAGATGGCGCTCACGGGTCACGGCGGTCTTTCAAGATTTCATTCGTTTCGAACTGTCATTGCGAGACAATGTGGCGCCCCGCGGTGCGCCGGACGACCAGATCATCGCTTCCTTGGCTTCCGCTGGAGCTGATGGATTGGCCAAACTCGACACCATCCTGGCCCGAGGGTACGAAGGCGGCACTGACTTATCTGGAGGTCAATGGCAGAGAGTAGCTCTGGCGAGGGCGCTTTGTGCGGTAAGGCTTGGAGCAGGGGTAGTGCTTCTGGATGAACCTACCGCCCAACTCGACGTGCGCGGTGAGGCCGAGATTTTTGATCGGATCCTGGCCGAGACTCGCCAATGCACAACGATTCTGATCTCACACCGATTTTCCACTGTGCGACACGCAGATCGCATTTGTGTACTGGAGGATGGCGCGGTGGTTGAGCTGGGAACGCACAATGAGTTGATGGAACTCGGCGGACGCTACCGTACGATGTTCGATCTGCAGGCTCAGCGTTTCACCGCAACGGAGGATGAGGAGGGTGTTGCGTATGACGTCCTCACATAAGTGGTTGGGGGTTAGTGGTTGGTGGAAGGGTTGGGAGTGCTGCACTCACAATACCGACTCCCAACCACCAATCCCCAACCCCTACGCGGGGTCCTTTGCGAGGTTTGCGGAAACTTTGCCTCTTTGCGCGAAACATCAATTGAAGTTCTCGAATTTGATGTTGCGTTCGCGCAAAGTCGCAAAGGACCGCAAAGACGCAATGCCAGGAAGAAGAGGTATCAATGGCTTTGAATCGTGACGACATGCCGCCGGCTCTCTCCTCGATGTGGCGCCTGTGCAAACTCGGCTATCGACACGAACCGGGACTCCTGCTCACTGCATTCCTGTTAGCGCTTTTGGCGGCAGTGCCCGATGCGCTCGTCGCAGTCTGGATCGCCCTGCTTGGCGACGGGGTCTTACACGGCAATCGAGGCCGCATACTCGTCGCGGCAATAGGCCTGGGTGTATCAGCTACCGCGACATGGTTGTTGCGGACGGTGAGCACCCGCGTGCAGCGCCGGTTCCGCGACAAAGTGACCATAGCGTTGGAGTCTCACGTTGCGAAGCTTCAAGCCTCTGCAGCCACTATCGAGCACCATGAACGGCCGGACTACCTCGATCGACTGGCGATGCTTCGCAATCAGGTGTTCGTTCTCGACCATATGTATATGTCGCTGTTTACGACCTGCGGGTGGATTCTTCGGCTCGGTATAACTGTCGCTCTTCTTGTCTCGATTCACCCGGCGCTGGTTCTGCTTGCGGTGTTCGCGCTGCCAACGGTGTGGACGTCAACGTGGCGGCCCGAAGTCGAGCGAAATGCATGGGAGAGCCAGGCTTCGTCACACAGGCTTGCTCGGCATCTGTTCGCAACCGCTACCACTGCGCCGCCCGGCAAGGAAGTGCGAGTGACTGGGATCGGGCCGCGCTTAGTAACCGACCGACGAGCGGCATGGGAACAATGGTACAGAGTTGTTTCGAAGGAAAGGTCAAAATCGGCGATCTGGCACTCTCTTGCGTGGGCGATCTTTGGAAGCGCTTTCGTGGGCGCTGTCGTTTTTGTGTCGGTTGGACTGAGAGCTCCGGCCGCGCAAGTGTTACTGGCTCTCGCTGCGGGAGCTCGACTTTCCACGTACGTCGGGGCTGCGGTCGGTGAAATCGGTTTCCTGCGTTCGATCTGGATTGATGGAGCGAAGCGGCTCGCGTGGCTTGAAGACTACGTTGCGTCACTCACGGCCGCCGCTGATTTACCGGTGCCAGAGCGGCTGAAAGAAGGCGTTCGATTCGAAAACGTATCGTTTGCCTATCCCGGCACCGAACGGCTGGTGCTTGAAGATGTCTCTTTCAACATACCTGCGGGAGCTGTTGTTGCAGTTGTTGGCGAGAACGGAGCGGGGAAGACGACGTTAGTAAAACTGTTGAGCAAGTTCTACCAACCCAGCTCCGGCGCAATATATATTGATGGCAGGTCCCTGGCTCGGATGCCTGCCGACGAATGGCGAGAGAGATTGGCCGGAGCGTTTCAGGATTTCTTTCGATTTGAGCTCCGAGCTCTGCACAGCATCGGAGTGGGTGACGTGCCTCGAATGGACGAAGAGCCGGCAGTTAGTGTTGCAGTGGATCGAGCTGGTGCGGCTGATGTCCTCACGCGCTTCCCGTCAGGGTTTGATACTCAGCTCGGGCCGACGTGGCCCGGGGGTGTCGAAGTTTCATTTGGTCAGTGGCAGAAGATCGCGCTGGCGCGTGCCTTCATGCGCGATGAACCGCTTCTGGTGATACTTGATGAGCCTACGGCGGCGCTCGATGCCGAAACGGAGCATGAGTTATTTGAGCGCTATGCTGCGACCGCACGGGACAACGAGAAGTCGGGGAGGATTACGATTCTGGTGTCGCATCGATTCAGCACGGTTCGCATGGCGGATCTGATCATCGTTTTGGATGGTGCGAAAGTGGCAGAGATCGGTACACACGAAGAGTTGATGTCGCGAGGGGGTCCTTATTCCCAGCTGTACGGCATACAGGAGGCTGCCTATCGGAAGTAGGCTTCTAGATGAGTAGAGTTCGAGGCGACATGCTCTTATCAAGAGGGTATTCCGGATTTGTCTTTTTGGAACATGCCGAAGAGCCTCAGCAGCGAAGCCAGGCCCGCGGTTGTTGCGGACACTAGGCTGAGAGTCGATCGTAAATCTCCTTCTGAGTGATGAAAAGGAATAGTGCCACGCTTAGAAGGACATCTCAAGCGAAGTTTCTGAGTCCCTTTGAATCCTTTTCTTGTTAAGCTATCCTCCCTTGGCGAGAGGACGCGAATGTCTTCGACCGCTCGTATAGCGCCGAATCAGAAAATCAATTCAGGAGATCTAAAGTGAATAAGATCCTCTTCTCCTCACTACTTTGCATTGCAGCACTGAGTACTCGTGTCTCTGCGCAGCCGGTGTTCAGCGATATCTTTCCAGCAGAAGAGTTCGCGGCGCGACGCGCAGAGATTATGGAACAGATCGGCGTTGGATGCCATCCTGCAAGGCACGACCGAGCGGCCCGGCGAGCAGCCGTTTCGCCAAAGCAATCACTTTTACTATCTGTGTGGGGTGGCGGAGCCTCGGGCGATTCTGGTCTTGGATGGAAAGACCAGGCGCTCCACACTATATCTATACGGGGGAGCGGATCGACGAGAGCGGATGTTCGGTTCGGCGATGGTCCCTGGCGAAGCAGCGGCGAAAGCAACCGGACTCGATGCCGTTTTGCCGCGAGAGGATTTCGCGACTGCGTTATCACAGCTAGTAAAAGAGGGCCGGACAATTTACACGCCGTTTCGCCCGGAGGTCCTCGGTAACTCGTCTTCGAGCGATGTTGTTGGTCTTGCGAAAGCCACGAAGGAAGATCCGTGGGATGGCCGTCCATCGCGTGAAGAAGTATTTGTCGAGAAACTGAGAGCTCTCTCAGCGGACGCGAAGATTCAGAGTCTCGATCCGATTCTGGATGTGCTCCGAGCGACAAAGAGCCCACGTGAAATCGCGATCATTCGGGAGGCGACCCGGATAACTGGTCTCGCAATTATGGAAGCAATGCGAGAGGCGCGCCCCGGACTTTTCGAGTACGAGCTGCAAGCTGACGCCGAATACATCTTCAAACGGAATGGCTGTCAAGGAGCTGCTTATTTTGCGTTGATCGCGACCGGCCAAAACACGTTTTACTCTCACTATCACCAGAACACGACGAGGCTGAAGGATGGTGATCTGGTTCAATTCGATTATGCTCCGGACTACAAATACTATGTGTCGGATGTGATGCGGGTGTTTCCGGCGAACGGAAGGTTTACTCCGCGACAGCGCGAGTTCTACACGATCTACCTGCGGCTCTATCAGGCGTTGATGACATCGATCAAAGTGCATGTTGCGCCTGCGACGATCATCAAGGACGCGGTGGTGAAAATGGACAAGGTAATGTCGAGTTTCAAATTCACAGATGCGAAGATCAAGGAGGCGGCTACGAGATTTGTGGAGCGCTATCGAACAAGCACGCGCACGAGTCTGGGTCACACGATCGGGATGGAGGTGCACGATGTTCCTCTGCCGACTCAGACGCTGGAACCGGGGCAGCTGTTTACTATCGAACCTGCGATGACAATTCCGGACGAGCGTATTGGTATCCGGCTCGAGGATGTGATCCTGATAACTCCGACTGGCTATGAGAACTTATCGGCCTTCGTGCCGGTTGAGATTGCTGATATTGAGAAGCTGATGGCGGAGTCCGGGATGGGTGAAAAGAAGGGGAAACCTTAATAACTTAAAGTAGTGCGGAACAATGCGATCGCAATTCACGAAGGGGCTAAATTGGCAAATCTGGGCTGGATTTCTCCTCAGCCTGGTCGCGGGGTTGAGTTACCCGTTTGTTTTTGTACGCTGGCCGATGACGCGTGAATTTCCGTGGGCCAATCTCGTCCTGTTCGCAATCGCGATCTTGCTCTTGTTCCTGGGGTTGCGCCGAGCCTTCCAATCTGACAAGGGAATCGTCTCAAAAATCTTCAGCTCTTTGGCCGCGGCGTTTGGACTGTTCATGCTTGCAGCTTTGCTTTTTGTGATCTACGTCGCCGGTTCGTGGCTGCCCGCATCGTCTGCAGCGCCACTGGTCGGACAGAAGGCGCCCGACTTCACTCTCACTGATTCGAACGATAAACCGGTCACGCTAGGTCAATTGTTGACTGAGCCAATTAACAACAAACCCCCAAGAGCCGTCCTCCTGATTTTTTACCGAGGTTATTGGTGAGGAATGTGTCAATCCGAGTTGCGGAGTTTCCAAAAGGATATGAACAAGTTTATCGACGCCGGGATCCGTGTGGTAGGCATCAGCGTTGATACGGCCGAGAAAACTCGCGAGTATATGCTCCAGAAAGCTGGATACACCTTTACTTTTCTCTCGGATCCAAAACCCGAGACAATTGGCAGTTATGATCTGGTTCACCCCGAAGAGCTTGCGAGCGGGAAAGACATTGCGCGTCCGGCTGAGTTCCTGCTCGATTCCTCGGGTACAGTTCGCTGGCGCATGGTGACAGAGAATTTCTTTAAGACCGCGCGGCCGGAACAGGTTCTCGAAGCCGCGAGGCCGTTGCAGTAACGGTGCTGAGGAAATTACGGTCGCCGATAGCATTTATTCATATTTGCGGTTTCATCGGAGACTCATCACATAAATCTCATAGGATCGTATGACAGGTATGGATTGCAAAATGCGGATAAATGCGAAGGCGAATTTGGACTAACCTATCTGACTGCTAACGGGGCTCGCGCCAACCTGAGGCTAGGCGGGCACGACTACCTGATTCAGCATAACTGGGTGAACTTCCGTAAAGGACGCTGCGCAATCAATCAGTGTGAGTTTTGAGTCTTCCTCTTAGCGCGGCACGCTCCGCCATCTGTGCGCCGCGATTTTCCGAACACCTCGCCCTTTCAAATCCGCGGTGGTTATTTTGAAGATCACTTGCCTTGTTTCCTGACCAAACTCCAGGTCTTCCCAATATCATTCTTCTCATTTCAGTTGAGCCACTCGACGCAGTGGAGTAAATTTGTGCACGCGAGAGCTTGAAATTCGATTGTCGAAACAAGCGATAGTAAGGCTCCTCAAGCGATCTTGCGCGCTTGGCCAGGTTTCCATCGAATCACCAACCCTTCACTCAGGAGGCCCATCTTTTATGAACCGCTCATTCATTTTCGTTGTGTCCTGTCTGTTATTGCTAGTTACCGCTGGACCCGTCGGCGCGCAGTGGTCGCGGTTTCGTGGCCCCAATGGGTCTGGTGTCGATTCCTCATTGGGGTATCCTGTTGAGTTTTCACCTACCAAGAACGTGGCCTGGAAGACTAAGGTGCCCTACGGCCAGTCGTCACCGGTGGTGATGGGTAGTCGGCTGTTCGGCACCGCCAGTGAAGGCGAGCGCTTGATCACTTTCTGTCTGGATGCGCGCACAGGTCGGGAATCATGGCGCAGGGAAGTCCGGCGCGAGCACAGGCAGGTGGCATTCAAAGCCAATGATCCGGCATCGCCAACTCCCGCGGCCGACGAGAGTGGCGTTGTAGCTTTCTTCGCTGAATTTGGATTGGTCTCGTACAGCAACGACGGGCAGGTGCGCTGGACCTACCGCCTCGGACCCTTCAAGAACTTCTACGGAATGGCAGGTTCGCCAATCATCGATGGTGGCATGGTGGTGCTGGTATGCGACCAACAGTCAGGGTCCTTTGTCATTGCGCTCGACCGTTCGAACGGAAGTTTGCGATGGAAGACCGATCGACCAGGCAGTTCCCTCGGATGGTCTACGCCCATGGTATTTCGACCGGACGCGACGCGCGCGGACTTGATCGTGCTCGGCTCGTTGCGTCTTGACGCCTATGACCTCGCGTCGGGCGCGCAGCGCTGGTGGCTGCCGGTGGCATCCAACGGCGCACTCGGAACGCCGGTGGCTCACGAAGATACCCTGATGATCTCGACTCTTGGTAGCAATGAGCCGGAGTTGATGACCTTCGCCGCGGCACTGTCGAAGTACGACAAGGACAAGGACGGGCGCCTGTCACCGGAAGAGTTTCGCGCTGATCCTGACTATGGAGAGCACTTCGGCTGGATTGATGAAAACGACGACAAGTTCATCGACGCTCGGGAGTGGGATGTAGCGCGTTCTTTGGGCGTGGGTGAATGGGGGACAATAGCGGTTCGCCCCGGAAACGCGCGTGGCCGGCTCGAGCCCGACAAGGTTCGTTGGCGTCTTCAGAAGAATATCCCGTACATTCCAGCTCCGTTGCTCTACCAAGGCGTGTACTACATGGTGAAAACCGGCGGCATCATTACGTCGCTTGATCCGGCGACTGGCCGGATCCTGAAAATTGGCCGGAGCTCGGGCGCGTTAGGCGAGTACTATGCGTCACCGGTTGCCGCGGATGGTAAGGTGTTCCTTGCGAGTACAGAAGGAAAGATCAGCGTCCTGAAAGCTGGTGCGCAGTGGGAGGTGCTCGCGGTCAACGATGTCGCCGACGAGGTCAACGCAACGCCCGCGCTGAGCGATGGACGGCTCTACGTGCGGACGCGCGGCGCGTTATATTGTTTCACCATTCCGCGTTAATCCTACGTGCCTCGAAACACTAAAAATCATGAGTGACCGGCCCCAACGGCCGGCATCCTTCTGGGTCGTGATCCTTCTCGGTGTCGGCTACAAAGGACAGAGCGCGCCAGCGAGGCGGGGCTGCTGACTAATTAAGGAGTTTCTCTAGGATCCCAAACTCGAGACAATTAGCCGTTTGGCAAGAGGGAACGGACTCGCACAAGGCTTTGATCTTTACATGAAGCCAAAGCCGTTGCTGTTGGAACGCTCTCCAACACGTCCAAACAGGAGAAGACATGCACAATAAGCTTGGAGCGATGCTGGCCGGAATTCTAATAATCGCGAGTGGCGCATTGATGCAGGAGCGTGCAACCCTTAACGCCACAACACAGGCGACGGCGTCTCCGTCCGCCCGCGCAGAAGTTCTGGTTCTAGGCGTTTATCACATGGCGAATCCAGGTCATGACATTTTCAACACGCAGGCGGATGATGTGCTTACGCCCAGGCGTCAGGCGGAGATCTCTCAACTCACTGCCGTCCTGAAGAAATTTAATGCAACAAAAATTGCGGTCGAACGCGGTCCCGGCGATAAGCGGCTATCAAAGGACTACACCGATTTCGTGGCAGGTAAGCATGAGCTTACTCGCAATGAGGTCGAGCAAATTGGCTTCCGGCTCGCCAGGGACCTTGGACACAAGGCAGTTTTCGGGGTCGATGCCGATGGTGAATTTCCTTATCCTCGCGTCGCAAAGTACGCCAAGGCAACCGGTCGGTCAAAGGAATTTGAGGAAATCCAGCTTGAGATCGGCGCAATGGTAAAAGCGCAGGATTCGTATCTTAGCACCCACTCAGTCCTCGAGACGTTGCTCTATATGAACACTGACGAGAAAGTGGCGGAAGCCGTCGGCTTTTATTACCGACAAGCGCACTTAAGCGAGCCTTGGGATTGGGCTGGGGCCGACTTGGTCGCAGACTGGTTCAGGAGGAATATACGGATCTACAGCAATGTCATGGAGCTCGTCGAATCACCGAACGAGCGCATACTAGTGGTGTTCGGTGCTGGGCACCTTGGGTGGTTGCAACAGAATTTCGGCAGCGATCCCAATGTCCGCCTGCGCAAACTCGCGCAATTCGTCAAGTGAGTGCACTAATGCTACGAATTCGTTGTTCCTGCGACCAAAGCGATCGTGAGCGTAGGATCGCTACCAATCGAGCCCCAGCGACGTTGTTATGAACCGAACCAAGGGACTCATCTTCCGGCACGTATTCGCAAACTCCAAAATGAATTTCGGATCGCATACCTGCTTGTCGGTATACCTGACTGAACTGACAAAGTCCTTTAACTTTAGATCCTCGATGAATGGGTGATGGGGATCGAAGCCCTTTGGCGGACGGGTTAGCCTGTCGCCCTGCACTTCGAGTTTACTCCGGCGGATTGTCTGCCATTCCTTCGATCGCTCAACAACTGCTTTGCGAACGCGCGCCAATGTTGCGGGATCAGGATGCCAAACACCGGCAGCGGCAAAACAGCCGCGAGGCTCGAGATGGAGATAGAAGCCGGCAGACGAAAAGTCTTTGCGGGCGCCGAGGTGCGGAAAACTAGCGGCAACGTGGGTCTTGTAAGGGCTCTTATCCTTCGAGAAGCGGATGTCACGATAGATTCGAAAGAGCGAGCCGCCGTTCGGTTTTGGATCCGCCACAAAACGCGGACTAATCCCGTGAAGCATGGGAGCAAAGTCTGCTATGAAGCGCAGGAACGGGTCGCGAACTGATGCTTCGAATCTCTGCTTGTTTTCAGCGAACCATTCGCGGTTGTTGTTGGTCTTCAGTTCCTTTAGGAACTTAAAGAGGTCGGTGGAAAAATGGTTCTCCCGCATGACTTTGATAGTAGTTGGCGCACAGAAACATTTGCAACCGCAGGCTTGTCTGACGTGCGAGAGTGAGTGTGGTTAAGACAGAGACTTCGATAACAAACCGATCGAAACTTCCAATTAGCGGCTGCTTGCTCGAACCGTCTTCTCAAGCAGATTCGCAGCAGCCTTATTCCCGTATCGAGTCGCAAGTGTATATGCGGTTTCTTTCGCGTCTGTCGTCGCTCTAACATCCGCTCCAGAACTCAGGAGCGCCTCAATGATTTTTGTGTCGCCACGGTCAATCGCCGCGGCCGCCCACATCAATGGAGTCAAGCCCTCGCCATCACGCCCGTTCACTCCCGCTCCACGCGCAAGCAGTAGCCGCACAAGATTCGGGTAACCATCTTCAGCGGCCATCATTAACATTGTGGGCATCGACGGGATCAATTCCTTTGGAAAACGCGATTCCACACGGCCACCTCGATCAATCAAGAAGCTCACCATTGCTACATCTCCCTGTGATGCTGCAAGCAGGAGGGGTAGAGCAATCTTCGGCTCGCCGGATTCCAGAACCGCACCTCGATCCAGCAGCAGTTTTACCACCGCAAGGTCTCCGCGCATTGCCGCACGAACCAACGCCGTTGCTCCTGGAATGATACCTTCTCGGACTGCAGGGTTGACTCTGGCTCCTGCATCAAGCAGCAACCGAACGCTCTCGCTGGCTCCGTCGTATCCTGCTGCCAGAATCAGGGAAGTGTGTCCCGATTTAGTCTCGGCATTTGGGTTCGCGCCACTTTGAAGCAAGCGACGTACTTTCGCCGGATCGTGAGCTGCACACATTAATGCAGTCAAGCCTGCTTGCGTAACTGCGTTGACATCTGAGCCGCCGCGTATTTCGCGATCTACATCATTGACGGTGCCCTCGATTGCTGCGCGCATCAACGGCGTGAAGCTATCAGCGTCAGGTGAGATTGCGGCGGATGACCTTTCTGGTGCCGGACCTAGCAGCGCCTTGGCCGGCGAGCCGTCGAGGCTGAGAGCAAGCGCCATTGTTGCCCAGGCGGTCGCCGCATAAGAGATGAACTGATGTTTCCCGTGTGGAAAGCCCGTTTCGAAGTAGGGCAAACCCGGCGAACGCGTACGCCTCGTCTCCACGAGCCAGGTTCCATCCGGCTGTTGTGTCCGCAGCAAAAACTCGACTCCGCGCCGGTATACCGAACTGGCTACAGACATACCACTCGCCTGATTAAGAGCAACCAATGCCTGACCTGTCGCATACGCGTCACTGTACCGCGATGAAATTTGTGCCCACCCGCCGTCTTCGCGTTGGTCACGCAGAACTGCTGCTTTTGCATCTTCTAACTGACCCTGCTGTGCACCGGCCCAGCGAAGACCGAACAGTTTCATCGCACGGTCTTCAGATGAGCGGGGCGATGTGCTGGCGAGCCATTTGCGAGCGTTGTCAATGCGACGCTTCGCTTCGATCCGACGATACTCAGGCGTGTATAGTTGCAATGCTCTGATCGTTACTGCAGTTGCAGTGAACTCGCTGTCCTCGAGCGGCGGTCTATGCGAATACGAATTCCAATTACCATTCACGTGCTGCTTGCCCATCAGCATGTGCGCTAGCAGGTCAGTGCCTTGCGTTGATGAATTTCCAACTGCACCCATCGCAAGCGCTTGATAGCTGCGACCGATTTGCTCGTTAATGCTGACATCTCCGAGCACGAGCGAATCACGATTTGCTTCGCGGAGCCTGGAGAGTCGGACCTCGTCATCAAACATCGTTTGATTGATCTTAAAACCTCGCTCACGAGCGATGACTAACGCGGTCATGCCCAGAAACTGATGATGACAGGAGGAGCATTGCCGTTTTTCGTGCCATGTTTTTGCGCTGGATTGGAGGAGCGGAATTGCTTTCGCAACCGCGTCTCGCGTGTCGACGGACACCGTCGCACGCGGCTTGGAGCCAGGGGAAATTGATGCAATCCAGAACGCGAGACCGACGATAATCAGAACGATTGCCGAGAAATTTCTCTGCACCCTCAACGGATGAGAGGTCCGTTTACAAAGCGGTTGTCTCATCTTCGTTCCTCCTGGTCTAAACGCAACCGCCGCTACAATGAGAATATGCCACCCTGATCTAACGCGGAAGATTCGAAGGACATTTCTCTTGCGTTAGCGATTAGGCGCTGGACTGGATTCAATTTGCTTTACTCCGAAAGCTTGTGCCAACGAATTGTAACGAGCGAGCTTGAATTGCTTGCTTACTGAAGCGTCCGGCGCGAGCAGGTCGAAACCATGGTACGCTCCGGGCGTGACCAGAAGCTCAGTTGAGACGCCGGCATTGATCAACCGCCTCGCATACTCGACGTCCTCGTCGACGAAGAGGTCCAGAGACCCTACGCCGATCCACGCGGGCGCTAGTCCCGCGAGGTTATCGGCGCGCGAAGGCACTGCGCCGGCTGGAGCATCGGGACCACCCGGAGACTTGCCGAGTAAGGCACTCCAGCCTGCGCGGTTGTATTCGCGAGTCCACAGGTAGGTTCCAATGTGCGCCGGCGGCTGGCGGGTGCTGCCCGTGCGGTCGTCCAGCATCGGGTAAACAAGCGATTGAAACATGACTGGTACTTCGCCGCGGTCGCGCGCAGCGATCGCAAGCATCGCCGCATGGCCGCCACCCGCGCTCTCGCCTGCCAAAGCGAATTTGGACCGATCAGCGCCGAGCTCCTGGGCATTCGCGTAGAGCCACTTGAGCGCTGCGTAGTTATCCTCCAGAGATCCGGGAAACCGCGTCTCGGGTGCCAGCCGGTAATCGACGGTGACGATGAGGCAATCCAGTGTCTTAGCCAACACCTGGAGGTCAGGGACGTCGCTCGCAGCCGCACCGAGAAAGTAGCCGCCGCCGTGGGTGTGCAGTATGGCGGGTCGACGTTCTCCGGGTTTTGAGTTAATGACGAATACTCGTACATCGGGCGCGCCACCTCGCCCGGGCACCCAACGCTCAGTGACTGAGGGCTGCTGAAGACGCAGTTTCTGGCCGAAGTCCATCTTGCGTAGCGTAGCGAGCAGAGCGGGAGTCAACTCGCCCTCCATCTTAGGTAACGACAAGTTCAGAAAGGCTTGGAGCGGCGGCCGCAGCTCTGGGTTGACAAGTGTAATCGGGTCGACGCGGCCAGGAGCTTTGGTTGTGGTCTGTACTCCAACCGCGATTGCCTTCGACGCCGGTAGCGCCGCCAACGCTGCAGCGTTTGACACCGCCCGAACGAAATCACGTCGAGTGATATTCTTCGTGTCAACCTCCAACTTCATGTCAACCTCCAACGCAATGTTGTTTTTTTTCCTTGGATCTTTGGTTGCGCCGCTAATACTACACCGAAATAGCCGTGATGTCCGTAATCATTGAGGGCACCGTTCCAAATTGCAAAACTGCAGGCCTGGCACCAAACTGTAACTCTTCTAATCCAGATTGCCTTTCCGACCTCTCCGTCTCTTAACGTCCTTATCCGGCTGAAAAGTGCCTGCAAGAGCTGACATCATTTTCTTGTCTGATCTGATCTTCTTTGCAGCGCGTGCTCGCTCGTCGTCGTCCTCAAACCACGATGGATTGAGCTTTGCCCCCGATCGAATCAGCAGCGCGACCACTTCATAGTAGCCTCTTATTTTGGTGCGCTCCTCCGGAATGTTGCCCCAGCCGTAGAGCGCCCAGTCTAGCGGCGTTCCATCGTAGCTCTCATCTTTTGCTTCAACCGGCGACCCGCGCTCCAACAACAGCCGAACAGCATCAGCGTGACCGCCTAATGCTGCCCAGTGCAAACCAATCTGTCCGTCGTGCCGGAGCCTCGTGTCGACCGCTATCCCTCTTTGCAACAGAAAGTCGATTATGCTGGTTCTGCCGAACTCACAGGCCCAGGAGAACCCGTCAAGCTTCTGTTGCTCGGTCGCCGATGATTTCAAGCTTCCGTCATCCTTGAAGAAGCTTTTGACCACATCCAGTCGCCCGACGCCGGCAGCTCCTTCCAGATCCAAGTGCGCGCCGCGGCTCGCAAAATACTCCGCAGCCTCCCCGCGCCCGTTATGCAGGCAGCCGTTTACGGCGCTTCCTCCGTCAGGACCGTCGATGATCGCGCCTTTGTCAATCAAGAGATCCATCAGAGGGAGCTGGACGCCGGCGTCTTCCGGATGACAACTCGTTGCCGTTAGTCCGAGTGTTGTCGACCGACCTCCGTAGGCGTCCGACTCAGCATTGACATCCGCTCCAGCTTTGAGCAATAGCCTGGTAATCTCGACAATATTTTTAGGCGTATTCTGACGGAAATCCTCGACGCCGTTCGCTGAGACATAATGCAGAAGGGTAGAGCGATGTTCTCGCGTCGATCGCTCCCGTATCAGCTTTGGATTCTTTTTTAGCAGCTTTTTGAGAGTTGTCAGGTTACCGCTGACAACGGCATCGACTGCTGCTTCGAAGTCAGAGACCTGCGAGTTCGGATGCATCAACCCATCAAGATGTTTGGCAAACTTCGGCCAGCTCGCGAAGCCGTGTTCGCGAGCTAGCGTAAACTGTGCCCTCGTAAGTGTGCACGCTGAGCCAGACCCAGGAGCGGTCGCATTCATGTGTTTCGTGATTCGATCGACAGTCTGGTCGATACGATAGTTGATCTCGGCTGGAGTGTATTCGCGGTGCCCCTCGCGTGGAAGCGTGATGTCAAGATCATATAGTCTTACGAGCGTGCCGATCCATTCGGCGACCCATGCTCGGAGCGCAGCGCGATCCCCCGATTTGCAAATCTTGACTAAATCCTTCGCGTGTTTCTTGTACTGCTCGATGTTGGGACGAGGAGGAACCGGAATTGCGTCTGACATACGAATCTCCTTTCATTACACGCCTGGAGTCCGCATTTGTCAGGCTGAAAGAAGGTTCGTTACCTTCGGTTTATTTGAACGGGTGGGCACGGCCCTTTCCGCGGACTGGATGCGCCCCTAGCGCGGGTGTCCTTCTATCATGATCTATAAGGTAAGGCAACAAAGTAAGAAAGTAGGACAGCAGGAAGTGTCCTAATTCAATTTTCATAATGAATCATTTTTGATTGTTATACCGCGAGCGGGCCAAGAGCGGGCCAAGAGAAGAACCGCAAAAACAACAGACCTGGAAGAACAAGAGAAACCCAGAGCGGAGCCGGACGCCAATGTATGTCGAACTCCATAGCGACACCAGACAGCAGCACTATTTGATGGTGCGTACCTAAATCACAACGACAGGGCCATGCGCTTGAGCAGCTTCTGAAAGCGCGGGTCCGATCGAAGGGTTTCGAATCTTGGATCTACCTTCGCAAATTGAAAGCTATATTGGTTAGAACAACACCTTTCACAAACTCTTTGGTGCAAAGTTCCTGAACAGCACAAGATCATTTGTCCAGAGACGTCGTACGAACACCGGTTGTTTCCCGTCACGGGACCAGTCGAACGGGAACCTTCCTTCAATTTTGAAGTCTGTCGCACGAACGCCAGGCGGCTGCCGTCAGGAGAAAAGGTTATCGGCGAACGCACATTCTCAAAGCAACTTCATCGGCACGCCTCCTAACGCCGGCGTGGACGGTCGCTGAAATGGTTGTCCAACGGTCGCCGCGTTTTCAGTACGGTTACTTACATCCAGCGGGTCAACACCGGAGGCGGAGAAGCTCCCGCTAATCTCTTGCAGTAGCCGATGACGATGGTGGTTTCGACATCGAGAGTTCCAGTTTGCGAGTGGTCACGCCGGAGCAGGCGGTCCTGGAGTTGATCGCAATGATAGACGCCGCGATTGCAACCACGACCGACGCACAGACGCGGACCAGGTTGCAGCAGGCTCGACGCGCTCTTACCGGAACCAACGCTAACAGTCAGGACGGAGCATTGAACATGATCCGCTCTGGGGAAAAAACTGCGGCCGCTGCATTCGTCTCGACTTCCGTGACATGGCTGCAACGGGCAGCGGAGCGCGCGTCAATGTTGCTGTTACGATCGCTCTTCTAGAGCAAGTGGCGGCAGCTCTGCGGGCGTAAGCAGTACGATACTGCTTTTTTGAAAAAATGCGCGGGTAGATTTATTCCACGAATTCGGAAACGGTGAGAGATCGCCGTTTCCGAATTATTGCCTCGCCTTAATGTCATAAGCCCACAAGGTTCCAAGATCGCGAATGTAAAGCCTCCCGTTGGAAATCGCTGGATACGAAAACGCTTGCTCATTGCCGTTCGGATCTGTTTTATGCTTCGGTTGACCCGGCGGAGTGAAGCGGCCCTTTTGCCGATATCCTTCAGCAGTCGCTACGAGAAGTCCCATATCTCCACCCCAACTGTGAACATACAAAAGCCCCTCAGCATACGTCAGCGACGCAGAGCCCAGACTTTCGTCCTTCCACATTATCTTGCCCGTGGTGAACTCAACAGCCACCATCTGCCCGCGCGTTTCAGTACCATAAAGATAGTCACCGACCAACACCGCACCCCCAAAGCCATTCGGTAGCCCGCGTGCAAAGTAAACCTGTTCGGCAACCACTCCCTTTTCGTCTGGCTTTAAACGTACCAGTCCTCCTCCGATGCCCAGCGCTCCGCCGTACACATACCCATCACGCGCTACCGGCGTGAATGCCTGCGCCGGTCCCTTCACAACTTCCTTGTAGCGCCAAAGGAACGCACCCGAATTCGCATCGACGCCCACGATTCCTTTTTCCAGAAATTGCACGTATTGCTTTCGGCCGGCCGCTTGAACAACAATCGCCGACGCATAACCCGCTGGATCACCGTCTTGGATCGCTGATTTCCAGATCACCGCGCCATTCTTTTTGTTGAGAGCTACCATAGTTGCCCGCTGGCCACCAGGCGTAACTATCAAGACGTCACCGTCAACAAGTGGTGACTCTGCATACGCCCATTCGCCAGGTTGGCCGGAGAAGTCTTTGCGCAGGCTCTTCTGCCATTTAATCTTGCCGCTTCCGCTTTCGAGGCAAACGAGATCGCCGTCCGAACCCAGCGCGTAGATGGAGTCTCCATCAACGGTTGGAGTGGACCGGGCCTTCGGATACGGCGGGTCTTGCTTCGGGTTGCCTACGTTGCCGACCCGCGTGGTCCAGATCGGTTTACCATCTTGCGTTGAGAGGGCCTGAACAAACTCATTCTCCATCCCACGGTTGCTCATCAGGTAGATTCGGGTTCCAACGACTGCTGGCGTTGAAAAACCGTCCCCAATGTCGTTCACTTGCCAAATCAGTTTGAGCCCCTCTGCAGGCCACTGTTTCAGCAGTCCGGTCTCCAGCGTAATGCCGTTACGTTGCGGACCGCGCCACTGAGGCCAGTCTGAAGTCTGAGCGCCAATAGTGGCGGTAGAGCCGGTGATGTACACCGCGAAACACAAACAGAGCGTTGCAATCGTAGTTAGTGTTCTTAGGTTCACGGTCTTCTCTCCTCTTCATGGTGCCTGATCAAGCTTGGCATTTGAGATGGATTGCATCAGCCTTGGGAAATCCCCTTGAGACTAAGTGCGACAAAGCCTTTCGCCACAAAGGCTCTAAGACACCAAGACACACTATGAAATCCTGGTGGAGCTTCGTGTCTTAGAGTCTTTGTGGCGATCAGATCGACTTTTAAAAAGATCTCAGCTGACTATGGAACGTCTCAAACGATTAAACGTTAGCGGTGCGCGTTACGATTCATAAACCATGTTGAAACCCTTAGGCAATTTGCACGCCTGACCCCACTGCGACCGCACACTATGAGTTATCATTACGAAAGCAAATATGCCTTGGACTGTAAGAACTATTTTAATTATTACTGTCATTGGCGTGCTGCTCGAGCTTTACGTTGCGCTCAAAATCATCAACGCGCTCGCCAGCGTGACCTCCTGGCCGCGGAAGCTCATCCGAGTGAGCGCTCTCGCTGTCTTGTTGTGGTTCATCCTGTATCCTCTGGCGCTGGTAACGAGCTACTATCTGGAAATAGGATCGGTTTCCCGGGCCCTGCAAAGCGCGGATATGCTCACTGACAAACTCCTGATCTATCCGTTCTGGACAGGCATAATCTTTTCCGCGCAGGTATCACAGCCCCTGATTTTGATGGATGCCGCACGGTTAATTTTGTTTCCAGTCTACAGGCGTAATAAGCAGCGATGGAGAAGAATCCAGGGGACTGCGGTAATAATTATTGTCTGTTTCGGTTTCCTCTACGTTATCGCCCGAATCTATTCCGACACCTTCACAGTGCGTGTACGACAGACTGAAACACGAATCGGGAACCTGCCAGATTCTCTGGATGGCTTCCGTATCGTGCAGATTGCGGATGTTCAGATGGACGCGCGCACTAATGGCTCAAAGCTTGAGACGTTTATCGATCGGGTGAATAGTCTGGATCCAGACCTGATCCTCGTTTGCGGCGACCTGGTTACATCGGGCACTGGCTATATCGATTCCGCTGCGGCTGCGATGGGGAG
>Ga0126384_10000489_pt1 | contig 21723 bp, 19 predicted proteins | sample PanSoiMetPlot_36_FD_92543 | JGI IMG/M metagenome (GOLD analysis project Ga0126384, IMG submission 92543) | Tropical forest soil microbial communities from Panama - MetaG Plot_36 | ecosystem: Environmental > Terrestrial > Soil > Tropical forest > Bulk soil | place: Panama | collected 2016-02-17 | reverse complement strand
TCGGGGCGCCGCTGTTCGAGCGGACCAGCCGCCAGGTCGCGCTGACCCCGATCGGCCGCCGCCTCGACGACGACTTGCGGCCCGCCTACCAGCAGATCCGCGAAGGCGTCGACAGGGCGATCGCGGCCGCCCGCGGCGTCGAAGGCGAGCTGCGGGTCGGCTTCATCGGCACGGCCGTCGGCCAGTTTCTCCACCAGGCAGGCGAAATCTTCCACGCCCGGCACCCCGCCTGCCAGGTCCAGATCCGGGAAGCCCGCTACAGCGACTTTCTCGAGTTGCTGCGCGCCGGCGAGATCGACGTCGTGCTCGTTCCCGTGCCGGTCAACGAGCCTGACCTTGTCTCGAGCCCGGTCTTGTTCCGCGAGCCGTCGGTGCTAGCCGTTTCGGCCCGGCACCCACTCGCCCGGCGCGCCTCGGTGGGCCTGGAAGACCTGGCCGCCGACAAGGTCCTGCGGCCCCGCTCCATACCCGACTACATGGACGAGAGCCTGGTCCCCCAGCAAACACCCAGCGGCAAGCCCATCGAACGCGGCGCGGACTTCGGCACCGTCCAGGAGATGCTCTCCCTCATTGGCGCCGGCAAAGGCATATTCCCGGTGCCCGCCCACGCGCGCAGCTACGACACGCGGCCGGACATCAGCTACATCCCGATCCGGGACGGGCGGCCCCGGGAACGCAGGCTCATCTGGCGGGCCACCGCGGAAACCAACCGGATCCGCGCCTTCACCCAAGCCGTCCGCGATCTCGTCGCCGCGCGCGCAAATCCACTGGTCGACCCCGATGCTGTGCGCCGACGCTTAGCGGATGCGCTCCGCCTCGCCGGCACGTCTGCGCGGTCACGGCCGGCCCGTTCGCGCATGTTCGCAATGGCGGCGGTCACGACAGGTGCTCGAGCAGGGCCGGCAGACCGGCAAAGGAGTCAAGAACGTGGTCGGGCGTGCCGCTGGCGTGGCGGTGGACGCTCGGCAGGTATTTGCCCGTCTTGACCAACACTCCGGTGAGCCCCTGGCGCTGGGCGGCGAGCACGTCGGTCTCGATGTCATCACCCACCATCAGGGCGTGCGCGGCGTCGGCGCCCAGGTGCGCCAGCGCGGTGGCGAAGAACGCCGCGGCGGGCTTGCCCACCACCTCGGCCTCGATGCCGGCCGCCTGTTCCAGCCCGGCGATAAATGCCCCGCTGTCCAGTTGCAGGCCGTCGCTGGTACGCCAGTACAGGCCGCGGTGCATCGCCACGAGCTTGGCTCCGCCCCGCAAGCAGCCGAAGGCCCGGTTGAGCGCCTGGTAGCTGAACTCCGGGCCGGCGCCGCCGACCAGCACGACGTCCACCGGGGCCGGGTCGTCGCCGCGGGCGAGGGTCACGCCCGCCAGATCCGCACCGATCTGCCCGCTGTTGAGCAGCAGGCACCGGGCACCGGGGTAATGGCCGGTCAGGTAACCGGCGGCGATGGCGGGAGCGGTGAGAATATCGGCGGCAGTGACCGGGAAACCCGCCGCGCCCAGGGTGGATGCGATCGATGCCCGCGGCCGCGACGTGGTGTTGGTAACCAGAGCCAGCGGCAGGCCCGCCGCGCGCAGCTGCCGCACCGCCGCCACCGCCCCCGGCAGCGGCTGCCACGACACGGTCAAGACGCCATCGATGTCGATCAACACCGCGCTGATGCGCATGCCGCGACCATAACCGCAGCCGCGCCGCCAGCCCAAGACTTCTAGCTCGGCCCATCCGGCGCCCCTTCCTTGGATAGGGTGCGGCAATGCTGGAAAGTGCAAAGCTAGCGCCATTGCTTGACAAGCCGCTGGTTGTCACCGGACATATGGTGACGTTCGACCCGCCCGGGGCCGAGATCGCAGACGGTGCTTTGTACATCGATCGCACCGGGATTATCCAAGCCGTCCAGCGGCGCACCGACCCGGCGCCCAGTGGCTTTGGGCAGGCAGCGAGGGTGGAGACGAACGGGCTGGTGTACCCGGGCCTGATGGACCTGCACAACCACATCGCCTACAACTGCCTGCCGTTGTGGATCGCGCCGGACCGTACCGCGCCGTGGACCTCGCGAGCGCAGTGGCCGCGCGACCCGGACTACAAGCCAGCCGTCAGCTTGCCGGCCAATGCGCTCTGCAACGCCGACGGCAAGGTGGTCCTCAAATATGTCGAGACCAAGGCGGTAGTGGGCGGGGTAACCGCCATCCAGGGCAGCGCGAAGGTATCGGGGGTGTTCGAGGGCTGGATGGTGCGGAACGTCGAGCAGGAGACCTTTGGGACGGGGAAGAAGACCGTCAACCAATCCGTGCGCCCGCTCACCCGCCCGGAGCAGTTCACCGCGGCCAAACAGGACCTCGACGACGGCCACGCCTTCCTCTACCACCTGTGCGAGGGCACCGATCCGCGCCTGGTGGTTGATTACGACGGCATCCGCGACCACGATGTGCTCGCGCCGAAGTTTCTCGGAATACACTCGACCGCACTTGGCCAGGCTCAGTTCACCGAGTGGCACCCCCGTGGCGGGAGTGTGGTGTGGTCACCATTCAGCAATATCTGGCTGTACGGCGCGACCACAGATGTCCTGGCGGCCAGGGCAGCCGGGATGCGGATCTGCCTGGGTGCCGACTGGTCACCTTCCGGCTCGAAGAACCTCCTGGGCGAGCTGAAGGTCGCCGACCTGCATAGCCGTACCCAACTCGCCGGTGAACTCTCGCCGCAAGAGCTGTGCGCGATGGCGACCTGCAACCCCGCCGACGCGCTCGGCTGGTCGGACAAGCTTGGCCGGCTGCGGCCAGGGCTGCACGGCGACTTCGTCGCGGTACGTGACCGCAGCCAGGACCCGTACCGGACCCTCATTGACACGACCGAGCCTGACATTCTCCTGGTTGCGATCAACGGCTACCCCATGTACGGCACCGACGAGCTCATGACCGCCGCGAACGCCGTCAGCCCCGAGCCAATCGCCGTCAGCCCTGCCCTGTCGCGGACCATCAACTTGCGTGACCCGCGAATCCCGGGCGCCGACATGAGCTGGCCCGAGATCCTCAGCGCGCTCGAAGCCGCGCGCGAGAACCCCGGTGCAGCGCGCGCCGCGGCGATCGGCCGGGAAGGCGGGGAGGCCCGGCTCCTCACCCTGGAGCCGGACAAGCCGTGGGATGACCCCGCGTTCAATCCCGCGCTCCTTACCGAGATGGCGACGGCTACGATCCCGGAGCTTGACACGCTGACCCACGATGCCGGGTACTTCTCACGCGTCGCCCAGGCGGTGATTCCCGGCGGCAAGCTCGACGGGCTGCACACTTACTACCAGCTCTAAGGAACTCGCGGGGGCCGTGGGCAGAGGCGGGGACGGCAGTGACGATGGAACTTGTCAGTGTCAACGTGTGTATGCTGGCCCGATGACCCAGCAGAACACGCCGCCCCGCCGCCCGCGCAAGCCGGCCGGCGCCGCGGTGCTCCGCCCGGACAAGACCGACGCGATCGTGGCCGCGTTCTACGACGAGCTCGCCGAGGTCGGCCACGAGCGGCTCACCATGGACCGGGTCGCCGCCCGGGCCGGGGTCGGGAAGGCCGCCCTGTACCGCCGCTGGCCCTCCAAGCAGCGGATGGTCGCCGACCTGGTCGCCTCCCTCGACGGCAACTACGCCGCCCTGTACGACCGCGGCAGCCTGCGCGACGACCTGCTGGCCTACATCCACGATGGAGTCAAGGTCCTGGCCGACCCACTGGTCCAGCGGGTCCTGCCCTACCTCATCACCCAGGCGCGCAGCTCACCGGATCTGGTCCGGGCGTTTCAGCAAATTCCCGGCCCCACCCGCGAGGACGCCCGCGGCATCGTGCGCCGCGCCATCGACCGTGACGAGCTCCCGCCCGGCACCGACATCGAGATCGCTCTCGACCTCGTTACCAGCCCGCTGCTCGTGCACGCCATCTTGGTGGGCCAGCCGCTTCCCCCGCGCTACCCCGAACGACTGGCCGACGCCGTCCTCCGAGCCCTCGGCTCCACCGCCGATTGACCGATGGCGCGCCCAGGTTGAGGACCTTCTGATACTCGAGCGAGTGATACCACTTCTTCGCCGCATCCATGTCGGGGAATTCCATCAGTACCACCGAGCCGGGCCGGGCGCCCTCCAGCACCTCTACCGGGGCGTCAAGCACCAGCCACCGGCCGCCGAACGGCTTGAACGTGGCCTCGACGTTCTCCAGGTACGTCAGGCCGGCAGAGTGGCCAGGTCGCTGGGCAGGGCGCTGTCGAGCTGGGTGCGCGAGCTGATCCCGAGCTTGGTGAACACCTTGCGCAGGTGGTAGGCGACGGTGGCGGGGCTGATGAACAACCGGGAACCGATTTCCGGGTTGGACAGGCCGTCGCGGGCCAGCCGCGCGACCGATCAGAAAACGGTCCGGCGCCGGCCCGCAGCTGATGCCGAACGCGATCTCCAGCGCATCGCGCTGGGGCACCGGCAGGCGATCGAGCCGGTCGAGCATCGGCGCGCACACCTGATGCAGCCCGGCGAAAGCGAGCTCCATCTCCGACTGGACGCCCGCGGCGCGCACCACCCGGCAATCCGCCGCTCGCCGGGCCGCGTAGTCCAGCAGCGCCGTCTTACCGGCACCCGGCTCGCCCCGCACCACCAGCGCCCGGCTCTCGCCGGCCCTGAGCGCGCCAATCAGCCGGTCAAGCACGCCACACTCGCGACGGCGCCCCCTCAGCCCCGCCGCAGCCCCTGGGATGGGAGAAAGTTTCGCCATCTGACCTTGATCGACACCTTACCGTGCCGATACCGCCGGTCAGTTGCGACATCCTTGCGGTTAGGCGCGGCTCCGGGTAGCGGATCTGGCCGCCCCCGCGGCGCTCGGCAACCCGTAAGCTAGGCCGGCGACGCCGGACAGCAAGATCAGGCCCAGGAAGACCAGGTAGACGATTCCGGGAGCAGACCCCCATTCGAACCGCTGCGGGTAGCGGGCGAGCGCAATGACCTGCAGCAGGGCGAGGAGGATGTATCCGATGGCGGCGGGCCGCAGCCGGCGTGCGTCCCGCTCGAACAGCGCGTGGATCGCAGCCACCCCCAGGCTGATCAGCCAGGCGGCGGTCGCCTGAGCGAGCAGCGGGGTCAGCCGCCACGGCCACATCTGCATGACGTGCGCGGGCACCGCGAACAGCGCCACGCCGAAGCCGAACAGGATGATCCCCTGCACGGCCAGGAGGGCGAGCAGCCAGCGTGGCAGGGGGGCCGACCGCGGCGGGTCCATCCCAGGGATGCGGGCCTGGACCGCCAAAATGATCAGCATCAGCAGCGGGACCAGCACGTAGATCGCGATCCACGCCCAGGTAACGATCCGGGTTCCGGCTGCGAAGTGGCTGCCAAGGTGGAACTGGCCCAGGTGCATCAGGGATGCCGTCAGGGTGAGCACCGTGAACACGAACACCGTGGGCACCGCGATCCGGGCGTTGGCCCACAGCGCCTGCCGCCCGGCGAGGGCCTCGATCGAGACACTGGCCCAGTAGCCGGCGCCAAGGAACGCCGCCGCCAGCGGATTGACGATCGTCCAGGCGAAGAACGTGTTCGTCCGGCCGGTGAACACGAACAGCTGGAACCCGGCCAGCAGTACCAGCACCGCCGCCGTGAACAACAGCCAGCGCATCCCCGGCGCCAGCGGCCGCAGCGTCGCGGGGGTGGGAATCTCACGTGGGTCATGGCCCTGCACTTGTCCCGGACGGCCCGATTCGGTGACCTGGGCGCTGCGCTTGTCCACCGCGTCACCTCGCCGCATTCGCTGGCACCGCTGCGTTCTCCAGATAGCGGTGCACGACCGGGATGGTGACCGCGCCGTCCCCGACCGCGGAGGCGACCCGCTTGACCGAGCCCCGGCGCACGTCACCAGCGGCGAACACGCCGGGCAGGCTGGTCTCATGCACCAATGGCGGGCGCCCGGCGCGCCAGTCCTTTCCCGGGCCGGTGAACGGACCGCCGCCGGTGCGGCCGTCCACGCCGGTGGACTGGTCCGCACCCGTGGCCAGGTCGGGGCCGGTGAGGATGAAGCCCCACCGGTCGCGCGCAACGTCCTCGCCGAGCCATTCGGTGCTCGGCTGGGAACCGATGAGGATGAACAGGGCGTCGGCCGGGACGGTCCGCCGGGTTCCGGTTCGCCTGTCCTCCAGCACCAGCGACTGCAGACGGTCGGTGCCACCCCCTCCGGCCACCTGCACGCCGTACAGCACATCCACCTTCGGCGCGGCATCGATTTCGCGTATCAGGTAATCGGACATGCTGTCGGCCAGCGACTCAGCGCGCACCAAGATCGTGACCTGCTGCGCCCACTTGGCCAGGTGCATCGCGGCCTGCCCGGCCGAGTTCCCGCCGCCGACGACATAGGCCTTCCGCCCGCGCATGGTCGGCGCCTCGCTGACCCCGGCGCCGTAGAAGACGCCGCGGCCACGGAGATCTTCCAGCGTCGGGACGCCGAGCCGCCGGTAGGTGGCACCGGTCGCGATGATCACGGTGCGGGCGGCCAGGCTGGCACCGCCGGACAGGTTGAGCCGGTAGTGATCGTCCTCCCGGGACAGGCTTTCTGGCTGGCGCATGAACAAGAACGTGGTGCCGAAGAACCAAGCCTGCTGGTAGGCAGCGAACGCGAGCCTGGCTCCGCTGACGCCCTGGGCGAACCCGGGGTAGTTGCGGATCATCGAGCTGGTCCCCGCCTGGCCGCCGATGGCCTCCCGCTCGATGACCACCGTCCGCAGGCCCTCGGAGGAGGCGTAGACCGCGGCGGCCAGCCCGGCTGGCCCCGCTCCCACCACCGCGACGTCGAAGACGTCCCCCGCGGGGATCGGCGTCGTCAGCCCGAAGGCCTCGGCGATCTCCAGATTCGACGGATTGGACAGGGCTGCCTGTTGCCCGTCGAAGCGGATCACCACCACCGGCAGTTCCGCCGACTCCAAGCGGTGTTCGCTGAGAATCTGCCGGCCGCGGTCGGAGTTGCCCTCGTAGAAGCCGATCGGGATGCCGTTGCGGGAAAAGGTGTCTCGCAGCTCCTCCGACCTTGCGGACCACTGCTCGCCGACCACCTGCACTGCCTCGAAGCTGCCTGGTTGCTCGTTGCTCCACGCACCGAGGAACTCGGTGATCGACTGATGGAACTCCTCGTCGGGGTGTTGCACCGGGCGCGTCACCCAGTGGTCGATCTTGCCCATGGTGATGGCGTCGAAGATCGGCCGCGCGGTGTCCCACTCGCCCCAGCGGACCGCCGCCACCCGTGACGCCGTCGGGTCGATGGCGCGGACCTGTGCCAGTACCTCGAGACCATCCAGGTTGGCCCCGCTGACCCCGCCGATCACCAGCGCGACCGGCGTGCCAGCCGCGATCAGCTCCCTCATCCGCCGGTCAAGCTCTGCGGGCTCGGCGCAGAGGACGATCCGGTAGTCCGCCCCGTAACGCCCGGTCAGCTCACGGAACAGGGTCTCCCGGTCCCCGGCGTCACGGTCAACGACAACGATTGCCGCGCGCCCATCGCCAGCGCCACCGCCGGTCGCTCCGGAACCTGCCGACGCCACCGTGTCCTGGCCGGCGCTCAGCCGATCCTCAGTCACTGTTCCTCCGTGTCGTTTGCCCGCCGGTTTCATCTGCACCGGTGAAGGCCGCCCGTGCCCGGGAGTTGCCCGGTAGCACATATGCCTCTGCGATCTTCGTCTTCGCGGGAATTTCCGATGTCATTTCCAGCCCGGCGCCCACGCTATGGCCGCTTCCCGCGGGCGCGCATCCGCGAGCGTGGATAGCCAGGACGCGCAAGTTGATAGCGGTTTGATAGTCGGGCCGCGCTGGCGATGCGAACCCGCCCGCGGGCGCTTAGCGTGGCCGCAATGACCGAAAGAGGAGGAAGGGACCGTGCCGTACCACCAGAAGACGTCCATTCGTTCACCATCGGCTCTGGCCGCCGTTGCGGACATCATGCAGGCACCCCTGACGACCGTAGACCGGTACGATCACGTCGCAGCGGCCGCGTACCTGATGAAGCACGTCAGCGCGACGGCCTTGATGGTCCTTGACCCTCATACCAACCGGCTGATCGGCATCATCACCGAAGCAGACGTCGCCCACGCTGTGGCGGACGGGACGGACGTCAACGAAGCCCGGATCCATGCCGTGATGACCCCTCGCCCGACGGTCATCACCACGGCGACCACCATCCGCGACGCGGCCGAGATCATGACAAGCAGCCGTTTCCGGCACCTGCCCGTCATGGACGACACCGGCCTGCGGGGGGTGGTCGACATCAACGATGTGTGCCGGGTACTCCTCGGCGACGGGGAGAGCAACGGCAGCGAACCGTGACGACATCGCCATAACCAGCGCGTGCTTTGTCGGCGTCTCTGGGCGAGCATGGGAGAAACGACCACGGTCCCGGGCACGAAGGGAGTCACCGACATGGCTGGCCGACCTTATAGCGCGCATGGGAGCTGAGTTGAACCCGGCGCAGCGGCTGCATGAACTTGGCCAGAGCCTGTGGCTGGACAGCATCAACCGGGTCATGCTGCGCACCGGGGCGCTGGCCCGGTACGTGCGTGAGCTGGCGGTCACCGGGCTAACGTCCAACCCGACGATCCTCGGGCACGCCATGGCGGCCGGGTCGGACTATGACAGCTCACTGGCCCGGTTGGCCGGCGAGGGTGCCACCAGCGCGCAGGACATCGTGTACGCCCTGGCCCTGGAGGATCTGGCCGCAGCGGCATCGCTGTTCCACGCGGAGTGGGAACGCACCGGCGGCGAGGACGGGTATGTGTCGCTGGAGGTCCCGCCCGACCTCGCCTACGACGCTGCGGCGACGGTCGCCCTGGCCCGCAGGCTGCACGAGCAGGCCGGCTTTCCCAACCTGCTGGTGAAGATCCCCGGCACTCCCCCGGGCCTGACTGCCATGGAGGAAGCGGTCACCGCCGGGATCGGCGTGAACGTGACGCTGCTGTTCTCCGACACCCATTACCTGCGCACCGCCGACGCGTACCTGCGTGCCCTGCAGCGCCGCCGCGACGCGGGGCTGGACCTGGCGGTGCCCTCGGTGGCCTCGGTGTTCATCTCCCGCTGGGACTCGGCAGCAGACCCGCTACTGCCGCCGGCGCTGCACGGGGTGCTCGGGCTGGCGATGGCGCAGCAGACGTACTCCTCCCATCTGCAGCTGCTGTCGGACAAGCGCTGGCAGGCACTGGCCGAAGCCGGCGCCCGGCCGCAGCGGGTCTTGTGGGCATCCACCTCGACCAAGAACCCGGACCTTCCCGACACCTACTACCTGGGCCGCCTTGCTGCCCCCGGCACCATCGACACCGTCCCGGAAAAGACGCTGCTCGCCTTCGCCGATCATGGCACCCTCGACGAGCGCCTCGACCCTGACTACGCGGCGGCGGAGCGGACCATCTCCGCCGTTGCCGACGCCGGAGTCGACGTCGACGCGCTCGCCGAACGCCTGCAGCGCCACGGCGCGGGCGCGTTCAGCGCGGACTGGGCCGCGCTGCTCACCGCGATCGAAGAGAAGGCGCACAAGCTCAAGTCCGAAGCCAGCCAGTGAACCAGGCCGGATCGGCGGGCCGAGGCCCGGGGGCGTGAGCGCCAAGGCTGCCGCTGCCTGGCTCGGCCCTTGGCCGTGGGGTGTGCTCGCGGGCAGTTCAACGTGAGACGCGCCCGGGGCCGCGCGGCTCGTAGTGTCCGCTGCAGGAGCCGGTGAGTGCGCGCTGGCTCGCCGTGGCGCGGTGCCGGGCGCGCCGGACCGGGCAGCGCGGACGCGCGGGAAGGGCACGAGGATGGCGGTAGATCTGACGCGGATGCGCATGGTGATTGGCGGCAAGGCGGTCGACGCCATCTCCGGGCGGACGTTCGAGTCGGAGAATCCCTATACCGGCCAGGGCTGGGCGGTGGTGCCCGACGCCGGCCGGGAAGACGTTGACGCGGCGGTAGCCGCGGCGCGGTCCGCCCTGAGCGGCGAATGGGGGCAGTGCACGGGGTTCGCCCGGGCGGCTCTGCTGCGCCGGCTGGGCGATCTGATCCCCGATCATGCGCAAGAGCTTGCCCAGCTGGAAGTCAACGACTCCGGCAAGCTCTACCGCGAGATGATCGGCCAGCTGACCGGCCTGGGCGCGTGGTACCACTACTACGCTGGGCTGGCCGACAAGCTGGAGGGCCGGCAGATCCCCGTCCCGAACCCGGATTACCTGGTCTACACCCGGCGCGAGCCGGTGGGCGTGGTAGCGGCGATCACGCCGTGGAACTCGCCGCTGCTGCTCATGACCTGGAAGGTCGCTCCCGCCCTGGCCGCGGGTTGCACGGTGGTGGTCAAGCCCTCCGAGCATTCCCCGGTCTCAACGTTGCGGTTTGCCGAACTGTTCGCTGAGGCGGGGTTCCCGCCCGGGGTGGTCAACGCCGTCACCGGACTGTCGCGGGAGGTCGGCGCGGCGCTGGCCGGGCATCGGGGGGTAGACAAGATCGCCTTCACCGGGTCGACGGCTACCGGCCGCGCGGTCGCGCATGCGGCGGCCGAGAACCTCAGCAAGGTAACCCTCGAGCTGGGCGGCAAGTCCCCCCAGGTCGTGTTCCCCGACGCCGATCTGCGGGCCGCCGCCAACGGGCTGGTGGCCGGGGTGTTCGCGGCGGCCGGGCAGACCTGCATGGCCGGATCGCGGCTCATCGTCCATGAGAGCGTGCACGATGACCTGGTCGGGCTGGTCGCGAAGCGGGCGGCGGCGATCAAGCTCGGGGACCCCAACGACGAGAAGACCGAAATGGGACCGGTCGCCAACAGGCCGCAGTACGAAAAGGTGCTGGGCTACCTCAAAACCGCCCAGGAAGAGGGGGCGAGGGTAGCCTACGGCGGAGCTGCCGACCAGGCGCTCGGCGGTTTCTTCATCAAGCCCACCGTGCTCACGGCCGTCGGCGCGCGCTCGACCGTGGTCCGGGAGGAGATCTTCGGCCCGGTCCTGTCCGCCTACACCTTCACCACCGAAGACGAGGCGGTGAAACTGGCCAACGACACCCCCTACGGGCTGGCCGGGGCGGTATGGACCAAAGACGTTCACCGCGCCCACCGGGTCGCTGCCAAGATCCGGGCCGGCACCGTATGGATCAACGCCTACCGGGTCGTCGCCCCGAGCGTGCCGTTCGGCGGGTACGGCGCTTCTGGCCTGGGCCGTGAGAACGGCCTCACCGGGATCGATGACTACCTCGAGACAAAGTCGGTCTGGGTGGAACTCAGCGGCGGCACGCGGGACCCCTTCACCTTGGGCTGAGGCGCGCTAAGGCCCTGCCGGGCGGCGCCGCCGCCGGCGGCAGGCGCGCCGGCGCCGGGCAGCGGCGCCGCCCGGTGCACCCCGGCGGCGGGCGCGGCAGGCTGCGGCCGCTCGCCGTCGCCCTGAGCGCCCGGCTGTCCGGGGAGCCCACCGAGGCCAGGTACGCTTCGTTCCGCGACAACTCGGTCATTTAGTCTGTCGTTAGTAAAAGCTCGCGAAAGAGGACGAAGTTAATGACCGTCCTGGTCGGCCGACGCGAATCATTCAATGCTGCGCACCAGCTCTACGACCCGGACCTGCCGGATGAGGAGAACCGGCGCCTGTTCGGGAAATGCACGAATCTGCACGGGCACAACTACGTCCTGGAGGTGGTCGTGGCTGGCGAGATCGATCAGTCCAGCGGCTATGTCCTGGACCTGAAATTGTTGTCGGATGTCATCTGCACGCAGGTCATCCGTGACGTGGATCACCGCAACCTGAACACCGACGTCCCCTGGCTCAAGGGGCGCATCCCGACCACGGAGAACCTGGCCCAGGCATTCTGGGAGCGGCTCCGGCCGGAGCTTCCCGACGGGCTGCTGCGGTCGGTCCGGGTCTGGGAGACCGACAAGAACTGGGCTGAAGTCGGTGCCGGGGCCTGAGGCTCAGGCTCGGGCGGGCCCGGAACCGCCGGGCGCTCCGGCCGGGGCGGGCCCGGAGCGCCGCGGCGCTCCTGCGGGGGCGGGCCGGGAGTTGCGGAGCCGGTACACGCCCGCGGACCTGGGCGTGTTCACCCGCGACGAGGCGAGCCGGTTCGCCCCGCAGGGGGACGGCGACCCGCAAAACGACATGGTCCTGGCCTGGGAACTGCTGTACCGGCTCGAACCAGAGCTGTATGACCGGCTGGCCAGCGCCGAGCGGCTCCATCCTGGCGTGGTGGGCTGGCTGCCGCGCGACCTGGACCGGATCGCCGAGGTCGGCGCGGGGACGGGACGGCTCACGATGGAGCTCATCGAGCGCGGGCGGCGCGTCGTGGCGGTGGAGCCCGCGCTGCCGTTGCGCCGGATCTTGCGGCGGAAGCTCGCGGCAGCCGACCACGGGAACCGGGCCCGGGTGATCCACGGGTTCTTCGACCAGCTGCCGCTCCCCGACGGTTTCGCCGACCTGGTCGCCGCCTGCTCTGCCTTCACCCCATCGCCCGGGCACGGCGGCGAGGCCGGCCTGGCCGAGATGGAGCGGGTGTGCAGGCCAGGCGGGTACGTGGCCATCATCTGGCCGAACCACCTCGACTGGCTCGCCGCCCGCGGCTACCGGCACGTCAGCTTCCCCGGGCCGATGTCCATGCAGTTCGGTAGCTACCAGGAGGCGGTGGAGCTGACGGAGATCTTTTTCCCCAAGGCGGCCGGCGAGGTGCGGCGGCGGGGCCAGCGGAGCGTTCCCTTTGACGTGCTGGGCATCAACCCGCCGCGCGACCTGGCGGTCAAGGTGCTGGCGGGATGAAGATCGCGATCATGGCGCCGCTGGTGACGGCCATCCGGGAGCCGCAGCGCGGCGGCTCGCAGGCGTTCGTGTCCGACCTGGCCCGCGGCCTGGCCGGCCGGGGACACGACGTGCACGTTTACGCCGCCTCCGGGTCGGAGATCCCGGGGGTCGAGGTGATCGACACCGGAATCGACCCAGAGTCTTTGGCGGGCACGCTCTACCGGGCGTTCGGGCCAGCCGCGGGCGAACCCGGGGAGGCCGAACCGGCGGCAGCCGGAGCGGCGGCCGAGTCCGCTTTCACCACCGCCTACGCGGCCGTGCAGGTGACCCGGTATGACGTGATCCACAATCACGCCTTCGACGCGCCCGCCATCCGGCTCGCGACGGCGCTGCGGGCACCGGTGGTGCACACGCTCCACCTGCCTCCGGACCAGGCCGTGTCCGCGGCGCTTGGCGAGGCAGCCCGGCGCAGCAGGCCGCCCGCGGTGGCCACCGTCTCGGATTCCCAGGCCAGAGCCTGGCGCCGGGTCGTCCCCGTCGACGCGATCCTGCCGCCGTACCCGCCCACGGCCGTCATTCCCTGGGCGGAGACGGCCGGCCAGGGCGCGCTGTTCGCGGGCCGGCTGAGCCCCGAGAAGGGCGCGGCCGAGGCCATCGACATCGCCCGCGCGGCTGGACTGCCGATCGACGTCTACGGCGACGTCTACGATCCTGGGTACACCCGGGAGCAGATCGACCCGCGGCGGAACCGGCGAGGGGTGACCGTTCAGCAAGGAGTGCCCCGGACCTCACTATGGCAGGCCATGGCCCGGGCGGCGGTGGTGTTGTGCCCCGCCCGCTGGGACGAGCCCTTCGGGCTGGCCGCCGCCGAGGCGCAGGCGTGCGGGACTCCGGTGGTCGCGTTCCGGCGCGGCGGACTCAGCGAGGTGATCGTGGACGGCGTAACGGGTCTCCTGGTGCCGCCCGATGACGTCCGGGCCGCGGCCGAAGCCGTGCCGAAGGCGGCCGGGCTATCCCGGGCCGCCTGCCGCGAGCACGCCGCGGTCCGGCTTGACCTGGAACGGAGCCTGGACGCGCACGAGCGCCTTTACCGGCGAGTGACCGGTGGGTGAGGCGGTGCAGCGCTTGCCCGGGGAAGCCTCCCCTGCCTCCTCCGTCAGGTGGCTGGCCGGGCGGCTAGCGGTGGTCACCGGGGCCAGCCGGGGGATCGGGGCGGCCACCGCCGCGGCCGTGGCGGCGGCCGGCGCTCACGTCGTGCTCGCCGCCCGGGACCAGCAGGCTCTCGACGGCGTGGCACGCCGGATCAAGGACGCGGGCGGCCAGGCCACGCCCGTGCCGACGGACGTGAGCGACGAGGCCGCGGTCGAGCGCCTGTTCGCCGAGGTCACCGCGGTTGGCCAGCTGGGCGCGCTGGTTTGCGCGGCCGGGGTGCTGACGCCCGCGCGGTTCGCCGAAACGACGCCGGCCGTGTGGGACGCGACGCTCGGTGTCAACCTGACGGGTACTTTCCTGTGCTGTCGCGCGGCGTTCACCGCCATGGCTCCCGCCGGGGAGGGCCGGATCGTCAACATCGGATCGCTGTCTGGCGTGTACGCCACCGAGAAGTTCCCCGGGCTGGCCGCGTACAACGTGTCCAAGTACGGGGTCATCGGCCTCACCGAGGCGATCGCGGTCGAGGGCAAGGAGCGCGGCATCAGCGCGATATGCCTGAGCCCGGGCGCCGTCGATACCGAGATGCTGCGCCGGGCCAACCCTGCGCTGCGCCCGGGCCTGACCCCGGACGGCGTCGCGGAGTTGATCGTCGCGCTGCTGGACAGCCCGCTGGCCGCGGCCAGCGGGGCGAACATCCCGCTGTTCTCGAACGCCTGAAACTCGCGGGTACCCGTCCGGCGCGGAGCCCCGTTGCCGCCCCCGCCGGAGCCCGGCGAAGCGGCGCAGATTTCCAGGACGGCGCTTCAGCGCCCGGCTAGCGACCATAGGTCGGTGCGGTCGTCGGCGAGCACGGCCGGAGCTGGCCGGGCCCCCGCAGCTACCAGGCGGGCGCAGGCCGCCATCTCGCTGTCGAGGTCCAGTTCCGGATCGCCGCCGCGGTCGAGGCCGACGGCCGCCCGCACTACCCCGTCCACCAGGTAGAAGCCGATCAGCTTGGCCTCCTCCAGGCTGCCGCGGACGACGAACTCGTCCCACTTCGCGACGTGGCCGACGTACTCGATCTTGTGCTCGTACTGATCGGACCAGAAGCTGTGCAGGTAGTCGTAGGGCGCCGTCGAGCCAAGCATCGACCTGGCCGCGGCGGCCCCCTGCTTCTCTGCGTTGTTGTAGTGCTCGACCCGGATCCGCCCGAACAGCGGGTGGCGCTGGTTCGCCACGTCACCAGCCACGTAGACGTCGGGTGCGCTGGCCCGGCAGAGCTCGTCGGCGAGGATCCCGTTCTGCTGCGCGACCGCGATCGGCGGGATGTTGGGCTCTATGCCGACGCCTACCACGGCGAAATCGCACGAGATGCGCTGACCGCCGGCGGTCACGGCCGCTTCCAGGCGTTCGGTGCCCTCGAAGGCGGCGACCCGGCCTCCGGGCAGCAGTTCGACGCCGTTCGCGCGGTGGATCGCGCCCATCAGCGCCCCGACCTGGCCGCCCAGAACCGTCTCCAGCGGCGCCCGGCCCGGGAAGATCGCGGTCACCCGGACTCCGAGCTGGGTCAGCGAGGCCGCTACCTCGGAGCCGATAAACCCCATGCCCACGACGACCGCGCGCCGCCCGGGCAACGCTTCCCGCTTGATCGCATCGCACTCGGCCACGGTGCGCAGGTAGTGAATCCCGGGCAGGTCGGCCCCGGGGATCCCGAGCCGCCGGTTGCGTCCTCCGGTGGCCACCAGGACCTTCAGGTAGCCGAGTTCTTCGCCCGAGTCCAGGGTGAGCGCGTGCGCAGCAGGATCGACGGCCGCCGCGGTGGTGCCACGGCGGAGCTCGACATCGTGGTCGGCGTACCAGCCGTCCGGCCTGACGTACCAGTCGCTGAGAGCCTCCTCGGACCGCAAGTAAGTCTTGGACAGCGGCGGACGGCCAAACGGAACGCCCGGTTCCCGGCTCAAGACCACGACCGGCCCGGGGAAACCCTCCGCGCGGAGCGTGGCGGCGGCGTTGCCGCCCGCCATGCCACCACCGATGATCACCATCGGGTTTCCGGCAGATCCCCCAGCCACGCGATACATTCTGCCGCCTGAGCCGCTGAGCGGCCGACCCGCCCCCCGGGGGCTTGGGGACCAGCGAACCGTGCCTGCGGCAGGGGTATACCCCGTGGGACCGTTGGCGGGGCATTGCCTATCGCGCGGTAAGGGCCGGATTGAGGCGTACGAGCCGCACGGGGTTGGTCTCGTCGAGCTCGGCGACGGCTTCTCGTGATTTCACGAAGTCGGAGAATGAACGGTAGCCGAGGGCCTTCTCGCTGAACGACGGGTCCATGCGCTTCATCTGGCTCTTCACCGCGGAGCTGTGCAGCCAGTCCGCGTCGTCTTTGTCCTGGCCGAGCCGCAGCGCCCGTTCCAGAAGCCTGGTCGCCACCTCTTGCGGGTCCTCGGACTCCAGGTCACCGTCGCCGGCCGCCGCGGCTGCTGGCCGCCTGGTACGCCGCGAGCCCCGCGCGGGCGGCGCGGTACCGGGCTCTGCTTGTTCCGCCCGTGCGCGCACCGTCCCCGCGGCTGACGGCTGGGCGGCGCCGGCGGGGGTGATGCCCGGAAGGGCGTCGTAGGTCACGAATTCGTCGCACGCCGCGGCGAGTGACTTGCTGGTCGACCCTGCGACGCCGACACCCACGACGTACCGGCCGAGGCGCCTGCACCGCTGGGCGAGGGCGATGTAATCCGAGTCTCCGGCCACGATCACCACGTGGGTCAGGTCGGGAAGGCGGAACATGTCCTCCACCGCGTCCACGGCCAGCCTGATGTCCGCGCCATTCTTGGCGTAGGCAGCGGCGGGAAACAGCTGCACCAAGTCCACGGCGCGGCTGACGAGCTGCCCGCGGTAGTGGGCATTCACCGGGGCCGACCAGTCCGCGTAGGCGCGGGTGAGCACGAGGGTGCCAAACGATGAGGCGAAGTCGATCACCGCGCCGACATCCACGGTGGCGCGCCGGACCTTTTCCGCGACGTCGGGATCAGCCGACTTGTCGGCCCTGTCGAACCCGCGCACCTTGTCACGCTGGAACTGCCCCCGGCCATGAACCTGGTCGTAACGTGAGATCACGATGTTGTCGAAGTCGATGTAGACGGCGACGCGGGTGGCGCCAGGGTCGCTCATGGTTGCTCTTCTCGTCGGGACGCGCGCGTCACCGGGTTGCCGCCGGGGGTCCGGTGGAGCCGCGCTTACGCAGGTGCGGTGGCTGGACGGTGCGGCGGCGGTAGGGCCTTCGCTCGATGGCCGCGAGGACGAGCCGGACGGCGGCGCGGACGATCCGGTCGGTATTCCAGTCCATCGTGGTGAGCGCCGGTGTCAGCAGCGCGGACATCGGGTGATCGTCGTAGCCGGAGATCGACACCTCACCGGGGATGCGCAAACCCAGCCTGCGGGCCGCGGTGTAGGCGCCGTAGGCGATGGAGTCGGCGAAACAGAACAGCGCCGTGGGCCGGTCGGTCTTTGACAGCACCTCGTGCGCCACCTCGGTTGCTGCCGCGAGCGCCGGTGGTGAGCTGATAATGCTCACGTCCAGGCCGAGCCGCTCGGCTTCGGCGGTGACGTGGATGTCGGCCGGGCGGTCCGGTGTGCTCGGCCAGGTCGGGGTCAGCACGCCGATCCGGCGGTGCCCCAGCTTGTACAGGTGCTCCAGGGCAAGGGTGACCCCGGCGCGGTTGTCGAACACCACCTCCCCCGCCGCCTGCGCACCATGCAAGGCGTCGCCGATCGACACGATGGGCAGGCTTTCTGCCAGCTCTGCCCATCGCTCGTCGGATGGGTCGAGCGGTTGCACGATGAGCCCGTCCACCCGCTGGTCCCGGAGCTGGCGGGCGAGGAGCAACTGCCGTTCGGGGTCGCCGGCGGCGTCCACGAGCAGGGCATAGTGGTCACGGGCCAGCAGCGCGCTGCCGATGCCGACGCCGAGCAGCTGCTGCCACAGATCCTCGAGCGAACCGAAGAGCAACCCCACCGTCCCGGTCCGCCCGCTGGCCAGGGCGCGGGCGATGCGGTCGACGTTGTAGCCCAGCTCAGCCGCAGCGCGGCGCACCCGCTCCTGGGTTTCCTCTGAGGTCTGGATGCCCCGCAGGGCGTAGGAGACAGCGGCAGGTGATAGCCCCGTAGCCTCTGCCACCTCGCGAATCGTCGCGCGCTTGCGTTGCTGCGGCACCGTTTCCAACCTAGAAGTTGCCGGCCCTTTGCCAGCCTAGTTGTCGCGGCCGCCGTGCCAGCTCGCCACGCCGTGACAAGAGCCTAGCGGCAGTTTCCGCGCCAGCGGCGCCGCAGACGGCCAGCGCCCTTGACGAAACGGGTACTGAAGCGGTTCACTGAAACGCATAAGTGAACCGCTTCAGTATCCGGGCCGGCTGGCGCCTGGCAGGTGACGCTCCGGGCAGGCTCGCCCTTGCGACCGCCCCGTGAATAGTGGAGGAACACGCTGCACGTTGACATTCACCAGCACGTCTGGCCGGACGTCCTCGCGGAGGAGCTGCGGCGGCGATCACAGCCGCCGCGGCTGGATGGCTGGACGTTGCTCACGTCCGGCGAGCCGCCCTTCGAGGTGAATCCGGCCGACCACGACGTCCCACTGCGGGCGGCGCAAGCGGCCCGCGATGGTGTCGGCCGCGTGGTGATCGGCCCGTCAAGCCCGCTCGGCATCGAGTACCTGATGCCCGAGGATGCGGTGCCGCTCCTCGACGCCTACCACGACGGGGTTACCGAGCTGGGCGCGCCGTTCGCCGGCTGGGCCGCGGCCTGCCTGACGGCAATCGACGCGGCCGGTCTGGCCAAGCAGCTCGACCGCGGGTTTGTCGGGCTCCAGCTGCCAGCGACCGCGGTCGCCGACGAGTCCGGCTACCGATGGTGCGGGCCGTTGCTTGACGTCCTCGCCGAGCGGGACCTGCCGCTGTTCATCCATCCCGGGCCCGTGGCGCGGCCGGACGCGGCCGGCCCGGCGTGGTGGCCCGCCCTGGTGCCCTACATCCAGCAACTGCACGCGGCATGGTTCGCGTTCCGCGCCTATGCCCGGCCGGCGTACCCGCGGCTGCGGGTCTGCTTTACCGCGCTGGCAGGCCTCGGCCCGTTGCATGGCGAGCGCCTGGCCGCCCGCGGCGGCGCCGATCCGCTGGTGCGGGGGGCGGTCGATCCGCACATGTTTGTTGAGACATCCAGCTACGGCAACCGTGCCGTCGACTCCGTGCTCCGCGTGCTCGGCGTCGACATGCTCGTATTTGGCTCGGACCGGCCGTACGCGCGGCCGCATCCCGATTTCGGGCTTGGCGCTGCGGCCCGCCATGCGATCCGCGTCGCGAACCCGGCGCGGCTGCTTGCGGGTGACTGGCAGCCACCGCCGGCCGGATCTGACCGTCCACCAGGAGAGGAGGGACACCAATGACCTTCACCGCGCTCCCTGCCCGGCATCTCGACCAGCGTGAACTGGCCGAACTCGCCGAGAACCTGGCCGGCCGCCCGGATCTGTGGAACGACCAGGTCACCTATGCCGGGGGGCGCCGGCACTACGCCTCGATCCACCGCGACGAGTACGTAGACGTCTGGCTCATCTGCTGGTCCCCCGGTAACGACACGGGCTGGCATGACCACGACGTCTCATCTGGGGCGGTTCGCGTGGTGCGGGGCGCGCTCGTGGAGTCCAATCTCCGGATTGGCGGCGCGCACGTGCACAAGGTTGTCGGCGAAGGCTGCTCGATCTCCTTCGGACCTGACCATATTCACCGGCTCACCGGTGAGGCTGAGCAGACCATCTCCCTGCACGCTTACTCACCCCCGCTGTGGCGGCTCGGTCAGTACACCATCGATGACGGCGGCGTGATGCGGCGCGTGTCGGTCTGCTACGCCGACGAACTCCGCCCGCTCGACTCACCGCCCGCTGTCCAGGTCGCATAGCACTTGACCGGCACCGGCGGCTAGCCGGACGGCCGCTGGCTGGTGTCGATCGCCCGTTGGTAGCGCCCGGTCAGCTTGCGCAGGGCGGCCACCAGTTCTGGGGAGTCCACGATGATGAAATCTGCGTCCAGCATTCCCAGGTAAAGCGCGAGCATCTCGGGATGGTCGGAGCCCGGCTCGAACGCGCACCGGTCCTCGCCGAGCGACTCCACCTCCACCGGGATCGGCAGCCGGCTCCGCACGTGCGCCGTGGGCGCGTGCACAATCACCCGCGCCCGGTATCGCCAGGCCGCCTCGCCAGCTCCGCGTGCCACCTGCGCCGCGATCTCCTGGTCGGGCGGCAGCGCACGGGGGGTGAAACGCGGCCCGGCCGGGGTGCGCGGGTCGATCCGGTCGACCCGGAAGGTGCGCCAGGCGTCCCGGTCGGTGTCGAAGGCCACCAGGTACCAGCGCCGCCGGTCGTTGACCAGGCGATACGGTTCCACCGAACGCCGGCTGGCCGCCCCGGAATGCGCCCGGTAGTCAAACCGGAGCCGCTCATGGTCGCGGCACGCGCTTGCGATCAGGGTCAGCACATCTGGATCGACTTGGGTGCCGCGCGCGGGTGCCGGCAGCGCGTATGCCCGCAGCGCGCTGACCTGGCGGCGCAGCCGCGAGGGAAGGACCTGCTGCAGCTTCGCCAGCGCCCGCATCGAGGTCTCCTCGATCCCCGCGATCGAGCCGCTCGCGGCGGTACGCAAGCCGATCGCGACCGCCACCGCCTCTTCCTCGTCGAGCAGCAGCGGTGGCATCGCGCCGCCCGCGCCGAGCCGGTACCCGCCGGCCACACCCGGCCGCGCGTCGACGGGGTAGCCGAGGCCGCGCAGCCGGCCGACGTCGTTGCGGATGGTGCGGGTGGTGACGCCGAGCCGGCCGGCGAGCTCAGCGCTGGTCCAGTCCCGCCGGGCCTGCAACAAAGACAGCAGGCGCAGCAGCCGGGCTGAGGTCTCCAGCATTCTTCGATCCTGATCGTTATTTAGGAACGAACCTTTCCGCTATTATCCCTAGCCTTCCGGTGACGGCACACCGTTGCTGGCTAAACCACCTGGCCGTACCGGCCCCCGTGACGAGGAGTACTGCGATGAGCGACGACGCCCGGCCCTTCCGGATAGAGATCCCGCAAGCCGACGTCGATTACCTGCACGACCGGCTCACCAACGCCCGCTGGCCCGGCGAGCTGCCTGGCGTGGAGTGGAGCCGCGGCGTACCGCTGGGCTACCTGACGGAGCTTGCCGAGTACTGGCGCACGCAGTACGACTGGCGCGCCGCCGAGGCGCGGCTCAACACCTACCCGCAGTTCACGACCGACATCGACGGACAGCGCATCCACTTCCTGCATGTCTCCTCTGGGCAGCCGGGCGCCAAACCGCTGCTGATCACGCACGGCTTCCCCAGCTCGGTTGCCGAGTTCCTGCACCTGATCGAGCCGCTGGTCAACCCGCCCACCGGCCAGGCCTTCCACGTTGTCGCGCCGTCCCTGCCCGGGTATGCCTTCTCGACCCCGCTGAGCGGTACCGGCTGGGCTATGGGCCGCACCGCACGTGCCTGGGCCGAGCTGATGCGCCGCCTCGGCTACCAGCGGTATGGCGTGCACGGCGGCGACGTCGGTGCCGGGGTGTCCGGCCTGGTGGCCACCCTCGACGGCGACCACGTCACCGGCGTGCACGTGGTGACCGACCCGCTGACCGCCGCGAACACCGCCACCTTCCTGCCCGGGATGGCCGACCGGCTCGACAAGGGCGACCCGGTCGACAAGCTGATCCTGGACCGGATGGGCGCCTTCACCAAGGACGGTTCCGGCTACCTGGCGATCCAGAACACCCGGCCGCAGACCATCGGGTACGGCTTGGCCGACTCACCGCTGCTCCAGCTGGCCTGGATCGCCGAGAAGGTCCACGAGTGGACC
>Ga0126384_10000488_pt1 | contig 21749 bp, 16 predicted proteins | sample PanSoiMetPlot_36_FD_92543 | JGI IMG/M metagenome (GOLD analysis project Ga0126384, IMG submission 92543) | Tropical forest soil microbial communities from Panama - MetaG Plot_36 | ecosystem: Environmental > Terrestrial > Soil > Tropical forest > Bulk soil | place: Panama | collected 2016-02-17 | reverse complement strand
TTTGCAGGACGTGCGCGTGCCGCAGGAGAACCTCATCGGTGAGGAAGGTGAAGGTTTCAAGATCGCGATGTTTGCTCTCGAGCAGGGGAGATACACAGTCGCCTCAGGTGCAACCGGCGTTATCAGAGCTTGCCGCGACGCCTCGGTCGCGTACGCTAAGACTCGCGAGACGTTTGGCACCAAAATAGCCAATCATCAACTGGTGAAGCAAAAGATTGCTGAGATGGAAGCCGACTATCAGATGAGCCACCTGCTGTGGTTGCGCGCAGGCTGGCTCAAGAATCACGGAAAGCCGAATGGCCGCGCTACCAGCCTGGCGAAATGGCAGGCAACCGTGCGCAGCGAGAAAGCTGCTTCAATGGCTATCGAAGTTCATGGCGCCAACGGTTACTCGAATGACTATCCCGTCGAAAGATACCTGCGCAATTGCAAGGCAGCGATCATCTACGAGGGAACTCGTGACATCCACACGCTGATGCAAGCGGATTGGGCGCTTGGGCTGAAGCAGGAAAAGGCTGCTCGCCGCACGCTGCCGACATGGCACCCCAAGGGATAAAGGAACGAACCGGCGGGCTGGGATTCCTCTTTAGGAGATCGGAATGGGACGAAATGCCGTTACATTTCGCGCTTTGACGCTCGCGTTCTTCCTGCTCGTATCAAGCTCTGCGGCGGCGCAGTCACCATCGTCGATACAAGTCTTCATGCCGAACGGGGGCTTACCTCCTACGGCAATCCGTCTGACGCTCATTCGCGACGACGGCACGATGGACATTGTTTTCACCGATTCAAAGGGCAAGTTTCAGCTTCCGACGCCGCGTACCCAATCCATTAACTACCGGGTGATCATCGAAGGCGATAAGCAAAGCTACGATACGACCACGGCGACGCTGACTCTCGATCGTAACTCGCCCAATCAACTCAACATTTTTCTGAAGCCGCTCACCAGCACTGCCAGGCGCTCTGCCGCTGGCGCTGGAGTGTTGGATGTAACCAACTATGAGAAGACCGTGCCGCCGAGAGCGCTGGCTGCTTACAAGCGGGGAATGGAGGCAGTTAACCAGGCGAACGCTGAAGTGGCGATTGCAAACCTGCAGGAAGCAATCAGGATATACCCGCAATACGTTCGCGCTCTTAATGACCTTGGCGTGGTCTATATGAAGCTTGAGCGCTTTGAAGAAGCTGAAGTGGCTTTTCGTCAAGCCATCGAGGTAAACAAGCGTTTCTTCCATCCGCGTCTGAATCTCGGCCTGGTGCTCGAGAAGCAGGGTGAGTACCAGGAAGCATTAAAGGTGCTCGAGCCTCTCTACAATGAAAATCATGGGATGGTTGAAGTGCGGATGGCTTATGCGACTGCGCTCGAGCGGGTGGGAAAACTGGATGAGGCGCAAAGGCTGTTCTCAGCCGTCGCTGACGCGAAGAATCTCCCGGAAGCGGTTCGCAGCGATGCGCATTTTGGTTTGGGTTTGATTCTCAACCGCCAGGGGAAATATCTGGATGCGGTTGCGCAATTGCAGAAATCAATTCAGCTTGCACCGAATGCGATGAACTCGCACCTTCAGTTGGGAGCTGCTTATCTGCAGCTTAAAGAATTGAGCGGCGCTGAGCGTGAGCTTGAAAGCTTATGAGCTGGGCGGAAAAGCAGCTGGAGCCGCTCAGTTGATGTTGGGTCAAGTCTATTATGCTCAAAACCGATTTAGTGATGCTGAACGCGCGTTTGGACAGTATTTGAAAGATGTTCCCTCAGCGCCAAATGCCGCCCAGATTCAACAGTTGATTGCCGACCTCAAGGTCTCAAAAAAGAATTAGCTGATATTCAATTTCTTCCGTCCCTCTGCTAGTATTGCGAAGCATTCTTCGTCTGCGCTTCTTGTCCAGTTGCAGTCACAACTTCAAATCAACAGGAGATCAAAATGGGCCAGGAACTGAGGACCGAACGGGAGTTGAGTCTGGATTTCATGCGGGTCTGCGAAGCTGCTGCAATTGCGGCGGCGCGCACAATGGGTCAGGGGGATCGCCAGTTCTCCGATCACGTTGCCGTTGAAGCCATGCGCGAAGTCATGGACAGCGTGCCCATGCGCGGCAGGATTGTGATCGGTGAAGGCGAACGAGACGAGGCGCCGATGCTCTATATCGGAGAAGAGGTCGGCGGCGGCTTTGGTGTTTCCGAAGACGTAGCTGAAGTATGTCCTGAAGTTGATATAGCGGTCGATCCGCTCGAAGGGACGAACCTTTGCGCGCTGGGAGCCAATAATGCCATTGCGGTCCTGGCAGCCGCTGAGCGAGGCGGACTCTTGAATGCTCCTGACATTTACATGGACAAGATCGTTGTCGGGCCATCTTCGCGCGGGGTGATTGATATTGACGCTCCAGTGAAAGACAACCTCAAAAACATCGCGCGGCGGCTTGGCCGGGACGTTGAGGATTTGACAGTCATCGTTTTGGATCGCAAGCGGCACAAGAAGCTGATCGATGAAGTCCGCGCGGCCGGTGCACGTATACGTCTTATTTCTGACGGCGATTTGTCGGCTGGTATTTCCGCCGCGGTTGCCGGCACCAATATTCATGCGCTGATGGGTATCGGTGGTGCGCCTGAAGGCGTAATCACTGCTGCCGCCATGAAATGCCTGAACGGCGAGATTCAGGCGCGTCTGATTTTCGATCCGGATCGTCTTGGCGTTGATAAGGACAAGGTGCCACCTGCTGAGGAGGTGCTGGACAGGCTGCGCACGATGGGCATCAATGATCCACAAAAAGTCTACGATACCGACGACCTCGCCCCGGGAAAGAAGATCATCTTTGCTGCGACTGGCGTTACCGATGGCGCGCTCTTGAAAGGCGTTCGGTTTTTTGGCGCCGGCAAGCGAACGCATTCACTGGTGATGACGAGCGATTCCAAGCACATTCGCTTCGTCGATACACTGCACATCGAGGGCGGCCCCGACACCGTCATAAGGTTCTGATTTGGAGTGTGGTGACCTGTCACCGCTTTTAACTTAGCAGGGAGATAAAGCGACGACAGGTCGTCGCACTCCAAAACGGCATGCTTTCTTCTTCCGGTTACATTTCTCCGTTGCGTAATAACTATCACGGTCTATCGATCTGGATTCTCGTTGCCGGGATTGCACTTTTGATGATGGGCCTGGTTGTCAGCGCCCCGCTTGCCGCCGCGGCCGGTCATCGAACTTTGGCCCTCATAATCTATGGAGCGTTCAGCAGGCTATGTCATCAAATACCGGACCGCTCGTTCTTCACTGCCGGGCATCAATTCGCTGTTTGTGCTCGCTGCACGGGTTTGTATCTTGGCTTCACCGTCGTCGCGTTGTGTTATCCGCTGGTGCGCTCATTGCGGCGCACCGACATGCCGCCGCGTCGGTGGTTGTTTGCAGCCGCAGTTCCGCTTTTGGTGGACTTTGGTCTGGGGTATTTCGGGCTTTGGGAAAATACTCACCTATCGCGTTTCCTGACTGGCGTGTTACTTGGTTCGGTTGCGGTGTTTTATGTAATGCCAGGATTGCTTGATATCAGCTTCCGGGAGTGGCGAAACCTCTTCACGCGCAAACCAGTTGAGATTCGTTAAGCAGGCGATCTCGTGAAGCCCATTCGACCCCCCTCTCATTCTCACCCAGTTTCAACTGCGTGAGACCACCGCGTATAAACGTCGGTCTTCGAAACCGTTTTAACGGTTTCGGAATTCAACCAAAAAAGAACCGTCGCGTTAACACCGCTACAAGAGTCGTTGAAATATTGCTCTTGAAAGCGAACACCCCAAGCTCGGCCCGAGTGGCTCATGCGAGATCGGTCCATCTGAGAATTAGAAGGCCGGTGCTGGAAACCGTTAAAACGGTTCGCGAAACGCAGAACGCCTCATACACCGGGTTGAAACCCGGTGAGAATGAGAGGCTGACCGGAAAGAATGAGAGGTTGATCGGTGAGAATGAGAGGCTGACTTTGGGGATGATGATGGGGCCTCTGACATTGGGTACACGGCGTGCTTTAATGTACAATCTGTCGCCCTCGGGAAGTGGTCCCGTGCTGTAAACGTGCAGGTGAAGTTGTAGAAACGATTTATGATTCTTCAAGATACTGTTCCTCCCGTCGGTCTCACCCCCCATCAACTATTCGATAAAACCTTTGTCGCCTTGTTGGACAAGACCGAGCAGAACATCAGTCCGCTTTATCAGCTGGATGCTTTTGACTGGACCATTCTGATTCTGTACTTCTCGATTCTCGCCATCCTGGCCGTTTATGGTCTCTACCGTGTGAAGCAGGTAATCGAATTCTGGCGCTATCGCAGACTCGTGCCGGAACCGTCCGGGCACTATGCTGGTGACGAACTGCCGCACATTACCGTTCAGCTCCCGCTCTTTAATGAGATGTATGTAGTTGAGAGACTGGTGAAAGCCGTCACTGAAATTGATTACCCTCGTGATCGGTTTGAAATCCAGATACTCGATGACTCGACCGACGAAACAGTGAAGATCGCAGAAGCCACCGTTGCCCGCTATGTGCAGGAAGGCTTTGACATTCACTACGTGCATAGATCAGATCGCACCGGGTTCAAAGCCGGGGCGCTCGCCAATGGCACCCTGACTGCGAAGGGTGAGCTGCTCGCGATCTTCGACGCTGACTTTGTGCCCAAGCCCGACTGCCTGCGCAAGCTCGTAGATTTTTTTAAGGATCCGCTGGTTGGCTGCGCGCAGATGCGCTGGTCTCACATTAATGGAAAGTACAATCTGCTGACTCGTCTGCAGACCATCATGCTCGACGGTCATTTTGTTGTTGAGCAGACTACCCGTAATCGAACCGGAGGCTTCTTCAACTTTAACGGGACAGCCGGAATCTGGCGGCGAAGTGCGATCGAAATGAGCGGTGGTTGGCAGCACGATACGCTGACCGAAGACACCGATCTCAGTTTTCGCGCTCAGTTGATGGGATGGAAGTTTGTTTACCTGCTCGACGAGGAAGCGCCCGCGGAGATTCCTGTCGAGATCAATGCCTTTAAAGCACAGCAACGGCGCTGGGCCAAGGGCGTGATGCAAGTTGGTATTAAATTGTATCCGCGTATTTGGAATGCGCCCTTGCCAACTCGGCTCAGGCTCGAAATGTTTTTCCGCTTGACGGGAAACATTAGCTACCCACTGATGATCGTTGCGAGTTTTCTTCAGTTTCCGCTGCTACTCGTTCGTTACAATCAGCCGCTATACCACTTGATGGTTCTGGACCTGCCGCTTCTGTTCTTCTCGACAATATCAGTTGTGCTGTTTTATGGCACAGCCGTTTGGTATTTAGACGAAAAGCGGTCACCACGCCTGATGCATTTGCCGCTGGTGATGGCCCTGGGCATTGGCCTGGCATTCTCAAATGCTCGCGCTGTGCTGGAAGCGCTGCTGGGCGTTAAAACCGAATTTGTGCGCACTCCCAAGTATCGTGTTGAAGAAACGACCGATGAAACCTGGAAGGCAAAGAAGTATCGGCGTAAGCGCGGCTGGCTGCCGTTGCTCGAGCTGAGTTTCGCCGTCTATTTTCTTCTGGCAATCATGTATGCGGCGCGTTTGCACATGTGGGGCACGATTCCTTTTCTGCTGCTGTTCTTCTTTGGCTTCGGCTACATGGGGACTATGAGCTTGCTGCAGACTGCCGGCGCCAAACGACTGCTCGCATTTTCTACCGCGAAAAGTTAAACGCTCCTAAATGAATCTGCCGCGGATGAACGCGGATGAAATGGATCTGAAAACAGACCGTAATTCAGATCCCGTTTTTATCCGCGTCTATCCGCGGCCAATTCTTTTTCAGCGCAATCTCAGGGCAGTGTTTTACGTGGGAACGTTCTTGCTTTACTTCCCCCGCGTGAACTAATATCCCGCGCGTCTCCGACCATTCCACCGTATCGAACAGAAATCCGTCCCCGTGAAGGTAAGGATATTCACCATTTCCACACATTGTGAGGGTAATCATGCTGATACGATTCTCCCTGCCTAAACTAAGCGCTGTGTTAACGTGCGTTCTAATGACTGCGGCTGTTGCCCTCTCTCAATCGCAGGCGACAACCGGAAACATTGAAGGTCGCGTGCTTGATCCGAAAAACGCTGCGGTGCCAGGTGCCACGGTCGCTGCTGTGAATGAGGAAACAGGTCTTGAGCGGTCAGTGGCCAGTAACGATGAGGGAAACTTCACCATACTCTTGTTGCCGCCGGGCCACTACACAGTTAGAGCGAGTGCCACTGGTTTTGCTCCGGCTGAAAGCAAGAACATCAACGTCAACGTTGGTGGTCGAACCACGCTCGAGCTAATTCTCTCGGTGGGAACCGCTAGTGGTTCCGTTACGGTGACCAGCGAGGTGCCGGCGATTGAGCCCAATGTTTCTTCTGTATCTTCTACTGTGAATTCTCGTGCGATCGAGAACCTTCCCGTGAACGGCCGTAACTATCTTGATTTTGCCACGCTCACCCCGGCGGTCATTCGCGATCAAAACCGTGAAGGCGATCTAACCGTCGGTGGTCAGAAAGGAACTTTGAATAGCCTGCAAGTCGATGGCGCTGACAATAACAATACCTTTTTTGGACAAGCGTTCGGACGAACCGGCGTGCGACCTCCGTACCAATTTTCGGAAGAGTCCGTCCAGGAGTTCCAGGTCAATCAGAACGGTTTTTCCGCGGAGTTTGGACGTGCGGGCGGCGCGGTGATCAACGTAGTTACAAAGTCAGGCACCAACGAGTTTCACGGCGGCGCCTTTGAGTACTTCCGCGATGAGTCACTCAACGCGCAGACACCGCAGTTGAAAGCCTCTCAGTTTCAGCGAGGCTTACCAAACAAACGGCCACCGCTTCAGATCAATCAATTTGGAGCGCGAATTGGCGGCCCCATCAAACGAAACCGCGCCTTCTTCTTTTTCACTTACGACGGACAGCGGCAGAAGCTGCCGAATTTCCTGGATCCGCCGAATTTCTTTTCGCAGCCGGCCTCGGTCCAGGCGCTCCTGTTACCAAAACTTGGTACTTATCAAATCAATCGAAACCAGGATGTTTTCATGGTGAAGAGCGACATCTCTCTGAATCGGAACAACCAACTGTCGCTCAGATTCAATCGGCAGAATTTCACCGGCAAGAACAACGAATTCACTGGAACACTCGGTACGCTCGAACACTCGGGCGACAGCGTCGCCAAAACCACAACCTTCTCCGGAACTCTAATCTCAACTATCAGTTCCACCCTTACTAATGAGTTTCGCTTTCAGGTGGCGAAGGACCGCGAGCCGGGTCTTGCGAACAGCACCGATCCTGAGGCGCAAATCAATACTGGCAGCGGCTTCCTCCTGATCGGTCGTAACAACTTTAGTCCCCGCGAAACCACCATCAAGCGCTGGCAGTTAATTGATAATCTTTCCTGGGTCCATGGTCGGCATACGTTCAAGACCGGGATTGATCTCAACAGGGACAACATCTTCAATTTCTTCCCCGGCTTTTTCTCGGGGCAATACACCTTCAGTCCGATTACCGGCATCGCCGCGACAGGTTATCTGGCATTTCAGTTGAACAGGCCAACCACGTTCGCACAAAGCTTCGCCGGCGCTAACACCACCGGAGCAACTACGCATCCAAACAGCAAGGACTTTGCGGTTTTTGTCCAGGACGACATCAAGGTTACGCCCAAGCTGACATTGAACCTGGGACTTCGTTACGACAAACAGTTCATGGCCCAGCCTCCGGTGAAGAATCCCGACGCACAGTTGTTGGCCGCCGGCCTTGATACGAGCAGGCAGCCAAACGACAGCAACAACTTCGGTCCGCGTGCCGGGTTCAGCTATTCGCTTGACGACAAGACTGTAATTCGCGGTGGATATGGAATTTTCTATGGACGCACCACGGCGATCATGTTGGGAACAGCTCACTCTAACAACGGCATCAATATCCTTGGTGTTACTTTGAGCTGCACAGCCGTACCTAATCCCTGTCCAACTTACCCTGCGATCTTTACGACGGCGCCGTCAGCGGGCGCTAACATTCCCAACATCTTCCTTTTTGCCGATAACTATCAACAGCCCTACGTGCAACAAGGTCGAATGGGAGTCGAGCGGGAGATCGTCCACCACATCACTGTATCCGCCACGTATCTGTATTTCAGAGGTGTGCACCTGTCGCGCACTCGCGACATCAATCTGTTCGCTCCGGTTTCAACCACGGCGGTCGACCCGGTTTCTGGCCAGACGTTTACGATTCAGCGTTTTCCCGGAGCGAGCTTTACTGCGAGCGCGCCAATACGCCCTAATCCCAGATTTAATCGTATCAATCTGTTCGAAAGTTCAGCTAACTCTCGATACAACGGGCTGGCGATTCAGGCTCGCAGAAGGTTCTCGCCGACCCACCTGATTCCCTTCTTTGAAGGAAGTGGCTCGCAGTACATGCTGTCCTACACATTCGCGAAAGCTGATGACGACAAACCCGATCAGACCTCCGTGGTTCCCGGAGGCGGCGACGACTCCAAGGTGGCTCAAAACCCGTTTGATTTACGTGACGAGTGGAGCTATTCGGATGCTGATCAGCGACATCGCTTTGTCGTGAGCACCGTTTTTGAATTGGGCAGAGTAAAGTCGGAGAACAAAGTGTTGCGGATTCTGCTCAATGATTACACTGTGTCAGGAATTAATCAGATCCAGTCGGGCTTTGCTTACTCTGCCCAGATTGGAGCCGACATCAACCGTGACGGGAATTCGCGCGACGATCGAGTGCCAGGATTCAAACGGAACAGTTTCCGCTCGCCCTACACGTGGCAGTCAGATGCGCGCATCACGCGAACGATTCATTTGGGCGAAACCATGAAGCTGCGCTTGATAGCCGAAGCCTTTAATCTCTGGAATCGAGCAAACGTTGGCCTGGCTCCTGGTGGCGGTTATTTCTCGTTTGTGAATGTGAACCAATACAGCACTTTCACGCCTGTTGCGGCGACAAGCACCTTGAACCTAACTCGTGCGTTGCCCGCTGCTGCGTTTGGTTTGCCGCGTTCAATCATCACGCCGCGACAGGTACAACTGGCAATCAAGTTTGATTTCTGAGGCGAGCGTGGCCGTGGGGCTTGACACCCGGTTGGCGCGTTGCCTATATTCACGCTCAGGTAACAAGATGACTTACGCCTATTATTGCTGCTGCTATTGCGCCTGTTGCGCCTGTTGTTCAGGTCGCGATCGGGAAAGCTGCCGCGGGCGTAAGAATCATCTGACTTAGCAGCCAAGCGTAGCAAGTTTTCAAAAGCCGGTCGCGACCGCAAGGATCCGCGACCGGCTTTGCTTTTGACGCAGTCTGAAAGAGAGAACATGGCAACCGTTCTGGAAGCACCGTCACCCTGGCGCGACTCACCGGACTCGCACGACTCGATCGCTGCAAGCATCGGGAACACGCCATTAATTCGCCTGCGCAAGGTGGCCTGGGACTTACCACCAGGTGTCGCCCTGTATGCCAAAGCCGAACATCTAAACCCCGGAGGTTCGGTGAAAGACCGTCCAGCGCTGGCGATGATTAGAGCCGGCGAGCGCCGCGGAGAGTTGAAGCCGGGTATGACAATCATCGATGCCACCAGCGGCAATACTGGCATAGCTTATGCCATGATTGCTGCGACTCGCGGTTATCCGATCATCATTTGCCTGCCGCGCAACGCCAGCGCGCAACGTAAACAAATTCTGCGCAGCTTTGGAGTCGAGATTATTGAGACAGATCCCTTACTGGCAACAGACGGCGCTCAGGCGATTGCTCGCGAGTTGTTTGAAGCAAATCGTGGCAAGTACTTCTATCCCGATCAATACAACAACGAAGCTAATTGGCGCGCTCATTACGAGGGAACAGCTGCCGAGATCTGGGCACAGAGTGCTGGTCGAATTACTCATTTTGTGACCGGTCTGGGGACCACCGGTACCTTTGTCGGCACGACGCGCAGGCTTAGAGAACTGAATCCGCAGATCAAGGCAATCTCGATGCAACCTGCATCGCCATTGCATGGGCTGGAAGGCTTGAAACACATGGCGACGGCCAAGGTGCCCGGGATCTATGATCCGACTCTTGCCGATGCCGAAGTTGAGGTTCAGACAGAGGACGCCCGCGAGATGATGCGACGACTGGCGCTCGAAGAAGGGCTGCTGGTAGGTCCGAGTTCAGGGGCCAACGTATTTGCTTCATTGCAGCTGGCGCGGACTCTTCCGAGAGGTTCTGTTGTGGTTACGGTTCTTTGCGACAGCGGAGCGCGTTATGGAGAATAGATGTAAACCAGCTGTAAGCTTGCGCCGGCTTGATTGCCATTCGACGGGAGGGCAAACTAACAGCTTGGCTTACAAAGTTGAGAAAGGCGTTTACTCGCTCTAAAGATAAGTTTCCTGGAGGACTCAAGAAATGTCAGTCACTATCACGATCCCCACAGCCCTGCGGCAGTTTGCTGATGGTCAATCGCACATCGTGGTCGAAGCAACCACCGCGGGTGAGGCTCTTGATGCCTTGACTTCAAAATACTCTGAACTGCGCCGCCATTTATACAATGACCAGAACGCCTTGCGCAGTTTCGTAAATGTTTATCTCAACGATGAAGACATTCGCCACCAATCCGGCGCAGCAACGCCGTTGCGCGCAGGTGACACGCTGATGATCGTTCCTTCAATTGCAGGTGGGGCTTCCACCGCAGAGGATGTGGCGCCCCCGCTGCCAGCACTTTCAAATGAGGAGATCGCGCGCTATAGCCGGCACTTGATAATGCCGGAGGTGGGTTTGAAGGGACAGCAGCGGTTAAAGGCTGCGAGTGTGCTGATGATCGGCACGGGCGGTCTGGGAGCGCCGCTTGGCATGTATTTGGCTGCGGCCGGCGTTGGCCGGTTGGGAATTGTGGATTTCGACGCGGTTGAAGCTTCGAACCTGCAACGGCAGATTATTCATGGCACGAAAGACATCGGCCGGCGAAAAATCGAGTCAGCACGTGACCGGCTGAGAGACATCAACCCTCACATCGACATTGAAACTCATGAAACCCGTTTGGCCAGTGATAACGCCCTGCGGCTTTTCAAAAACTACGACATCATTGTGGATGGAACGGATAATTTCCCGACTCGTTACCTGGTTAACGACGCCTGTGTGCTTACAGGGAAGCCCAACGTCTACGGCTCCATTTTCCGTTTTGAGGGACAGGCCAGTGTTTTTTGGGCCGAGCGCGGAGCATGTTACCGCTGTTTGTATCCCGAGCCGCCGCCGCCCGGACTGGTTCCCTCTTGTGCTGAAGGTGGAGTGCTGGGCGTGCTACCAGGCATCGTTGGTGCGATTCAGGCAAACGAGACCATTAAGTTGATCCTTGGCTCTAGTGACACGCTGGTTAACCGTCTCTTGTTATTTGACGCCTGGCAGATGAAGTTCCGCGAGTTGAAGCTACGCAAGGATCCGCAGTGTCCGGTGTGCGGCGAAAACCCAACCATCAAAGAGCTGATCGACTATGAAGCATTTTGTGGGCTGGCTCCGAATCAGCAGCCGCCCGCGCCTAAGCTTCAGGAAATTACCGCGAGCGAGCTCAAGCGGCGGCTCGATCGTGGTGACGATTTGCAGGTGATCGACGTGCGCGAGCCGCACGAATATGAGATCGCGCGCATGCCGGGAACAACTCTGATCCCGCTGGCTCAGATAGTAGGCCGTATGAATGAGATTGATCCCTCGCGTGAGACTGTCGTGCATTGCAAAGGCGGGATACGTAGCGCTCGGGCAATCGAGGCCCTGCAACGAGCCGGATTCGTAGGCGAGTTGATTAATCTAAAAGGCGGCATCACGGCCTGGTCCAACGACGTCGACCCAACCGTCCCGAAGTACTAACCGGCAAAGAGCAAAGAGGTAAGAGCAAAGAGCTAATCCGCAGATTACGCCGATTACACAGACCAGGCAAAGAGCAAAGAGCAAAGAGGTAAGGGCAAAGGGGAAGACCGGCGGACAATGCCTAACGAGCGGAGCCGGTTTCGTTTTCAGAGCTTTGCTCTTTGCCTGGTCTGTGTAATCGGCGTAATCTGCGGATGAGGTTCGCTTGACTGGTTCTGACAAATCTCCAAACGATTACGCTCTCGTCACCGGTGCTTCAAGGGGCCTCGGGAAAGTCTTTGCCCAGGCTTTAGCCGAACGCAAACACAACCTGATCCTCGTGGCGAGGTCAGAAGACAAGCTTGTCGAATTGGCTGAACAACTGCGGAGCCGGTATGGAATCGCCACAGAGGTAATCGCGATTGATTTAGCTGCGCCCGGATCAGGTCAGCGTCTGGTCCAGCAGCTCCATGAACGCGCGCTCGAGGTTGATCTGCTGGTGAACAACGCGGGCGTCGGAGTACAGGGCGAATTCCGAAAGCTCGATCTGAACGGCCAGTTGAGCATGATCAATCTGAACAATGCCGCAGTGGTTGAGCTGACTCACCTCCTGCTTCCGGAAATGATCGAGGCAAAGCGTGGCGCCATCATCAACATATCCTCCATGGCTGGAATGCAGGCAGTACCTTATGCCGCTCTTTACTCGGCCACAAAATCCTTTCTTACCACTTTCTCACTGGCGGTTGAGCGTGAAGTCGGCAGGCATGGCATCAAGGTGGTAACAGTTTGTCCCGGTCGTTTGAAAGCTGCGCCCCAGGGAGAAGCCGGCGACCCAAATCGAAAGAAGTTTCCCGGAGGCGAACAGGCGCATGAAGACGTTGTCGCGCAGACGCTTAAGTTGCTTGATGAGGGCGGGGGACTGCTTATTCCGGGAACGATAAATAAGTTTGCGAACATACTCGAACGCTTTTTCCCACGAAGGTTGGTCGCCAAGGGAATTGGAAAAATGTCGAAGCCGAAGAGCTGAGGGCTGGGAGCTGAGGGCTGAGGGCTGAGAGCTGAGAGCTGAGGGCTGAGAGCTGAGGGCTGAGGGCTGAGGGCTGAGAGCTTACCGCTAGTGCTTGAGAGCTGAATGCTGGAGCAGCCGAGAACAAGACTTGAGTGACAGCCGACAAGCAGCGCTCCGCCCTCAGCGCTTCACTCCGCTCGTAGCCCGAGCCAGCCAAGCAGCGTGCCCAGGGCCTCAATGATCGATAGCAGAACTGCGGTGATCTTAAATGAGAGGGCCCACTGACCAGGCGGTAGATGTGAGACATGATCGGGACTGATTAGCACGAAGTGATTTATTATCCCGAAGAGTAGTGATGCCAACATTGACAGCAGCAGGAGGCCCGCTCCCCATTTTTGCAGTCTCGTATAAAACAGCGCTAAAGAAATCAACGGCGCCACCACAATTACACCCATGACAAAAAGATCCTGTGCCGCCGTCAGTTTGATACCGAGACGGTGGTGGGCCATGCCATGCGCCAGAGAGAGGACGAAATGGCATAGAATCAGCGCGGTCATGTGAGTCCTGAGTCGGTTCATGGTGGGTTTCGGCCTCTCATTCGCGGATTTTTGGGCAAATCAAGAATCTGTACGGTAGCAGACAATTGTGTTATAGTTCGCCGCGCAAAATCGCATCTGGAACGGAGTTGCTCCTGACTCTCTCCGCGTGCCATCTGTAGAACCATTTTCAGCGGCATTCGTCTAGCGTCCCCATTCGCTGCCCGTCCGTTTCCGAGGACCGGTACAAATGAAAATCCTACTCTATAACCCTGATAATGGCGTTACCAGAAATTTTATGCCCCACCTGTGGATGTTTTTGCTCAAAGCATTAACGCCTCCAGGGCACGATGTGATTTTGATCGACGGCAACGCCAAGCCAATGAACGAGCAACAGCTTGTTCAATTCATCAAAGATGAAGGCGTTGGTCTGGTCGGCATCGGCGCCATGACGCGCATGATAGCCAGAGCTTACCGTATTGCCGACGCCGTACGCGCTGCCGGAGTTCCCGTTGTGATGGGTGGACCACATGTGACTGAATTGCCCGATGAGGCATTGGGGCGTGATGGGGGTCCAAGACACGCCGACGCAGTGGCGCTCGGCGAAGCGGATGAGATTTGGCCGCGGATTGTCGAAGATGTTGTTAAAGGTGAATTGAAAGAGGTATATGCGCCAGTTGATGAAAACGGAAAGGAGCGGAAGCCGAGCCTCCAGCCGTATCCGATCATTCCCTGGGACAAGATCGATCTTGATCAGTTCAACTTGATCCCTAAGGCAATCTCACGTCTTACTCAGAAGCATGGCAGCGGATGGAAGTACTTCAACCTCATGCCGATTGAATCTGGGAGAGGTTGTCCCTACGGTTGCGAGTTTTGTACGGTGACAGGCTTCTTTGGCGATTCAATACGCTTCCGCACGAATGAAAGCGTTGTTAATGAGCTTTTGCTGCTCAAGGCCCGGGCTCGCAAAGAGCGAGGGCAAGTCATTGTCTTTTTCATCGACGACAACTTTGCCATCAACGTCAAGCGGACCAAATCGCTGCTCCGGGACATCATCGCCGCCGGCGTAAATGTCCCCTGGATCGCGCAGATAAGCTCAAACCTGCTCAAAGATGAAGAGCTGGTGGATCTGATTGCTGCGTCCGGAGGCAAGTGGATTTTCATCGGCATGGAATCGATCGATCCGACCAACCTTGCCGACGTGAACAAGGGCTTCAACAAGCCGGCTGAGTATGCAGCGGTATTGCACCGCCTTGCAAAACGAAATATCTACGCCATTACTTCTTTTATTATCGGGCTCGACAATGACACACCGGGAGTTGCAGACCGCACGATTGCCCAGATTCGACAATGGCCTCCGGGAATGCCGGTTTTTGGTCCATTGACGCCGTTACCGGGCACCCCACTCTACGCAAAGCTTGGCGCCGAAGGCCGCTTGACGAGGCCCAAGCACTGGCTAAACTTCGATCTCTACCGAATGGCCCACACGCCTTTGAAGATGACCATTCCCGAAGCTCAGCTTGAGCTGGATAAAGCGTGGCTCACCTCGTACAGCCCTGAGCGCAACGATGAGGTGATTGATCTGCTTGCAGAGCAGGGAATTGATGACCGTGCGATGCACTTTATAATGCGCCTTTTCTTCCGGGGAATCTACATCCCGCAGATGAACAAGCGCAGCTGGGTGAAGTTAATCGCTAAGAATCGCAAGCCCATTATGAAGCTTTTCAAGCAGAGTGTGGGCCAACTGCGAGAGTCACGTAGAAAACGTCTGGCCGGAGCTACGGCCGCCGCCGCCATAATCTCGATGCTGTTCTGAGACTAAGAACGCTCACACTTGAATTCAGCCCTGTCCTGTACGTCGCTTTCGGCTGATTTGCAATCCGCAATCCGCAATCCGCAATCCCAAATTCTCTCTCATGGCTTCAACCAATTATCATTTCATAGATAAATGGCGGGTTGAAGCTACGGTCAATGAGATAGCTGACATCCTTGAAGACGCGCTTAGCCTGCCGCGCTGGTGGCCGTCGGTCTACTTTGAAGTAAAGGAACTTGAGCCTGGCGCTGAAGGTGGCATCGGAAAGTTAATCTCACTGCGCGCCGGTGGCTGGCTGCCTTACACCCTGCGCATAAAGTTTCGCACCGTATCCTCGCGTTATCCAAACGGCTTCACAATGGAGGCTTTTGGCGATCTTGAAGGCACTGGAATTTGGATATTCGAGCAGGACGATCGTTATGTGAATATCACCTATGATTGGACCATCCGTGCCAATAAGCCGATTGTGCGGCAGCTGTCGTTTTTGCTGAAGCCAATCTTTCGCTCGAATCACAACTGGACCATGAAGCGCGGCGAGGAGAGCCTGAAATTAGAACTACAACACCGCCGCGCTTCCACTCGTGAAGACGTGGTTCCTCTTCCACTCCCACCTGGCCCTGCACTTCTGTTGAGAATGTTTGGTCGTTTAGCGCCCACCAATCTTTAAAGCTGGAAATTCTCTCATTCACACCGGGCTTTAGCCGCCCGGTGATTAGGCGACGGTCAGCGTTTGGAGCCGTTTCAACGGTTTTTGGTCGTCGCCGCGTCGTCGCATGCTCGCTGAGTCTGGTTGGCGTAGTCGCTGCGTCGAATGAAATGCACCGCGAAGCCGGAACCCGTTGAACGGTTGTGGGCAGTCAAAGCGCCCTATTCATCACGCGGTGAAACCGGGTGGGAATGAGAGTGAGAGCTAATATTTCAGCTTTTTGAGCGCGTGCGGCGGCGCGTGCGGCGCTTGGAAGTGGGCTTTACCTCTGGTGTTGTAGTTGGTGTGGAAACCGCTACGTCCTGCTTCTTGGGCGTATTCATCTCGCGAATAAAATCGGCGACGGCCTGTTGCGACATATCAGCCTGTATCAATACCTCCGTGTCAGTCGGTGTAATCACCAGACGTCTCAAAGCTGCCTGCGCTTGTGAATCCTTAATGGTGCCGGCTGCCGACTCTAGACCCATGGAAAGCAGGCTCTTGATGATCTTTGCAGTATCCGGATTGTCTGCATTCATCGCCCCGCGCAGCTTGAAAGACGTGTCATCCATCGTGATGGCAGCGTAGTAATCACCCAACTTCATGTCGCACTTTGGATTGCGAGGATTGTTCTCGGTGCCCAACAACGCGAACGTCTTCGCAAAAGCTGTTAGCGGCGAGCCTGCAGTACTAACCAGCGCCGTCTGATCGCGCATGACTGAGTTCAATAGATCCTGACTGATCCTTCCGTGCCCGGCCGCTGCATCGACAGCAGCTTTGACATACGACGTCGTACCCATCGCAATCGTGTCACCGTTGAGTAACACTACTCCAACTTCCGAAAGTGATTTTAGAATCGGAGTCTTCTGAGCCTGGGTGGCGATGTCATCAATGGTGATCAAATTGAGAGTTTTGGAGTTGTAGGTTTCCTCCCGCAACTTGCCTTTAGCAGCCTCTCGCGCCACTTGAAGCAATGCACCGCCGTCGAAATCTCCGCTTGCCACCAACAAAAACTCCGGGAGCGAAAAACTGAGATCTGCTGCGGGTTTCTTGAAACGCACTTGCAGCACCAGATAATCCAGTGTTCGTGGATCGATGCCGGCCTGGGACTTCAGTGCATTAAGGCCCGCGCTCATACTCTCCACATCTTTTTGCGGAACGACACGAGGAAGGGCCTCAGTCAGAATTCGGCGCGGATTGAAGTAGAGCACCGCATCTGCCTCCGGCAACAGCGCGAGTGAAGAGTTGATATTGCGTGACGGCTGCGACGGAGGCCGCAATGCAGACGAGGTGGTCGCTTGCGATACCTGCGCTTGTGCTGCGGCGCAAGCAAGAATGCCGGCCAGCAATATCGAAAATAGAAATGAATTGCGTTTGCCGTAGTGTTTGGGGGTATTGGTTTTCAAGCTTATGCCTCCATCAGCGTAAGATGTCGGCGTATCTTCCCACACTCGGTCGGAAGCTCGCCAGATAATTATTCGAAATTTCGGATTGAGCTCGAACAATCGTTCAACGTCGTAACGCGAACTGTTGATCTGGCGGAAGCCTTAAATCCACTCTAACTTCTGTGCAGATCCACAGTTTGCGCTACAAGCGTGGGCTTCAACCAATGAAGATTGAAGTCCACGCGCTGCCTGGTTGGTTGTGTGATGCGTCTAAGGAGCCTTCGTGGGCTTTGTGGGCGCAGATTCCTGCTTTTCCAGGACAAGTTTCTGATCAGCCTCACCCATCGCACTGGCGTAGTGAACGTTAACGGTAAGGGTCTTGCCATCGGGTGACAGGGACCAAACCATTGTGGCTTTCACGTCATTGTCGTTGAACGTGAAGCTCGAATTAACGACGAGGTTGCTGCCGTCCCATTTTAGCGTTGACTTAACGTCGCGGCCGTTAACCTGATTCAGCGCTTCTTTGCCATCCGTGGTGTACTTGATGGTGTATTGCTGCTTTCCCTGCGCACCCTCGGCGCTAACTTCATCAGTCAGCGAGGGCTCCTTGTGGGAAATTACATCGGTGCGGCTATCGGGACCAGGCAAAGGACCAAAGTCGCTCTTGCTGGTGTTCAATTTCCAGGTTCCGCTGAAGTCCGGTTTTTGTTGTGCGAATCCTGTCAGTGCCGGTAATGCGATCAGGATTGTAAGTAAGAGCAGTTTGCGCATCATGTGGTCATCCCTCCGAATAGTAATTAGTAATCAGTAATCAGCTGGTGCTTTGTACTTGGTGCTTTGTACTTTGAACTTTGTGCCTTGCACGTTGTCGTGGTCTTTATCGTGGGGTATATAGGATGACAAGCACAAAGTTCAAAGTACAAAGCAACAAGTACAAAGCACAAAACCTGCTGATTACTGATTACTTCCTTCAGACTGTGCGTGTTTTCCAGCGACCGCGGCGAAAAACGATGGCTGCCACTACGGCCAGCAATGAGAAGGCAATCATGATCGCCAGGAATACTCCCTTAGGTCCAAATCCGAAGATGATTGCCAACGTATAAGCCAGCGGCAGTTCTCCCATCCAGAAGACGAAGAGGTTAATGATAGTCGGCGTCCACGTATCGCCGGCTCCGTTGAACGACTGCGACAGCACCATGCCGTAGGCGTAAAAGAGGAAACCATACGCCACCGTGCGAAGGCAATCGATACCGTACGGTATTACCGCTGGATCATCCGTGAAAAAGAGAATGATAGGGCGCGCGAAGACAACAAAAATCAGTCCCGCGATACCCAGGCAGATCATGTTGTAAAAGCCGGCCTTCCAAACCGCCTTTTCGGCTCGATCCGGATTCTTTGCACCCAGGGCCTGACCAACCATCGTCGCAGCGGCATTAGACATCCCCCAGGATGGCAGGAGCGCGAAAATAATCACGCGTATTCCAATCGTGTAACCTGCCAGAGCCTTGCTGCCGAAGCTCGACACAGTACGAATCAAACCGATCCAGCTCGCCATGCCGATGAAAACTTGGAACGTCGCTGTTGATGACAGTCGTACCAGACGCGACATGATTGCCGGTTCTACTCGCAGGTTGGCTCGAGTGATGGTGAATCTTCCGCCTCGTCGAATCAGGCGACTGAAAGCATAAAGCGCGCCGATGCCGCGCCCGATGTTTGTACCGACGGCGGCGCCAACGATTCCGAGTTTGGGAAATGGTCCTACACCAAAAATTAAACATGGGCCCAACACCATGTTGATAGCGTTTGCCAGCCACAACACGCGCATCGCGATATATGCATCGCCCGATCCACGAAAGATCGCGTTGATCAGAAATAGCATGATGATCGTTGCGTTGCCCGCGAGCATCACTCTGGTGAACCCTACACCATGTTGTATCACCCAGGGAGTGCCGCCCATTGCGGCTAGCAACCTGGGAGCCAGAGTCACGCCAATCGATGCGAAGATTAAAGAAACAATCAAACCCATAGCGAGGGCTTGAACCGCGGCTCTGGCCGCACCGTCAGGATTCTTCTCGCCAATACGACGAGCTATCATGGCGGTTGCGCCGATGCTGAGCCCGATTGCGACGGTATAAATGAAAGTGAGAAGCGATTCGGTCAATCCCACTGTGGAAACAGCGTCAGCTCCCAGATGAGAAACCCAGAAGATGTCAGCCACCGCAAAAGTGCTTTCCATCAGCATCTCAAGAACCATCGGAATGGCCAGGAGAATCACTGATCGCCCGATTGGTCCCACAGTGTAGTCGTGATGTGAACCGCGCAGAGAGTCTCGGATTGCGGACCAGATTCCTAATTCCGTGTCAGCTTCCTGCGGTGGCCCACCATAGGCGGACGGCGACAGTTCAGCCGCTGCAATTAGTCCGGCCTCAGCGACGCTCTCTGTCGATGGAACGCTGGGGAAACTTTCAGTTGATTCAGTCATAGCGGCAAAGGGCAAAGAGCAAAGGGCAAAGGGCTAAACGCAAAGGGCAAAGCGCCGCGGGTTCAAGCGCTGAGAGCAGAGGGCGAAGAGCAATAGGCAATTTGCCATATATCATTTCACATTCTTCAGTTTTCATTGCGGAGACGATTTGCACCCCGGCTCAGCCGTTTGCTCTTACCGCTTACCTCTTTGCTCTTTGCTTTTATTCGGCGCGACCGAAGTCATCGTGCAGACGCACGATGTCGTCTTCGCCGAGATAGCTGCCCCGTTGCACTTCGATGAATACGAGCAATTCGTCTCCAGGGTTTTCAACTCGATGAGCTGCGCCAATGGGAATGCCGATCGATTGACCACTTGGAAGGGCGATGTCTTCACCGTTGAGAGTAACTTTGGCTACACCTTTGACTACAACCCAGTGCTCAGCGCGTTGCGCATGCTTCTGGTAGCTCAACCTTTTGCCGGGCAGCACCTCAATGCGCTTGACCTTGTAATCATCTCGCTCATCGAGCACAGTGAAACTTCCCCACGGCCGCTGGTCGAATTTCGGTGATGTGATAGCGTCGTTCAGAATTAGTTCCTCCTAATGCCGATTAGATTGGATACACCTGCTTGAGCGGTGGCTCGGTCTTCGAGTCCGGTAACACTAACACGATCAGGCCACCAAAGGGCAAAGAGCAAAGGGCAAAGGGCAAAGAGGTAAGGGCAAAGGGCAAAAGCGCTGAGGGCAGAGGGCCAAGCGCAAAACGCTGAGGGCAGAGGGCTGAGAGTAAAGGGCAAAGCGCAGGATCCAGCTCTTAGCTCTCAGCGCTCGGCCCTCAGCGCTCGGCCCCATTTTGCCCTTTGCTCTTACCCCTTTGCGCTTTGCCGAGGTCGCTTGCAATTATTTTTGAAATAGGCCAATATTTGCAGCGTTTTGACCCAACCTGTTCACAAAGTCTGAATGTTATATTTCAGGAGCTAGTGGGAATTTCAGTCGTAATCGCCAGGCATTGATAAGATCTGCGGATCCGCTGTCCAGCCCCAGGAGATTTGGAGGAGAAAAGAAAGATATGGCCGAGATACAGGAGAACCTAAACGCCGGCACCAACGCGGCTCCTTTTCGCATAGACGCGAAACTGCACCAGATCCTCTATAAGAAGGAAGAACACTCGAGACTCGAGCCAAAGGGTGAGACCCTTCCGGAACCCGTTTATCCAATGAAACCGAATCCGGTCGAGATGACGGAACGTGAGTATCAAAAGTTAAACGCCATCCGCACCTGGAAAACCTGGGGTGCCCCCTACTTCAAATCGCGCTGGCACAACAAGGAAGTGCGGCCGATCATCCCGTATCTCTTCACCGAATGGAAGTGCAACCTGGATTGTCACTATTGCTGGTCCTACAACAATGCCGTCAAAGGCATGACCGAAGATACGGCTAAGCAGTCAATTGATTGGTTGCATTCAATCGGTTCGCGTGTTCTGGCGCTGATGGGCGGCGAGCCGCTGCTGCGTCCAAAGTTCATTCACAAGATCGTCTATTACGCGGCTAAGAAAGACATCTTTGTCTACCTGCCGACGAACGGACGTTTGATGAAGCCTGCGGTTATCGATCAACTGGGTGATGCCGGCATCGCTACTGTTAACCTTGCAGTCGACTCAGTCAAGGAGCGCAAATCTCTGCCCAAGGCATTTGAGCCGATCAAGCCTTACTTCGATTATCTCGTAAAGCGGCAGCGCTACTACGGCTACACGGTAATGTTCAATATCAACATCTGCCATAACAACATGGACGATGTGAAAGAACTAACCGAGATTGCTCGCTCGAACGGTATCGCGACTGACTATCACATCAACGAGACGCCGATGACCGAGCAGGATCACTTCAAGCATCTCAATGAGAACCAGACGTACCTGACCCCTGAGGATTGGCCGAAAGTCGATGCATTGCTCGATTACCTCAACGACAAACGCATCAACGAGGGCTACAAGATGGTCAATCCTATTCAGCACATGGAAGACATGAAGCAGCTGATGCGCGGTCAGGTTCCACCCTG
>Ga0126384_10000487_pt1 | contig 21754 bp, 19 predicted proteins | sample PanSoiMetPlot_36_FD_92543 | JGI IMG/M metagenome (GOLD analysis project Ga0126384, IMG submission 92543) | Tropical forest soil microbial communities from Panama - MetaG Plot_36 | ecosystem: Environmental > Terrestrial > Soil > Tropical forest > Bulk soil | place: Panama | collected 2016-02-17 | reverse complement strand
CCACGATCTCTCGACGCGTGCGCGCAAGCCATACGTCGCCTTCAACTGCGCCGCCGTGCCGCGCGATCTGTTCGAGGGCCAGCTCTTCGGGTACCGCAAAGGCGCGTTCACCGGCGCGGCGAGCGACCACGCGGGCGTGCTACGCGCGGCCGACGACGGCACCGTGCTGCTCGACGAGATCGGCGAGTTGCCCCTGGACGTCCAGCCGAAGCTTTTGCGGTTCCTCGAGAACGGCGAGATTCTCCCGCTCGGCGAGCGCAAGCCCGTCAAGGTGGATGTCCGCGTGATCGCCGCCACCTTCCGCGACCTCGATCAGCTCGTGCGCGAGCGGCAGTTCCGCGAGGACCTCTTCTATCGGCTGCAGGTGGTGCCCCTGCACGTGCCGCCCCTGCGCGAACGGCCCGAGGACGTGATTGCCCTGGCGCGGCACTTCGTCCGCAACCTCACGCCGGCCGGGCACCCACCACCTGTCCTCGCACCCGACGCCCTCACGGCGCTGAGCGCGCACCGCTGGCCGGGAAACGTGCGCGAGTTGCGCAACGTGATCGAGCGCTCGCTGGCCTTCGAGCCGTTGCCCCCGGTGCTGGGAGCCGAGCACCTTCGAATCACGGTGTGACCCCCTCCCGTCGCCCATCGCATTCGCGTTGGCATGTTTTTCTGTTCGTTTCCGATCTTGTTGTGTAGGGGCCGGTGTCCTTCCAAAGGCACTTCAAGGAGCAGACCCATGACGAGTCCGAGTGACGGCGCTGCTGAAGGCCCAAAAAGCGAAGGCCGCGGCTCTCCAGAATCACTCGGGAAACCGCGGCCTTCAACGAGTCGGGGAGACAGGATTTGAACCTGCGACCCCTTGGTCCCGAACCAAGTGCTCTACCAGGCTGAGCCACTCCCCGGTCGCGATCCGTTTAACTGACGGACTTTCCTCAGTCAAACGCGGCTTACCTGCTCACCCAACGACTTTGCTTCAATATCAGCGGACTTCGAGTCTTGTTCCTGCGCGGATTGGTGGTAAGCCCTCCGCCCACGAGAGCGCCTCTCACCAGCGGCCGCTCGAGGGGGCATCATGCAAAGCACAAGTACAACGGGCATCCGCCTTGTCCTCGCTACCCTTGTCACGCTGGTCGCGAACGCACGTGCGGATGTGCTCCAGCATCACAACAACGGCACGCGCGACGGTTTGTACATCGACCCTCTCTTTACCCTCGACGCAGTTCCGAACATCCATCGTGACTTCAGTTTCGACGCGGTCCTGCCGGGCCCCACGTACGCACAGCCGCTCTACGTGAGCAACGGGCCGGGCGGAACCGCGGCTCTGATCGCCGTTACCGAACAAAATGAAGTCTTGGCGTTGGATGCGAGCAGCGGTGCGACACTTTGGGACGTCAACCTCGGGGCGCCGGTGCCTCGCGCTTCTCTGCCCTGCGGCAACGTCGATCCCGTGGGCATTACCAGCACGCCGGTGATTGACATCGTTTCTCGAACTCTCTACGTCGCGGCAATGACCACCCCGGACGGCGGCCCCACCAAGCAACATCTCATCTACGCCCTTCTCCTCGATGATGGTTCCACGGTGCCCGGCTGGCCCGTGGATGTCGCCGCGTCGGTCAGCTACGGCGGGCTAAGCTTCAACCCCACTCCGCAGAGTCAGCGGGGCGCGCTGCTCCTCAACAACGGTTTTCTCTACGTGGGCTATGGCGGTCACTTCGGAGACTGCGGCAACTACCACGGCTGGGTCGTGGGAGTTCCGCAAGCCGATCCTAGCAATCCGATCGGATGGGCAACCGACGCGCAAGGTGGTGGGATTTGGGCGCCCAGTGGGTTTGCTACCGATGGCACCTTTCTCTATGCCGCAACCGGGAACACCTTCTTCACGAGCACCTGGAGGGGCGGTGAAGCAATCCTTCGTTTCAGCGACGGTCCGTTTTTTTCCGGCGAAACGACCGACTTCTTTACGCCATCGAATTGGCGCACGCTCGACAGTGGCGATCTGGACATCAGCGGAACTGGGCCGGTGTTGATCGACGTTCCCGACGCCACGCCTTCCGCGCTGATTGTGGCGTTGGGCAAGAATGGCGTCGCTTATCTGATCGATCGCAACGACTTCGGAGGCGTTGGCAGCGGGGACGGCACTCACGGCGAGGGGGTGGCCAGCGAGCGCGTCGCCACCGCAACGATCATCAACGCCGCTGCTGCATACACGACCGCGACCGGCACCTACGTGGTCTTCGTCACCAGCGGGCAAGGCGTTGGTTGCCCGGGTCCGGCCGGGAGCCTCGTCGCGCTTAGAATCGGAACCGATGCGCCCCCCACCATCAACGTAGCGTGGTGCGCCAACAACCAAGGTCGGGGTTCTCCGATCGTCACCACCCCGGACGGCAGCTCGGAACCGGTGGTGTGGACCGTGGGTTCCGAGTCGAGCAATCGGCTCCACGCGTTTCATGGCGAGACCGGCGAGCTACTCTTCTCGGGCGGTGGTCCCTCGGAACAGATGGGACTGGTGCGCCGCTTCACGACTCCGATCGCCGTCGACGGGCGCATTTTCGTTGCCGCGGACAATCAGCTCTACGCCTTCACCACGCAGTAGGACGAGCATCAATTCCGTGCCCAAGTCCGCACGCTGAAGTCGACGTGCGTCGGACTTGGACAGGGAGGGGCCGCGCTCAATGATTCATGTTCATCGATGCTCCATACTTTGCTTGTTGTTGCTGCAACCGACCAGCGCGCTCGCGGATGTTCTTCAACATCACAATCACGACAGCCGCAATGGGTTGTTCGTGGATCCGCTCATTACCCGAGCTGCCGCCCGAAGCATTCACCGCGATTCCAATTTCCACGCCCCCTTGAGCGGGCCGATGTGGGCTCAACCGCTCTACATAACCAGCGGACCTGGCGGGACTCCCGCGGTGATTGCCGCCACGGACCAAAACGACGTGTCGGTGCTCGATGCCGCCACCGGATCAACCCTGTGGACCGTCCATCTCGGCCCTCCCGTGCCGTTGAGTAGCCTCTCCTGCGGCAACGTCGACCCGGTGGGAATTACCGGCACGCCGGTCGTAGACATCGACTCGCGGACCATTTTCGTAAACGCGATGACGACTCCAGACGACGGCCAGACAAAGCAGCACCTTGTCTACGCGCTATCGGTCGATGACGGCTCAACGCTCTCGGGCTGGCCCGCGGAGATCGGCCCTTCTCTTCACCATTCGGGGTTTTCTTTTAACCCCGCGGGCGAAAACCAGCGAGGCGGACTGACCCTGCATGATCGAATTCTCTACGTGCCATACGGTGGCCACGCGGGTGACTGTGGCGACTACCGCGGTTGGCTCGTCGGCGTTCCGCTGGACGATCCCGCTCATCCAATCGGCTGGGCGACCGATGCGTTGGGAGGCGGTTCGTGGGCGACTGGCGGTGTCGCCAGCGACGGGACTTTCGTCTATTTCGCGACTGGGAATACCTTTGGAGCCAATTCATGGATGGGCGGCGAAGCCATCCTCCGATTTACCGCGGGCCCCACATTCTCTGGGGATCCTGCGGATTTCTTTACTCCGTCAAATTGGATGTACCTGGATGACGGAGATCTCGACCTCGGGGGTACCGGGCCGGTGCTGGTCGACGTGCCGGGAGCCAGCCCCTCTGCCCTGGTTGTGGCGCTTGGGAAGAACGGGGTCGCCTACCTCCTGGATCGGGACAATCTTGGTGGGATTGGCACGGGCGATGGCATCCACGGCGAGGGGATGACCAGCGAGTTGGTTTCCGATGGAGAAATCAAAGGCGCCGCGGCTGCCTACACCACCAGCTCCGGAACGTATGTGGTCTTCAACACCGTCGACGGCGGAGGCGTCGGGTGTCCCGCTGAACAGACCGGCGATCTGATCGCGTTCAGAATTGGCAGTTCATCGCCACTCACAATTACCGTGGCCTGGTGCGCGGACAATGGGGGACGCGGCTCGCCGATTGTAACCACCACCGATGGCAGCTCAGAGCCGGTCGTCTGGACAACCGGCGCTTACTACACCAACCGCCTTCACGGTTACGACGGCGAAACCGGAGAGCTGCTTTTTGATGGAGGTGGTGAGGCCGAGCAGATGACCGACGTAGGCCACCTCCAGACGCCGATCGTTGTGGACGGGCGGATCTTCGTCGCCGCGTTCGACGAGATCTACGCTTTCACCACGCAATGACTTAAAGGCGCGGCGACTTCCGCGATGCTTCGGCTTGCCGGGCCGCCTCGAGCGCCGCCACCAGCTCATCGAGATCGCTCGGGACGGTTCGATAGTTGGTAATGCAGGCGCGTATCGCGCTGCGTCCTTTCGCGATCCTGCAGACCGATATCCACGCCCGACCCGAGGACACCACCTGGTCTGCGATCGACTGTAGATACTCCGCCGACTGGCCTCGCTCGGAACGCTGGTCTACGAAGCACACCAGGGGCAGCGGAGTGTCGTTGACGATTTGCCAACCCGCGGAGCGCAGTTTGTCCGCGAGCAGCTGGCCCATTTGGACCTGTCGCCGAAGAACCGCTTCGTATCCGGGCCAGCCGGCGACCGCGAGGGAAAGAAACACCTTCAACCCAGTGAATCGCCGAGACCACTGGATGGAGTGCGAATAGGGGTCGATGGCGCCGGCCTGGGAGCCCGGCATGTAACCGGCGGCGGTGGAGAACGTCTGGGTGAGGATCTCCGGATGCCGCGTCAGGTAGATCCCGGCGCCCATCGGAACCGAGAGCCACTTGTGCGCGTCGAAGGTGATTGAATCCGCTCGCTCGATGCCATCGAGCACGTGACGCAGCTCGGGGACCAAGGCAGCGGCCCCTCCCCATGCCGCGTCGGCATGAAACCACAGACCTTCGCGTTCCGCCAAATGGGCAATCGGCCGCAGCGGGTCCACAATCCCGGCGCTGGTGGTCCCCGCGGTTCCCACCACCAGGAGCGGCGCAAAGCCCTGGGCGCGATCCTCGGCAATGGTTTTCTCGAGGGCGCCGACATCGAGTCGCAGCGACTCGTCGACACCCACCTCGCGCACTGCCGCGGTACCGAGCCCGCACAATCGCGCCGCCTTGAGAATCGAGTGGTGTCCCTCACCGGAAACGTAGAGCACCGGCTGCTTGGGCAATCCGCGAAGTCCCGAGGTCCGAAAGTCCGGGAACGTTTTGCACAAGCTGGTAAGCACCGCGGTGTGGTTCGCCTCAGCGCCCGCGGTGCAAAACACGCCGTCGATGTTCGGCGGCGTCCAACCAAAGCGGACGCCGAAAGTCTGCACCAGATGGCGTTCGATTTCCGAAGCAAGCGGGTTGTGGGTCCATGCCGCCAGCTGCGGGTTGAGCGCGGCCACGATCGCGTCCGCGACAATGCCCATGGTCGTCGGTGCTGGATTGAACAGGCCGAAATATCGGGGATGGGGCGTGTGAACCTGGGTCCGGCGGAGCTCTTCGAAGGCGAACTCGATCGCCTCCAGCGGGTCTCCCGGCTTGCGGAAGTCGAAGCTCGAGAGCAAGGTCCGGATCGCCAGAACGCTGGGAGTTTGGGCGACGGGTATGTCGGGCACTTCGCGAAGGTACTGTTCGATTCGCTCGCTGAGACGCTGCCACAGAATCGTTCGCTGCTTCTCGCTCAGTTGAAGCACGCCTTCGTTCTCTCGTTGCATCGTGAGCTTTACCCTTGCGCGGATAACTTCCGTTCGCCAGTCAAATTTGCTACGAGCGAAAAATGGGGATCTGCGGCTGGATCGTCCTCGGGTTTGTCGCTGGCTTGCTGGCCCGGGCGGTCATGCCAGGCCCACAAAGGATGGGTTTCATTCGCACCACGCTGTTGGGCATCGCCGGCTCGTTCGTCGGTGGCCTACTGGTAGCGGTTCTGCGCGGGCGGGACCCATTGGTCATCGAACCGAGCGGATTCATCGGTGCCACCATCGGCGCGACGCTGTTGCTGATTCTGGGTCAGACGCTGTTTCGACCCAGGTACTGACCGACATTCGATGCCCATTGTCACGCTGCTCACGGATTTCGGAACCACCGATTCATACGCGGCCGAAGTCAAAGGCGTTTTGCTCAGTCAAGCTCCGCTCGCCACGGTCATCGACATCAGCCACGAAATTCCACCGGGAAACGTTCGGGCCGCGGCTTACCTGCTGGACCGGACCTGGAAGCGCTTCCCGCCAGGCACGGTGCATCTGGTGGTGGTCGATCCAGGTGTGGGAACGGAGCGCGCCGCGCTGGTGCTGAGCCTGCAACACCAATTTTTCGTGGGGCCTGATAACGGCGTGTTCACGTCGATTTTGAGTCAGCCCAACCTGCTGGTGACAGCGCTTCCGATTCCGGAGGACGCTGCCCCCACGTTTCATGGCCGCGATGTGTTTGCTCCCGCCGCGGCGAGCCTCGCCAACCGCGGATGGTGGCCGGAGTTGGGAAAGCGGCTCACCGGAACCGGAGTCCGCCTCGAGATCCCCACTCCCCAGCCCGCCGGCTCGGGTTGGATCGGCGAGATCGTCCACGTAGATCGATTTGGAAACCTGGTGACCAACTTGGGGCGGCAGCACTTGGCAGCGGGGTATGTCGTCAAGGTTGGGACCGCGGAGATCCCGGTGCTCAAAACCTACGGGGAAGTTCCCCAGGGCGCGCTGCTCGCGTATCTGGGGAGCGCGGGCGCTCTGGAGATCGCCGTTCGGGGCGGTTCTGCATCGCAAGTTTTGCGAGCCGAGCTGGGACATCCGGTGCGGATTGAACAGGGGTGACAGAAAATTTCGACTCGAGTGACCATTGGGGAGTCGAGTCTGACCTAGTGCCGATGCGTGGGTGGCGGGCGATCGCAGTGAGGGTTGCGGTGTTCGCTCAACGCGATCCAAGATTCCCCCGTGCCCAACGTTCTCATTGTCGATGACGATGCCTTTGTTCGCGCTTATCTGAAAGACGCTCTCGCCGAGACCGGGTACTTCCTTTCGGAAGCATCCAACGGCGAAGAGGCGGTGGACCTCGCCAGCATGGAAAGACCGGACGTGGTCCTGCTGGATCTGCTGATGCCCAAGCAGAGTGGGCTGGATGCGCTTGCCAAGCTCCGCGACATTTGCCCCGAAAGCCGGATCATTGTCATCAGCAGCTTGGACAGCGACTCGCTGGTGGACCAGGCGCTGAACGCCGGAGCGAAGGGGTTCGTGGCCAAGCCGTTTCATCCTCTCGAGATACTCGGCGCGGTTCGAAAGGTGTTGCAAGTCTGAGGGGAGGTTGGCGATGGCGAATTACTGGATCTGTGACTCAGCGAATCGAATTCTTGGCCCACTGGGATTAGGTACCCTTCGAGAGTTGGTGGCCTCGGGGCGGGTGCGCGAGCTCAGCAAGGTCTCCCGCGATGGGAGCCGATGGCAGACCCTGGACGAGGTCCCCGAGGTCTCTCGCGTGGTCACCGAGGGCGCCGCCGAAGGTGGAGAGCGCGCTCAAAAATTCAAAGCCGCGCAGATACGTTCGCGCCTGGCCGCGATGCGCGGTCGCAAGGCCCACGAAATTTTCGGGATCGCTCGCGCCTCGACGCTGGATCATTACCGCACCGCTTTCTTTCGTTTGGTGAAGCCCTTTCACCCCGACAAGCTGTCGGGGGACACCCATCCCGACCTGCGCGCGGCGAACGAGGAGATGTTCAAATTCCTTTCCACTCTGATGGTGGAAGCGGAAGCGGAGCTCGGTGCGGCGACGCCGCGAAGCCATGGCGAGTCGAGTACCTCCCGAAGCAAGTTACGGGAAAAGCAGGATCGGATTCCCAACTACGGAGCCGAGGAGTTCGTCGGGATCAAGCGCGGTCCCCACTTCATCGAGGCGACGGTGCGTGTCAACCCCGGCAACGTGGGAATCTTCACCGACCACAGCATGGTGAATCTCAGCACCATGGGCGTGTTTCTGCCCACCACGCACCATCTGCCGTTGGGAACGCTGCTCGACGTGCGCTTTGTTTTCGAGAATTCATCTCGGGAGATCAAGGCGCGCGCCCGCGTGGTCTGGGAAAATGTGGGGGTGGTCGCGAAATCGGTGTCCGGCTTTGGAGTGCGGCTGCTGCGCCTGGACAAGTCGGACCAATTGTTCATTCAGCAGTACGTCGATCAGAAGTCGATCGCGCAGGTCGAGCGCGTCTAGCCCAGAGCAAAACCAGCAGCGCCAGCGCGGTGTTAGCGCCGCCTCCTCCCCCGCAGTTGCATCCCAGCGGGCTGGGTGTGCTCACCACCGTGTCCGAGCTCGGACCTTGTTCCGGCGTGGTCAGCCGGCAATTGGACCCGAAGCAGATGTCGAGCACCGGGTGAAGCTCGATGGCGTTCGCGGCAACCCCCGCTTGATCGTGAAAGAAATCGAAAAAGGCCACGCCCGAGATGCTGATCGCCAGGCGCGAGTACTGAAAGCGATCTTCCGGAGTGTATCGGGATTCGAACCGATCTCGCGTGCGCCGGATGGCGTCGGTGAAAGGGCTGATTCCGACGCAATCGGGCGAGGGGATTTCCGCGATCATGGTGTTGGTCCCGTCGGAGAGCACCAAATGGTAGTCCCCATCCGTTTCGCGCTTGTACTTGAGCAGCGTCACCCGGGTAAGCCGATAGGTTTGGCGCTCGTAAGGGCTGATCCGCCGCAGCTGCGGAAGGACCTCGGGGCGGGGCAGCGCCACCAGCTCGGAGATCAGCGCGTCCTGCGGCGAGAGGTTTACCGAGCTTGCGTCCCGGTCGGTCCCGGTCTTGACCTGCCAACGCTCTTCACCGCACTGGGTGCCGAGTCGCTGGGTGCGCTGGGCGGCCCGGTCGTCCTCCGGGAGGACGCAACCCCCGAGCAGTGCCGCGGCTAGGGCGATGCGACCGGCGCATTCGCTCATCGAGCGCAATCTAGCAAACACTCGGGTTTGAGGGCTTCTCTCTTGCTCACCCGGGCGGAGCGTTATAGTGCCCCTGCTATGAGAAGCCTTGAAGGCCCGATTGTGGCGCTGGCCACTCCTTTCAGGTCCGGCCAGCTGGACGAAGACGCATACCGGTGGCTGATTCGGTTTCAGCTCGAAAACGGGACTGAGGGACTGGTTCCGATCGGCACCACCGGCGAAGCGGTGACGATGAGCCCGCAGGAGCGATTTCGCGCGGTGCAGATTGCCGTGGAGATGGCGAAAGGCAAGGTGCCGGTCATCGCCGGAGCTGGTTCGAACTCGACGGCGGAGAGCATCGAGGGCGTCAAGCGCGTTCGGGAAGCGGGAGCGGACGCCGCGCTGGTGGTAACGCCCTACTACAACAAGCCGACCCAGAGTGGTCTGTTCGAGCACTACCGGCTGATCGCCAAGGCTCATCCAGGCTTTCCAATCGTGGCCTACAACGTCCCTGGGCGCACCGGCGTCGATTTGTTGCCCGAAACGTGCCAGCGCCTGTGCGAGATCCCCGAGATGATCGGTTTAAAAGAAGCCACCGCGAGCATGATTCGCGCCATCGACATCGTGGAAAAGTGCGGAGATCGACTCTCGCTGGTTTCAGGAGATGATTTCACGGTGTTGCCGTTTATCGCCTGCGGCGGATCCGGGGTGATTTCGGTCTCGGCGAACGTGGCGCCGCGGATGATGTCGGACCTGGTGAAGGCGGCCAGGACCGGAAATGCGGCGAAAGCGAAGGAGCTTCAAGTTCGGATGAACAACCTCCACCGCCTCCTCTTCGTGGAGTCGAATCCGATCCCCGTCAAGTGGGCCCTGCACTTGATGGGCAAGTTTGGCCCGGAGATCCGACCTCCCTTGGTGCCGATGAGCGAGCCAAATGCTGCCAAGCTCAAGGATGAGCTGAAGCGTCTGGCGCTGCTCTGATGTCCCCGTGATTCGCGCGATCATCACCGGGGCCGCCGGGAAAATGGGAACCACCATGGTGCGGCTGGCGTCCGCCGAACCGGACTTCCGCGTGGTCGGTGGAACAGAGCAGACCGGCTCGCCGGCCCTCGGCAAGGACATCGGCAGAGTGGCTGGCGTCGCGGAGGTGGGGGTTGCCCTGGCGCCGGATCTGGACCCGGTGCTGGCCGATTCGAGTCCCGATGTGGTCATCGATTTCACGCAGTCGAAGGCCAGCGTTGGGCACGCTCGAGTCTGTGCCGCCAGGAAGGTGCCGATGGTGATCGGATCCACCGGGTTTTCCGCCGCCGAGAAAACCGAGGTAGCCACCTACGCCCAAAAGATTCCCATCGTGATGGCCCCCAACATGTCGGTGGGCGTCAATCTGATGATTTCAGTTGCGGCACAACTGGCGAAGGTGTTGGGCGACGGCTTCGATGTGGAGATCCTCGAAGCCCACCACCGGATGAAAAAGGATGCTCCTTCTGGCACCGCGCTGCGATTGGCCGAAGAGATCGCCGCGCCGATGAAGCGCGCGTCCTCGGACTTTCGAATGGTGAGGGAGGGCCAGATTGGGGAGCGCGGTCCCAACGAGATCGGAATTCAGACGCTGCGGGGTGGGGACGTGGTGGGGGAGCATACGGTGTTCTTCTTCGGAGACGGAGAGAGGATCGAGCTCACCCACCGAGCCACCAGCCGGGACCAGTTTGGAAAGGGGGCATTGCGCGCCGCACGATGGGTCATCAAGCAGGCGCCCGGACTCTATGGCATGCAGGACGTTTTGGGCTTGCGCCAGGGAATCAAAGGCTAGCTCAAGCGGGTTCCAGAGGGCGCAGTGCAAGAAGAAATCTACATCGGGCTCGGGTCCAACCTGGACGGTCGAGAGCAACGGCTCTATGGAGCGGTTGAGGCATTGACCCGAATTGATGGCGCGTCGGTGGTCCGGCGCTCGTCGCTCTACGACAGCGCGCCGGTTGGCCCGCCGCAGCCGAGGTACCTCAACGCCGTGGTTCAGATGGAATGCGATTTGGCGCCGCACCAGCTGTTGGGCATCCTGAAGCAGATTGAAGTCGATTTGGGTCGCAAGCCGGCGCCGAAGTGGAGCGCGCGCCCGATCGACTTGGACATTTTGCTCTGGGGCGAACGGGTGATCGCCGATCCACATCTCCAGATTCCGCACCTCGAGCTTCACCATCGAAGGTTTGCTCTGGAGCCATTGTGCGAGCTGCGGGGCGAGCTCTACCATCCGGTGCTTGGCCACAGGCTGTCGAGGCTGCTTCTCCCCCTGCTCTCCCAGGACGTGGTTAAACTCGCTCCTTCCGAGTTGTGGGATGGCCGGGTTCGGGAGGTGAGCTGATGAGAGCGCAATGGCTGATCGCCGCCTGCACGTTGACCGGGTGGCCGGTTTTGGCCCAGGCCCCCGCCATGCAGGAGCTTCCCGTGGGGCATCCTCCTCTCGATGGCGGGATGCGCCGCGCGCCTGCTCTGCCACCGGCTGCCCCCGGGAGCGAGATGCGGGACTTGCCCGCGGGACATCCATCGATTGACGGCGCCGCTCCTCAGAAGCCGCCCGCTCAGCTCCCAAGTGGCCACCCGGCAATCAAGCCCGGGACCGAAGCCAGCAACGCGGACGATCTGTTGAAGAAGCTCGAGGCTACTCCGGACCTGAAAAACCGGGTCAACAGCTTCGAAGTCGGTTCCTCGATCGGGCGGCTCTATTATTCTCGCGCGCGGTACGCGGATGCGGCGGATTTCTTCGCGATCGCGCTCGCCAAGGCCGAGCCCGCGCGGCAACTCTTCTTCCAGGAGCGAAAGAAGGCAGTGGCTCAAGGAACATCGAGCGAGGGTTGCCCCAAGGAGGCGAACAATTCGCTGGAGCATCAGACCTCTGTTGCACAAGCAGCGGCGAAGGCGGGTCACCACGCCTTGGCCTTCGCTTGCGTCCAAGAAGCGCTCCAGGCAGTGCTTGAGATCGGCGATCTCAATGGGAACGCGCTCTTCTTGACCGGGAAGCCAGCCGCTGCGGCCGAGCAGTATGAGAGAGTCGTTCAAGTTTCAGATTCGCGAGCGGAGACCCTGTTCGCGCACGGAACGGTGTTGCTCGATTCCAAAGGGGATGACTTGTCCTCGCTGCGTCGGGCAAAGGCCGACTTCGAGAAGTATCTGCGGCTTTCCCCGAATGGCCAGAATGCCGCGGAGGCTCAATTGCTGCTGACGCGGGTGGAGCAGGCCTTGAGCGCTGGGGGCATCACCAAGCTGGCGCAGAAGCGCGCCGAGGAGCGCAAGACCAAAACCCCGGTGGCGACCCAGACTCCTCCCCCGCCCACACCCTCCGCGCCCTTCGCATCAAGCGGTGGGTCTGCTGGCGGCGCGAGTGGCGCGTCCGCCGGCCCGCTCACCCAAGAGATGGTCGATGCGGTGAAGAACACTGAGCGCACGCCGGAGCTGGAGCAGGGCCTCGCCAAGTTGGTGCAGGAAGGGGAGGACCACTTGGCCCATGCGAGGTACCAGGAGGCCCTGGATGCGTACAAACGGGTGGTGCCTTTTCAGCCCGACGATGGACGCGCGAAGGCGGGAATGGCTTGGGCGCTGCTCGGCCTCAACCGGCAGCCGATGGCGGAACGAGTCTGGTCGATGGCTGTGCAGGGCGATCCCGCCGCCGTCGAGCGGCTGGGGGATACCCTGAGCTCGAAGGGAGACAAGCGCGGCGCGAATGCCCTTTGGGCGAAGCTGGCGAGCAGCGCGCCTGACTATGCCCGCAAGGTGAGCCTGAACGACAAGATCAAGTAGCGCGGGGGCCCTAGAGGAACCTGGCTGCCAGCAGATCCTGAATGTCCAACAGTCCCACCGGCTTACCGTCTGCGTCGACCACCGGAAGCTGGTCCACCTTGGCTTCGCGCATCAAGGCAGCCGCGCTGAGAACCAATTCCTCCGGGCTGACGAAGCGCGGATGCTTTCCCATCACGTGCTTGATGGGGATGCTGAAGTCGATGTGACGGCGCTCCACCAGCCGGCGCAAATCGCCGTCGGTGAAGATGCCTACCAGCCGCCCAGAACGGTCCACGACGTTGGCCGCGCCTGGCCGTCCCGGCGTGTTGGTCATCACCACTGTGACCTCCGAAAGGCGGGCGGTTTCGCGCACCAGCGGGTTCGAGGCGCCGGAGCGCATCACTTCATAGACCCGCATCATCGACCGGCCGAGTTTCCCGCCGGGATGAATCAGCGCGTATTCCTCGCTCGTGAATTGCCGATTCTTGAGCAAGGTCATTGCCAGCGCGTCTCCGACCGCGTGCATCACCGCCGAGGACGCGGTGGGCACCAGGCCCATCGGACACGCCTCGTCGATCTGCCCGATGTCCAGGACCAAATCGGCGCCGCGGGCGAGCACCGAGTGCACATCGCCGGTAATCGCCACCACCCGGGCTCCAATCCGGCGAAGCGCCGGCAGCAGGCGAACGATCTCATCGCTCGCGCCGCTGTTGGAAAGCGTCAAGACCACGTCGGAGCGGGAGATCCGGCCTAAGTCTCCGTGCACGGCCTCGGCGGGATGCAGGTAGAAAGAGGGAATGCCGGTGGAGGCCAAGGTCGCCGAGAGCTTCTGGGCGATGAAGCCCGGTTTGCCGATCCCCGTCACCACCACGTGTCCCGGACAGTGCGAGACGAGCTTCAGCACATTCACGAAGGCTTCCCCGAGTCGTTCTCCCACCCGGAGGATTGCGTTGGCCTCCGCCTGCATCACGTTGCGTGCATACTCGAGATGCTTGTCGGGATCTCGATAGCTCATCCGTACCGCCCGCGAACTGGCGGGCTTTGGCTTCGACTCTCCCTTGATGATCCGCAGCCGGGGGAGCTTTCGAACGGCTTCTCGTTTTGTGCGCGGCATGGTGGAGCTTCGGGTTTTACACCTGTATGAAGGGCGGTGCTATTCGAATACTGCGATCGGAGGATGCGATGAAGTTTTTTATCGATACCGCGGACGTGAAGGAGATTCGCGCCGGCCACGCGATGGGCCTTGTCGATGGCGTGACTACCAACCCATCCTTGCTTGCAAAAGTCGGGCGGCCGCTGGAGGACACGATTCGAGAGATCTGCTCAATCGTCGATGGTCCGGTGAGCGTTGAGTGCGTTTCGATTCAGGCCGAGGACATGATCCGTGAAGCCCGAGGCTTGGCAAAAATCCACGAGCAGGTGGTGGTGAAGATCCCCATGGGCGTCGAGGGGATGAAGGCGGTCAAAGCGCTCACCGCGGAGGGGATCCGGACCAATGTCACTTTGGTGTTCTCGCCCAATCAGGCGCTGCTGTGCGCGAAGGCTGGCGCCACCTACGTCTCGCCCTTCGTGGGCCGGCTGGACGACATCTCACAGGACGGGATGGAGATGGTTTCGCAAGTGATCGAGATCTACCGAAACTACAGCTACACCACCCAGGTGTTGGTCGCGAGCATCCGAAATCCCATTCACGTCATCACCGCCGCACGGATGGGAGCTGATGTGGCGACGCTGCCGTTCAATGTCATTCAGCAGCTCGCGCAGCACCCGCTCACGGACGCCGGCATCAAGAAGTTCCTCTCCGACTGGGAAAAGATCCCCAAGAAGTAGCGCGGCCTACTCGATTGCTCCGTAAGTGTGGAGCGTGAGAATTTGCCCTAGCAACGTGGTGCTGATGGAGACATCGTCTGGCTGGCAGGGTGTAGTGTCGGTCAGCGGCGCGCCGTACACCGCCGCGCCGCCGACGTGACCTGATCCCCAGTCATAGAAGAGAACCCGCGACTGACACGACAGCGAGGTCGGGACGCACTGGGTCAAGGAGGGATAATCCAGCCAGAGCCGCTCAATTCCGAATCCATATCCGTCGAGCAAACCTGGCCCCATCACCACCGAACCTTTGCCTGCTGTATGTGCAATCTGGAACGTTGCCTGGGACGAAACGCGGTTCAGATTCAGATCCCCGAAGTAGGCATGCAGATTGACGAAGGTACCCTTCGGCACGCCGGTGCCGCAGGGACCGCTGAAATTCGGCGGTAAGAAGTAGACGTGATTGGAGTCGGGTATCCAGTACCCGGTGTACAGAATCCGCGCCTCCGTCCAAACGGTAGTGTTCGCGTCGTAGACTCCATTCGGCCCATCGTAGTGGCCGTTGGGCGGCGAGTCGTCAATGTAGAACTCGCCTGGATCCCACACGCCGTTGTCATTGGCATCAACAAAGGCTTCCCCTTGATCGAAGAACCGTTCACCGGGATCCCACTGACCATTGGCATTGTTGTCGTCGTAAAACTCTTCACCGCGCAAATATGCGATTACCGTCACCAGTCCATCGCGTGGGTTGCGCACCAAGGCACCGTCGTTGAAGCTGGGCTCCTGAGATCGAGGGAACGGCCACTGACCTGGATTCGCCGCTAGCGGCGCGACGTCGACGGGCGGGAAGACGCCTCGGGCGCTGAAGGTAATCGACGCCGTTCCTTCGCCCGAATTGGGATACGCAATGGTAGTCACCGAGGTCGGCACGGAGCCTGCCTCCGATTTGAAGTTTACGGTGGTCCCGGTGCCAACCGGATTGTGGAAGCGGTCGACCAGCGTCACGTCGCAGTTAGCGGTGACCTCAGCCGGGGGGTTTACCGCCGCGTACGTCGAAATATTTACCGGACTGCAGTTCAGGGTGAAGCCGTTGTTTGTTGCCTTGGCGCCGCGCAGGCCAATGTTCGGGCTTTGCCCTTCGAGCTGACCCGCAACCACGGTCGCCTTCACCGTGAAGTTTCCAATCACCGGACCGGCGGAGACGTTGGCCGTAACCAATCCATTGGCGTCGGTCGTAGCGTTGGGCAGGACGGTCGTCCCTGAAGGGGGGTTGGTCAACGAGAAGTTGACGTTGATTCCGGGTACGGGGTGATTGCTGGAGTCCACCACCCTAAAGGTAACTTGCGACTGCTCGTTAAACCCCGAGCCGCGGATTCCCATGATGGTGCAGGCACTTCCATTGCACATCGTCGACACCCACGACACTTGCTGCACCGGAGTGATGTTGATGGTTATACCCGCCGTGCTGCCCGTGGAGCTTTCGGTGGCGCTGATGTTGGCGGAGCCGAGGACTCCGGTGTCCCGGAAGCGCACTACCGTTTTTCCGCTCGAGTCTGTTATTCCGGTGATCGTCGGTGACGGCGTGCCACCATCGGAGGTGGGGAACACGAATCCGCCGAGGTTCGTCGCGAATGCAATCGAGTGGCCACCTGAACCACCGTCGATCTGCGCGGTCACGTCTGAGAAGTCGCCGACGTTGTAGAAGATCGGGTTCTTCGACGCGGTGAGGCTAAGCGGACCACTCGGACCCGCGTCGTACCCCCCTCCGTCGGGCTGTCCACCATCGGCGCCGGCGTCGCCAGTGACCGCGCCGCTGACTAGGACGCCCGTCGACTGGGTCAGGTTGTTCTTTGTAGTCCAGGTCGCGCTGACGTTCACCAGGCCGCTGCATCGGGCGTCGGCTGCCGCCGGACAGGAGTAATTGGCGGTCGCAGTGCCGTTGGTCAGGGTAAGGGAAGTCGCGGTAAAGAATCCCGCGTTCGCAGAGAGGTTGACTTGACCGCTACCCGCCACGCCCTTGTCGTCGGTCGCCTGGACGGTGAGCGCGGTCTGTTGCCCTTGGTTGTTGATCTGGCGCAGGCTGAGCGACAGCACCAGGGTGTTGACTCCGGGTTGCGTATTGTTGCAGGCGTAGAATACGCCCAGCGCGAGCACACCGGCCGCGGCGAGCCTCAAGGCCTTGAGCATGTACGGATTTCCTCCGGGGGGAGTTTTCGAAGGAAATTATTTCGACTGGAATTTTTTTCGTCAAACGAACGTAGTCCGAGCGGGAAAAGTGCGGTGGTATCGATTCATGTATGGCTTTAGGAGGGTGTATGGATTTCAGTATCACTGAGACACAGCAGGCGTTACAGGAGACCGCCCGGAAGTTTGGTCGCGAGGTCGTTCGTCCCAAAGCCGCGCACTATGACGAGTTGGGGGAATTCCCCAGGGACCTGATCGCCGCTGGCTACGAGCTCGGACTGCTGAACATGACCGTACCGCCCGACCTCGGAGGCGCCGGGCTTTCGCACCTGGATCAGGCACTGGTCGCCGAGGAGCTGGCCTGGGGTTGTGTGGGCGTGGCGACCTCGATGATCGCCAACGACCTGGCGCTGCTGCCGATTCTCTTGGCCGGGACCGAAGAGCAGAAGCGCAAATTCGTGACCCCGTTCACCGAGTCGCTGCGGTTTACATCGTTCGCGCTCACGGAGCCGGGCGCGGGCTCGGATGTCGCGGGGATGTCCACCACCGCTCGCCGCGACGGGTCCGACTACGTCGTCAGCGGCTCGAAGTGCTTCATTACCAACGGCGGCTACGCAGATCAGTACACCCTGTTCGCAACCACCGATCGAAGTCAGCGCCATCGCGGGCTGCTCTGCCTGGTGATCGAGGGACGACCCAAGGGGCTCACCGTGGGCCGACACGAGAACAAGATGGGGCAGCGCGCCTCCAACACGGTCACGCTTACTTTCGAGGAGGTGCGGGTCCCGGCGCGCAACCGAATTGGAGCCGAAGGGGATGGATTTCGGATCGCCATGGAGACCTTGGACAACAGCCGGCCGCTCACGGCGATGTTCGCGGTCGGCGTCGCGCGCGCCGCCCTGGAGCACTGCCTCGAGTACGCCAGCCAGCGCCAGCAGTTTGGAAAGCCCATCCGCGAGTTTCAGGCCATCCAGTTCATGATTGCCGACATGGCCAAGGACATTCAGGCCGCAAGGCTGCTCTCTTGGCAGAGCGCTTGGTTGTTGGACGCCGGACAGCGCAACACCTTGATCTCCAGCTACGCCAAGAGCTTCGCCGCCGACATGGCGATGCGCGTCACCACCGACGCGGTTCAGGTTTACGGCGGCTACGGCTACATCAAGGAATACCCGGTCGAAAAGCTGATGCGCGATGCCAAGTTGATCCAGATTTACGAGGGTACCTCGCAAATTCAGCGCCTGGTCATCGCCCGCGAGCTGTTCAAGGGCTGAGCGGCACCTCAGCAATTGAGGTTGCTCCTCTTCGCCGCGTTGCGTAAAGAGTAGTCGAGGGCACGAGAAACCGAGGAGCGACCGTGAAAATTTTGGTCACCGCCAAACGGGTCGAGGATCCGGAATCGAAGATCAAGGTCAAGCCGGACGGCACGGGAATCGTCCAGGAAGGGCTGAAGTACAAAGTCAATCCTTTCGATGCGATTGCCGTCGAAGAGGGGCTGCGGCTCATCGCCAAGCATCAGGGCGAAGTCGTGGTGGTCTCGATCGGAGGCAAGGAAGTCCAAGAGCAGCTGCGCCATGCGCTGGCGATGGGCGCGAACCGGGCAATCTGGGTGAACCAGGCCGGGGAATTGGACCAGATGCGTGTGGCCGAAATGCTCCAGAAGATCGCACAGCGGGAGAAGCCCGACCTGATCATTCTCGGCAAGCAGTCGATCGACGATGATCAGAATCAAGTCGGCCAATACCTGGCCGAATGGCTGGGCTGGCCGCAGGCCACCTTCGCCTCGAAGGTGGAGTCGTTTGAATCCGAGCAGGAAAAGAACAAGGTGCCTGCGCTCGTGCTCAGCTCGGACGGAAAGAAGCTCCGCGTGGTCCGGGAAGTCGACGGCGGCCTCGCGGTAGTGGATTGCCAGCTTCCCGCGGTGGTCACCACCGACCTGCGCCTCAACGATCCACGCTACGCCACGCTTCCGGGCATCATGAAGGCCAAGAGCAAGCCGCTCGAGGAGCTGACCCCGGCGAAGCTGGGCGTGGAAGTGACTCCCCAATTGCAGATTTTGAAGATGTCCTCCCCGCCGGCGCGCAAGGCCGGAATCATCGTTCCGGATGTGGCCAGCCTGGTGGACAAGTTGAAGAACGAGGCGAAGGTTCTCTAGCCCACAATGATTTCGCGAGAGGAACTCTGATGGCCGTGGTTTTGATTGTTGCAGAGCAGCAGCCTGATGGAAATCTCCGCAAGGCAACGCTCAACGCACTGAGCGCGGGCAAGCAGCTGGCAGAGAAGATCGGCGGTGAGCTTCACGCGGTGATTTTGAGCAAGGACGCCGGAAAGCTCGCCCAAGAGCTCAAGTCCTACGGACCGAAAGTGGTTCACGCCGCGAGCTCTCCCAGCTTCGAGCACTACCTCGCCGAGGCGTTTGCGCCGGTGATCGCCGACCTGGCGCAGTCCCTGGGCGCCGAGTACGTGGGCGCGGCTTCGACGGCGATGGGTAAGGACCTGATGCCGCGGGTTGCGGCAAGGCTCAAGGCCGCCATGGCTTCCGACGTGATGAGCTTTCAGGGCTCGGGATCGGACATTCATTTCACCAGGCCGATGTGGGCCGGAAACGTGCTCGCCGAAGTGAAGCTCAACACGCCGGTAAAGGTTTTCACCGCCCGACCAACCGAGTTTCCAGCGGCGGCGCAAGGTGGCTCGGCGGAAGTGAGGACCTTCGAGCCGAAGGTCCCGGCTGCGCCGCCGATCCAGTTCGTCGAGCTCAAAGAGGTGAAGAGCGCGCGTCCGCAACTTACCGAAGCCAAAGTGGTGGTCTCGGGAGGCAGAGGGACCAAGGGAGACTTCAAGGAGATCGAAGCGCTGGCGGATGAGCTTGGGGCGGCGGTGGGCGCCTCGCGCGCGGTCTGCGACGCCGGTTGGGTGCCCAACGATCTCCAGGTGGGGCAGACTGGAAAGGTGGTCGCGCCCCAGCTCTACATCGCGGTGGGCATCAGTGGGGCGATTCAGCACATCGCGGGAATGAAAGGCTCGAAGACGATCGTCGCGATCAACAACAACCCCGAGGCGCCGATTTTCCAGATTGCGGACTACGGACTGGTCGGCGACCTGTTCAAAGTTCTGCCCGAGCTTCGCGCGGCGATTCACGCCGCCAAAGGTTAGCGGACCTACACCCGCACCTTTTTGGAGCACCTCGTTCCGCAGCACAATCGGCGCTGTGGACGATGCCTCTATTTACAGCAAAGTCCGACTCCACCCGAATGCCGCGGTGCAGAAAGTCGGAGATCGCCTCTTGGCGGTCGGCCCCGGGGACTTGCTTCACGTCTTCGAGGAGGAAACCGGCGAAGCATCGTCGGTGGCCGAGAGGATCATCGAGTTGGCGGATGGAACTCGGACTCTGGAGATGATCGCCAAAACGCTGTGCGCGGAGTTCGAGGTGGATCTGCAGGCCTGCGTTTCGGACACGGTGGCCTTCGCCAAGCTCCTGGTGGAGCGCCAACTCCTGATCGTCGGTTGAAAGGAAGGGGACGTGATGAAGGACGACGTACGGCGGGCGACCGGGGGACGCTTGCGCAAGGCAGGTCCGAAGCTCGCCCTCGCGGCCGCACTGTCGGGCATCCTGGCCGGCTGTTCGAGCTGTGGCTCGGTGTCCCCGTCAGCGACTTTGCAGCTTGCCTTTGTCCGGCCCGTGGACGGTCAACAGCTCACGCTCGGCGATGAAACCGACCCGCTGACCCCGGGATTTCAGTCCGATATTCAGGTTCAGGTTCAAGACAGCAAGGGCGGGACGCTGCAAACGCTCACAGCCCAGCTCCAGCTTCGCCTTTCATCCGATTCAGTTTGGACGTCGGGTCCAGGCGCGCAGATCAGCGGAGGCGCCGTCAGCTTCTCCAAGGTAACACTCCCGGCAGGGATCGTGATCCTTCAAGTGACTGTCAGCGAAGCGGCAACTCAGCGGAGCAGTACCGGGACGGTGACGATTCTCGTTCCCACTGTGAATCCTCCGGTGATTTCCAATGTCGTGCCCCCTCAGAGCAATCTTTTTTGCGTCGCCAATTCCAACTATCATCTCTTTTTGTCTCCGCCGACCCCGGGCTACCTCCGAGACAAGATCCCCGACGGAAACTGCGAAGCGGACTTCTCATTCACGGTCGCCAACGCCAATGGTGGTGTGGCTTCACTGATCTACGGGGCCACCACGATTAATCAACCGATCACCGCCGACCCGCAGACCATCAACTTCATCAACGCGGTGCTGCCGCAGAAAACCTCTGGACAACTTCGCTTTCAAGCGACTAACGCGATTGGAGACCCCGCTGTCCAGACCGCGAACTTGACCGTAGATGTGGTTCCCCCGGCTCCTTCGACCGTCACCAAGGCGATCGCTCCCGGTGCTGCCCGGGTTGCAACCGTCGGTGTTTCGTGGACGGCCAGCGGCGATGATGGCGATGCGGGAACTCCGGCAGGCTACGACGTGCGTTGGAGCACCAACGCGGTATTACCGGGAACCATCTTCGACGGTGGATACGTCGACGGCGGCATTCGGGACGATTCAACGTACTTCGACCTGACAAAAGTGGTGCAAGAAGCCCCGTTGCCGTCGAGTACGCTCTCGACCCAACTCACGCCCCTCCCGCCTCTCGCCAGCTATTCGATTCAGGTCCGCGCCTTCGACGCGATCGGAAACTACGCGCGGATTTCTCCACAGATGGATCTGGCTAACTTTCTCTCTAGCGCTGTTCTGGTGAACCCAAGATCCGCGGGCTCGGGCTTTGGTAGCCACCTGGCCAAGGCCGACTTCGATCTCGACGGCGCTGACGATCTGGTGGTTGGCGCAGGTTTGATCCAACCGGGCGCAGTGTGGATTTACTATGGAGGCCCCTCATTCGGGAGCTCGCCGCCCCAGCTGCTGACTCCCCCTGACGGTCAGGCGGGTAACTTTGGCCTGGATTTCTCAACAGGAAACGTAGGCAACCTCGACAGCGCGGCGGATTTGCTCATCAGCCAGAACACCTGGGGGTCAGGGCGGGGGCGAGCATTTCTGTACTTTGGCCGCCGGGGTGCGCCAATCAACCCCAGTGCCTTTGTCGAATTTCGCGGGACGAACTTGCCGCCACCTGCCGGCGGGTTCAGTGGCGCTTCCCGGATCATCTCGGATATCAACTGCGATGGCCTCGGCGAGGTTCTGATCAGTG
>Ga0126384_10000486_pt1 | contig 21777 bp, 19 predicted proteins | sample PanSoiMetPlot_36_FD_92543 | JGI IMG/M metagenome (GOLD analysis project Ga0126384, IMG submission 92543) | Tropical forest soil microbial communities from Panama - MetaG Plot_36 | ecosystem: Environmental > Terrestrial > Soil > Tropical forest > Bulk soil | place: Panama | collected 2016-02-17 | reverse complement strand
TCGCGCATCCTGCTCGCCGAGGACGAAGAGGCGCTGCGCGCCTTCGTCGCCCGCGCGCTCGCCCAGGACGGCCACGAGGTGGTCGCGACCGCCGATGGCGGCGAGGCGCTCGACGCGCTCGCTCGCGCGCACGGCAAGTTCGACCTGCTGCTCACCGACATCCGCATGCCCGTGATGGACGGGATCGCGCTCGCGCTCGCGGTCGCGCGCGATTATCCGGAGCTCACTATCCTGCTGATGACCGGCTATGCCGACCAGCGCGAGCGCGCGCACGGCCTCGATGCGCTCATTCACGACGTCGTCGCCAAGCCGTTTTCGCTCGGCGACATTCGCAAGACCGTCAACGAGGCGCTGGTGGCACGGGGAGGCGACCGCCACGGCTTGACGCGGGCGCAAGACTGAGCGCGCCGCCCGACCTCACCTCGCACCATCCTCGAACATCCAGGCTCCGTACCCGACGACGCGATCGCGCGGGCCGGCCGTATCGCCGGAGTTGCACAGGGACAGGCGTTGGCCCTTGCCGCCGCGCTCGCTCATTTCAACCAGCAGGCCCGCGATGGCGAGAAAGCCGCAGGCCTGGCCGGGGCCGAGTTTGCGCCACTCGCCGCGCTCGATCAGCGCGGCCGTCGCGGCGTCGAGCCGCCGCGCGGTCGCGTGGTCGTGATAGTGCGACAGGTCGGAGCTCACGACGATCAGCGTCTCCGGCCCTCCCCACAGCCGCCGCAGCACGGCGCCCACGGCCCGCGGGTCGGCATCGCCGACCACGAGCGGAACAGCGTGAAACGAGGACAGCAGGATCTGCAGGAACGGAAGCTCCACCTCGAGCGCGTGCTCGGGGGCGTGCGGCGCGTCGTCGTACATGACGGACGGCAGATCGAGGAGGGTTTCGATCGCCTCCTGGTCGATCGGCACGCTGCCGAGAGGGGTTGCAAACGCCGTCGCGGTCGGCACCGCGATGCCGCGAAACGGCACATAGTGAGCGGGCCCGATCACCACGACGCGCTCGACCGCCCCGATGTCGCGCAGCGTGGCGAAGGACGCGGCCGCGGTGCGGCCCGAATAGACGTAGCCGGCATGCGGCGCGATCAACGCCTTGGGACGTCCGACGCGCGGCGCCGCGACGTCCGACAGCAGCCCTGTCACTTCCGCACGGAGTTCGGCCGGATCGCGCGGATAGAAGGCGCCCGCCACCGCCGCGGGCCGCACTTTTTCATTTTCCCTGCTTGTGCGCGCATCTTGTTCCGCTCCCGCCCAGGAGCCAGATATCAGGCGTTTCACTAGCGCATATTCCGGCGAAGTGGGCACCGGTTCGCCGACAAGAATATGCGCCAACAACGAATTTGGAGCTTGTTCCGATCCGTAGGAACGGAACGTGCTCCGGTCACACGCCGACATGGATCGCCCGATCGAAGGTTTCCCGGCTCGCTACTGGCACGTCCTCGACGACGGCCGCGTCCAGTGCGACGTCTGCCCGCGTTACTGCAGGCTGCACGACGGACAGCGCGGGCTGTGCTTCGTGCGTGCGCGCCAGGGGGGCGCGGTCGTGCTCACCACCTACGGCCGCTCGTCGGGCTTCTGCATCGACCCGATCGAGAAGAAGCCGCTCAATCATTTCCTGCCGGGCACGCCGGTGCTCTCCTTCGGCACCGCCGGATGCAATCTCACCTGCAAGTTCTGCCAGAACTGGGACATTTCGAAGGCCCGCGAATTCGACCGCCTGCAGGATTTCGCCGCGCCCGAAGCGATCGCCGCAGCGGCGGTCGCGCGCGGCTGCCGCTCGGTCGCGTTCACCTACAACGATCCGGTCATCTTCCTCGAATACGCGGTCGATGTGGCGCAGGCCTGCCGCGAGCGCGGCATCAGGACCGTGGCGGTGAGCGCGGGCTATATCGCGCCGGAGCCGCGGGTCGAGTTCTTCCGCCACATGGATGCCGCCAACATCGATCTCAAGGGATTCACCGACGGCTTCTACAAGTCTCTCTGCACCGGCCGGCTCGCTGCCGTGCTCGAGACGCTCGAATACTTGAAGCGCGAGACCGCGGTCTGGTTCGAGATCACCACCTTGCTCATCCCGGGCGCCAACGATTCGCCGCAGGAGATCGAGGCGGAAAGCCGCTGGGTGATGGATCGTCTCGGCCCCGACGTGCCGCTGCATTTCACCGCGTTTCATCCCGACTGGAAGATGATGGACACGCCGCCGACCCCGCCAGCGACGCTGCGCATGGCGCGCCGTATCGCGATCGAGGCCGGCGTCCGCCATGTCTATACCGGCAACATCCACGATCCCGCCGGCCAGACCACCTATTGCCACGGCTGCGGCGCCGCCATGATCGGCCGCGACGGCTACGACATCACCGCGTGGCATGTGTCGGCGGACGGCGGCTGCCTTGCGTGCGGCACGCGCTGCCCGGGCGTATTCGATGCCGGGCCGGGACGATGGGGCCGTCGCCGCCGGCCGGTCACGCTCGGGGCGGGCGAGGCGACGTCGCCGCGCGCGTGAGCGTTTCAGGACTGGCGCAGACGCTCGTGCAGGCGCTTTCCGCACGGCCTATTTAAGCTCTGCGCATGCCCTCGCGATCCGGCGCCCCGCCTCCTCGATCACCGCGACCGGATTGGCGAAGCTCATCCGCACATATGGCGACAGCCCGAAGTCCGCGCCGGGAAAGACCACCACCTCGGCCGCATCGAGCAGGTATGCGGCGAAATCCCGGTCGCTCGCGATCTCGCGCCCGTCGCGCGTGCGTTTGCCGATCACGCCCGCGCACGAGACCATCAGGTAGAACGTCCCTTCCGGCGGCGTGCAGGCGAGGCCGCTGCAGCCGTTGATGAGCCTTGCGAAAGTGTCGCGCCGTGCCGCCAGCACCGCCGTGCGCTCGGCCAGCAGGTCCTGCGGGCCGGTGAGCGCCGCCAGCGCCGCCGCCTGGCCGATCGAGGAGGCGCACGAGGTGGTCTGCGACTGGATTTTCGTCATCTCGCGGATCAGCGCGGCCGGGCCGCCCGCATAGCCGACGCGCCAGCCCATCATGGCGTAGCTTTTGGCGACGCCGCCGACCGTCAGCGTGCGTGCCTTGAGGTGGGGCGCGGCCTCCGCGATGGTCGGCGCGCGCCGCGCGTCGAAGACGAAATGCTCGTAGAGGCCGTCCGCGAGGACCCGGACATGCGGATGCTCCAGCAGCACACCGGCGATCGCGCACAGTTCCGATCGGGTGTAGACCGCCCCGGTCGGATTGACTGGATTGTTGATGACGAGCCAGCGCGTGCGCGCGCTCAGCACCGCGGCAAGATCCTCGGGCCGCAGCTTGAAACCGTTGTTCTGTCGGCACCGCAGGAGCACCGGCGTGCCCTCGGCGAGCCGCACCTGGTCGAGATAGGGCGCCCAGCATGGGGTCGGGACGACCACCTCGTCGCCGGCCGACACCGTCGCGAGCAGCGCATTGAACATGGCCTGGGTCGAGCCGGCCGTGATGATGATCTCGTCGCGTGCGTAGGCGAGGCCGTGCGCGCTGGCGAACATGGCGCGCACGGCGTCCTTGAGCTCGGGCGTGCCGTCGACATTGGTGTAGCGGGTCTCGCCGCGACGGGCGGCAGCGCTCGCGGCGGCGATCACGTGGTCGGGTGTCGGGAAATCGACGTCGCCGGAGGAGAGCTCGATCAGGTCGCGCCCGGCAGCACGCAGTTCACGCGCGCGGGCGCGCAGCACCGAGGCGGGAGACGCCGCGATCCGGGTCACGCGCGGCGCAAGCAGCGGCGCAGCGGCGACCGGCGGGGGTGCCTGACGCAGAGGTGCCTGTAGAGGTGCCTGCATGCGTCACGCCGCCTTCGCGACGTATTGCGCAACGCCGTTGCCGAACGACCAGTTCTCGGGCAGCACCTCGACCAGGTTGATGAAGATGTCCTCGGGCCGCAGGCCCGGGTCCTTGGTCAAGCGCTCGACGATGCGGGCGAACAGCGCCTGCTTCTGCGCGGTCGTGCGGGTGTTGCTGACGGTGAGCTGGATGATGACCAGGTCATCGCTGCGGGCGATCCCGAGGTATTCGGCGCTGTAGCTGAAGTTCTCGGCCTCGTGCTCGGAGATGACCATGAAGCGATCTTCCTCCGGCACGTTGAAGGTTTCGCGCATCGCCAGGTAGATCCCGTCGAGGATGGCCTTGCGCGCGGCGGCGGTGCGGCCGCGGCGCAGGAAGACGCGGGTGAGGGGCATTGGTGGGGTCCTCCGTTGCGGTTGCGTTGGCCCGCAATGTAGCGGCGGCTTGATCATTCAAAAAAGATATGATATCTGATTTCTATGATTTCATATTCAAATAATACGTTATGAGTGCGCTCGATCTTGAGGCCGTCCAGGCCTTCGTGCTGGTCGCCGATCTCAAGAGCTTCACGCGCGCCGCCGAGGCGATGGACACGACCCAGTCCGCCGTGAGCCTGAAGATCAAGCGGCTCGAGCACGACCTCGGGCGCCGCCTGCTCGACCGTACGCCGCGGCTGGTGCGCCTCTCCGCCGACGGCAGCACCTTCCTCGGCGCTGCGCGCGACCTCGTCGCCGCTCACCAGTCGGCGGTCGGCTCCTTCACGGTCACGCAGCGCCGGCTGACCGTCGGCATCAGCCACCACATCGTCGGCAACGAATTGCCTGGCCTGCTCAGGCGCATGAGCGCGAGCGATCCCGGCCTGCTGTTCGAGCTGCGCGTCGACGTCTCGCGCGACGTGCTCGATGCGTTCGACCGCGGCGAGCTCGATGCCGCGATCGTGCTGCGGCACGACCACAAGCGCCGTGGCGGCGAGGTGCTGTTCGACGACAGCTTCGGCTGGATGGCGGCGCCCGATTTCGTGCATCGGCCCGGCGCGCCGCTGCGGCTTGCGACCCAGGCCGAGCCCTGCGGCGTGCGCGCGATGGCGGTCGAGGCGCTCGACCGCGCCGGCGTCGCCTGGACCGAGGTCTTCATCGGCGGCGGCGTCGCGACGATCGGTGCCGCCGTGTCGGCCGGTCTCGCGGTCGCGGCGCTTGCCCACCGCGTCGCGCCGGCCGGCACCGTCGATGTCGGCCCGCGGCTCGGCCTGCCGGCGTTGCCGTCCCGCGACGTGATGCTCTACGCCACCGCCTTCGATCCGCAGGCCCGCCGGGCGCTGCGCACGCTCGCGGCCGCCTTCAAGGCAGCGGCATAGCGGCGGCGCGGCGCCACCCCCGCACGGGCGCGGCGAGAAACGTTCTTGGCGGTTCGCCGCAATCGCGATAGATGGCGAAATGAGATGGACGAGTGGCGTGGCCGCGAACGCTGCGAGCGCCGTGGCGGCGCGCGAGCCACGCATGGATCATGCCGGAGGTGCCGGGTGGAAGGATCGGATGCGGCGAAGAATTTACAGTCCGCACCGAACCTCGGACGAACACGTTTTGGCAGAACGAAGCTAGGTCAAAAAGCTCAATAATTACAAAGGCGAGGGTCTGTGGCCGGTTCGCAGCCTCCTCGCCGTGGCCTATTCGTCATTGCTCGCATATGGCCGCGGCACCGGCGCCTGCGCGATGTTGCCATGCGGGCGGCCGAAATCCGGCGCGGCCGAATCCTGGCCGATGCTGACGATCCCGCGCCGGATCGCGCGCGTGCGGGTGAAATGCTCGAACAGCGCGTCGCCGTCGCCGCGGCGGATCGCGCGGGTGAGCTTCGACAGGTCCTCCTGGAACGCGCCGAGCATCTCCAGCACCGCGTCCTTGTTGGCGAGAAAGACGTCGCGCCACATGGTCGGGTCGGAGGCGGCGATGCGGGTGAAGTCGCGGAAGCCGCCGGCCGAGAACTGCAGGACTTCGGATTCGGTCACCTCGCTGAGCTCGTCGGCGGTGCCAACGATCGTGTAGGCGATGAGATGCGGCAAGTGGCTGGTCACCGCGAGCACGAGGTCGTGGTGCTCCGCCGACATGGTCTCGACCTTGGCGCCGACCGCACGCCAGAACGCGGCGAGGCGCTCCACCGCCGTGCGATCGCTGCCGGGCGGCGGCGTGAGGATGCACCAGCGCCCGATGAACAGCTCGGCGAAGCCGGAGTCGGGACCCGAATGCTCGGTCCCGGCGACCGGGTGGGCGGGCACGAAATGCACCGCCTTGGGTAGGTGAGGCGCCATGTCCTTGATCACCGAGCCCTTGACCGAGCCGACGTCCGACACGATTGCGCCCGGCCTGAGATGCGGGCCGATGTCCTGCGCCACCGCTCCGCAGGCGCCGACCGGAATGCAGACGATGACGAGATCCGCGTCGCGCACGGCCTCGGCGTTGGTCTCGACCACGCGATCGGCGAGACCGAGCTCGACCGCGCGCTGGCGCGTTGCCGGCGACCGCGCGGTCGCCACGATCGTGCGCGCCAGGCCGTGGTGGCGCGCGGCATGCGCGATCGACGAGCCGATCAGCCCGATGCCGATCAGCGCGAGCCGCTCGAACGGCGCCGCATCGGCCATCACCGCGCGCTCCCGACGAACTCGGCGAGCGCCTTGACGGTGAGGCGGTTCGCCTCCTCGCTGCCGACGCTCATGCGCAGTGCGTTCGGCAGCTTGTAGGCCGCGACCCGGCGCAGGATCAGCCCACGGCGGGTGAGGAACTCGTCGGCGTCCTGCGCGGTCCGGCCCTTCTGGGTCGGGAAATGGATGAGCACGAAATTGGCGACGCTCGGCGTCACCTCGAGGCCGAGCTGCCCGATCTCATCGGTCAGCCAGGCGAGCCAGCGCGTGTTGTGCTCGCGCGAGCGCTCCTGATGGTCGGTGTCCTCGATCGCCGCGATGCCGGCCGCGATCGCCGCCGTGTTGACGTTGAACGGACCGCGGACGCGGTTGACCGCGTCGACCACGTGGGCGGGCCCGTACATCCAGCCGAGGCGGAGCGCCGCGAGGCCATGGATCTTGGAGAACGTGCGGCACATCACGACGTTCTCCGACGTCGCGACGAGCTCGATGCCGGACTCATAGTCGTTGCGCCGCACATAATCCGCATAGGCGGCGTCGATCACCAGCAGCACGTGCGGCGGAAGTCCGCGGTGCAGGCGCTTGACCTCGTCGAACCGCACGTAGGTGCCGGTCGGATTGTTCGGGTTGGCGAGGAAGACGACCTTGGTCCGCGCCGTCACGGCCTGCAGGATCTTGTCGACGTCGGCGGTGTAGTCGGTCTCGGCGGCGACGACCGGCGTCGCCCCGGTGCCCAGCGTCGCGATCGGGTAGACGAGGAAGCCGTGCGTGGTGTGGATCGCCTCGTCGCCGTCGGCGAGATAGGCGCGCGCCAGCAGGTTGAGCAGGTCGTCCGAGCCGGCGCCGCATACGATGCGCTCCGGATCGAGCCCGAACGCGCGGCCGATCGCCTCGCGCAGCTCGCTGGCAGCGCCGTCCGGGTAGTCCTCGAGATGGTCCGCGACCCGACGATAGGCCTCGATCGCGTGCGGGCTCGGACCGAGCGCCGATTCGTTCGAGGAGAGCTTGTGCACCTTGACGACGCCCGGCGCCTTGCTCTTGCCGGGCACATAGGCGTCGATCGCGAGCACGCCGGGACGCGGTTTCGGACGCGAGGCGGACATCGTGGATTCTCCCAACGCCGATCAGTGCGAGGTCGGGACCGGCTGCGCACCGTCGGCGCCGACCATATAGCGGGTCGCGTGGCTGCCGACGAGGGCTTGACTGCGCACCGAGACGCCGGCGCCGCGCAGCGCAGCGAGGACCCCCTCGATCGATTGGCCCTGCGGCACCGAGACCAGGAGCGAGGCGCCGTCGAAGGCGCCTTCCGGGATCGCGATCAGGTCGGCGAGCGCCGCGACGGCGCGCGCTGCGTTGCGGCTCCAGCCGGAGACTTTCATGCTCCAGATGTTGACCTCGCTCACGATCGCGTCGGGATGCGGCCGCGCGATCGCGAACACCGGAAGCCCGGCCGGATGGTCGGTTCGCTCGACGAAAGGAAGACGGGCGATGATCTTCGGCGCGTCCGCGCCCTCGAGCGCGCCCCACCACGCGCTCGCGCCGGAGATCGCGGACACGAGACCGAGATCGCCCTTGGAGGCCGCGACCGCCGCGACCACGCCGGCCGCGCCCTGGTGCCCGACCAGCGGTACCGTGAAGCCGAAATGGAAGCGTTCGCAGTCGCGCATCGCGGCCTCGTCGGCGGAGAGATCCGCATGCACGCGGAACGGCGCCTGCACATACGTGAACGTCGCGATGATGACGCGCCAGATTCCTTCCGCGGTGTCGAGCGGAAGGATGCCGCGGTGGCGCTCGACCAGACGACGCATCATGTCGGCCTCGCGTGCCGGGCGGAAGGCCGAGCCCGTTTCGCTGGTGCGCTTGACGTCGATGAGCCGGCCGATGATCTCGCCGCGATCCATCAGCAGGCGGTGCATCGTGGCGTCGATGCGGTCGATCTGGGCGCGCAGCTCGGCGAGCGGCGGCGGTTTTGGCGTGTCGGACATGGTTAAAAGGGCCAGGGCTCGGGCCGCCATTGATAGGAGGCGTGCCGCCCGAAAGCAAAGAAAACATTGACAGTTGTGGGGTCTAAACTATCTAAACCGCACTCGGCCGCCGGGGCAGTCGCCCTTCCGAGCCGCAGCGGGAATTGGCTTGCGGCGCATGTTCCGGCGAGAAGGACGCCGGTTTGCCAAGTCGAACATACGCGACGCATCATCGCCGAGCGTGACCCTGAGGGACCGGACACGCTTCAGGCTCCGGGAATTGGATGGCCGAGACGCAGCTCACGGAAGATCGCGACGTTCGCCTGCGTGAGGCGGAGCAACCGCACTCGCCGGTGATGCAGTTTGCCGCCGACAAGCCGCTCAAGCTCGATGCCGGCGTCGCGCTCGCGCCGTTCCAGATCGCCTACCAGACCTACGGCACGCTCAACGCCGATCGCTCCAACGCGGTGCTGATCTGTCACGCGCTCACCGGCGATCAGCACGTCGCCAACGTGCACCCGGTGACCGGCAAGCCAGGCTGGTGGGAGACCATGGTCGGGCCCGGCAAGCCGATCGACACCGAGCGCTACTACGTCATCTGCCCCAACGTGGTCGGCGCCTGCATGGGCACCACCGGGCCGGCGTCGCTCGATCCGGCGACCTGCGAGGTGTACGGCCTCGATTTCCCGGTCATCACCATCCGCGACATGGTGCGGGCGCAGGCGATGCTCCTCGATGCGCTCGGCATCGAGACGCTGTTCTCGGTCGCGGGCGGCTCGATGGGCGGCATGCAGGTTCTGCAGTGGGCCGCGAGCTACCCGCAGCGCATCTTCTCGGCGCTGCCGCTCGCGACCGCGGCCCGCCATTCGGCGCAGAACATCGCGTTTCACGAGGTCGGACGGCAGGCCGTGATGGCGGATCCCGAATGGAAGGGCGGGCGCTACTTCGCGGCCGGCACCCGGCCGCATCGCGGGCTCGCGGTCGCACGCATGGGCGCGCACATCACCTACCTGTCGGACGCCGCCCTGCACCGCAAGTTCGGCCGCAAGTTCCAGGACCGCGAGAACCCGACCTTCTCGTTCGATGCCGACTTCGAGGTCGAGAGCTATCTGCGCCACCAGGGCTCGACCTTCGTCGAGCGCTTCGACGCCAACAGTTATCTCTATCTCACCCGTGCGATGGACTACTTCGACCTCGCGGCCGATTACGGCGGTGTGCTCGCCAATGCGTTCCGCGGCACGCGCACGCGGTTCTGCGTGGTCTCGTTCACCTCCGACTGGCTGTTTCCGACCTCGGATTCGCGCGCAACCGTGCACGCGCTCAACGCCGGCGGCGCGCGCGTGTCGTTCGCCGAGATCGAGACCGACAAGGGCCACGATGCCTTTCTGCTCGACGAGCCGGAGCTGTTCGCGATCGTGCGCGGCTTTCTCGACTCGGCCGGCCAGGCGCGCGGCCTCGCGTCGACGAAAGGGTAGGCGGCCGTGCAGACGCGGCAGCGACGCGATCTCACCATGGCGGAAGCGGCGCGCGGCGCGGCCGGTGCGCGGCTCGATCATCTCCTCGTCGCCGACATGGTCGAGCCGGGCTCGCGCGTGCTCGACGTCGGCTGCGGCGACGGCGAGCTGCTCAAGCTTCTGGAGGCGCGCGGCGTCGACGGGCGCGGCATCGAGCTCTCGCGCGAAGGTGTCAACGAGTGCGTCGCCAAGGGCCTCGCGGTGATTCAGGGGAACGCCGACACCGACCTCGCCGACTATCCGGACGACGCCTTCGACTACGTGATCCTGTCGCAGACCCTGCAGGCGACCCAGCATCCGCGGATCGTGTTGGAGCATTTGCTGCGCATCGCCCGCCACGCGGTGGTGTCGTTCCCCAATTTCGGCCACTGGAAGATCCGGCTGCTGCTCTTGTTCGGCGGCCAGATGCCGACCACCGCCAACCTGCCCGACACCTGGTACGACACGCCGAACATCCACTTCTGCACCATCAAGGACTTCCGCCAGCTGTGCGATGTGGTGGGCGCCAAGATGGAGAAGGCGGTCGCGCTCAATGCCTGGGGCCGGCCACTGCGGCTCAATGCGCCGTGGTGGTTCTGGAATCTGCTGGGCGAGCAGGCGGTCTTTCTGCTGAGCCGCCGGCCGTAGCGCAGCCGCATCTACGCCTACGTGATGCCGTGAGTCGCGGCGCGCGGGCCGGCCCGATCCGGCCGGCGCCGCAGGTTGCAGGCATGCAAATGATGATCGCGGCCGCCAATGCGGCCGCGATTTTTCATCGGCGCGGGCTGGCCTGCGGTGGCGGCGCGGGACTGCTGGCCTGCGGTCCCGGCGCGGGATTGTTGCAGCCCTTCTCGCGTGCGGTCCGCCGCAACAGGTCGAGATCGGCGCGGGTCTGCTTGAGGTCCGCCGAATAGACCATGGCGTTGACGACCGGGCCGGCGGCGTCACGGTCCGCGCGCTCCATCAGGCCCAACAGCTCCTTCTCGCGGTTCGATACGCCGACGGTGCGCTGAGCGATGTCCGGACATTTGAGAAAGTCGTATTTGCCGGGTTGTACCCAGAAGCTGCCGGTTTGCTCCGAGATTGACGTGCAGCCGGCGAGCGCCAAGAGCGCCCATCCCATCCCTGCCATGACCGAAAAACGCATTTTGCGAGACCCGCCTGAATTCTTCGAGGGACCGTAGCGGTCAATACCTGCGAAATTGCGCCCATCCGATGGCTGGCGCGGGGTGCGACGCGCGGATTGAATTCCTAGGTTGCCGACTCGGGGCTGACAAGTCCGGCGTCGCGCAAGCCGCCCGGATCGGTGTCGATACGCCCCGGCGGCCGGCGGGCGGCGGCGGCAGACCGTCATTGCCCTTTCTCGGGCGCCATGTGTAAGGTCGCCGCCCTTTCCGGCGACGGACTCCCGTATGGCCCGCGACCAGGTCGACATGACGCCTCTGCGCACGCGCGACGAGCTCGTGGCGTGGTTCGAGCAGGGCTGCAAGCCTCGGTCGGAGTTCCGCATCGGCACCGAGCACGAGAAGTTCGCCTTCACGATCGCGGACCGGCGCCCGGTTCCCTACGAGGGGCCGCGCAGCATCCGCGCGCTGCTCGAGGGAATGCAGCTGCTGCTCGGTTGGGAGCCGATCGTGGAGGGGCCGAACATCATCGGCCTGTTCGACGTGACCGGCGGCGGCGCGATCTCGCTCGAGCCGGGCGGGCAGTTCGAGCTCTCCGGGGCGCCGCTCGAGACGGTGCATCAGACCAGCGGCGAGCTGATGGCTCACCTCGCGCAGCTGCGCGAGGTCGCGCGTCCGCTCGGCATCCGCTTTCTCGGCATCGGGATGACGCCCGACTGGACGCGCGCCGACATGCCGATGATGCCGAAGGGCCGCTATCGCATCATGACGGCCTACATGCCGAAGGTGGGCCGGCTCGGGCTCGACATGATGTACCGGACGTGCACGGTGCAGACCAATCTCGACTTCGCGTCCGAGGCCGACATGGTGAAGAAGCTGCGCGTCTCGATCGCGCTGCAGCCGGTCGGCACCGCGCTGTTCGCCAATTCGCCGTTCACCGACGGCAGGCCGAACGGCTTCCTGTCGTTCCGTTCGCAGATCTGGCGCGACACCGATGCCGACCGCTCCGGGATGCTGCCATGGGCGTTCGAGCCCGGCATGGGCTTCGAGCGGTGGGTCGACTATGCGCTCGACGTGCCCATGTATTTCGTCAAGCGCGGCGACCGCTACATCGATGTCGCGGGCAAGTCCTTCCGCGATCTGCTCGCCGGAACGCTTCCCGAGCTGCCGGGCGAGCGCGCCTCCATCTCCGACTGGGCGAACCACGTCTCGACGATCTTTCCCGAGGTTCGTCTCAAGCGTTATCTCGAAATGCGCGGCTCCGACGGCGGGCCATGGCGGCGCCTGCCTGCCCTTCCGGGGTTCTGGGTCGGCCTGCTGTACGACGACGTCTGCCTCGATGCCGCCTGGGACCTGGCCAAGGATTGGACTGCCGAGGAGCGGCAGACACTGCGCGACGACGTCCCCCGACTCGGATTTGGCGCGACGATTCGCGGACGCAGCATGCTCGATCTTACCAGGCAGTGCCTCGCGATCGCGAGCGAGGGCCTGAAGCGGCGCAATCGTCTCGACGCCGCGGGGCGCGACGAGAGGCGCTACCTCGAGCCGCTGGGCGACATTGCGACGCGCGGCCGGACGCCGGCCGAGGACATGCTGGAAAAGTATCATGGCCCGTGGGGCGGCTCGGTCGCTCCGCTGTACGACGAATACGGGTACTGAGTGTCATTGCGAGCGCTCGGGTGTCGCCTTCGGCGAGCCCAAGGGTAAACTCCACGAAGCAATCTCGCTTCACTTGCGCATGCGCCGGCGGCCGAGATTACTGCGGCGCGTTCACGCGCCTCGCAATGACGGCAAGGATCACTCGGCGGCTTCGCGCGCCTCCGAGAGGTTGTCGAGCGACGAGATGATGTGGCCGGCGAGCGCCTCGGCGAGGCGCGGCCGTTCGTGCGGGTTGCGGATCAGCCCGACGCCGCAGGAGGGAAGCTCGGGGAATCCTTCGGCCGGCGTGAGCACCCGCATGCCCGGACGCAGGGCCGATTCGGGAAACACCGAGACCGCGAGCCCGGACAGGACCGCGGCCGCGACCGCGCCGGAATTCGCGCTGGTGAAGGCCACGTGGTAGCGCCGTCCGATGCTCTCCAGCCGCTCGATCGCGCTCTGCCGCCACACGCAGCTCGGCCGGCCGAGGGCGAGCGGCAGGCGCTCCTCGACGTGGATCGAGTGTCGATTCGACGACACCCACAGCAGGCGCTCGCGGCGAAACACCTCGACCGGCCGCTTGCCGTCGCAGTTGGTGACGATCGCGAGGTCGAGATGGTTGTCGTCGATCAGCGTCATCAGCTCGCTCGACGACTGGCATGAGACTGTGAGCTCCACGCCCGGATAGGCGCGCGAGAAGCGCGCCATGATCTCGGGCAGGTAGCGGTCCGCATAATCGTCGGGCACGCCGAGCCGGACGCGGCCGCTGAGCTCCGTGCTCGAGAAGGCGGCGAGCGCCTCGACGTTGAGCTTGACGATACGCCGCGCGTAGTCGAGCAGCCGCTCGCCGTCCTCGGTGAGCTTCGAGGCACGGCCGTCGCGGGTGAAGATCGGCCGGTCGAGGCGCTCCTCGAGGCGCTTCATCTGCATCGACACGGCGGACTGGGTCTTGTGCACAAACTCGGCGGCCTTGGTGAAGCTGCCGGTCTCGGCGATGGCGATGAATGTGCGCAACTGGTCGATGTCGATGAGGGCCGTCATGGCAGGCTCCGCCTGGGCTACGCGCTATATATCACGCACGATGATTGGTTAGATTAAAAACATTCGTTTCACTTATCAATCGGCATTTGCGAATATCAGCTCGTCAGGCACATCGGGATGGGCGTTGCAGGCCGCGGCGCGAGCCGGCCGGCGGCCGTTGGGCACTTTCCGATGACACACTGGACACGAAATGAAAGCAGAGACGACCGCCATGACTGCGCTCACGATCTCCGCCGTTCCGTCCCGCCTCGCGCATTTCTGCGCGACCGTCGGGGCCGCCGGCGCGCGCGTCGCGCGCGCCCTGGCGGAGGGCTGGCGGCACCGCCGCGACGCGGCCGCCCTGGCGGCGCTCGACGACCACATGCTGGCCGATCTCGGCTTTACCCGGGCCGATCTCAACGATGCGCTGTGCGAGCCGTTGTGGCGCGATCCGACCAGGGTGCTTGCCCGCCGGCACGGCGAGCGGCGGCGATTGCGCCGCGGTGCCGTGGCCGCGCTGGCCGAGCGCCACCCTGCGCCCTCGATCGTACCGGGCACCGACACCTTCAGGTTTCCGCCCGGTGACCCGCCGGCGCGGCTGACGATCTAGCCTGACGCATCGCTAGGGGCGAAACCGACGGCCCGGTTTTGCCGGAGCTGCGCCCGCTCACCGCCAGGCCGATCCCCCCACGATCGGCCTTCGGCTCGACCGCGATTTCCCCTCTCGCGCTCGGGTCCTGCGCCCGCCGGCCCACCGGCGGGCGCTTTTTTGTGCCCGCCTCAGGGCTGAGCCTCCTCGGCAGAGCCGTCGTCCGCGGGATTCAGCGAGCGCGCCGTCCGCCGGGGGCCGGACAGCGGCTCGGGCTGCACCAGTCGCGTCTGCAGAAGCTCCAGTCCGGCCGACAGGCCCTCGGCCTGCTGGAGCGCGAGGCGGTTGAGGTCGCGCTCGCGCACGAAATCCTCCACCGCCTGGGCGCGCTCGGGATCGAGGCCGAGTCCTTCGAGCGCCCGGCGGCCGAATGCGAGCGCGGACTCGAAGGTATCGCGCAGCTCGAAGTCGACGCCCTTGGCGATCAGCCGCAGCGAATGGCGGCGGTCATACGAGCGCACGAACAGCGCGACGCCGGGAAATTCCGCGCGCACGAGTTCGACGATGTGGATGGCGATCTCGGGATTGTCGACGCACACCGCGACGATGCGGGCGGTGGCGGCGCCGGCCGCCCGCAGCACGTCGAGCCGCGTGCCGTCGCCGTAGTAGACCTTGAAGCCGAACCGGGAGGCGGCCAGGATCATCTCGGGATCGTTGTCGATGGTGGTGACGTCGACGCCCTCGGCGACCAGACATTGGGCGACGATCTGGCCGAAGCGGCCGAAGCCGACGAGAAGGATCGATCCGCGCACCCCGTCGAAGTCGTCGGCCTCGCGCTCGCTGCCACGCTCGAGCCGCTTGAGCAGCGCCTCGGCCAGCGACGCGGTCGGCGTTGCGATCAGCATGGTCACGGCGGCAATCGCCGCAAACAGGCTGCCCTCTGCGGCCGAGAGGATGCCGAGTGCGACGCCGAGCGGAATGAGCACGAAGGCGAACTCGCCCGCCGCGGTGAGCACCGCGCCCGCCCGCAGCGCCTCGCGGAAGGTGGCGCAGATCGGCAGAAAGAGCAGCCAGACGACGACGATCTTGAGCACCGTGATGACCAGCGCCGCGGCCGCGATCAGGCCGATATTCGCGCCCACCACCGCGAGGTCAATCGACATGCCGACGCCCATGAAGAACAGCGCGAGCAGCAGGCCGCGAAACGGCTCAATATCGGCCTCGAGCTCGTGCCGGTAGTTCGATTCGGCGAGCATCATGCCGGCGAGGAAGGCGCCGAGCGCCATCGACATGCCGGCCGCCTGCATCAGCGCGGCGGCACCGAGCACGACCAGCAGGGCGGCCGCGGTCATCACCTCGCGCGCGCCGGTGCCGGCGAGCAGGCGCAGGAACGGATTGAGCAGGTAGCGCCCTGCGACCGTCACGATCACGATCGCGGCCGCGATCTTGCCGACCGACCACGCGGCGTCGGCGAGATTCGCATGAGCGGCGTCGCCGCCGGGCGCGAGCAGGGGCAGCAGCGCGAGCAGCGGCACGACCGACATGTCCTGAAACAGCAGGATCGCGAAGGCGCGCTGGCCGTAGGTCTGCTGCAGGTCTCCGCGCTCCTCCAGGATCTTGAGCGCGATCGCGGTCGCCGACATCGCGAGCGCGAGGCCGACCACGATCGCGCCGCGCCACGACACCAGCCCGATCGCGAGCGCGATGCCGGCCAGAATGGCGGTCGTGAGCGCGAGCTGGGCGGCGCCGAGGCCGAAGATCGCGCGCCGCATCGCCAGCAGGCGGGCAAGTTCGAGCTCGAGCCCGATGAGAAAGAGCAGCAGCACGACGCCGAGTTCGGCCACCGTGAGGATGGTCTGCGGCTCGCGGAAGAGCGCGACCCCGTACGGGCCGATGGCCACACCGGCGGCGAGGTAGGCGACGATGGGCGAGAGCCGAAGGAAACGCGCGATCGGCACGCTCACGACCGCGGCGGCCAGCAGCACGAGCGCAAGCAGCAGGAAGCCGAGGTCGTCGTGATTGCTCATGCGGCGAGTCCGTCGGCGCGGGCGCGACGCGGCCGCGCTTGCGGGAGCACCATATGGGATGTCGCGGCGGCGCGAAACGGATTGGCGCGCGTCAGACCCGTGCGGCCGGGCCCGGGAACGGCACTGCGACACGCGTATCCCGGCGCGACGGCGCTGCGCGGCTCTGCCATCGCAGCAGCACGAGGGCCGATACCAGGAGCGGGACCCAGGCGATCCTTGCGCCATAGCGGTCGTGGGCGTTGGACAGCACCCCGCAGGTCACCGCGTTGCCGAGGATCGTGATTGTCACCGTCATGGCGAGGAGACCGAGATCGGAGAATTCCCGCCGCCGCAGGCCGAACACCACGAGCACCGGCATCAGCGCCATCGCGGCCAAGGCGATCGGCACGTGCACGGCATTGATCGCCTCGAAGCGCAGTTCGCCGCGCTGCTGGCGTGCCGCGCGCATATGCGGTACGACCGACGGGGTGTAGCGCTCCATGATGCCATAGGTGTGCATGAGGGAGTTGAGCACGCCTTCGCCGGTCCCCACGCTCACGATCTGCTTGGAGGCGGCCCTCAGCGCGGCCTTGAGCTGCAGCACCGGATATTCGACGAGGCTTCCGAGCACGATGGTGCGCATCTCCTCGTCGAGGCCGTCGAAACGGCCGAGGTTCTGGAACGGGCTGTCGTTGCCCCACAGGAAGTCATCCGCGGTCGCCGGAAGGGCGTGCCGATAGGGACAGAGCTTGAACGACCGCTCGGCACAATGCGCATCGAGATAGCGGACCACGATGCCGTCCTGCAGCATGCGGCCGAACACGATGCCGTAGCCGCCTGGCGTCCAGGCGAGCCGCTTCGATACGGCAAAGTTGGCCGCCAGCAGCATGGCGGCCGCGAGCACCACCGTGACCATGGCGCGCAGGGCGGCGCGCGGTGCGACCATGCGGCGATCGATGAGCGACGCAAGTCCAGCCAGGGCCGCAAGCCCCAACAGCACCAGGAAGGTCGCGCTGTGGGTCGCGCCCGCAAAGGCGACGAAGAGGACGAGCGCGGTGCGCTCGTGGCGGCCGAGCGTCTCCGGGCGCATGACCAGGAGATGGAGGGCAAGCACCGCGAGGCCGGCGAAAATGTCGGTGAGCAGGATGCTGGCGATCCACGGCAGCGTGGTCGCCAGCGACAGCCCGACGATGACGCCGAGAAGGGTCCAGGGCCGATTGCCAAGCCCGAAGGACCGCAACACCAGGGCCAGGATCCACACGGTGGCGGCGGCCTGGAGGGCGATGACCGGCCAGAAATCGAGCGGCCACCCCGCCGTCACGAACAGCCCGTAGACAACCGAACGGCTGGGAACCAGATAACCCTCGAACCAGCGCGCCAGGTAGCCGCCGGTATCATACTCCAGGAGCGGAAAGCCGTTCCACAGCGCGGGTGCGAGGAGGGCCAGTATGGCAGCGAGCCCCGCGCCCAAGCGGATCATTAATTTCATACGCGGGATCCCGGCCTTCCCGGACCTCGTGTTGGTCCCGCGCGTATATGGGGGTGGGCGGGAGCATGTCATATAAACTTGTCATGAAAAAAAGGGCGACGACTTGAGGGGTGAGGCCAATTGCCCCTGGTTTGCCTGGGGAAGGGCGGCGGCGAGCCTCGCTTCCGGGCGAGGCCTTCATTAACATGACCCTACGCCAGCGAGCGGGGGCGCGCACGGGCTGGCGGGTCGGGCAAAAAGTTCCATGCGACGCATTGTTCTGACCACTTTGTTGCTGTTGTTCCTCGTTTCACCGTGCCCAGCCCAGGTCGGGTTCGACCGGCCGGGCGGCGACTATTCCAGCTTTGCGGTCCGGACCGGCGACCCAATGCAGTGCGCCTTCCGTTGCGAGCGCGATGGACGCTGTCGGGCTTGGAGCTTCGGCTATCCGGCCGGCGACAGCGCGGCCGTGTGCTGGCTCAAGGCGCAGGTGCCGACGCGGATCGAGCAGTCCGACAGCGTCTCGGGGGTGCGCGGTGCCGGCGTGGTTGCCCCGAAGCGCGGCTCGGTCGAGTTCGCCATCGACCGCATCGGCGGCGACTACAAGAACGTCGAGATCGCGCCCGATCCGACCGGGCTCAGTTGCAAAGCCGCCTGCGAGGCGGACAGCCATTGCCGCGCCTGGACCTATGTACGCCCCGGTTATGGCGCACCGAGCGCGCGCTGCTTCCTCAAGGACAAGGTGAAGGCGCCGCACCACAAGCCGTGCTGCATCTCGGGAGTCGTGCGATAGCGCACCCGCGCTTCAGTGCGCATGAACGGAAAGGCAAGGTCTGAGCCCCGGAGCGCGCGGGTATTTCCCAGAAATCGCCCAAAAGCAAAACGAGGACGGGGGGTCCCGTCCTCGTTTCGCGGCCAAAAGGGCTGGAGGGTCCCCAATCAGCCGCGGCCGACCACCGACAGCGTGACCGGCGCCAATCCGGAAAAGCCGATCGCACGGGCGGCGGCCGGCGTAAGGTCGATGACGCGACCGCGCACGTACGGACCGCGGTCATTGATGCGCACGACGACCGAGCGGCCGGTGCCGCGGTTCGTGACCCGCACCATGGTGCCGAACGGCAGCGAGCGGTGTGCGGCGGTCAGGCGGCCGGCACTTGCGAACTCCCCATTGGCGGTGCGCTCGCCGGAGTACACCGACGCAATTCCAGAGAACAACCCGGAGGCTGATCCGGTGTGCTCGCTCCGGCCGACGTGATCACGATGCGGACCGAACGCTCGCTCATGCGCGCGGCTTGCGATCTCGCGGATCGTCTGCCGATGGTGGTGCACAGATGCTGAACCGAGATTGCGCTCAGCCGATTGAGCATTGCTCAGCGTCGTCGCGAGAATAGCGCCAGCGAAAGCGCAGCAGATCATTGTCTTCGAGGTCATCAATTCCCCCTTCTGAGGTGTGGGACGTTGAGGGGGGCGAAATGCTTGGTAATTATTTCAAATTGCTGTTCAAAAATAGGTAATTTTGCGACGCAATATAGTAAATTTTGAAACCAGTTCCTTAACGTTATCGATTTTTGTTCCAATTAATACTTTGACGTTACGGCATGACGTGGCAGTTGCCAGTTCGAAAATAGTTAATTTCGCGACGCAACAGAGTAAATTTGTAAACGAGTTCCCTAGGATTACCGATTTGTGTTTCCATTATTACTTTGACGTTACGGCAGAAGCGGCCGCAACTCGACGTCGTTTCATCTTTGGGGTTGGTGGTGGTGTCGGCGAGATGGTCGCTGACCACCGGTCATCCTTCGCGACGGGTGCGGCGAGCGCCTTGATTGGCCGGGATCGCGACCCGTCTTGAAGATCAGTGCTGCATGACGGGCATCCGAACGCTCCCCCGATCTCGTTTCAGGGAAGCGCAGTCCCGCCGGATGAGCGGCGCGCCTCGGCGGTGGCTCGGATCAGGCGGTGCCGCCGACCGTGATACGGTCGATCCGCAAGGTCGGCTGGCCGACGCCGACCGGCACGCCCTGGCCGTTCTTGCCGCAGGTGCCGATGCCGGTGTCGAGCGCGAGATCGTTGCCGACCATGGTGATGCGATGCAGGTCGGTCGGGCCGTTGCCGATCAGCATCGCCCCCTTGACCGGTGCGCCGATCTTGCCGTCGTCGATCTTGTAGGCCTCGGTGCACTGGAAGACGTATTTGCCGGACGTGATGTCCACCTGTCCGCCGCCGAAGCTGACCGCGTAGATGCCCTTTTTTACCGACGCGATGATCTCGCCGGGCTCGCGGTCGCCGGCGAGCATGTAAGTGTTGGTCATGCGCGGCATCGGAACGTGACCGTAACTTTCACGGCGGCCGTTGCCGGTCGGCCGCATGTTCATCAGCCGCGCGTTCTGGCGGTCCTGCATGTAGCCGACCAGGATGCCGTTCTCGATCAGCACGGTGTGGTTGGTCGGCGTGCCTTCGTCGTCGATCGAGAGCGAGCCGCGCCGTGCTGCCATGGTGCCGTCGTCGACCACGGTCACGCCGCGGGCCGCGACCTGCTGGCCCATCAGGCCCGCAAAGGCCGAGGTCTTCTTGCGGTTGAAGTCGCCCTCGAGCCCATGGCCGACCGCCTCGTGCAGCATCACGCCGGGCCAGCCGGCGCCGAGCACAACGTCCATCTCGCCGGCCGGTGCCGGCACCCCCTCAAGATTGACCATGGCCTGGCGCACCGCGTCGTCGGCCGCGCTCCGCCAGGCGCCGGATGCGATGAAGTTCCCGTAGCCCTCGCGGCCGCCATAGCCGTGGCTGCCCGACTCCTGGCGGTCGCCGTCGCCGGCAACGACCGAGACGTTGACCCGCACCAGCGGGCGCACGTCGCGATAGATCTCGCCGTCGACGCGCATGATTTCGACCACCTGCCAGGATGCCGCGACGCTCGCCGTCACCTGGCGCACGCGCGGGTCCTTGCCGCGCGCATAGGCGTCGATCTCCTCGAGCAGCCTGACCTTGGCCTCGAAGGCAGGCGCCGCGAGCGGGTTTTCGTCGGTGTAGAGCCGCACGTTGGTGCGCGCGGGCGCCTGCGCGGCGGTTCCCGAATAGCCGCCCTTGACGGCGCGCACGGCGTCGGCGGCGCGCGCGATCGCGGCCTCCGACATGTCGGAGGCATGCGCATAGCCGACCGCCTCGTCCTTGACGGCGCGCAGCCCGAAGCCTTGCGAGGTGTCGTAGGTCGCCTGCTTGAGCCGGCCGTTGTCGAACACCAGGATCTCGGACTGGCGGTATTCAAGGTAGAGTTCGCCGTCATCCGCGCCGTCGAGGCCGTGGGCGACAATCTTGTTGAGGCGCACGCGGTCGAGACCGGCGCGGTCGATCAGCGATGAGGTCGGCAGGGTCATGGGACTTTCCGGGTTGCGTGGACCCTAGATAGGTCATGCGGGAGCGATCCGCGAGCGCCCTTTTGAACCGGTTGGCCACCCTGACAGACTAAGGCTTGAGGTGTCCCGTCGTACTGGCTTTCGCGGTTGTGCGCTACCGCCGGCCGAAGGCGAGATCCGTTCGCGAACAGGCGGGCGGAACCGGTGGACGACCGCGACATCAGCGGAAGCGGAGGATCGCGATGCCGACCGATCAGCGACAGCCACACCATCGGGCGCCTCCCTCGTGTTCGCGACCCGCGCGCCGCGCCCTTACGGCGTCGATTGCGACCGCCGCGGTTCTGATCGCGGCCGTCTGGGCGGGCGCTGACAGGGCTGCCGCCATGGGCCTGCGCGGATTCGGCTTTGCGGGCGACCGAATGCACCGCGGCCAGACCTTCCGTGCGCCGGTCCGCGGCCGCGTCGTCGTGCGCACCGGCCGATCCGACACAAACGCGGGGCGGCGCTGGCGCATCGCGCGGCCAGATGGGGACAACCCGCCACGCGGCGACAACCCGCCGCGCGGTGATAATCCGCCGCGCCATCCGACTTGGCCCCATTGGCCCCATTGGCCGCACCGGCCAATCGTCGGCGGGCTGCCGGTCGTCCCAACCGCGCCGGTCGGGCCAACGGCGCCGGTCGGCC
>Ga0126384_10000485_pt1 | contig 21790 bp, 15 predicted proteins | sample PanSoiMetPlot_36_FD_92543 | JGI IMG/M metagenome (GOLD analysis project Ga0126384, IMG submission 92543) | Tropical forest soil microbial communities from Panama - MetaG Plot_36 | ecosystem: Environmental > Terrestrial > Soil > Tropical forest > Bulk soil | place: Panama | collected 2016-02-17 | reverse complement strand
GCCTGTCGCAGACCCGTCTTACCTTTCGTGCGAACTGCCTTCAGCGCTGCACGATGGCGCGATGTGCTGGTGCGTCGTCGGGCTGCGCGACGCGCCTGTCGGGAAAGACTGCTGCGCGAAGCGGCGGAGCGGCCTTTTCTGCGCAATGCGCGTGAGGTGGCTCGTGACCGTCGGGCGGATGGTTTGCGTCGGCGTGCAGATCTTCCGCGACGTAAATCGCGCTGCGCCTGTTTGCGCGTTCTTGCAGAAGCTCTTCCGCTGGGCAGCAACTTCACACCTGCACGGCGGGCCTTCGATAATCCGATGGCAATCGCCTGCTGTGGTGAATCCGCTCCGTGCTTGCCCTCACGGATGTGGTGCATTTCCTCGCGAACGAATTCGCCTGCCTGGGTTGACGGTGATTTTCCTTCCCGCGCATCTTCGTGCGCACGTTCCAAAGTTTTTTTCTCCGGCATAAGATCCCCCCTGAATTTGAGAATGATCCAGAGACGGTGCTGAGCACCGTCTGTACGTTGGTTCTTTTAAGTCTGGATGCAGTGCGAATGAGTCAGGATGGCAGCCTTCAGGCGGCACGCTTCTTCTCTCTTGGCTTTTTCCAGTTCGGCACGCCTGTGAGCGCTCAGGCCGCGTCCTGCCCGGTTGATGTAGTAGGTGAGCATGCGCATGCCTGATCCGGGGCCTTTGGGTGAAACTTTCTTTGAAGCTAGAGTTCGCGCGATGGTGGTTGCGCTCCTGTTGAAGAGGCCTTTGGGTGGATGCGTGGAATCGGTTGTTACTTTCGCGATCCATCGTTTTGGTTTCCTGGCGGGCATGGTGGGGTTCCTTATATATAAGGATGCGGAAAAACCGACAGGAGAGGAACAAACACACGGTCTCTCCACATATCCGGCAAGGCCGGATATGTCTCGAGATGACGGTCCTTGCGCAGGCCTCCGTTACTTTCGTCATGCGCAAGTCTGTAAATAGCGCGTGTCTCTTTTGCAGGGAATCTAATACAAACCTGCCGGTAGGAGCTTTCCCCCTGCTCTTGAGCCGCCACACATATGACAAATAACACCTCTGGCAGCAATATGCCGGTCTGGGCTGAATCCAAGCGCGGGCCGTCGCATCCTGCTCTGAAGGCTGATATTTCCGCTGATGTCTGCATCATTGGCGCCGGGATCGCAGGGCTTAGCACTGCATATCTGCTGGGCCAGGCGGGAAAGTCTGTGGTGGTGCTGGAAGATGGCGAGATTGGGAGCGGCGACACCGGACGAACGACGGCGCACCTCTCTACGGCCCTGGACGACCGCTACCATGAGCTGGAACGGCTGCACGGAGGAGATCTGACCCGGATCGCGGCTGAAAGCCACAGCGTTGCTATCGATACGATTGAAGCAATCGTACGCGCTGAAAATATCTCCTGTGATTTCGAGCGGCTCGATGGATATTTGTTTGTTCCTCCGGAGGGCGATCTACTCGAGCTACAGGAAGAGCTGCAGGCGGCCCAGCGCTCGGGCATCATTGTGGAATGGGCGGTCCGCGCTCCCATCGAAAGTTTCAATACGGGGCCTTGCTTGCGGTTCCCTCGGCAAGGTCAGTTTCATCCACTCAAGTATCTTTACGGCCTTGTCAGCTCAATCGAACGCAACGGCGGAAAAATCTTTTGCTCCACCCATGCCGCAGATGTTCAGGGCGGTGACCCGGCGCTGGTGAGGACCTCTGATGGCCGCAGTGTTCGCGCGAGTGCAGTGGTGGTTGCGACCAATGCTCCGATCTCTGAGACCTACGGACTCTATACCGCAAACAGTGCTTATCGCACGTACGCAATAGCAGCGGGAGTTCCTCGCGGATCGATAACGCGCGCTCTCTACTGGGACACGCCTGATCCTTACCACTATGTTCGCGTGCAAAGCGATGGATCGCACGATTGGCTGATTGTGGGCGGTGAAGATCACAAGACCGGCCAGGCTGATGATTTCGATGAGCGCTTTGAGCGTCTTGAATCCTGGACGCGCGAGCGTTTTCCTAAGTTGGAAGCCGTTGACTTCACGTGGTCAGGACAAGTCATGGAGCCGGTGGATGGTCTTGCATTCATTGGAAAGCATCCGGTGGGCAGGCGAAATGTCTATATTGCTACCGGAGACTCTGGTCATGGAATGACTTACGGCACCATTGCCGGGCTGCTGCTGCGAGACTTGATCACAGGGAATACGAATCGCTGGGCGCGACTCTACGATCCTTCGCGCATCACCATCCGCGCCTTTGCTGAATTGACGCAGGAAAATCTCAACGTAGCGGAGCAGCTTGCGGACTGGGTGAAGGACCCGGATGTAGCGTCGATTGATCAGATTGCCCCGGGCCAGGGCGCCACGCTGCAAAGCGGGCTGATGAAGCTGGCAGTTTATCGTGATGAATCCGGGGCCTACCATCGGCGGTCTGCCGTTTGCCCGCATCTGGGCTGCATCGTCTCCTGGAATTCAAGCGAGAAGAGCTGGGACTGCCCATGTCACGGCTCCAGATTTGATCCTTATGGCAACGTCATTAATGGGCCCGCGAAAGACAATCTTGCCGCGCCGGAGAATTACAGTCCTTTGCTGAAGGCAGCGGCGCTTTTACTGGAGAGTTCCACCTCTCTGAGCACAAATTTTCTGGGAAAGCTGCTGACCCTGGGAATTCGGATCAGGTGACATAGGCAAATCCTGATCGCCTTTCTGTCTATATTTCGGAGACACAACTAGGTTTAAGGTGAGGTGTGTAATGGCCCAGTCCCCAGTTCGTCTGGAGCATGTTTGGACAGGCATTGCAGATAAGGGCGGCGCTCCAATCGGTCCTAACACGCCGGGAAACACTCCGGTCTATGAATCCAGCCAGAAGGTCGCGATCACCACTCCGGCCCAAACTCCCTTGACGGTTGACCAATTCAAAGCCGTCCAGGGCGGCATTTCAGTCAAGTGCATTGACACCGGCACGCAATCGATTTTGCGCCTGAATGGACTTGTGCCTTTTGGAGTTTATTCCCTGCAACTTGTGCTTTTCGGGCCAACAGGCCCCGTCGGTGCCGGAGCCCTTTCCGATGATGTGAATGCAAGTATTTTTGTTGCTGACGAGGAAGGCGAAGCGGATGTCTCTGTGGTCCATAAAGGCGGGCCACTCTCAGGAAGCGGACAGGTTACTGAATGCTGGCTGGCCGGCGGGATAGACGTAATGCAACAACCGATGGTCCAGGTAATAGGGAACTATCATTTCAATGGTGACGGCCAAGGGCCGCCGGGCACGTACATACCGCAATTCTCATTCACGTTCGTAAGAATGATGCGCGTGCCCAACGAACTTCGCGACCGTAAAGGCAATCCGATCAGCGATTCAACGCCGCCGGATACGCCTCTCTTTGAATTTCGGCAGGGCAATGCAATCTACGCTCCGGGATCAGGAAAAAACCGGCGTCAAATCACGTTGAAGGAATATATGCAGGCGTGCGGATCGATTTACGTCAGGTGCACGATACAGCAGGGCACTCGCACCGCGATGCATCTCAATGGGCTCATTCCCGGTGGGGTTTACTCAATCTGGCTGGCCAAACCCGACCCTAAAGACATGTCGAAGACGCTGGGCGTGGGCGCGCTGGGCAAACGCGACGGGTCAGAAAACCACTTGACCGCTGATCAGAACGGTGAGGCCGACATCGTGGGAAATACTCCAGGCGGAGACCTGTCCACGTTCGGGACGATTGCTGATTGCTGGCTGACTGACGAGCCGGTTGTGCAGGTGGCCGGCGTTTATCACATTGATGGAAAAACACACGGGCCAGTCATTGGTCCAGACGGCACCTATGCGGCACACTTTGCATTCGTTTTTGCGAAGCCACCGGGCAAGATGTGACAAAGCAAATCATGTTCGAGGGCAGCGGTAGGGAAGTATTCCGCAAAAACGCATTGCGTTTTTGTCTAAATCAAACGAGTCACTAATCGTACGGCGTAATCTGGAACAACTCCAGGTAATAACGGATTCATCCGCTTCAAAAGTTTTTATATTTCGTCACAATAAATTCTCATTATTCCGCCGATGATCAGAAGAGACTTTGTCAAATTAGGACTCGCTGCGGGGGCGAGCACGCTGTTGGGTTCGACCGCAGACGCCCAGCAAGATAACAGCCGCCTTCAATTCTTGTGCCTGCCCGATGGACTGCCGCCTGACCCGCCAAGTCCTAAGGCAACGCCATTTGTTCAGGATCTCTACATCCCGCCGGTGAAGCAACCTGTGGCGAAGCTGAATCCTCCTCCGGACCCGTTGGCTCATCAGCGGTACGAGGAATTTTCTCCCAAAAAGTTTTACGAAGTCAGAGAGCAGGAATTTCAGTGGAAGTACCATCCTGAGCCGCCATACGACAAAGGAAGCTGGTCGTGGGGGTTTGATGGCGCCACGCCGGGGCCAACCTATCACGTGCGTTATGGCGAGCCAATCTTGGTTCGCCGGATCAACGAGCTGCCACCAATTGGGCAGGGTCATGTGAGTTTTGCCATGCCCCTGACCACCTCTCATCTTCACAATGGACACACAGCATCTGAGAGCGATGGTTATCCCATGGACTACATCAGTCCGGGACATTACTGGGACCATCATTATTGCTGTTTCCCCCTGGGCAACGACCCCAGAGAGAAGCTGACGACGCTGTGGTATCACGACCACATGATGGATTTCACCGCGTCCAATGTTTATGCGGGCCTGGCGGGTTTTCTTCACTTCTTTGACGAAGAAGATTCAGGCAACGAAAACGATCCCAATCCTAAGGCATTTCGATTGCCCAGCGGAAAATACGATGTTCCCATGATTCTGCACGATGTGCGGTTTGACCAGACCGGGCAAGTGGTATTCAACAAATTGAATACTGATGGACTGCTGGGGGATATGTACACCGTCAACCGCAGAATCCAACCCAGGTTCGAGGTGGAACGAAGGAAGTATCGCTTCCGCATTCTCAACGGCGGGCCCTCTCGCTTCTATCAGATATTTCTCAGCTCCGGCGAGCATAGAGAGAAGCAGCATCCATTCATCATCGTGACGGGCGACGGCAATTTTATGAATCGCCCGGTGGTTGCAAACAGCATTTATCTGAGCGTGGCCCAGCGCGTAGACGCGATCATTGATTTCTCGCAATTCAATGCCGGCGACAAAGTTTATCTGCAAAACCGATTAGAACAACTCAGCGGACGAGGACCCACGGGGCGAATTCTGACCGATCCGGGCGACGACATGCTGCGCTTTGATGTGGTAGAGCTCAAAGGCAAGGACAACAGTTGCGTACCAGACACGCTGCGAGAGATTCCTGCCGTGTGCTTGAACGAAGTGAAGCAGCGGCGCACGTGGACGTTCGATTATCGAGGCGGGTTGTGGACCGTCAACGGGAAACCGGCGACAGGCCTTACAGTTCCCGACGCAGAAATTGAAGAAGATAGCGCAGAAGTCTGGACCATACGTAATGAAGGCAAAAACTGGTCGCATCCTATTCATTCCCATTTCACGGAATTCCTGCTAGTGAAGGTGAATGGCAGACCGTTTAGAGCCACAGAAATCCAAACTCGCGATCCTCAACAGTCGATGCGCGGCTATCAGTTCGAAGCAGTCGATGAACCGCCGGCCGGCACAACGGCTCGACAGTGCTTCAAGTGGCCTGCGAACCGCAAGCCCCTCCCGGTGTTTTTCGGCGGTGCACGCCGTGACATCACAACTTTGCTTCCTAACGACGAAATTGAAATCTTCATGCGCTGGAAAGACTTCTATGGCAAATATGTGATGCACTGCCACAACGTGGTCCATGAAGACCATTCCATGATGATTCGTTGGGACATTGTTCCGCAAAAGACACCACCAAAGCCGGGCTGCAAATCTGCAGTGGCAAAGAAGCAGAAACCGGCCCAACCGAAGCCAGCAAAACCGAAGTAAAGGAATGAGACAGATGCTCCACCCGGGAAAAATATTGATCAAAGCGCTGGCTGCGGCGGCCACGAACTTGTCTGCCGCCCCAGAATCCGGCCATCAATGTGAACCTCCTGTCGCCGGGCTCCATGCCGCCTACATTCCTAATGTCTTTGTGCACACGCATCAGGACCAGAGAGTCCGGTTTTATGACGACTTGATCCGGCAAAAAATTGTGTTGATCAACTGCCTGTCAATCCGCGACGAAGCCAGTTGTTCCAATATTGAAACGATGGTCCAGGTGCAACCGCTTCTCGGGGAGGCCCTGGGGCGGAGCGTATTTATTTATTCCATCACCACCGATCCGGAACATGACACACCAGCAGCCCTGAGGGCATTTGCCAACAAATACCAAATCAGGAATGGATGGCTCTTCCTGACCGGGGCATCTGCGGATTTGCAACTGCTGCGGCAAAGACTCTTTATTCACTCCGGTGGCCAGGATTGTTCCATGCATCTGATCCGCTACGGCAATGAAGCAGTTGGTGTGTGGGGAGGAGTTCCGGCGCACTCTACGCCAGAATCAATTGCGCAGCGGCTTTCATGGATCATGCCGGGAGAGCGTCTGAGCGGACCACCCAGGCGCGGAGGGCCGCCTCCACTGGCCTTAGAAGGATAGCGCAGCGTGCGGAGACAAGGATCGGTGCAAACGGGGGAACGATGAGACGGTTTTATTTTCTCGCGAAGTCGGCAGCAATGGCGTTCCTGGCGGGGTTGCTTGCCGCTGGAGTGTGCAACGCGCAGCAACCTACAGAAAGCCTCTGTCCGTTTCTGCCTGCGACCCCTGCAACTCCGGGCCATCCTCACCCGCAACCTCGGCCTCAGGCTTCAGAAGCGAGCGTCACGCAAGAGGATGGCATAACGCTGCTGCGAGTTAAGACGGCACACGGCTGCTTCGCGGAAGTTGATCCTTACCAGGATCCTCCAGGAACAAATTTGCTGCCGACAATCTTTACTAATGCATTCGACGGCAGCGGGAACGAGATGCCGAACACACTGCCTTCCACGAAGACTGTTCCCTACAACCTGCACGATGGCTTGCCGGTTGTTTCAGCCCTCTGTGGCGCCCAGGACTTTGAGAACTGCCAAAAGGTTCCGCAATCTCAAATCTATGAGGTCGGGCCAGACTTAAAGTTTTCGTCAAAGTCGCCAACCGATGATCTCCTGGACATCTTTGACCTGATCGATTGCAAATACGTGCAGAGGCAGAAGCAATGTTCGTTCAAAAAGGTTGATGCGGCTGCGATTGCCAGCGCTTTCCAGCGTGGTATCGACATTCTTGAAGGAAATCCTATCGCCGACCGTTTGTACAGCGGTCTTCCTCTGCTGCATTACAAAGCGATGGAAAAGGTGCGGTCGGTAACGCCCATTGAAGACCGGAGCGGTAAGGTCATCGGTGGGAACGTCAATATTCATCAGGTATGGTACGACACCCATATTGAGTCAGACGTCGCCTTTCTTGATCCAACAGCGGTTGCCAATGTGCCCTGGACCATCACGTACACCATTGACGTGCTCAGCCGTGGCAACGACGACTTTTCTCCGTTCGTAATGTACTTTGACGATCCCGCGCTAAGTAAGCCTCCCATGCCGCATATCGCCATGGACCAGACATTCTTCAATATGGAAGAGGGAACGCGCACAGTGTTCAAGATCAAGATGGCGCCGGGGAAGTATTACAACCTCACTTACAACTGGGGTTGGCGCGCGCACCCACCTCGGGTCCAGGTAACCGAAAACGCGACAAAGAGAATTCCACCGAATCCCAACGGCATGACGCTGGTGCAGTGGGAAGAGGCGGTTTTTGGCGGTAAGACAAAAGAGGAAGCAATTGGCCAGTTAGGCGATCTCTCGCCGGAAAAACGCATGTGGGCGGCCTTTCGCGCAGGCCGGGACGCGGCCGGGAAGAAGGACTATTCAGGTGCTGCGTTGAAGGTAGAGGAAGCACGGCAAGCCTTTGAAGATTGGCGAGACCGTACCAAGCTGCCCAGAGGTGTGAAAGCTGACCCGAACGCGGACCTGACGTTGTTCTACGCAAACAACACCATCTACGGCGAATTCAAAGAAGGGAATCGCAGCGACTTCCCGAAATGGAGAACCCGCGGAGCTATCTTGAAAGTAAGCCTGATCAATGGCGACTACTTTGATCACGGCTACCAGAATGTTGACTTCGGAGGCGCGCGGGGCTGGGAAAATCAGTTTCAATCGTCGGTTCCGACAGGAGGCTCGGGCCCATGGTTCACCTTCGGCCGGGTGCATTGGTGGATGAATATTCCTATGATGTTGCCGGATGGAAAGCCGTTAATGGTTCCGGCTGCAACTCGTGTTCCGGGCTCGCAGGACAAACTGGGGAGATATAAAGTTGAGATTACTTACAACTATGAGCCATCGCGGCGCTTAAGGTTTTATCAATTCGATCCCATGCACCACGATGTTGCAATCTTTTCCATCCATTGAGCGCCAAAGCACCACCAGCAATTGCGCTATGATACGTGCTGGAGCTGAACATGAAATGGCGCAAACCTTCAGAAGAGCTGATCAAGACATTTGAAGCGGTTACTCCGGGCCCTCCAGCAGAGAAGCGAAAGATGTTTGGTTTCCCCGCGGCTTTTGTGAACGGCAATCTGTTCATGGGGCTACATCAAGAGGATATGTTGCTCCGCCTCCCGGAAGATTCGAGAACAAAGCTCCTCGAGACTGCTGGCGCCAGAATTTTCGAGCCCATGCCGGGCCGACCCATGCGCGAGTATGTTGTAGTACCTCCGTCAATGCTCAATGATCGAAAAAAGCTTGAGCCGTGGGTCGCGAAGGCACTGGAGTACGCAGTCACACTGAAACCCAAAGGCAAGTCCAAAAAGGGAGCAGCACCAAAGAAGCAAGCCAGTTCCAAAAAAGCAAAATCCGAATAATTCTGCCGGATGTACAATGAGTGTCAATTTGGGGCCGAATTCGACCCTGAAGATGCCTAAGTATCAGCGGAGGAGAACAAGATGAATATCGGCAGATTCATATTAGGGGGCATCGTAGCCGGTATCGTTTATTTCATTGGCGATGGAGTTGTTCACGGGCTGTTGTTGAAGCAGCAGTGGGCATCGATTCTGTCGGCCATCAACGTTGACGCCGAAAAGGCCCTGAAGACGCCGGCGATCTTTGGAACCTATGACCTGATCAAAGGCCTGGTGGCAGTCTGGATATATGCTGCTATCCGTCCGCGCTTTGGTCCGGGCGCGAAAACTGCAGTCATTGCGGGGATCGTGACCTGGCTGGCGGCCATTCCTTTACCGCTGATCGGCTTGATCCCGATGAAATTCTTCAGCGCCGGTTTTGTTGGTCTGTGGTCAGTCTACGCTTTCATCCCGATGATCGTGGGAGCCTTGGTGGGGGGATGGCTGTATCGCGAAGATGGCGCTGCTGCTCCACGCCGCTAAATCCAGCGTTGTCAGAGTTGCTGTTCCGGTAGGCGTGTAACACGCTGGCGGATGTCCCTGTCCCATCGTGAGAAAACGACCCGTTGACAATTAGACACGGCCTATTTGCGAGTTTGCGCGCCGGTGCAAATTGCAAATTCACGGAAAGACCATGTCTACCCTCCATGACCAAAGCCTGACCAGCGAGGCTCTCGACATGGAAGCGATACTCTTCAAAGTGATTTTGCAGTTGGCGTTTATCATTGCCACCGCCAGGATCTTTGCTGCTTTATTCAAGAAACTGGGCCAGCCGGGAGTTTGCGGAGAGATGGCCGCCGGCCTGATTTTGGGGCCCTCACTGTTTGGGAAAATTTTTCCTGAGACCTTTCATCGCATTTTCGATCCTTCAGTCTCCCTGGTCTTCATGATGTTCGCCCAGGTGGGCCTTGTACTTTTGCTTTTCCTGCTGGGCATGGACTTCGAATTCAACTACCTGCGCACGCATGGCCGCCGAGCCCTTGCCGTGGCCATGTCCGCGATGGCAGTGCCGTTTACGCTGGGATTGGTGCTGGCAAAGTTCATGTATCCGTACGTCGCCGTCGGAATCTCTGAAACGGGTTTTGTTCTGTTTGCCGCTACGGCCCTTTCCATTACTGCATTGCCGATCCTGGGAATCATTCTGGTGGAATTCAGGTTGAACCGTACAGAATTGGGCGTGATTGCCATTACGGCGGCTGCGCTCATGGATGTTATCGGATGGACCCTTCTGGCCACAGTCAACGCGATCGTAAGCTCCAAGTTTCAGGTATGGCTGACGCTGCGGATGCTTGGAGAGGCGGTTATTTTTGGCGTAGTCATGTTTCTGGTGGTCCGGCCGCTCCTCAAGAAGTGGGTACGCTACATTCTGCGCAAGGAAGGCGACCGCCTTTCGATTTCAACTCTCGCCATTCTTCTGACGGTGGCCTTCATTTCTGCGCTTACCACCAGCCAAATCGGAATCTTTTCTATCTTCGGCGGATTCCTTTTGGGCGCGATGTTGTTTGACGAGCATGAGTTCCGCAAGGCAGTGCATGCCCGTCTGCAGGATTTTGTCAGGGCTTTTTTTGTTCCCATTTTCTTTATGTACACGGGCCTGCGGACGGACGTAGGCACCATGGGCGGCGCGACGATGTGGGGGTTGTTTGCGCTGACGATCGCCACGGCGGTGTTGGCCAAGTTTGTACCCTCGACAATCGCGGCGCGTGCCAGCGGCTTTTCCTGGCCTGACTCTTTTTCTATGGGCGTATTGATGAACACGCGCGCGTTGATGGAATTGATTGTGCTGAACATCGGACTTGACCTCGGTGTTATCCCCAAGAGTGTTTTCTTCATGTACACGCTTATGGCCGTCATCACTACTTTTATGACAGCGCCTCTGCTTAGAGTGACGTTGTCCTGGGCTGGATTCAAGCCGCAGCAACCTGAAGAGCTGGTTGTGGGATCACTTAGGGCGGCGTCGAGCGGGGATTAGGCAGGAGCGGATTCGCTTACTCAGAGGCTGAAAGCCCGATATATTTTCTTGCTGATTCGGCCCGACTAGAAGTCAGGCCCTGTTACCTCCACCCCACCACGCGCAAGCCAAGAAAAACCACGCGCGTGCCGGGGACCCCGGACCTGCAGAGGCTAAAGCCTAACGTCGGCCGGCGAACTTGGCTGCGGCGGCAATCGGCACTGGGGCGGAGGGAATCGCAGGAGGCGCAGGCTCTTTATCGGCACCATTTTCCGAGTGGCAGAACCGGGTGACAAAGTTAGGGGCCGTCTTGGCCAGCTTGGCGTCTCTGTGAGAAGTCAATTGGCTGCATTCCTGTCGCATGGATTCAGGATCGAAGCGAAGATTGTCCAGGCGGATGGTTTCTGCGAGTTGCTTGTTAGTGAGCAGCTCCTTGTCGCCCACCACCGCAGAATAGATGTACATGGCGATAAAGCGGGCGAGCTTCTCCACGTTCCCCATTGAGTTTTTCAAGACTCGAATGCACGCAGGCCCGGTAAGACCGACCTGATAAAAGAGTTCCTCTGACTTTTTCAGAGGCTCCAGGAACATGAAGTCGAAGAAATTCGGTTGGCTAAATTCGATGGGCTGAGTTTTCTTCCAGTGATAATAGGCAGTGATGAATGCCTGCAGGTTGTGGTTCAGCACACCAAGCTTGGCAAACAGATCGAGATAAGGGACCACGAACGAAGTGTTAGTGAAAACCTGGTTGATGAACGGGAACACGTAGAAAGTGAAATAGATCGTGAGTTCCCAGCCATATTTCATGGCGTAGCATTCCTGGTCGCCCAGCGCGTCATAGCTCACGGCGTAGCTGGGGACATAAGCCTCGTAGAACGCCCACATCAGCAGCTCATACACACGCACTTTGACGGCGAGTGCGCCAGGATCTTCAGTGCAGATTGCATCGGCGATGAGGGTGTTATACAGAGCAATCAGGTCGCCGCCGGGACTATAGAGCGGATCGGTAAATCTGCCGGCTTCACCGGACAATGCCCAGCGCTCGGCGCTGATGGTTTGTTTGCAGTCATAAGCAAAATCGCGAAACATTCCCTGGTCCACAATTTTGCGCTGGGGTAGATCGCGCGCAAAGAGCGGGAATTCGCGACAGACCCAGTCCACTACTTTGGCAGGAGAGGAAACTTCCTCGTCGGGAATTTTACTTTTGTCATAGACCAGGCCAAGGCTGGTTCTGCCCTGCAATGGAATTACCCAGAACCAATAACCTTCACCGACAAAGTGATTCGTGGCCAGCCACACGGGTAGATGGCCGGTCATTTTGCGATTCTGGTGCGTAAGCCTTTGGGCGTCAGACGCATCAGTGAGCTTCTCGATGTTCAGCAGGCCATCCACCCAAAAGAAAGTTGAGCCATGACGAATGGGGCTGGGCCTCGCAAGTCCCAGGCGACGAGACAAAAATTTCGCCCGGCCAGTAGTGTCCACGATCCACGTCACTTGAGCATCCACGGATTGTCCGTTCACCTGGAAGCGGATGCGATGAGGACCGAGGGACTCGGAAAGAGTGACATCGAGCTCTGAAATCCCGGGCACAAATGTAAAATTCGAATTTTCCAGATTGAGGCGCAACATCTCTCCTTCAACCTTGTTTCGGTTCAATTGATAGGTGGCGATGTTGGAAAGATTTCTGATATATGACTGGCTGTAATCTTCGTAGCTATCATTTTTTCTTCCGGGCGTCTTCCAATAGAATCGCAGGTTGTATTTCATCAGGTGCTCGCGGAGCAGGTGCTCTTCCAGATCGAGCACTTTGGAAAGGTAGTAGCCACTGACTTGTACCGTGGCCTCGCCCACCTTTTGTCGCTGAATCGGGACCTCCGGCCATTTTTCCAGCAGAAGAACAGTTTTGCGGGAATTCATCAAGAGCTGGCGCGCCAAAGCAAGACCGGCCAAACCGGCGCCCAGTATTACGACGTCATAATTAGAGACAAAACTGCCCTTTTCCATGTTTATACCTACCGTATAGACATACCGTGCAGGTTGATTTGCGGGAGCGATTCAAGGGCTGCCAGGCGCAAATTTGTGCCCGCCGCAGGGCTTAAATCAAACGCGGAAGTTATCGGCGCGCCAGTTCACAACGGCCTTTTTGATGTCGTCCATGGACAGGTGTTCAGCTAAGGCCCGATCCACAAGGGCAGGAACCTCCGCATCCCCGGCGAACCTCAAGGCGATTAGCTGGCCTTCCGTCAATTCGGCAATGCGGGAACGCGAAGGCCCTGTAAGCAGGGACTGCAATCGCAGGCGCTCTTCCAGCCGGATAATACGGTCCTGAAGTTTGGTTGCATAAGCGCGAAGCCGCAGGGCAAGCAGCATCAAGGTGACTGAGAGGAGCAAAAGCTCAATCGAAGACAGACCAAAATACCGGATCACAATCCATAGCGCCAACAGGATCGCAATCGCGGCCAGAAAAAATATGACCTGGTGGAACATGGGATCGATGCGCACATGGTTGGCATAATTCTGTGGTTTTTCATTGGCCATATCACGGTTCCTTTCTGAAACTCTGCTCGGCTAAGATTACTCGCACCGTGTTTCGTTTGCCAACCTCTGATCAGGGCAAGGCGGTCTGCTCATTCTGTGGTTTTGTGTTTACGTTGGAAACATCTCCGTCAGCAACCTGAATTCCGACATATGGTTTTTCCGAAGAAGTTGAAATCTGGACTGCCACCTGCTGCAAGGTTTGAGTGCCGTCCTTGCGCCAGACACCAAAACCGCTGAAGGTTACAGTGTCATAAGGCTCATCGTGATTGAGTGATGTTCCGGAATTAATGAAGTCGACCCACGCCAACGAATGCATGCGAAAGCTGCCTTGCTGAGAATGATTTTCATATTCAAATACTGCCGCAGTTTGGCGCGGGTCAGATGGAATCAAATACTTATACGAGAATTCGTCTCCGGTTGAGGCGCGCACGTGGCTGGCGCCTCCTTGTTTGATCACTCCTGAAGCCGCCCCATTCTGGATGGCATGAAACCACAAGAATGGATCTAGAGCTGAGAAACCACTAACCGGAAATCCCGTGGAAAAATCCGGGTTGGGGAACTTAAGCCCTGGCGGATAAGGAATATGAACAATTCCCTGAAAGCGAAATACTTTCTGATTTCGTGGGCCGCGCACGATCACTGCCGGTCCCTGGAAAAAGAACGAACTCTGCGGCGTGCACGGTTCGACTCGCAACAAAGCGAAGATCAGGTCCTGGCTGATGAACGAACGGTGTAACAAACTATTGAGCAGTCTTCCGGTACTCAAGTCGAGAGCGCCGACAGAGATGTCGAAAGGATCATCGATGATCGACAGGTCATCCAGGGGATAGGTCCGCAACGGAAAGCGGAGAAATTCGTTGAAGCCCTGGGGGCCGGCGGAAAGACGTGAAGGAAATGACTGCGCGATGGGAGAATCCGGCACAGGCGCCATGATGCCTCCCGGAGGAACAGCCGAGACGGCGAGAGGAACGGAGTTCTGCGTTCGGGGCCCAAATTGAATCTGGAGACGGCCGAGAAGGTGAGACCGCCCCTTTGCTGGGCCACCCACAACAGGAGAACTCAAAGTGAAGGCGTCGCCGAAAGCGCTGTTGTGGGTAAAGAGAGTAAATTCCTGAATTGTGTTGAAAGGAATGCTCTGAGAGAAGTCTTCGCCAGAAGATTCCGGATCGCGGGTGCTGAGATGCAGGTGGGGGTGCATCACCGTACCAGCGGAAGCAATGGTGGCAAATTGTCTGCTGGGTCCAACGAAGTTAAGCGGCCAGATCGTAGTCGGTCCCAAGGGAACAAACATGGAACCGTAAAAAGTGAAGTCCAACTTGCCGTCAGAGCGTTGTTCGAACTGCGCCGATGCCGAAGCATAAATCTGCTTTTGTTCAGCGGTTGGAGGAGGGCAATTTGATGGTGGAGGATTCTTGAATACGATGACCGGATATGGGAGGCCGGGACCTTTGGGGAAGTTGGGGTTCACATCGATCAGGGCTTGCAAGGCTGTGCTGATATATCTGGCGTAAATGGTCAAGTTGCCGACTTCGCCGGTTTCGAGATTTAGATCCCCGGATGAGATGAGTCCGGGAACTTCGTCTACACGGTTCTCACGAAACCCCATCTTGAAGAATTGCGGCGCGACAAGAACTGAATCTACGCCGCTAAGTCCACCGCCGATAAAAGAAATCTCAAAGTGGCTGACATTGTTCGCAGGCGGAGTGAATTTGATTTTGATTGAGCCACTGAGGTGGCTATCTACCATGGCCAACCCGCCGAAGATCAGATTTCCGGTGCTGCCGTAGAATGCCTGCTGCGGATTCCGCACATTCAGCGCGCTGATTCCGTCGCCGAAATAACTGGCCGCGGTGCTCAAGGGCAAAACCTGTTCGAGACCGGGTGGAAGTTGCAAAGGCAACTTTGAGGGCGCCGGCGGGGTAACGGGTGCGAGTTGGCCCCAGTTTGCGTTGACGCTGAAGTGATTGTCTCGCGCTTCTTGTCCGCCGGACGGAAAATTGTCCAATTCATACGTGGAGTTGAACGGCAGTTGCTCCAGTTCGTTGGAAGGCCAATTGGGGCCCTGCGCCTGGCGGGAAGCTGCCGTCGGATCAGTGGCGGCGACAGCACTCAGATCGATAAGCGGGAAAGCCGCGCCATAAGTGGCATTCAGCAATCCCAGGATTTCATTGGCAATAATTGCCTGACCGGTTGGTCCGGGATAATAGCCGTTGAGTAAATAAAACCCACCAAGGTATTCACGCGTAAGCGTTCTTGCGCCCGCAGGATATCCTTGCGACGCGAGGCGACGGAACAGTGCCGCGAGATCATAGAGAACGACGCCATTTTGTTCAGCCAGACGGCCTAAGGCCTGATTGAGTTCATCGATGCGTTGCGTGATCGCGCGCGCACTACTTGATGAGAGCGTGGAATCAGGCGGCAGAGCCCGCAGCGACTTGGCAAAAATTTGAAACGAAATTTCATTCAGCCCGTTTGCTGTGATCAAATCGTCAGCGCTGATGCCATAGCGCGCGGAAAGGAATGAAGGTTCAACCTTGATGATTCTGGCGGCTACATCCAGGGAAGAGAAATAGGCCGTATCAAGCGGGTTGGGGACGTTTAGAACAAGAATTTCTGCTCCGCTTCGCTTCACTCTCGAAAGAAGCTCAGAATAACGGGAAATAAATTGGTCCGATCCGGGCAACCGGTCCGGATCTCCATTGACGGCTGCTTCCAGGGCCTCGTAATAACCGAGCTCGACAATCACAAAACTCGGCGACTGATTGAGCGCGTACTCCACTTGCGTAGGCAATGACTGTTGCCCTTGTGCAATGGGCAAAATTCCCCACACCAGATTGACCCCAGTTTGCTTTGCGTTATTGCGATGGATCAGCGGCTGCACAGGTCGGAGCGCAAGAGCGTCCTCAAGCCTGAATTCCGGTACGGACAAATTTGAAACAGGCTGTGGTGGAAGCTGTTCGATCACGGTGGACTGCATTGGCGCCGGAACGCGCACGGCCAGGGAAGCATAGCCCACGAAATTGCCGATACCTGGAGCCTGAATAAGTCTTTGGGAAAAATCTGCGCTCATCTGCCGCGCCATCTGTGCGGGGAAACTCCAGACCTGGCTTTCTGTGTTCAGAGAGAAATCGTCAACTCCCGCAGCTAGACCCTCGCCGAGCACCACGAACCGTGAGGTGTTCAGCCGGCCACTGCTCACCGGGATCCTGCTTGACGCCGCGCTCGGACCAGAAGGAGCGTTGCTATCCGGGATTCTGTTCGGTGCGGAGCCACTGGACGACGGTAGCGGTGTGGCAGGGCCTGAGCTGGCAGAAGCTGGCTGTGGAGGCACGAACCCAGGCGCAAACAGATTCGCGAACTGTTTCAAAGCCAGCAGTGGCATTTCCCAACTCATGCGAAAAATAAAATCAAAAAATTCACGCATAATAAAAACCTTTGCCCCAGATTCTCAATCTGGAACTGATCGAAATCACAGCGAACCACGCGAGAAAACTTTGCCTGCTCACAATACGCAGCCATTGTGTTTACAGTCATGCAGCAATGCAACCCGCTCGCCTTCAGCAATCATGTTGGCAATAGCGTCAATGCTGAAATCCAGCATTCCGAGATTGCCTCCCAGAGCTGTTTCCGGAAAATAGCGATGAATCACCAGCCGTTTATAAATTCTCTTTTTCCCTTCCTTCAGCAGAGTTCCAGCCACCCTGGTGAAGTTTCGCAGTGCAGCGTCTGGGACTTCCTGGTCTTCGCGAAAGTTCCTTAGAGCGTCCAGGCCAGCGTTAATCCACCGCGCGCTTTCAATGTCCTCAGAGATTTTTGTCGCCAGCATGATGTAGTAAACGCGCAGCATGGTATCGATTGTGTTGGGCTCACCGCGCAGACGCGTTACCCCGGGTCTGGGATCGAGATAGATGACGTGCAGATTCTCTCCTCCTGCTTCAATCGCCGCGCTGAGCGGAGTGTTTTCGACTACGCCGCCGTCCACATATATTTCGTGATCGATTCTTACCGGCGGGAAGACCCCGGGGATTGCGGTGGAGGCGACCACGGCGCGGATTCCGCGTCCGTCATGGAAATCGGAATTGGAAAAGTGCTGTGCCTTTCCCCTGACCCAGTTCGTGGCAATCACTCGCAAGACGCGGGAGCTTTGTCGAATCTGTGCTTCGTCGATCAGCGCGCGCAACAAAGACTCATACGGTGTGCTGTCCACAAAGTTGCCGATGTTGACGAGCGCCATTATGCGATCCTCGAGAGGCTCGTTAGAAGAGGCGAGAAAATTTGCCGTTCGCGCCAGAGCATAACCACCGAGCGCAATGCTGTCATCGGCGAACCTTGTGGCTAAGGTCAGTGGATGGCGAAGGCAGCCGGTATCAAACAAGTCAGAAACGTTGCCGCGTATGCGAAAAATGGCATTGCCGCATTCCCCAAGCCGTTCCGCGACCCGGTTCAGCCAGATGTCCTCCAACTGCATGGCAGCATCGAGACAACCACAGGGTTGCGCAGTCATCAGACTGGCGTTAAATGCGCCAACTGAGGTGCCGGTGAAGATTTCAGGCGCGATTGGCGAATAATCCGTAGCGGGACTGCGACCGGCGAACAATGTTTTCAACACTCCGACGCCGAAGGCCCCGTAGGCTCCCCCTCCGGACAAAACCATTGCTGTCCGAGTGGCGGGGAGGCTCATGATCCGACTCCGGAAATGACCCAGGGGGGCAGGCGCTTTGCATCCAGCCAGTCCGGAAATCTGCGCCAGTTAACAAGGGAGCCCAACACAGTCTGATAGTGCTGTTGGTAGTGCTGCACCAGGAAAGTCTTTTCCAGTTCGTCCATGGAAATGCAGAGAGTATCCGCAGCGTAATTTCCGGTGACTGCATTGCTGGCGTTGATGTAGGCAACCACGGGATCTATGCTGAAGCGGAGAGGAAGCTGGTCAAGAAATTCTCGCGCTGGAGTGAGCAACGGAGAGGCCAGGCCGAATGAGAACGTATCCGCCAGGCGCAGACTCCAGTCGATGGGATCAACCACGATGTTGGCCACGGTTGTAGGCCTGTTCGCAATGAAGATCATCCTGACGCTGACGTAACCACTCTTGTAGACACGGAAGTTGATAAGCTCGATGGCTGCATCGAATTCGCCAGGTCCGTAGCCTAAGAGACTTGGCCGAGGGCTCTTGATAAAGGAATAGCCAAAGCCGTAGTCGCCCAATGCAGTGGGATAGGGGTTTTCTCGATCGTTGATAAATTCCCGGTGAGCGACGAGATAACTCTCTTCGTTCAAGCCAAAAACAAGTTCCGGTCCGTTTGCACCAAAAGGCCGGGCGCGAAAATTGAAATCAAAGATTCTGACTTTGAGGAGAAGCCACTCTATTGTTTTGCCGAGCTCGCGCTGGTCCACTATGGCGTGTCGCTCATACCCGGGGAATGCGCGCACCTCGCCGGAGCCAACAGGTTTGTAGAAGAGTTGACTAAATCCAAACCCTATCTGGCTGGCCCTGGGGGCAGGGCACCAGCTCAGCCGGGCCAGGGCCGGTGGCGGAAGCGGTTGCGAAGACTCTACATAGGCTTCTGGTTGGCGAAATGAACTGGTGCGCATGAAATACCGCAGAACATATTCGCGGACCTGCGCAGCCATCCATTCCGCTGAGTCTTTCCCCAGGCTGGCAGGCGCGCGGGTCTGGTCGTAGAACATTTCCTGAACATTGCCCATGACGGGCATCGTCATGCCACCAACGGGCGCTTCTCCGTAAAACCCAAAACTGCGAGTGGCGCGATTGAAGCTGCGATCCAGGCGAAATTGATTTGCCGGGCCACCCTTGCTTTCTACTTCTCTCCACCAGTGCAACAGGTCCAGTCCCTTGGAGAGATACTCCGGCACTCGAGGCAACACTTGTGCGTCGGCTTCCATATCAGGAGTGCGAGCGACGACTGACGGATTACTGACTATCGGCTCGGTTGCCATTTGGCTTTTCCTCTCAAGAAGATTGGCAGCCGCAGACACACCTCGAATGTATGTAAATCACTGATGTAGACAGGTTTACAGATCGAATTTGCAATTGGCGTGCAACGGCGAGGGTATGTGGAATTCGTCAGGCAATGCTCAAAACATCCCGGATTGGGCCAGCGGGCGATAGCGAAATAGCCCAGTTACCCGTGACATATCGTTCTGTGGAAAATGCAAAGCCGCTTCCGCGATTCTGCGCACCTGAGTTTCCCAAAGATGATGTGGGTTGGAGCCATCAGGTTGATATTGAAGGAGGTCAGAGATAGAAGTTTCTGTGGGAGCGCAGGCACGCCAGATTACCAGTGCGGAGAAAATGCCGTTAGAAAAAGCATCATCGTTGGCCAGGCGTTCTCCATGCTGTTCCAAAAAGGCAGCGAGAATAACTGGGTGACGAAGATTCACGAGGGTCATCGCCCAGGCAAATCCGGCCACGGCGTTTTGTCGAGCGACATCGTTGGGAGTCTCCCGCACGCACATTTCGTATCCCTGCCAGGGCCTGCTCAGGTAAGGCAGGAAGTTGATGGGGGCGAAGTAAATGCCGCGTCCAGCCCCGTGCCAGAAATACTCGAATAATTCTGAGTTGCTGTGCCACAGGTATTGGCTTACCGACCCCATCAAATCGGGATAGAGATTGCGGACTACGAGTCCAAGAGCTTCAAGAGTTGCGCCCAGGAACTCCGGGCATGCATTGTCCTGGCAGAGTTGTACGAACAGTTCTGCCGTAGCAGCGCTTCCCAATCGACGGCTCGCCGCTGCCTGGGCCAAAGCAAGTCCCATTCCGGTATGGAGTGGAACCATGCTTTCTGGCGGCAGGCGTTGTGTTCTGTCGCAGCCGATAAGATCGCGAGGCATTCCGGCAGAAGTCTGTAAGTGAGTGTAGTAATGTCCTATACCTTCTGTTGCCCAGGGAGCAAAAAAAGGTTCCAATTTGAAAGTCCGGCCGATCATCTCAGCCAGGCTGACGGGTGCGCCAGGAGAAAGACCCAGCACCGAATCGACATATTCAAACAGATAGAATGCTTGTAATTTGTTTTGAAATTCCTGCCACGCCAGCTTGCCGCTTGATTCCGGGAGAATGCGCTTAAAAGTATCAGTGGACTGGAGCATCAGCTCGAAGGCCGTCTTTACCATATACCGCGGGGTGAAAGCGTTCAGGCTAATGACGTCGCGAAGAAAATCAGACATGTTTGGCGGAAATGAACGATTCCGGTCCACATCAGCGCTCGCGGTTTTGGGTCCGCGTCTCTGCCAACAATCGTTAACCTTGGCGATACTTGCCACCGGGATCATTGACCCGAGCGATAAATGAGGTCGACAGTGCGTGTGGTGCAATGCCGACTACAGAGTTGTGAGCGGTGAGGCCACGAATCCCTTGGAAACTTCCTGTTCCGTTAACAACTGGGCCAAAACCGCCAAATCGCAAGGCCTGTTGTCGTGGTGCGGCAGGGAGCGACAACGTAAAGGCCTGTCCATCTCCGCCATCTTCGTTGGTGAATCCAAGTCGGCGGCCGGCACCGCCATCAAAGCCAAAAGTGCCCACTGTGGCACCGTCATTTGTGGTGAAGATGTATTTGTCGTAATCCTTGAAACGAATGGGCGCAGTTGCAGTACCTGGCGCACCCGGATTCAGGACGTTGAAGAAGATCCAGGCAGGCATATTGCCGACAACCGGACCGATGCTTGCCGTGCTACGCAGATCGCCACGACCGTCAATAGCGCAATCGAGATAGAAGAGCCTGATTTGAGGATGCAGCTCCAGCCCATCTACGCTTCCTCCACTCCCGAAAATGTATTGCGTCTTGTCCGTGTGATTGCGCTTCTGTCCACGAAACAGTACGTAGGCGACGTCCCGCTCCGGGCTCTTTGTTCCCTGGATGTCGGGCAGGCTTTTCTGAGTACGCAGGACTCCTTCCGGATCCATTACACGGCATAGAAGACTTCCGGTAAAAGCACCGTCAGAAATGGTGCCGCAATACACGTAGGTGCCCACCAGGCCCCGGAACTTACCCCAACCTTCCATGATGTTGCCAACTGCACCAGCTAAAAGCTGCGACTGGCCATTGTGGGAAGTGGGAAAGGTGCGGCCGGTTCCAAACCCTCGGAATCCATCTTTCCCATTTTCGAATCTGCAGACGGACTCGAGCATGACAAAACGTTGCGAGCGGGACGGGTCGAACGGAGTGGGTGGAGGCTCGCGATCAGGAAGGGCCGGGAAACCGTCTGGCGCAAACAACCAGCGGTGCTCCAAACGGGCCAGTTTTTCTCCTATAACATTGGTGGCACTCAGCCCGTCTCTATCCGGCGGCTGAACAATAACGCTGAATCGGTGCAGATTCTCACCAATATCCATACCGATTGTTTGAATGGACGAGCTGGGCTGACCGCGCTCCGGGATGGAGAACAT
>Ga0126384_10000484_pt1 | contig 21807 bp, 23 predicted proteins | sample PanSoiMetPlot_36_FD_92543 | JGI IMG/M metagenome (GOLD analysis project Ga0126384, IMG submission 92543) | Tropical forest soil microbial communities from Panama - MetaG Plot_36 | ecosystem: Environmental > Terrestrial > Soil > Tropical forest > Bulk soil | place: Panama | collected 2016-02-17 | reverse complement strand
CGTGAAGAGCGGCATGTGCGGTTCCTGCGACGGTCGCCGGTCGAGCCTACGCCGAAACCAAGTCGCAACACAAACGAACCGTGCTCCCCTTCGCCCGCTCCGCGCGCCGCCTCGCGTTCACACCGGAATTTCGCAGACCGCCTTTGGGAGCGTCACCATCACGATCGCAGGCGGGAGCGCGACGTGTGGTCGTAATCCGATCGGATGCGTCAGTTGAAAGCCACGAGGCGGGCCGCCGCGCCTGTGTGATAGCTCATAGTGATATCCGGCCGGTCTTGCCGATAGGATTGCCTGCGGAGGCAGCGGTTCTCCCGCCCCGGGGGCCGCCCGCATTTGACCGAGATCAATGCGGACAAATGGAAAGTCCTGCCTACTAGCGGACCGGCAATTGCCATCGGAGGGCTGCCATGCCCGAATGGCTCAGCTGGCCCGCAGATTTGCTCCTGGGTGCGGGCGCCGTCATTGCACGTTGGTTTGTCGATCAGAACGAGCCGAGCTTCGTCGTCATCCAGATGATGGTCGCAACGCTGGTGCTGGCGGCCATCGTTGCGCTGATCGTCTATTGGTCATCGCTGGCGGAGTTTTGGCGGTCGCTTCGGAAAAACGCCGGAACGAAGCGGACGTGACGCTCGCGCCGCTTTACGGCGCGAGCCTTCGGCGTTTTTCCTGCGCTGGAGGCCGCCTAGGCCGCCTTGAAAAGGCCCAGCTGGGTCAACGCCGTGACGCCATCGTCGAGGCCGACCTCTTCCAGGATTTTCCCGCCCTGCACCTTCAACACGGTGGTGCCGGTGAAGTGCATCTTGCGGCCGGTCGCAGCCGGCAGGGCCCCGACGAGAAAGTCGCTGAAGGCCGGTCCCGTATGCGTGCCGCCCCCTTCCCAGAAGCCGACCACATAGTCGCCCTCCGCAATCAAATCCCGGGTGCCCCAGAAATTGAGGTCGGGGAACGCCTTGCGGAAATCGGTCATGAAGGCCTTGATGTCAGCGCGTCCGCGCCGCGGCTCGTGCAGTGAATATTGCAAGAGCATGTTCGGGGCCGCGATCGCGTCCACGACGTCGAGGTTGCACGTCTTGCCCCAGAAATCGGTGAACCAGCGGCCGACGATCGCCTTGTTGTCCTGTTCCTTGCCCATTGGTCTTCTCCTGTGCATGGATGCCCGGCGCGTCATCAACTGCCGATGACGCGCTCATCACATAGGCGCCGACCTCGCGCAGGAAACTCCGTTTCTTGTCACGAAACCAAACATCCCTGGCTTCCGATGAAACCGAACGTCGATGCGCGGTCAGTGACGGCGCGGACAGCGACAGCGCGGAGCCGAAAGACGGCCCATGCCCGTGCGCCTTGACCGAGGCTCAGGACCCTGAGTGACGTGCGGTGCTCGGATTTTTTCGGAGTCAGAACTCCCTGACGGTGTCCTGGCGCGGAGATTCGCACTCCCCGATGCGCCGGCCGTGCTGCACTTCCGTCATGGTCATGTTCTTTCCACCCAGCACCATCGCGACGCGGCCGGCGAAATCGTCCGATTGAAGCGAATACGACGCATGCGCCTTGGCGGCGTCGCGGCCCGGGCAGACGACATCGTATTCCAATTGGCCGTTATCGATGACGACATTTGCGGCCGCGCACGCCGCATAAGGGTTGTTCGCGCTCAAAATCGGTATCGGTATTTGGCGCGTCGCCGCGCGGCCCGACAGACAAATCGTCGTTGTCTTGTCGATGGCCCACCTTTCGACATGCGGCAGCTCGAGGCGCGTGGTGATTTGATACGACCCGCGCGGCAGCGCCGCTTGGGGGATACGGGTCTCGCAGAGGGCGGGCCACGCGACGATCAACAACAGCGCGATCGCACCCAGCGTCCGCGATGGAGTTGTCATGGCGCTTCCTCCCGCGTTTGACGTGGCGAAGACGTTACCCGGCGTAGCATAATCCTCGCCGCGGGCGACGTCGCTCCGATTCTTGCTGTCGAAAACCGCCCACATTCGGGTGTCGGAACGATCCCCGGCAGATCGCATCCGCGCCTGAGCAGATCCACGCGGAGTCCTGATGCGAACGGCAGCGCGATGCGGCGACTTATCGTGCCGCGACGTTCGCCCAATCCCCGGATGCTGCCAGCCGAGCGACGGTGGCAAAACGACGATTCGGGTCCGCGGACCTTTTCCGGCATTCTGATCAAACCGAGTAAAGGTTTCTCAACGCTGCGATCGTCACAAGATGGTGGTCTTGGTGATGCGCGCGCCAAACCGGCGCCGGGTGCCGCGCCAGGTCTGGCCGTGCAACAACCAGTGCACCTCGAGGTCGGACAGTTCCAGGGAGTCGATGTCGTCGGAGCCGCCCAACGAGAGCGGCAGGCGTGGGCCGACGCACTGATCCGGCTTGAGCGGCAGCGACGACCGGTTGGCACTGGCCCAGGCAAGGAAGAATTTGCGGGCGACCGCCTCGTCCGGCGTGTCGACCAGCATCTCGTCGTGAAAGGCCGCGAACGGGTGCGGCACCTGGTAGGCCGCGCCGGTGGTCGCGCAGGCCAGCAGCAGCAGCGGCTCGCCGTCCCAGCTGCGCTGCGCATCGACGGCGAGCTGGCGGCCGTACCAGTCGAACGCGAACGGGCAGATTCGCCCGGCGAGCTCCGGGAACGCGTGGACGATCATCGCATGGGCGCGCGGCCCGCTCGTCGCGTCATGCACGCGGTAGAGCCCGTTGTTGAAGGTGCAGCCCGCGAACCTTGCGGTGAATTCCGCGTATCCCTTGGTGTCCAAGAACCGCTCGTCGCGCCATGCCGTGCCGGGCTTCTGACCGGCTGGCGTCAGGCCGTACGCGGCGGAAAACCGTCCGAAGTTTATGCGCATGCTTTCGCATCGCTATGCCGACTTTGCGCGCTTTTTCGGACCAAGCGATCTTTCGGCGTGTGTTTTCGACACGCATCCTCCACAGATATTGCATGGCGAGTGTAATCGAGCGCACAAAACTCACGCGGTGTCGTTGCGGTTGACGACGAAAACGATGGATGTGAGGAACGGAATTGTCGGAATCAAAACAAATCAGCGAATGCCGAACACCAGAATGCTACAACCAGCGCCGCACGCGCGAGCGGTAGCCGCGGTAGACATCACCGAACTTGCGCTCGAGATAGGCTTCCTCGCGGGCGACGACGCCGTAGCGGATGAGGAGCCAGAAGAGCACCAGCATCATCAACAGCCAGAGCGTGTCGAACCCGATGGCCAGGCCGATCAGAGCCAGGAACATGCCGAGATAGATGGGATTGCGTGTGAAGCGGTATGGTCCGTTGTCGACGATGGTGGTGGTCGGCCGATTAGTGGGGACGTTCGAACCGGCCCTGGTCATTGTCACGATGGCCCACGCGAACAACGTGAGCGCGACTCCGAACACGATCGCGCCGAGCCAGCGTACGGCCAAGCCAGCTGGCAGGAACCGCAAGGGCGCGAGCCAGTCGAGCGCAAGCCCCGCAATGACCGCAAATCCCCACGCGAGCGGCGGCCGAACGATGACGCGAGCGGTATCTGCCGTGGCATCCATGGCGGGACCGAGAAAACGGAGGTCCTGTCTATGTCAGTTTGCCGGGGACCGTCAAACCGCTGCCAAGACGGACCCAGCGAGGTCGTCGGCCGCGCTCGCCTGCCTCACGCTGACACGACCGCCAGGACCTCACGATCGCGCGGATCCACGATCAACAGCTCATCGCGCGCAATGACATAGTTCAACCCGCGGTATTGGGGAACGACACGTTCGGCTTCGGCGGGGAGAGCAAAAATCTCGATGGACGGCGGAAGCCGCGCACCAACAGAAAAATACCATCGACTGTCGATGATGCGCTTGATGCCATCAGGGTCCACGCACTTCCAGAGCCCTACCCTCTGATCGAATCGCAATGGCGAAAGCGGCGGCTTGTCGCGCGCGCGGCCTCGACGGAGAGGCGCCGCGCCATTTGCGCTCGCCTGCCGGGTCGCCGCAACTACCCTTTGCGCCTGCGCTCTCCACTTCACCAAGGGGTGCAGCAGCAAAAGCCAGACCAGAAGAAACGCGGTGCCGAACGCCAGCGTCCAGATCGGCAATCCGAAATAGGCGGACAGGAGTTCGACCCGGGCATTCCCGTGCGCATCAGCGAATAGCCGAACTTGCAGGTTCCAGAACGCAATACAGGAGGCTAACAGTCCCAGCGCAAAACAAATCACCTGCGGCCGTAACGACGGGCGTCTCGTGTTCACCACACAGAATATCGTGCAAAGGATGGCGCAGCTCGACGCATTTACCAGCACAATCATCCAATAGTCCGCATAGAAATCGTCGACGTACCAGTACCAGACGACCAGCCAGAACCCGAAAGTGAGTACGGAAAAGCTCGCTGGAGACCTGTGGTCCGGCTTGAGGTTCATCCAAAGCCATCGCCATGCCGCGGCAGCTGCGGCGACTGTCACGGCGGCGAGAGTGAGATTGATCCAGTAGTATTCGCCGAAGTTCCGAACGCCGAAAATCGCGACCGCCGTCGAAAGTGCGGCCGCTACGATGAGAAAGTTCCGCTCGACCGTTGCCGTCATGGCCCTCAGCACGGCGCCTGCAGCTGCCGGCACTCCTCCAACAATTGACGTTTTTCCTCCATCTCGTGCCGCAACTCTCCCGACCACTGCGCCATCCGCTTGAGATCGCGTTCCTCGATCTCCCAATCTCGGTTGACGCGCAGTGCCTCCGCAATCGCAATCCAATAGGCATAGAAATCTGCGCTCCAAATGTCGGCATCGGCAGCGCCGACGCCGATGAGCCGCTTGGGAAAGGACTCCGGCGTGAAGGCGATCGCCGCCTCGGCCAGGGCCCCAAGGGCATGGATGTATTCACCGTGATCGATGCCGTGCCTTGCGAGGTCTTCCTCGCGCAAGCCCTTCAGGCGCACATGGGCATACCAGAGAAAGCGGCCATTGGTGAGCTCGATCTTCCTGAACGCGTTGTCCAGCTTGCGCGCGCAGTCCGCGAGCGTCGCTGTCAGGCGCGCTGCATTTGGCGGGGACTCATGCCGATGCACGAAATCGACAAGCTGCTCTTTCATCAATTCTGGAATGGCTGCGACTGCGCTCGCGGCCGCCGCCTCGCGTTCCCTCTCATTTTTCTCGATCCACTCGAGAAGGACGCGTTCGGCGTCGCGAGCGTCCTGGCTTGCATCGCCGATATGATGGATCATCAGCTTGATATCGCTGTCCAGGTCGCCCAGTTGTGCCTTGATCCGATCGACCCGCTCGAGACGCTGCGCGGTGCCCGCAGGCTGACAGACGTTTTGCGGACCACACTCGTCTCCGGCATCGCAATAGCCGTTGCCGCATTGGACGGCGTCGTTGCGGACACATCCGGTACTGGAACAATGGAAACCGCGTCTGCAAAGTCCGCCCTCTTGACATTCGACACTGCCCGCCGGGATGCAGTAGAGCGTTCCACACCTGTCTCCCTGCGAACACGAGAAGGTGCCGCACCAGATCGATCCATTGCGAACGCAGCTGTCGGCCTTTCCGCAATAGTATCCTTGCCGGCAAAATCGGCCGTCCCCGCATTCGACGCTGCCGACCGGAATACAGCCTCCCGTCGACGCGGGCATCCACCCCTCGCCGCAGCTCGGTGGCTGATCCGGGAGCCCCCAGGCGCATGGCGTGTAACATGTTTCACCGGAAGGGCCTTGACGGCAGTTGCAGCGCCACTGCGCCATAGCGAGCGGGAGAGCGACAATGCACAGCGCGACCGCAGCAGCAAACAACGTTGCCACAACCTCACGCGGACGCCGATACGGAACGGTGGAGCTGTACACGGCCATTCCCCGCCGCCGTCGCTCACCACCAAGATAAACCTTCGCGCCAAGGTGGCCGCCAATCCGCGTCTTGCACGTCGCGGATCGCGGACGGACTTTGCCTCCGGCACGCGTCAAGCGTCGGACATCGGGCGGAAACGCGAGCACGCGTCTCCGGCGATAAACTCACCTCAACGGCCTGCATTGCACAAAAATCCCCCACCCCTCACGCCAACAGAGCAACCGGCAGGCTCTACCGACCTACCGTAGAAAAAGGCTCGTGACCACGAACAGCAAATCGCGTCCGGGAACCGCACCCCACAACATTATTGGAACTACCGGCAAGAGTCCGGCGCGCCTGATGCGTCGCCCCGCCCTGCGACAGACAGCTCTCCCCCCAGCAACCGAGCGAAGAAAATCGGACGACGCGAGTCATCAATCTCTCCACCTAACATCCATGACAGGAATTCAAGCCGGTCGATAAGCAACCGAGCGGAAGCTCCTGACATGTGAGACATCAACGCCCGGCTTTAAATTCCCTCACGCGACTCCCTGGTCGTATACTACCCTTCAACGGGTGCAGCAAAAATCCGAGCACATGCGGGCATCAATGCCTGCCTCAAATTCCGTGACGGATTTCAGTGCCGATAGCCCCCACGATTTACTACGACATGAAATTTTGCAGGATGCAAAACACTTTTGCTTGACTGCGAAAACCGACGCGGTCGACGGCGTCGCGCGCCGAGTGTTGGCGAAATGCTGGCACGGTTGACCATCAGCGCTGCGAATGCGGAACATCAGCGCCGCGAATGCGAAACATCAGCGCTGCGAATAAAGCGGCGGCCGCCGCGGCAATCGCGGCGGCCGACGAAACGGCTGAACGCGCGTGGCGATTACTTGCGGCCGCCCAAGGCGTTGGTCTGGAATTTGCAGCTCAGGATCTTGCCGTCGAAACTCGGCACGCATCCGAACTTCGACCTCGCCCAATCTTCGAGCTTCTTGCGCGTGTCCTGATCCTTCTTCTCGAGCTTGGTCTGGTAGTCGATCGCGTCCTTCGGCGCCGGGTTGCCGAAAATCGCCTTGATGCGCGCGACGGTCGCGGCGGCGTCGCTGTACTTCTTCATCAGCGCATTGACCTTCGTCTGCAAGTCCGGATCCTTCGGGTCGAGGCGCGCAATGTCCTGCGACGCCTGATCCATGTCCTTCTCGGCCTGCGCGCCCTTCTCCTTGAGGTTCGAGTACTGCTCGGCGATCTTCGGCGGGCACCCCTTCGACGTGATGTTCGTCAGCGAGCACCCGCTCCCGCTGCCGCCCAGTTGCAGATCGGCCTTTTGCGCCGCCGCCGGGCCAGCGCCGGTCGACGCGGCAACCAAAACGCCGGCGAATGTCGCCAGGGTCATCAGTCGCGCAGCTCGGGTGGTGGGATACATTTTCAATCTCCTGTGTGCCAATTCATAGCTGAGTTCATATCCGTCCGAACGATACTGAATTTTTGGGCCGGGAAAGCGGTCTTCTCAACAAGATACAAATCAAATCGGGTGCGGGGTTCGCTCCCCGCACCGGTCTACTACGAACGCCGGCGCTCCGCCTCATTCAAATGAGGGAAACGGGCGCATCTGACACACATGTGATTGCACGTGACGCTTGCACGCGTGCGGCCGTCGTCGCCGGAAGGGCGACCGCGCCAGGGTTCACTTGTTCGCCCAGTAGGGTGGCGTCTGTTTGAAGAAGCGCTTTGGAATCGTGCCATAGATCAGCTGCACGCTGTCGACCGCTTCGGCCACCCGGAAGTCCACGCCCATGCTCGCGACCGCATAGGCCTCCGCGGCGGTCAGGCCGGCCTTCGCCTGCAGGAGCTCGACGGCCTCGCGGACGGCGTTCTTCATGGCGGTGTCGAGATCGAGATCGAGACCCAGCGCGTAGTAGTTCGCGGCATCCTCCGCGCTCGGCCCGCGCATGGATCGACCGGCGCCCTTGTGCAGGATGAACTGCAGCGTTGCGGTCAACGACTGCTCGAGCGCGCCGCCGTCGACCTCGCCGTCGCCCTGCACTCCATGCGGATCGCCTGTGTAAAACAGCGCGCCGTCATTGAAGACTGGGAGATAAAGTGTCGATCCCACCGTGAGCACCCGCAGATCGAGGTTGCCGCCCCATTTTCCCGGCGGTCCGGAGCTCACCACGATCAGATCGGGCGGCGGCGCAACGCCCATGATGCCGAGGAACGGCGACAGCGGCAGCTCGATCCCGCCGGGCAGGAGGGCAACCTTGCGCTGAAGGTCGGTCCTGATGATCCGCGGCGTCGGTTTCGAAACCAGGTCGGGCAGCACGCCCGACCCCGGGCCGGTATTGTTGACCCCGTAGGGAACGCGGAATTCGAGATCGAGCACGCGCACCTCGAGCGCGTCGCCGGGCGCGGCTCCCTCGACGTAGATCGGTCCGGTGAGGACATGCACGCCCAGGCCCTTGGGATGCGGCACCTTGGCGTAGATGTCCTTGGCGTCCTGCAGCACGTCCTCCGGCTTGATGCCGGCAGACCCGAAAAACGTGACGGGATCATCCTTGGTCAGCAGCCCCTGGTGCGACATGGTGTCGATGCGAACCGTCGCGCCGGACGCGATGCGCAGCGCCGGTGCCGCACGCGTCGAAAAATATCCCCACACGACGGTCTCGGGGCGTGAGCCCAAGGTGACGTCCGGCTTGTTGGCCGCCGGCGCCGGTTGCGCCGCCGCGGACGCCACCAGGCCCGCGATACAAATTGCGGTCCAGCAGATCAACGACAAGCCGCGAACTTGGATCGACATCGCACCCGCCCTCCCCGGCAAAATCATTGCACAGCATAGCACGCACGCCGACCCTACGCTGATCGAGCGCAGAAACCCGGAAAGGCCGCCTCAGTGAACGGGCCCGTTGGGCGTGACCAGCACCTTGCCGCTGCGCCGGTAGGCGTTGGCGCGGGCAACGGCCTCCTTGATCTCGTCGAGCCGAAAGGTCTTCTCGACGGCGATCCGCAGGGTGCCCTCGGCCATCCGCCGGGCGAGCCCGGCATAGAGCGCGACGACCTCCTGACGCGAAAGCTTCTGCAGCCACGGCACCAGCCAGAAGCCGGTCAGCATCAGCCGTTTGAATACGCACTGATGGCCGCTGAGCTGCGGGTTCTCGCCCGACAGCCGTCCGTAATTGAGCACGACTGCCTCGTCGGCGAGCGCATCGCCGAAGCGCACGATCTGGCTGCCGCCAACCGCGTCGATGGCGAGGCGGATCCGGGCGCCCGCGGTGGCCGCGGCGATGCGCTGGGCGAGATCGGGACCGTCGAGCAGCACGACATCGGCGCCGAGCGCCAAAAGCTCGTCGGCCGGTCCCTCGCGGCGGACGATGTTGACGGTTCGCAACCCGTCGGCCTTCGCCAATTGAACGAGGCAGTGGCCGACACCCGAATTGGCGGCATCCTGCAGGAGCCAGTCGCCCGGCGCCAGGTTCACGTATTTGGTCATCATGAGCCAGGCGGTCGGCGGATTCACCTTGAGCATGGCGAGCTGGAGCGGATCGACCCCGGCCGGGACCTTGATCACGCGGCTCGCCTTCGCGACCTTGCGCTGCACCCAGTTCTCGCGATCGAGCGGGATCACCAGGTCGCCTGCGCGCAGATCCTCGACGGCGTCGCCGACCGCATCGATGCGCGCCACGCACTCCGCGCCCGGGCAGGCCGGCAGTGCCGGGCGGGATGCGTAGAGCCCCTCCATGGTGAGGAGATCGGCCGGATTGATCGGGAACGCGAGGACCTCAAGGGCGACCTCGTCGGCTTTCGGCGCCGGCGGGTCGGCGACCTCGACGCATTCGACGACCGCCTCGGGGCGGCCGAAGCTTGCGAATCGTGCGATCTTCATCGGTGTCCAGCCCTTGTTCTCATCGACCTGTCAGCTTGCCGCCCGTCCGCGAACGCTGCTAACTACCGGCATGACGATCCTGCTCGTGCGTCATGGCGAGACCGACGGCAACGCGCTGCGCATTCTGCAGCGCGCCGACGTTCCGCTCAACCAACACGGCATGCGTCAGGCGAACCAGCTCGCGCGCCGCCTGGTCGGGCACGGTTTCGTTCGCATCGTCTGCAGCGACCTGCTGCGCGCCCGCATGACGGCGGCGCCGCTCGCCGCCCTCTCGGGAATTCCGATCGAGGAAAGCCCGCTGTTGCAGGAACGCAATTTTGGCGATCTGCGCGGCACGCCTTATGCCGAGCTGGCCGAGGATCCGTTCGGACCCGAGTTCGCGCCGCCCAACGGCGAAGACTGGCCGACATTTCACGCCCGCGTCGCCGATGCGTTCGCCTTCATCGTGAACAGCCGCCGCAGCGCGAACGGCACGCTGGTGGTGGTCACGCATGGTCTGGTCTGCCGCGCCCTGGTCGAGCGGCATGCGCGGCTGCAGAACGGCGTCATTGCGCCGGAGCGCTTCGACAATACCGGCATCACGGTGCTGCACGAAGATGCGCCGCACGCGATTAGCCTGATCAACTGCATCCGCCATCTTGAGACATCGATCGAGATGGACCGCGCTGGCGGCCAAGCGTAGCCTGGATGGAGCGGCCGCTACTCACGCCGCATCCCTCCCGTGCGCGAGCCTGTCGAGATGCGCGATCACCTCGTCGAGATGCATCACGTCGGCATACTTGTGGTGCAGATCGAACAAGTTGACCTTGTGGCTGAGCAGCGAGCGGTCGTAGGTGCACTCCTCCACCACGACGTTGTGGAAGGCGTACGAATAGGCGTCGACCGTGCTGGCACGCACGCAGCCCGAGGTGCTTTCGCCGCAGATGATGAGGCTCTCGACGCCGAGCTTGCGCAGGTGCGCGACCAGCGGCGTGCCGAAGAAGCCGGAGGCGCGCTCCTTGTAGATCACGAGGTCGCTCGGCATCGGCGCCACCTCGGCCTTGATGTGGTAGAGTTCCTCGGTCTCGCGGCCCTTGCGGCGATGCGTCGAGTCGACGCCGCCGGTGTCGGCGTGGCGGGTCGTGTAGATCACCGGAATGCCGGCGCGGCGCGCGGCGGCCAGGAGCTGCCGTGTCGGCTCGAGCGCATTCCATGCATGGATGCCGCATGAGCCGGGATGGACGCGGTTGACTTCGCGCACCGGACGCGCGCCACCCTGGTAGGCCTTGTTGTAGAGATCGATCGCGAGCACCGCGGGATTGCGCCCGACCTTCACGTCGCGCCGGTAAGGCTCGTAGATCTCGAGGATCTCGTCGTCGACCAGGTCCTTCCAGCAATGGTCCTCGAACTCGCGCGCCATGGTGGTCTCCGGTTTCATTCGTGGCGCATATCCTTGTCGGCGAACCGGTGTCCGCCCCGGATCAAGTCCGGGACAGACCCCGGATCAAGTCCGGGGACAGGCTTTGGCCCGGATATGCGCTATTCGTACCGCACGTTACGGCCGAAATCGTAGTCCGCCGCGACGTCGGCGGCAAAGCATTGAATGACCTGCGAGCGGTCGCGGCCCGGCGCGAGCGCGGCGCGCAGGAAGGCGCGCTGGTCGGCCCAGGCGGCCTCCGCCTGGGCGCGCCGGTAGCGACCCGGCATGGTGTCGTTGAGCCAGCCGTGCGGCGCGTCGCGATAGACGTGGATCTCGTACGGCTTCCGATGCCGCTCGAGGCACTCGCGCAGGCGCCGCACGTCGTCGAGCGAGATCAGGTGATCGGTCTCGCCGAACATGCCGAGCACCGGGCAGTCGATCGCGGCGATGATGGCGTCGAGCGCGCGCGGATACTTCGGGTTGACCTGCCACTCGCGCGGCTGGGCGGCGCCGTACCAGACCAGCGCCGCGCCGATCGGGCGCGCGGCCGCGAGCACGAGCGGCAGGCGGGCGGTCTGGCAGATGCCCATGACGGCGAGCCGCGCGAGATCGGCGGACGTCTCTTGCGCGACGGCGTCGATCACGGACGCGAGCGCGCTGACCGCGTCCGGATCGCTGACGTCGCAGCCGGCGTCGCCGCGATGCAGCGCCGCCTGGTCGGGATGGCGGAAGTAAAGGTCGGGCGCAACCGCGACGTAGCCGTCGGCCGCGAAGCGCTCGGCGAGCTCGCAAATATGCCGGGTCAGGCCGTAGCGCTCGTGGACGACGATGACGGCGGGCGCCTTCGCGGCGCCCTCGGCAAGCGCGAGGAATGCCGGCATCTCGCCGCACAGGATTTTTCGCGTGCGGACGCGGTCCGCGAGATCGCCAGCGCTGCTCATTTGGCGACTTCGGCGAGGAAGCTCGGATCGATGAAGCCCGCGAGCGCCGGCGGCGTCGCGAACTCGCCCATGGCGACCAGCGCGTCGAGATTGGCCTGCAGGCCGTCCGGGAACAGCGCGGCATCCGGCGCGATCACCTGCTGGCGGACATAGAGGTCGTAGGTCTTGGCGGCGACATCGCGCGTCGTCCTGGTGTGCTTGGCCAGGATGGCGATGACGTCGTCGCGATTGGCCGGGTCGTAGAAGTAGCGCGTCGCGCGGATATGGACGCGCAGGAAGGCGAGGATCTCGGCGCGATGCTGCGCGGACCAGCGGGTGTCGACCTGGATGTTGTTCTGCGCCCAGTGCGGCAGGTACTGCGGCACGCTGCCGAGATCGACAAAACCCTGCTCAAGCGCGACGAAGTCGTGCGGGTTGGTCAGGATCGCGGCCGCGACCGCGCCGGAAAGGAGCTGCGTGAGGCGACTGGGCGAGCCGCCGCCGTAGAGCAGGTCGTAGTCGTGATCGCCGAGGCCGTTACGGCGCGCCATCACGCGCAGGAAATAGAGCGTGACGTCGGTGAGCCCGCCGACGCTGATGGTCTTGCCCTTGAGCTCGCTCCAGCTCGTCGTGCCCTTGGCGGCGACCATGCGGAACGGTGCGTTGGAGGCGGCACCCGCGATGATGCGGATCGGCGCGCCCTGCTTGATGGCGCGCACGGTCTGGTCGGTCGCGGCCTGACCGATGTTGAGCGAGCCGGCGGCGAGCTGCTGCAGCACGCCGTTGGCGGAGCCCGCGATGATCGTGTCGACGCTGATCCCTTCCGCCTCGTAGTACTTCTTCTCGTCCGCGATGTAGTGCGGGATGCTGAAGGCGGTCGCGCTGGTGATGCCGAGCGTGATCGCGCCCGCCGCCTGCGCGGGACGCGCGGTCGCCGACGCCGCGACGAGAATCAACGCAAGAAGGGCGGCCCGGAGATCTCTCGTTGTCATCGCAGCATGATCGCCAATTATCACGCGCCCGACAAGCGGCGTCGGGCAAGGCAGCACCAAGAGGCCATGACGGCGCTGATGGATGGCAGCGTCGATCTACGTGTCGTACTCGCCGTCCCATGGAGGATAGAAGGCCATGAAGTTTCCGGGATGAAATTCCACGCACCACTCCTCGCCATCTTCCTCGGGCTCTCTGGGCAAAAATCCGAAAGTCGTGCCAAATCGATCGATCCCGAACGGGCGGATTTCGATGTCGCCAAACGAGACGGCGCCAAGCTCGCCAAGGCGTCGCTGGATGGCGTCCTCGATAATGCGGCCTGCCGCTTTGTTTCCCGGCAGCCCGCGGTCCAGCCCAAGCTCCTGGCGCGTCCCCAGGTCGTCTATGCGGTCATCGATCACAGTACCATCGTCGTCGAACAGAAAGAGCGCAACGAACTCGCGACCGGGGCTCTCGCCTATTGCGGGCTCAAACGCGCTCGTCAGAAAGAACTGCCTGCCGTCGGATGTTCGCCCCATGTGCTTGGCGTGATAATCGTCATGCAAAATGGAGATCTTTTCGGGAGCTGCACTCATTGACGATCGGCCTCCGCGACAAGTCCACGCATGGGACGAGCGCTTATTGCTTTCGAAGCGCGTTGTCCAGAACAAGTCAAACGCCCGCCGGCATCGCCGCGGCGGCGTCGGTCGGGCCTGGTCTTATCATGCCGGCACGGCGGCCGGCAGGCCGGATGCACGCCGGCAAAGAAGGGCACAAATCGACAATGCGCGAGGCTCGAAGCGCGATACATCTCGGCATCGAGGCGAAATACCCGAACCTAAGGAGCACGCCATGAGCAGCACCCAGGTGCGCGGCGAAGCCGGCACCGAAACCGTGAATGCGCGGACCGTCGACATGAAGCTCGAGGTCGTCGTCATCCCGGTTGCGGATGTCGAGCGCGCCAAGCGCTTCTATGGCGGCCTGGGTTGGCGGCTCGACGCCGACATCGCCAGGGGTGACGCGTTTCGGGTCGTGCAGTTCACGCCGCCCGGCTCGCCGTGCTCGATCCACTTCGGCATCGGGCTCACCTCGGCCGCGCCGGGCTCGGCGCAGAACCTCTATCTCGTGGTGTCCGACATCGCGGCGGCGCGCGCCGAGCTCGCCGCTCACGGTGCCGACGTGAGCGAAGTGTTTCACCGCAGTGGCCGGGACGGCCGCGTCAGCCGCGTCGGCGGCCCCGATCCGGAGCGGCGCAGCTACTCATCATACGCCTCGTTCAGCGATCCGGACGGCAACAGCTGGCTGCTGCAGGAGGTCACTGCGCGATTGCCCGGCCGCGTGGACCCGGGCGACACGACCTTCACCTCGCCGACCGAGCTCGCCGCGGCGCTCCGCCGTGCGGAGGCCGCGCATGGTGAGCACGAGAAGCGGACCGGCGAGCACGATGCGGCCTGGGCCGACTGGTACGCTGCCTACATGGTGGCGGAACAAGCCGGCAAACCGCTCCCGTCGTAAGCAGCGGCCGCGACATTATCGGCTGCCGCACGACCATGCCGGCTTCGCATCGTTCTGATACTGTTCAGACGCAGGGATTGGCGTCCGGTCGAACGCGTCGCGAACATCGAGGTCCGAACCATGCAGAAGTTCGACGCCATCATCATCGGGACCGGACAGGCCGGGCCGTCGCTGGCGGCGCGACTGGTCGCTGTCGGCATGACGGTCGCGGTGATCGAACGCAAATTCTTCGGCGGAACCTGCGTCAACACCGGCTGCATCCCGACCAAGGCGCTGGTCGCGAGCGCCTATGCGGCGCACCTCGCGCGGCGCGCCGGCGACTACGGCGTGCGCCTGCCGGGCGACGTCGCGCTCGACATGAAGGCCGTCAAGGCGCGCAAGGATGCGATCTCGGGGGAATCGCGCGATGGCGTCGAACAGTGGATGAAGGGACTGAAATCCGCAACGGTCTATCAGGATCATGCGCGCTTCCTGTCGCCGCGCGAGGTTGCGGTCGGCAAGGAGGTGCTCGTCGCGGACAAGATCTTCATCAATGTCGGCGGTCGCGCGGTCGTCCCGCCGATGCCCGGCGTCGATCAGGTCGCGCATCTGAACAACAGCTCGATGATGAACGTGGACTTCCTCCCCGAACATCTCGTGATCATCGGTGGCAGCTACATCGGGCTCGAGTTCGCGCAGATGTATCGCCGCTTCGGCAGCGCCGTCACGGTGATCGAGATGCAGCCGCGGCTGATCGCGCGCGAGGACGAGGACGTCTCCGACGCGATCGCCGAAATCCTGCGGCGAGAAGGCATCGACGTTCGCCTCAACGCCAAGTGCCTGACCCTTGCTCGCGAGAGCAAGGGAATCTCGGTCGGCCTCGATTGCGTCGAGGGCCCGCCGAAAGCCGTGGGCTCGCACCTGCTGCTGGCCGTGGGGCGGCGTCCGAACACCGACGACCTCGGGCTCGACAAGGCGGGCGTCGCCGTCGACGAGCGTGGCTACATCGAGGTCGACGACGAGCTGCGCACGAGCGTGCCGGGGATCTGGGCGCTCGGCGACTGCAACGGCAGGGGCGCCTTCACGCACACGTCCTACAACGACTACGAGATCGTCGCCGCGAACCTGCTCGACGGCGACCGGCGCCGCGTGTCCGACCGGATCGATGCCTATGCGCTCTACATCGACCCGCCGCTGGGGCGGATCGGCATGACCGAGCGCCAGGTCCGCGAGCGCAAGACGCCGGCCCTGATCGCCAAGCGGCCGATGACCCGCGTGAGCCGCGCAGTCGAGAAGGGCGAGACGCAGGGCCTCATGAAGATCCTGGTCGACGCCGGCAACAAGCGCATTCTCGGCGCCTCCATCCTGGGCGTCGGCGGCGACGAGGTGGTCCACTCGCTGCTCGACCTGATGTACGCCAAGGCGCCATGCACGGTGATGCAGCGCGCGATGCACATCCATCCGACGGTCTCGGAGCTGCTGCCGACGATGCTGGGCGAGCTCGCGCCGCTTGCGCCAGGCGAGTCCTCGACGAAACCGTGACGAGTCCCCGCACTCCTCGCGGAACTAATTTAGATGTTGAAGCGCAATATCGAGCAGACAAACACCCTCATACTCATTGCATGGGGTTTTTCGGCAACGGCTTGTGCGCAATCGTCTGCTGGCAGCGCATTGCCGTTGACGATCATCGGTTGACCTGTCTACGTCGTTTCATTGGACGTCCGGAATCCGCAGCTGATTTTGTGCGCGAAGATGGTAGTTAAGTAGCAGACCCGGAAAGGTGACGAGAGGTTCCGCGGTATCGTGTTCGGGGGGAGAGAATAATGTCACGTATCGGTCTTGTGGGCGCGCTCCTGGCGGCGCTTCTTGCGGGGTGCGCAAGCGCCGGCAACGACCGTATCGCCGACGCTACGCGTGAAACCGTGTCCCAGCAACTCTTCAAAGGAAAGACCAGTCAAGCGCAAGTGCGCCAGCTGTATGGCGACCCCATGAAGACGTCGTTCACGGACAGCGGCAACGAAATATGGGAATATGAATTCTCCCGGCTGCACTCGAAGCCGACAAATTTCGTTCCCTATGTGAACGTGGTCTACAGCGGCGCCGAGGGCGACAAGAAATCGTTGGTGGTTTTCTTCGACAAGAGCAAGATCGTTCAGCAGTACACGATCAGCACGTCGCAAGTGGATATCAGCCACGGCCTTATCACGCGCTAGTGTTCCCCGAATTCCGAAGTTCGCAAGCATTCGCAGCGACCTCGAGTTGACTTCGGAATCGAAAGGACACAAGCAACTCTATGATTCCAGGCCGCTTTGAACCGACATTCGCAATCATAGCCGCCGAGAATCCGCGAACTTCGGTTTCGCGGAACAGGCGCACACGGTCATTCAAATGTCCAAATGTCGCGCGCATCGAATGAGTGAGAAAACGCACAGCCTGCTCGGAGCCCCCATTGATCTGGCGCGCACTTGTCGCTCTTGCTCTGCTCTCGACCTTCGCCTCAGCTCAAGAATTCACCGACTACCAGGAAACGACGCTCGACGCGTTGTTCCAGAAGTGGAACGACGCCACCAAAGCCGACGGACCGGGCGTTTCCTATGCGGAGCCGGAGAAGATCAGGTTCGTCGCGACGTTGCGGTCGTTTCCCACGCCCTGCAGCAACGCACCGCTCGAGGTGGCGTTGCGACTGACCGGATTCGAGAACGTCCTGCAGCAGGTCAGCGTCACCCGTTGCGTCACGTTCGCGTCGAAGACGGGGCGGACCGTGGTCGCGTTCGTCCAGGACGTGTTGGTGCCCGGCCTGAAGGCCGACGCCAAGCTCGGCGGTCCCGTGGAAATCTATGCCGTGCTCTTTGCGTACGTGGTCGAGGCTGACCGATCGCGCAACTATCCGATCATGATGGTCGGCCGGTTCGAGCCGCAGTGAGGCGAGCGCGCTCAGCCGAAATAGCGGACCCCCGCCCTCGAAACGAGGACGGGCTGCACGGTTCGAAGGCTAGCTCTTCACACCGGCAGTCCGCGCGACGTCGGACCAGCGGCTGATTTCGCTCTCGAGGTAGCGCGCGAACGCGTCGGGACGTCCGCCCACCGGATCAAAACCCTGCTTCTTCAGCGACTCGACGGTGTCCGGCGCCTGCATCACCTTGCCAGCGACGCTGGCGATCTTCTCGATGGCGTCCGCCGGCGTGCCGGCCGGCGCCAACAGGCCGAACCACAGGCTGGTGTCGAAGTCGGGCATCCCGGCCTCGGCCATGGACGGGACGTCCGGCAGGATGCTCGCCCGTTGCTCGGCCGCCGTCGCGAGCGCGTGCAGCTTGCCCGCCTCGATGTGCCCGATCACCGTGGAAGCCGGCGAGAAGAACATCGCGACCCGTCCGGCGAGGAGATCCTGCACCGCCTGCGGGCTGCCCGGATAGGGCACGTGCACCAGCTTGACTCCAGCCCGGCGCGCAAAGAGCTCGGCCGCGAAGTGCGGCAGGCTGCCGACCCCGACGCCGGCGCAGAGCACCTCGCCGGGCTTCGACTTCGCGAGCGCAATCACGTCGGCAACGCTGCGCAGGCCCGATTGCGGATGGACCACCAGCACGACCGCCTGGTTGGCGAGGAGCGAAACCGGGGCAAAATCCCGGGCAAGATCAAAATTCGGATCGGGCTTCATGGCGAGGCCGGTAACCACCGACGTTGATGTGAGGAACAGCGTGTAGCCGTCCTTGGCGGCGCGGGCCACGTAGGCGGCGGCAAGCGCGGAGCCGGCGCCCGGCTTGTTCTCGACGACGAACTGCTGGCCGAGCAGCGCGGCCGCCCCATTGGCAAACGTCCGCGCCGTGATGTCGGTGGCGGTTCCGGGCGTGAAGCCAACGATGAGATGGACCGGGCGCGACGGAAATGCGTCGGCCCACGCGATCGGCGCAAAGGCATGACATGCGGTCGCGCCCGCGGCGAGCTGCAGAAATTGTCGACGGTGGACCCTCATGGCGTCCCTCCCATGTCGCCCGCCTGCGGCCTGTCCCAGGCAGGAGGCTACCGCATTTCCACCATCGCGTGTAGAGCCTGCCATATGCCACACTGACCCAGAGGTGACTTCGCCGCTCCGGCTGACATAATCCTCCATATGCGCGATGCGGACTCGCGCTGCCAATACTGCAAGCACCTCGTGCCGCGCGGCACGTTGCTCTGCGGAGTGCATGTCCGTCAACTTGGATTGGTGACCCGACGCCGCGGCGTCAGCTCGCCGCCGTGCAGCGGTCATTCCCCGAGACGTAGGGCGCGATGGAGGCCGTGAGCTGGCCGCGTTCGATCGGCACGCAGCCGTCGGGAAAATCCTGCGCGAAGGTCGCGCCGCGATCCTTTGCGGCGGCGATGAAACGGTCGAGATCGCGCATGGCGCCGGTCGGCAGATCGTGCAGCACGACGAGCGCGTGCGCCTGCGCGAACGACAGATCGAGCGCGCGCTCGACCCATCCGTCCGGGCGCGACCAGTCGTGGCAGATGACGTTCCACAGCACGCAGGTATAGGCCTTCTTCTGCAGATAGCGCAGCGCTTCGCGGTTGAGCAGGCGCGGACCGAGCTGCCCGCCGCCGCCGAACGGGCGAAACAGACGCCGCGGATGGGCCAGGTCGCCGATCAGCTTTTCCGTCCGCTCGATCTCCGCGGCCGCAACGCCCGGCTCGGTGATCGTGCCGAGCGGCATGCGATGCGTGTAGGTGTGATTGCCGATCCAGTGGCCGTCGGCATGCGCGCGCTCCGCGAGGTGTCGCCGCTCGCGCAGCTTCTCGCCGACCACGAAGAACGTCGCGCGAATGCCCTGGCGTCGCAGCGTGTCCAGCACCCGCGGCGTCACGTCGGGCTCGGGGCCGTTGTCGAAGGTGAGCGTGATGACCGTCATGACGTATGCGATGGGCAGCCGGCCCGCGGATTCCGGCGCCGGCTTCTTGCGCGACGCCGCGCAGCACTGAATGCCCTCCGCCCTCGCAGCGGTCAACCCCTGCGCGCCGGGCCGGTCGCGCAAAATGTTCGGTCTTGCACTTTCAGTCCTGCACTTTCGGTCTTGGGCTCAATGCTGCGCGTCGGATGCGGAACAATGTTAGAAACTGGCATGAAAGTCATCTGATGACGCGCCTCGCACGTCGAGTTTGGCGCACGCGTCGACCCACATCGGCGACGAGCTGACATCGACAAGCCGACATCCATGAATGCTGGGTGAACGTCGTGCTGCATTCTGCCCATCGTTGACTGACCGTTTCGGCGAAACATCGTCACGCCTCCTGCGTTTTCGATTTGACGCACTGCGCGCACGACGCGTGCAACGCACGATGCGTGAAAGAGGTCCACGAGGATCAGGAACCAAGGAGAAGAAGATGCACAAAATCACGCTCACGGTCGCCGCGACGTCGGCGATCCTTTCGGCGGCTTCGCTGATTCCCGGCGCCGCGAATGCGAGCCCGCTGGGAGCGGCGACGAACGCCAACCTGCAGCTCGCCGATACGTCGGTTCAGCAGGTGAATTGGTGGGGCGGCGCGTACTATCGCCCGTACCATCGCTTTCGCGGACCGTACGCCTACTACCATCGGCCATACTTCCATCGCCGGTTCTTCTACGGCCCCCGGTTCCACCGGTTCCACCGGTACGGTTACGGGTACTAGGGCCGCTGACATCGCGCACAGCCGGCCGGCATCGCATCGCCTGGGCGAGAGCCCTGGGACATGCGCCGGCCGGCGTCGCGCGATGAGACGCCTTCAGCGAAGAGACGCGACATGCAGAACGGCCGGCAAAGGAGGCCGGCAACGCAGCTGTGCTCATCGCAGCTGCAGACAAGTGAAGGAGCTTTGAGATGAATACACGCAAGAAGCTGTTTGCCGTCACGACCGCCATCGGTCTCACGGCAGGCGCGGGCCTTGCGCTCGGTCAGGGCATGCAAGGCGGCAGCATGGGCGGCGGCGGCGCCGCGCATGGAGGAGCAGGCGGTGGGGCATCCGTGGGAGCTGGCGGTGGTGGATCCGCGGGAGCCAGGGGCGGTGGATCCGTGGGAGCTGAGGGCGGATTGCAGGGCGGCGCAGCAGCACGGCCCGGCGGCACGCGCGGTGGCGGTGCGGCTGAGCGTGGCATGGCTGGGCAAAGAAACGGCCCTGGGCGCGGCGTAACGACGGGACAGGCGCAGGGCCGCGAGACAGGCCGCGGTGAGCAGATGGGTCGCCGCGACGAGACCAGTCGCCGTGAGCAGTTGGGTCGCCGTGACGAGACCGGTCGCCGTGACCACCTGGGTCGCCGCGACCAAGAGCGGGGCCGCACCACGACAGGCCAGGCGCCAAGGGACCAGAATGGCCAGGCGCGAGGCCGCGGTGCGCCGACGACGAACGGACAGGCGGAGACAAACACGCGCGCCAACACAAACGCGAATGTGAACGCAAACGTCAACACCAGGGTCAACCTCAACGAGCAGCAGCGTGGGCAGATCCGCGACCGGGTGTTGGCGCAACGCAATATCCCGCGCGTCAGAAACGTCGACGTCGATGTTGCGGTCGGCACTGTGATCCCGCGCACCGTCAGACTCGCGCCCGTTCCGGCCAACATCGTGCGGATCTTTCCGCGCTTCCGCCAAGACCGCATTGTCATCATTGAGGATGAGGTGGTGATCGTCGACCCGGTGACGTTCCGGATCATTGCGGTTCTTCCGGCGTAACGGAGAGCGTAACCGAGAATGACGCGGGCGGCGCCCCGCCCGCACACATCCACGCGAACGGCGGCGGGATCCGACTTGAGGCTCCCGCCGCCGGCCGGTTCTTCTGATCCTTGAACCGACCGGGCCGCGATGCGCGGGCTTTCAACTTGCCTTTTGGTGATCGCCTGTTCGCTCGCCAGCCTCGCGCGGGGACAGGCGCCGCCGCTCACGGTGCCGCGACTGGAGCAGTGCGGAAAAAGCTCCCATCCTTCGCTTCCGGAGAGATGGCACGCCACATTCCTGTCGGCACCGTTCACCAACTCCCAGCTGGTTCTTTCCGATATTGTCCATGACCAGACGCTGTCGTCGACGCGCGTGAAGCTTTATGGTTTGCGCGGCGGATCGATGGATCTCCTGGTGCAGGGCACCAGCACCTTCCTGTTGTCTCGGCAAGGGTCCGCACCAGCTTGCGAGAATCTCGGCGATACCGGTTGGCGGCCGATGCCGCTCGACTGGCTTGCGCCGACATCGCGATGCGTCGGGTCGGCGCCGCTCGGCAACACACAAGTCGATTGGTGGAAGACGCCGATCGAACCGGCGCCCGCCACGTACTGGATCTGGAGCAAGACTTCCGACGGATCGCCGTTCAGGCTGGCCTTCCCGTCACCGGGCGGCCGCCTCGGCGCACTGAGTGAATTCGCACTCG